>Ga0070739_10000246_pt1 | contig 112632 bp, 91 predicted proteins | sample Coa_R1_7_FD_66445 | JGI IMG/M metagenome (GOLD analysis project Ga0070739, IMG submission 66445) | Surface soil microbial communities from Centralia Pennsylvania, which are recovering from an underground coalmine fire - Coalmine... | ecosystem: Environmental > Terrestrial > Soil > Unclassified...
AGAGCCGGCCAATGCGCAGGCGCGCTATAATCTGGGAATTGCTTTAGAGCGTGCGGGGTGGCGAGAGCAGGCGATCACGGCTTTGCAGCAGGCGCTCCAGCTTCAACCCGATTATGCCAGGGCCAGAGAGGCTCTGGATAGCCTGCAGGGCCAGGGAGGCATGCCCGCGCCAGCAGCGCCTGCGCCCAGCAACGGCGCTTCTTCCAGCGATACGACCACGCAGCTGCCGGGCACATCCGCGCAGCCGATGACCGGCGCGCCCGCTTATAGCCCACCCGCAGGATCTGGAGCGACTTCGCTCAATGCGCCGGCCGCCGGCCCTCAGGCGCTGACGCAACATCAACCGCTCTCCGGGCCGCAGCCTCTCGCCGGTCCCCAGCCGCTGACCGGGGGTACGCAGCCGCTCACAGGACGACCTACCGCTCCGCCTTCCGGCTCGCCGGCGGCGTCTCTGGGGGGCTATCCACCGCCGGGAGGGGCGCCCACACAGCCGCTCGCCGGTGGTCAGGCCGGTTATCGATTGCCTCCGGCTTACGGCCCTCCGGGCTACGCGCCCGGCGCCTATCCTGGTGGGGCGCCCTACACCGAGCGGCTCTACGAGCCGGATGGGTTCGACCTGCTGCAGGGTTTTAACGATCTCTGGCGGGTCCTCATCTCTCCGCAGAAGTTTTTTCAGGGACAGGTCGGGCGGGAAGGTCTCTACGCGCCGATGTCCATGCTTCTGGCCTGTGTGCTGGTCAATTCGCTTGGCAACCTTCTGCATGGCATCATCTCGCCAGCCTCTATTCCCGGACTGGCGATGCTCGGCGGGGGAGGGGGCTTAAACCTGATCCGCGTGATCGGCATCCTCATCGCAATCCCTTTTCAGTTCGTTTTTCTGCTCGTATGGCTGTTTATTCTAGCGGGCATTGTCCATGTCATCGGCCTGCTGTTCGGAAACCGCGCCAGCTTCGCGGGATCGTTCCGGGTCGTCACCTATGCCGGCGCTTCCTTCCCGGTGATCCTGTTTCTGCTCAATCTCGTGAGTCCGCTCCTGGCGCCCCCGCGTACCGCCTACGCCCTTCCCGCCTCCGCGCCGCGTGTTATCCTGGCGCAGTACAACCCGAACCGTCCTGGCAGTCCCTATGGGCATAAAGGATCTTCCACTCCCCGGTTCCCGCGCTCCAGGCAGAACCTTCAGACTCCTTCCGTGGATACGACCAACCTCCAGTTTTTACTCTGGACGTTCTCGATCGGGACGATCTGGTGTGTCGTGCTGACCGGCATCGGAGCGCGCCACATTCAGCAGATTTCGAACGTAGGCGCGGTCATCACGGCGATCCTCGGGGCAGGATTGCCTTATGGCTTGCTTATCGCGGGGCTTGCCATGCTAACCTTCATGGTCAATAACATTACGGCTGGCGCTATGCGTCACTGAGTCGCATTTCGTTTTTCGACATTTTCGGCGTGGAAGCAGAACAGGAGCGGCAGGAACAGGTCCGGGGCGCGACCGACCGCGCGTTGGAGGCGGCGACCGGCATGCTCGCCCGCTGGGAAGACGAGCGGGACCGCAGCCCGCTCGATCGTGTGGTGGAGGCAGAGCTCCGCTCGCGCCGCTACCTGAACTCCTTCGAGCGCCGCTGGGTCGGCGATCTGGTCTTTAACACCGTCCGCTTTCTGCGCCGGCAGACCTGGCTGCTCGATGCGCTGGCGCTGCCCGTCACACCTGAGGGGCTGGCCTGGCTGGGAGCCTGCGCGCCAGGCATGCCGGACGGGACGCCGCCGCTTATTCCTCTTACCTTCCGCAGAACTTCACCGCTAGTCCCATGGGAAGCTCTAAAGGCGGCCCTCGCCCGATTGCCAGGCCCCGACGATCCGCGCGCCTTCCTGCGCATCACGCTCTCCTACTCTGACCCGATGGCGAAGGAGCTGGAGGAGCAGTTAGGCGCGGAAGCCGTGCCCGCCGGCGTCGCGCTGAACGCCCAGGCGCCGGCCACCCTGCGCGTCAATGTCCTGCGCGCCAGCCGCGAGCAAGTACAGGCGGTCCTGCCGGAAGCGAAGCCCACCACGTACTCTCCGTGGGGGCTGGAGCTGCCCCGCCGCGCCAATCTCTACGATCTGCCCGGCTTCCGAGAAGGTTGGTACGAAGCGCAGGAGGAGGCGAGCCAGTTGGTGGCGATCCTGGCCGATCCCCGGCCCGGTCAGACGGTGGTGGAGGTGGGCGCGGGCGCCGGAGGCAAGACGCTGGCGCTGGCGGCGCTGATGGGCGGCCGGGGCCGGCTGGTGGCGCTGGATTCTTCGGAAGCGCGCCTGGAAGAGCTGCGCAAGCGCGTCCGGCGCGCGAACGCTCATGGTATCCGGACTCTGGCGCTGCCCACGGATACGGAGGGCAAGTGGCTGCCGTCCGGCGCGGCTGCAAAAGCGCTGGAGCAGCTGCAGGGCCGCGCGGGCGTCGTCTTTTGCGACATGCCCTGCACCGGCAGCGGGATCCTGCGCCGCAGTCCGGACGCCAAGTGGCGTGAATATGATCTCAGCGCCTTCGCGCGGCTGCAGCAGACGCTTCTCACACAGGCGAGCGCACTGGTCGCTCCGGGTGGGGTTCTCCTGTATGTGACCTGTGCCTTCGAGCGGGCTCAGAATGAGGCGGTCATAGGAGCGTTCCTGGCCTCCCCGTCCGGAAGCGATTTTGCCCTCGATCTCGTCGCGCCCCGTTTCATCGCGGCCTGCCGCCGCGCCGCCGTTCTAGCCTCATCTCGCACGGAGAGTCGCATCGCGGAAGAAGAGAGTTATCGGGGTGAAGAGGCACGCCTGGCGGTCCTGTCTGCCGGACCCTATCTGCGCAGTTGGCCGCATCGTCACGGACTCGACGCCTTTTTTGCGGCCTGCCTGAAAAAAGCGGAACCTTCCCGCGGCAAGTTGGAACTCCCCGTCCCTCATCTTCAGTCCCAATAAAAGAGGATACTGAGCACACGACACGAAAATTAAAGCAAAGGCGAGATTCGCTTATGGAATATAAATTCCATTCCAATTCGTAGCAAAGTGTAGCCATCGAGGCGAGCTTCGATCATGACCATTGCGAGCAGACAACAAGAGCAGGCTGCGCTCTGCGTCGCCGAATCGACCCGGCTGCACGCCGAAGGGGCGCTGCAGGAGGCGTTGGCCAGCATCCGTCGGGCGGTGCTGCTCTATGCCGCTGCCGATACGACAGCAGCCCTGGAGGAAGGCGATCCTGCGGCGATCCCGATGTGGCGCGTCCGCGCGGCGGCCTGCCGGCTCTGTGGCGACTATCTGGTAGAGGCCGGGCAGTACCCGGAAGCGGCCAGGGTCTATCAGGAAGCCATCGATCTGTATCAGCAGATCGGAGACCCGGAGGCCGACCAGGAGGCGCGGACCTGCGCGCATCAGGTCGTCGAGATTGTGGATGCCCTGCGCGACCACCCGCAGGAGCGTCTCTATCTTCTCATCGCCCATTACGAGCGCCAACAGCAGCAGATCGCCCTCGAGCCGGGGACCGAGCGCCTACAGGCGGAGTACAGTGTGCAGATCGCCCGCGTCTTCGAGCGCCGCGAGCGTTTTTCGGAGGCGCTCGATCGCTATCGCGAAGCGTTGGACCTCTACGCTCGCGCGGAGCCGATACCGGAAACGCTGCTGGGCTGCGCGGAATGCCATCACCGCATGGCGGCGATACTTTCCTATTCCGGTCGCGACCTGCCGGCGGCTGCCGAGCACTATCGGGAGGCGATCTCCCTCTATGCGCTTCACGAGCCTCGTGTCTTTGGCGTGCAGGCCTCCCATGCCTTCTGCGTGCGTGCCCTCAACGAGACTCTGCGCCGTCTCGAGGAAGACGGGCGCTCCACCCAGACCTCTCGCGAGTGACACGCCGATCAGGAGAAATCCCTTATGTCCGCCGAATCCGCCGATCCGATCTATACCCTGCCGTTGTTCCCCCTACATCACGTCCTGTTTCCCCAGTTTCTGCTGCGGCTGCACGTTTTCGAGGAGCGGTATAAGGCCATGATCGGCGATTGCATCGCGCGCGGCGCGCCGTTCGGCGTCGTGCTCATTCGCAGTGGGGAGGAGGTCGGCGACCCGGCGGTGCCGCATCAAATCGGCTGCATGGCGCGCATCCTGGAGGTCGAGCCGCTGGAAGAAGGCCAGATGAATCTGTTGGCGGTCGGGGAAGGGCGCTTCCGCCTGCTGGACTATCGAGAGGCCGAGCCGCCGTATCTGATCGGGCGTGCCGAGTCGATGGAGGACGTGCCCGCCTCTGCGGAAGTCCTCGCGCCGCTGGCAGGAAAGCTGACCCGGCTGTTCACCCGCTATCTGGGTCTGCTGGCCGGACGCGCGGGACTGCCGCTGCCGGAGATGGATCTGCCGGACGACCCGACCTTGCTCGCTTTCTGCATCGCCTCGGTGATTCCCCTTTCTTCCCTCGATAAGCAGCGTATTCTGGAGATGACGGACGCGCCCGAACGGCTGCGGCGGGAAATCCGGCTGCTGCGCCGCATGGTCGCGGAGGTCGAGACGCTGCGCGCCGAGGAGGCGCCTGAGAAAGAGCCGGCGGGCGGCGGCATCCAGACCGTTAAAGCCCGGCCGATGAATCAGGACCCGGAACGCTGGCAGCGGTATCGCCACGACGGTCGCAACTGAAAGGGCGCCTCTTGTGAATCCGTCCGATGGCTCCCTCGTACGCGGTTGCATTGCCGGTGACCGCCAGGCCTGGGAAACGCTGATCCGCCGCTACGAGCGCCTGCTCTACCGCATCGCGCTTAACGCGGGACTGTCTTCGGATGACGCCGCCGACGTGTTCCAGAACGTCTGTCTGCAACTGCTGCGTAACCTGGACAAGCTGTGCAACGACCGGCATCTGACCGGGTGGATCATCACCACGGCCCGACGCGAGGTCTGGCGGCTGCAGCGGCAGAAGCAGCGCCAGATAACCTTTCCCGGAGCGGATCCGAATGCACCCGATTCCCCCCTGGCCGATCTCGTCGATGGCGCTCCGCTGCCACAGGAAACGCTGGTGCGGCTGGAAGAGGAGCAGATGGTGCGGACCGCGCTGCAGGAATTGGGGGATCTCTGCCGGCAACTGCTGGCGCTGCTTTACCAGACGGAGCCGACGCCGACCTATGCCGAGATCGCGCGGGAGTTGAACGTATCGGAGGGAGCCATCGGGCCCTATCGGGCGCGCTGCCTGCAGAAACTGAAAAAAATTCTGCAGCAAAACGGCTTTTGATGTATTTTTACGCCATCGTCGAGTTTTTTATAGATGAGACGATTCGTAATAGTCGCGCTGCAGGTGTCCCGGAGAGGGCGGTCGCCGCGCGTCGCGCAGGAAAGGAATCATCATGCCGGCATCCAGCCATATTCCCGAAGAACGGTTACAAGACTACCTGGAAGATCGGCTCGACGCTGCGGCTGCAGCTAGAGTGCGCGCGCATCTTGCGACGGGCTGCCGGCGGTGCGCGCATGAGCTGGCATTCCGAACGCGGCTATGGACGGCGCTGCAGGCCGACCGGGCGCCCGCGACGCCGCAGGCTGTCCTGGAGCGGGCGTTCGCCCTGTTCGAGACGCGGGAGCGCAAGCCGTCTTTGCTGGAGCAGATCGTGGCGGTTCTGGCCTTCGATAGTCGCCTGCAGCCGGTTCCTGCCGGCGTGCGGACGGTAGCAGAGTCGGCTTCCTTCAAGCTGCTCTTCGAAGCCGGAGAGGCCACGATCGGCCTGCTGTGCGCCCGCAATAACGAACATTGGCAGATCGCCGGGCAGATTCTGACGGAAGCGCCGCCGGAGCTGGGCTGGCAGGTCTCTGCCGTCAGCGAGACGCAGGAACAGCAGACCGGGGCGGATGCGCTGGGCGAGTTCCAACTGCGCGACCTGGCGCCCGGTGTGTACGATCTCTCATTGCGTACCCTCCACCGAGAGATCCTGCTGATGAATATCGAATTGCGCCCGCCATCTTAACAACCCCTCATCCCGGCCCCGCCTCGAACCTTCGGAAGAACAGAGGAGCACTCTCCAACAAGGGGCGAGGGGGAGATTTGAGGGAATCCGTTACCTGGAATTTCCATGCCATCTATCCCCTTCGAGCAGCGGCTTCTGGAGGCCTCGCCGCCCGATCGCCGCCGCCTGATCGCGCGCCGGCCTGCTTCTATCGGCGAGGCCGATGTCCACGCCCTGACGGAACGGGCGCGCGCTCTCTCCACGGCCGATCCGGTCGAGAGCTTGCGCATTGCCGAGATCGCCGGGGAGCTGGCCGAGGCGCTGGACAGCGCCCGCAGCCGGGCGCTGGCGTTGCGGGTCCGTGCGCTCGCCCTCCGGGCGCAGGCGCGCTGGTCCGAGGCGCTGGAAGCGTTCGAGGCCGGGGTACAGGCGGCAGAGGAAGCGGGGGATACGCTGCTGGCCGCGCAGATTCCGATCGCGGCCGTCGAGACTCTGGCCCAGCTTAGCCGCTATGAGGAGGCGCTTTCCCTGGCCGCTTCTCTGGAGACGCGCCTGCGCGCGATGGGAGCCGAAGAGGACGCCGCCAAGGTAGCCGCCAATGCGGGCAACGTCTTTTTCCAGCGCGAAGCCTTCGCCGAGGCCCTCGCCGCCTGGGAGCGGGCGCTCGCCGATTTTGAGGCGCGCGGGCTGCAGATGCCGGCGGCCGGGATGCGGATGAACGTGGCGAACGTGCTGACGCAGCTCAATCGCCTGCCGGAAGCCCTGCAGATGTATGAGGCCGCGCGCGGCGATCTGGAGGCTGCCGGCAGGGACATGCTGGTGGCCGGGCTGGACGGCAATCTGGGCTTTCTGCAGTTTACGGCAGGCCGCTACGCCGAATCGCTGCAAGCCTATCTGCGGGCCAGGCAGCGATTCGAGGCGCTGGGGCTGGCCAAAGACATCGCCCAGTGCGATCGGGAGACGGCGGACGTCTACCTGGCCCTCAATCTGATTCCGGAAGCCCAGGAGACCTACGAGCGGGTGATTCCGGTATTTGCCGGCCTGCAGATGTCTGCGGAGATGGCGCGGGGTGAAATGGGACTGGCGTCGGTTCTGGCGGCACAGGACCGCATGGCCGAGGCCCTGGCAGCGCTGGACCGGGCCGAGCAGGCGTTCCGCCAGGAAGGCAATGCCATCGGGATCGCGCGGACGCGGCTGCAGCGCGCCGAATGGTCGGCGCGGAGCGGCGCGCTGCTGGAAGCAAAGAGCGCGCGGCGGGAGGCGCTGGCGGCCCTGCGCGCGTTTCGCCGGGGCGGCGTGAAGGCGGGCCAGATACAGGCGCGCCTGTGCCTGGCGGAGATGCGCGTGGAGGCCGGCGCCAGCCCGATCCGCAGCTTGCGCCGGCTGGCCCGGGAGGCAGAGGCCGAATCGCTGATCGCGCTAATGTGGCGTATCGAAGCCGCGCTCGCCCGCGCTTATCGCAACGCGGGCCGGCTGCGCGGCGCCTTGAGGCGCTACCGGCGCGCGGTCAGGGCGCTGGAGCACGTCCGCTCTCTGTTGCGTGGGGACGAATTCCAGATCGCCTTCCTTCAGGATAAGATGCGTCTTTATGAGGAGCTGCTGGCGCTGCTGCTCGACCGCGGCACCCGTTCCGCGCTTCTGGAGGGGTTCCGGCTGGCGGAGCAGGCGCGCTCCCGCGCGCTGCTGGAGCAGTTGGCCGTTCCCATCGAGGGCCGCGAGGAAGGGCCCGAGCGCCAGGACCTCTTACGGAAGATGGAGGATCTGCGCCAGCAGCTCAACTGGAGTTATGCGCGCATCCAGTCTCTGGAAGGGGGGGTGAGCCGCCTGCCCGCCGCCGATGCCGCGCTTCCCGACCATGTGATCCGCCTGGAGCGCGAGTATCTGCACGTCCGGCGCCACCTGCAGCTTACCGGAGAAGGCGCCTTCTCGGAGGGGCCGCCGACAGTCCATATCCGGGACCTGCAGGCGCTCTTGCAGGAAAATGAGCAGATCGTGGAGTATGTGACGGTCGGGGAGGAGGTGCTGGCGTTTGTGGTGGACCGCATCCGCTTCCGGGTGGTCCGGGGGCTGGCGGCGCAGTCCGAAGTGAGGGAGCTTGTCGAGCGGCTGCGCCTGCAGTGGAGCAAGCCAGGTCTGGAGGATCCGGAGCGCCGGCACGGCCCGCAACTGCTGGCGACGGCGCAAAAACTGCTGGGCGATCTGTATGCGCTGCTCCTGGAGCCGCTGGAAAGCGAGCTGGAAGCTCCCTGCCTCCGAATCATCCCGCACGGCGTGCTGCACAGCGTTCCGTTTCATGCGCTCTATGACGGCGCGTGCTATGCGCTGGACCGGTGGGAGATCGCCTATGCGCCCAGCAGCGCCGTGTGGCGGGCGTGCCGGCTGCGCGGCGAGCTGGCGAGCGAGCGAGCTCCGGCGCTCGTCTTCGGTCTATCGGATGCCGGGATCACGCACGTGCGCGACGAGGTAGCTGCATTAAAGAAGCTGCTGCCGGATGCCGATGTATATGAAGATACCGCCGCAACGCTGGCCGCCGTTCCGGACGATGCCGCGTACCGCTACGTCCATTTCGCCACGCACGGCATCTTCCGGCGGGACAATCCGCTGTTTTCAGCGCTGAGGCTCTCCGACGGCTGGCTGATCGCTCACGACCTGTCTCGCCGCCGGCTGGAGTGCAGCCTGGCGACCCTGTCCGCATGTCGCACAGGCGTGAACGCGGTCGAGCCGGGAGATGAGCTGCTGGGCCTGGCGCGCGGGTTCCTTTCCGCAGGCGCGCGCGCCGTCCTGGTAAGTCTTTGGGCCGTGGACGACGTGGCGACGGCGGATCTGATGCGGGCCTGCTATGCCCGGCTGGCGGAGGGCATCGGAAGAGCCGCCGCCTTGCGGCAGGCGCAGCAGGAGGTTCGGGAACGCTACCCGCATCCCTACTATTGGGCCGCCTTTGCGCTGATAGGCGCGCCCTGATGTTTGCAAAAAATGATGCGCGAAGGGAACCTACCGGGGCGACTACCAGTCTTTACTAACAAGAGGAGCTTTGAATCGTCTCCTCGTTACCCCATCGGCTGCATCGCCCTGAAGCGGTATCTGCTTCGCAGATTACGGAGGACGTAATGGTGCGTCGGACGCTACTGCCGTTGCTTCTGCTGCTTTTCATCTTTATAGCGGGAACGGGTGCTCTTGCCCAGAGCTATGTTCCCGGCGAAGTGTTGGTTCAGCTCCAGCCGGGCACGAACGCCTCTCTGTTTGCCTCGCTGTATGGCTTGACGATCCTCGATCAATCTCCCTATGTTCCCGCTTATCGCATGGGCGTGCCGCCGCTGGTCAATATAAACACCCTGCTGGGGCTCCTGCGGCTGGACCCGAGCGTCGTTGCCGCCGATCCGGACCTGATCTTGAATTCGGCGCAGACCGGTGTCGAACAGTGGACTTATGTGTGTGACGGTGGTCTAACACAATATAAGAACCAGAAAGCGGTCTCGTTAGTGGACTATGGGGCTTCGGCGCTGATCTCTACGGGGGCCGGCGTGACCGTGGCGGTCCTGGATACCGGCATCTCCTGCCGGCCCGCCTTCCTGGCCCCGCAGGTGATCTCCGGCTGGAATTTCGTCAACAACAATAGCGATACCGACGATCGTCCTTATGGGATCGACTCCAACGGCGACGGCACTGCCGATGATGCCGTCGGGCACGGCACGATGGTCGCGGGAACCATCTCCCGGTTCGCGCCGCAAGTCTGGCTGATGCCGGTGCGGGTCATGGATAGCGATGGCACCGGCATCCTCTGGAATGCCATCGAAGGCATCTACTATGCCAACGCCAACGGCGCCACCGTGATGAACCTCTCCTTTGGCTCGGATCAGAGCTCCGCCATGCTGCAGCAGGCGATCAATACGGCCTACGCGAACGGCGTGGTCATCGTCGCTTCGGCGGGCAACGGCAACACCAGCGCGAGCCATTACCCCGCGGACTGCCAGCACGTCCTGGCGGTCGCGGCCCTCAAAAACAACCTGGCAAAAGCCAACTTCTCGAACTATGGCAGCGCCATCGCCGTAGATACGCCCGGCATTGGCATCGTCGGTCCCTATTGGGATGGCAGTTGGGCGACCTGGTCGGGCACGTCCTTTGCCGCGCCGATGGTCACGGCGGAAGCCGCCCTGCTTCAATCCCTGCGACCGGGTTGGAGTGTCGATACGGTGCGGCAGCGCATCCTCTCGACCGCGAATTCCGTCAATGCCCAGAATCCGAGCTATGTCAACCAGCTCGGCGCGGGCATCATCGACATCTATGGAGCGCTGACCGATTGAGGCGGTCAGTATCCGGATAAATCTTCTTGTGGGGGCCTGGTCAGGCGATTTCTGACCAGGCCCCTTTTTTATGGCAGACTTCTAAAAAGACCGAAACGAGAATACGGATTCAGGACAGGTAAAACTGCCGGTTTTCATCCTGACGCTGCCTTTTCAGGTATTTCTGCGCGCTGACAGGAGAAGGCGATGCCTGTACAATGAACCACTTCGTCAGCAAATAGCTCTATTGCACGGCGCCTACTCCGACAGCAGCCTGAAATTCTGCGGAGCACCAGAGGCGCCCTGCGGGCGGCGAGCGTAGCGCAGGGCAGAAAGGCGCTACGCGCGCCCGGCAACTTTAAGAGGCAGAAAGGTAGAAAACCAATGGTACGATGCTTCCCAAGCACCGCAGGACGTGTACGCGTTCTCTTCGGATTGGCCCTGTTTGCGCTGGGCGCGGGGGCAGCGCGCGCCGACATCATCCCCCAGGATCCTACGGTCACGTCCAACGGTTCCAACTTCACGTGGACCTATGACGTGAACCTGACCAATGATGAGACGCTTCAAACGAACAACTACTTCACCATCTACGACTTTGCCGGCTACGTGCCCGGCACCAACTTCCAGCCGGCCGACTGGGTCTTCTCCAGCGCCATGACCGGCAAGACCCCCTCGCGGGTCAAGCCCATCGACAACCCTAACATTCCCAACCTGACCTGGACTTATACGGGCACGGCCACGATCGGTCCCGGCCCGACGGACCTGGGCTTTTTCGGCGCCGACAGCAAGTATAGCCGCGAAACCGTCGGCAACTTTGCCGCCGAGGCGATCAAGTACGCGCCGGGCAAGCCGGGCAACGGCAAGCCGGTCGATAACGTGGGTTCCATTGGCGTGCCCACCTCGACGATCCCGGAGGTCGGCTCGCTGACCTTGCTGCTGCCGGGCCTGGCGCCTCTGGGGCTGGTCCTGCGGCGGCGCGTCCGCAGCGCCCGCTAAGGTTTGGGAGGGCGGTGGGAAGCCGCCCTCCAGGTTTCTGGCCGGCATGGAATGCGAAAGCCTCCGCTCGATCTGGAGGCTTTCTTTTTAACTTGCTTCTAAGGGAGATGACCGTGATCCGATCGCAACAGCAGGCTATTTCTGGGGCCAACCATCGCTCTCTTGCCCCAGGCGTCCCGATGCACGAGCGCTCTGTCCTCCAATGTACGCTCCTCTATCCGGCAGCATCGCTGCTGCTCGTCGTCCTGCTGTTCCAGGTTACGGGCAGGCAGATCGCTCGCGCGGAGGATGCACTGGCCCATTATCGCCAGGAAGCGGTCCAGTACCGGCAGACAGCCGATGTCTACCAGTCGACCGCACGGGCGCTGAAACAGGAGTCCATGCCAAGGCCGTATCAGGCTCTGCGCGTGCTCCTGGAGCAGCAGACAGCCGGATATTCTTACGAATAGCTGCCGGTCTATCGTAACTTCGACCGGATTGAATCGTCAGTATATATGCCGGCTGCGCCTTACGGCGCCTGCCGGCATATCTTGCTGTCATCCCGTGAAAGGAGAGATTCTCATGCGCATCCGACATTCCCTGTATGCCCTCGCCCTGATCGCCCTGCTGGTCCTCTCTTATTTCGGCTGGGTCCACTCCCAGCCGGCTTTTGCCCAGGCGCCTGTGGGCGCGCAGCCGCCGCGCAACTTTCCGCCCATGATGGGACCCGGAGCGATGATGCGATTCGGAACGGCCCAGATCACCGCCAATAACAGCTATGTGTTCATTCTCCGCGGCGACATCGTGTATCAACTGCGCGTCAGCGATTTGCAGGTCGTCTCGCAGAAAGAGCTGCCGGCCATGGACACCGGAGCGCCTCAGAACCACTAAAAACTGAGGGGGTGGGTGAAACCTCACCCCCCCGCGGCTGCGCCTATCCCCTCTCCTTCGTAAGGAGAGGGGGAATTTTGTTTTACTCACTCGCTCAGTTTTTCTGGGAACAATTTGGCGGGAAGATTCGTCTTAATGGATGAACGGCGCGAAAGCGCCTGACAACTCCATAGTACAATTCCATAGCGAATCTGCAGGGCGGCAGCGTTTGTCGCCGGCAGATCGGCCCCGGCGTCTTGATCACGGCGTTTCCCGCGGTGACGAGTCGCCTTTTTGTTTGTATGGGGCCCATCCAGCCTACCGGTTCTGCGTCGCGAGGCGCAGGCTCTACGGTGAATTTCCACCTGGGCTTCGATAACTGAATAGATCATGGAGGCGGCACTGTTGGTCGCTCCAGGCAGGCCTAGACCGTCTGCGGGTCCGTAGGACCTTCTTTCGTGTTTCGTGCGCACCGGCCCTTCCGCCGGCGCTGTCACCAATAGACTTGTCAGGAGAGGACACTAAAATGATGCCGATGACCCAGCCTCACGAGGGGCTTCATACCAACTCATCCGCGGTACCGACGTCCGGGGATAACCATACCGATCTCGTTCTGATCGAGCGGTGCAAAGCCGGAGATACGGCGGCCTGGGATACGTTGATCCGCCGCTACGAGAAGTCGGTTTATAAGTTTGCTTACTCGCTTTGCCGCAACCATGAAGAGGCCGGCGACATTGCCGGGCAGGTGTTCCTGCGGCTCTATCAGAATCTGCATACCTTCCGCAACGAAGCCAGTTTTACTTCCTGGCTGTTCCGCATCGTTCGCAACACCTATCTGGACCTGTGCGTGCGGCCCGCGCATCGCGGCCACCTGAGTCTGGATGCCGGACCGGGCAACGACAACGAGCCGTCTGCCGGACGTGATATCATGGACCCCTCGCCGTCGCCCGAGACCGTCTGCCTGGAGAATGAGACGGCCCAACTGCTGGCCAAGGCCATTCATCACCTGCCGGCCTATCAGCGCCAGGTGCTGCGTATGTACCATACCGAGGGCAAGTCGTATGAGGAGATCGCGGAGGCGACCGGTCTTTCGATCGGAACGGTCAAGTCCCGTCTCAATCGCGCCCGAACGATGCTGCGAGAGCGGCTGGCTCCCTTCCAGGAGACGCTGCTGGCGGCGTGAGATGCTGGTTGCTAGTTTCTAGTAACTGGTTGCTACTGGGTCCTTTGCGCTACATCCTGCCATGATTTCAACAATGGCGGCGTGTAATGCAAAGGACCCATTCGTTATTGGCTGGGAATTGCTGGCAGGACATCCATCTCAGATGCCGGCACTTTCACTAGCAACTATCTAGCGCGGGGATGGGCTTTGCGGTAAACGTCTTTGAGGCGCTCGTTGGTGACCTGCGTATAGATCTCGGTCGTGCTGATTTTGGCGTGGCCGAGCAGCTCCTGGATAGTGCGCAGATCGGCGCCATGCGCCAGCAGGTGCGTGGCGAAAGAGTGACGCAATACGTGCGGGGTGATGCGTTCCTCCAGGTGGGCCTGCTGGGCATACTTCCGGAGAATCACCCGGACATACTGGCGGGCGATCATGTCGCCGTGCCGGTTGGGAAAGAGATAGGGGCTGCGCGCTTCTTCGAGTGTGGGCGGTCCCTCGGAAGCACGCTTGCCGGCTGGAGAAGCCGGTAGGGAACCCTTCGCAATGGCTTTGCGTTGGGCCAGGTAGAGGGCCAGGTAGTCGCAGGCCACCTTACCCACCGGCACGATGCGTTCCTTGCGGCCTTTGCCGGTGCAGCGCACCGTGCCGGCTTCCAGGTCCAGATCGTCCACCGTAAGCGCGGTCAGCTCGGAGACGCGCAGTCCGGTGGCGTAGAGCAGCTCGCAGAGGGCTTTGTCACGCAGGGAGCGGGGGTCCGCGGGGTCCACCTGATGGAGCAACTGCTTGACCTTCGCCACCGAGAGCGTGCGGGGCAGGCTCTTGGGCCGCTTGCGGCCCTGAATGCCCGCCATAAAGTCGTCTTTGCGCACGCCTTCGATGACCAGGTATTTGGCGAAATGATGCAAAGCGCCCATCTTGCGGGCGATGCTATTCTCGGCAGCGCCCCGATCCAGTAACTGCGCGATATAGGCCAGCGCATGGGATTCGAGGAGGTCTTCCACCGTGCGGGCGCCGCGCTGCAGCGCGACCAGGGCGAACTGCTCCAGGTCGATCCGGTAGGCTCTGACGGTGTTGTCGGCAAGGCCGCGCTCCGCCGTCAGGTAGCTCAGGAAGCTGTCGATACCGGTTTCCAATAACATCCTCTTTCCTTTCGACGGCAGAGGAACAAATCCTTCTTTCAAGGGAAAAGATGGAAGGGAAAAGGGAAAAGAAGGAAGCGGAAATCACTTTTCCCTTTGATCTTTTCGCTTTTCCCTCTTGACTTCGGGCGTAAACTATGCTAGGATTTAGATATACAGAAAGGCGCGCGACCATAATACGGCTTTGCGGCCGATCGTTTGCACCCCCTCCCCCCATAAGGCGCGTGTAATCACAGCGCGGCATGGATCTCAGCACCAGACAAGGCAGACGCGAGCAGGGTCAGCGTATCCAGCGAGCGGTCGAGCGAGCCGGAATCTCCATCGAGGAGCTGGCCGGACGCATCGGTTGTTCACGGGCGCTGATCTATCAATACGTTTCCGGCACGACCCTGGCCCAACCCGATCGGCTGCAGCAGATCGGGATCATCTGCAGCGTCCCTCTGGCCTATTTCTACGGGGATACGGCGGATGTGGAAGCGCCGGTCGGCGCCCGGACCGGCCGCGGTGGCAGCCGACCGGACCCGCCTGCCGCGCGCCTACCGGCGCCGCAGGAGATGACCGCGCGCCTGGCCGACAGCCTGCACGCGCTGCAGGAACTGGCCGAAGCGCAGGCGAGCCCGCCCGACTATCGGGCGCTGGCTTCGACCTGCGAGCGTATCATTTCTCTGGCTATCCAGGTGGGCGACCGTGCCGCCCAGATCCGCGCGCAGCACCGGCTGGGCAGCGCGCTGCTGGCGATCGCCGACTACCCACGCGCCGTCGAAGCGCTCCACCGCGCGGTGACGCTGGCGGATGAGGCCGGAGATTTCGAGACGGAGATCCTGGCCCGCCAGAGCCTAGGCAAAGCCCTCTCGGCGATGGGACGGGTCCAGGAGGCGCGGGATCAGTTCCGGCAGGTCGCCGAAGGCCCGGTGCCCCGCGACCGCTGGCGCGGCACCCTCTCGCTGGGGGTGATGCATACGCTCCACGGGGAGTATCAGCAGGCGATGCAGCGCTTCGACGAGGCGGCAGCCCTGCTGGAGGAGGGCGAGGCCACCGGCCTGCTCAAGCCCGACGAAGTCGCGGTCGGCATGCTCTATGTGAACGCCAGCCGTGCCAGCATCTACATGGACGGCGGCGATTTCCGGGGCGCGCGTCCGCTGGCGGAAAAATGCGCATCCGATGCCGAGTCGCTAGGAATCGCCGAGCAGCATCTGGAGGCACGCTTCGATCTGGCCTGGTGTGACTTCTGTATCGGGCAGTGGGCGCACGCCTACCGGGGCCTGAGCACCATGATCCCCCTGGCCCGCTTTGTGGGCGATCAGGGCCGCGAGACCATGGCCCGCGCCTGGCTGGGTATCTTCCTGGCGGCGGCAGGGGACCACGACGCGGCGATCGCGCAGGGTAAGGACGCGCTGGCGACGGCGCTGTCACGCGGGGACCGCCGCTCAGAGCTTTATGCCCAGTTGGCGCTGGCCGATGCCTATATGGGAGTCTTTGGGCGCGACGGCGAGGCGCGCTATCATGCCAACCAGGCGCTCGCGGTCGCGACGGCCCAGCGTCTGGACCGCGCGGAGATCGAGTGCCGGCTGCGTCATGCCCGGCTCGCAGCCGAAGCCGGCGAGTCGGCGGAGCTGAAAGAGGCGGCAACACGGGCGCTGACGCTCAGCCTGCGTCTGGGGGCGCGCCACCTGGAGAGCCTGGCCCGCTGCTGTCTGGCCGAGTCGCTTCTGCGAGAGCACAACAGCCAGACGGAGGATAAGTCCGCCGCGCGGGGGGCTGCGGGACGGAAAGCCGGCGCGCCGCTGGACCTGGCACGCCAGGAGGCTGCGGCGGCGCTGGCGATCGCCGAGGAGCTGGAATTTGTAGAAGGGCGCTGGCGCGCTCACGAGATGCAGGCGCGTCTTTCCGATGTGCAGGGACCGAACAGCCAGGCGGCCGCCGAAAGTCATCTGCGTGCCGCTGTTGCGGTTCTGGAAACGCTGCGCGCCGCTTTGATCGAAGCAGGAATCCCCGACACGCTTCTGGAAAACGAAGATTGCGTGCGCGTCTACAGTCATCTGGCGCAACGTCTGCGCCAGCAGGGACGGGACGAGGAGGCGGAAAGCTTCCTCGACCAGACGGGCTGGCCGCCGCTGGTGGCCCGCCTGGCGACCGACGCGGGTGTGGCCGTCGTGCAATCATGAGGGACCGGATGAGTACTGCGACAAACGATTCCGCGCATTCTCAGGAACAGAAATCGCTTCCTCGCCAGGTTATAGGACCGCTGTTGCGCCGCGTAGGACGCTGCGTGGTATCAGGCCTCGTGGCGGGCGGTCTGCTCTGGCTGTTGGGCTGCGCGACCGCTTTCGATGGCGGCACGATTCCGGGTGGAATCGGAGGCACCCGCGCAACGCAGATCTCCGGCCAGGTGGTCGATGCCGCCAATCCGGGCTTTACGATTCCCAACGTCCAGATATCCGTCACCACGACGCCGAACAGTCGCGCCGCCGCATCGACGATTCAGACGACGACGGACGGCAATGGCGCCTTCGATATACCCAATGTGACCGTGGGCACGACTCCCACTCAGGTGCAGGTGACGCTCACGCCTGCGGACCCGTCCTTCCGCGCACAGACGATCACGTTCGATCTGCCCAATGCTCAGCCGGTCGATATGCTGATAGCTCTGGAGCCGGCTGCTGTGCCCAATATCGGTGCGAAAGTCACGCTCTCGCCCCCGGCGGCCAGCGTACAGGTCGGTAAGCCGCTGTCGCTGAAGGCGCAGGTATTCGATGCGCAGGGCAATTCGCAGAAGCTCCTGCCGGACCTATTGTACATCGGCAGCTCCGGCACGCTCAGCACCACGGGCTTTAAGGCGGACGGCAGCGATGCTACGTTCAATCCGTTGACGCCAGGAGCGGGGACCATCACGGCTTTGTGGAACAATGCCTCCTCACCGCAGACACAGATTCAGGTGACCCCGCCGCCCTCGACGGCGAGCGCTCCGCCCTCGCCGCCGTCCTCTTCGAACCAGCCGTAAGTGCCTCGCCTGTTCCCACCGCTCGGTTATGGTATCATAAAGCGGAGCGGGTGAGGCCTCACCTCCTCCTCACCACGGGCCTAGCGGCCCTGCCTCTCTTTTAAGAGGAGAGGGGGCATCGTGTTGCTCTCTTGTGCCTCTGACGGGAGGAAAGAAGAGCTTTGGGGAGAGGTGGAGAATGGAGTTTGATGTTTTCGTCATCGGAGCGGGGCACGCGGGCTGTGAGGCGGCGCTGGCAGCCGCGCGCATGGGCTGCCGAGCGGCGGTCGCGACGCTGAACCTGGAGCGGATCGCCCATTTGCCGTGTAACTGCTCCATCGGCGGCCCGGCTAAGGGCCATCTGGCTCGTGAAGTGGATGCCCTGGGCGGCGAGATGGGCCGCTGCACCGACCGCACACTGACGCATATCCGCTTTGTAGGAACGGGCAAGGGGCCGGCAGTCCAGACGCTGCGCGCCCACGCCGATAAAGATCTCTACCCGCGTGCCATGCGCACGATGCTGGAGACGACGCCTGGCCTGACGGTGCTGCAGGCGGCGGTGGAGGATCTGATCGTCGCGGAGGGCCGCGTTATCGGCGTGCGCCTGGCCGGTGGCGCGGAGGTCAGTGCGCGTGCCGTCGTTCTCACGACCGGCACCTTCCTCAACGGCCTGATGCACTGCGGCGAGAGTCAGACGCCCGGCGGCCGGCACGGCGAAGACCGCAGCGTGGGGCTATCGGCGGCGCTGACGCGCCTCGGTTTGCACATGGGCCGCTTCAAGACCGGCACGACACCACGCGTGGACCGCCGCACGGTCGATTTTGATTCCACGCTTACCATCCCCTCGGAAGACTGCCCGCCCTTCTCCTTTATGAACGAGGCGCTGGAGCCGCCGCGTCCGTTGCTGCCTTGCTGGCAGACCCATACGAACGAGACCACACACGCCATTATCCGCGCCAACCTGGATCGCTCCGCCATGTATGGTGGACGGATCGTCGGGGTGGGGCCGCGCTACTGCCCCAGCATCGAAGATAAGGTGGTCCGCTTTGCCGACAAGGACTCCCATCCGGTCTTTCTGGAGCAGGAGACCTGGGACGGGGATTCGCTCTACGTGCAGGGCATGTCGACCAGCCTGCCGGCGGACGTGCAGATCGCCTTCCTGCGCACGCTGCCGGGCCTGGAGCAGGTCGAGATGCTGCGGCCCGGCTACGCGGTCGAGTACGACATGGTCTTCCCGGATCAGTTGCAGCCGACGCTGCAGACCAAGACAGTTCCGGGGCTTTATCTGGCCGGGCAGATCAACGGCACGAGTGGTTACGAAGAGGCGGCGGCGCAGGGAATCGTGGCGGGCATCAACGCGGCGCTTCAGGCGCAGGAACGCGCGCCGCTGGTGCTGGAGCGACAGGGCAGCTATATCGGCGTCCTGACCGACGATCTGGTCACCAAAGGCGTCAGCGACCCTTACCGGATGCTGACTTCCCGCGCCGAGTACCGGCTGCTGCTGCGACATGATAACGCCGACCTGCGCCTGACCCCTATCGGGCGGGAGGTAGGATTGGTCTCGGAGGAGCGCTGGGAGCGCTTCTGCGTGAAGCGGGAGGCTATCGAGAGCGAGACTCGCCGCTTTGCCTCCACTTTCGTTCACATCCGCGATAATGCGCGCCTGGTGGCGCTCGACACCGCGCCGGTTGCCGATGGAAAATTGTCGCTGCTGTCGCTGCTGCGCCGCCCGGAGCTTTCCTACTCCGCTCTGAGCGCCCTGGCCGCCGATCTCGATCCCGACGGCGTGCCCGCCGGGCCGGTGTCGCGCACCGTAGCGGAACAGGTAGAGATCCAGGCCAAGTACGAGGGCTATATCCAGCGGCAGGGCGAGCAGGTGGCGAAGTTTGCCCGCATGGAGGCCGTCGCCATCCCCGACGACATGGACTATGCGTCCGTTCGCGCGCTCTCGCATGAAGGCCGCGAAAAGCTTCTCAAAATCCGCCCGCGCTCGCTCGGCCAGGCGGCCCGCATCCCCGGCCTGCGCCCCGGCGACGTGCAGGTCCTCCTCATACACCTCGAACAGCGCCGCCGCGCTGTCGCCCCGCGCTCCCCTGCTTGATAACATCGGAAGCCTGTTTAGCACGGACCTTGCGACCTGCGATAAATAGGGATGGATCGGAAAGGGACGGAATGCAACCTTTCCTGTCCGCCTGTTGTCGAGTTTTTCGGAACAGGATGGACCCTGTCAGGAAGCAAGACCATGCCGAAACGAAGCCAGCCCATGACCGCCAACACGGCGGAGACCGCGATGTCGGAAATTCAGCGGCATATCGCGGCGTTGAAATTGTCCAGCGTGCATGCGTATCAGACCTGGTGCCGGGAGAACGGATTTGGCGCATCGCTCCATAAGAACTGGCGTCAGCGCCAGCAGGAGCTAGCCTGCGCGGCTCGGCTGGAGGCGTATGTTCACGCCTGCTCCCTTCGCGCCGAACATATCCGTAAGCTGGGATTGGAGAGTCTGGAAAGTTACGCCACCTGGTGCCGCTGTCACGGCTTCAGCGATTCGCTTTATAAAGGTCGTGAGCAGTGGGAGCAGGAGTTGCGCGCTGCCGAGCGCGAGCGGGCCGCGCAGGCGCTCATGGCAGCCCGCCGTCTGCACCACAAGCCGGAGGAGCTGATCCGCGCCATCTACGAGAAGCGCGTCCCCTGGTCGGCGCTGCGCAACGCTTATCAGCAAAAGATTCATCAGTTGTTTGCCGGCATGAAAGAGCGGCCCAGGGCGCAGGAAGCGCTGCTGCGGCTGCTGCGTCTGAGCAAGACGGGTGACCTGCTGTCGGTCGAGCCGGCCATCGCCTATCTCGGTCCGCAGCCGGGCAACACGTTTCCCGATGGGTTGTTCCGGCTGGCTCTCCGCCATCGCGAGTGGATTCGAGCGCCGGAGGACTGGAAGCCCGAATTGCACAATGCCCGCCGCCAGTTCAGCGCCCTGACGCGCCATCTGCTCGCGCGCTACGACGTACCGCTTTTTCTGGATGCAGCATGGTTCGAGGGAGACAATGAGACGGCAAGGCAGCATCAGCAGTGGTTTATGCATATCGGCCAGGGCCAGAACATCCGCACGGCCGAACTGCCCGTCGCATTGACCAAGAAGGCGGCGCACCACTTCCTGCAAGCGCCGCGCGACATCACCATCGTCGGCGCGCTGCGCTGGGGACAGATTCACGGCATGGGTGGCGACGAGTATCTGGCGCGAGCGATCTGCGGATCCCGGCTGGCAGAAATCCTGCCGGACGAACCGTTCTGGGCCACCGTCCTTCAGTTCTTCGCCAGCCAGCCGAGGCTCGCTTCCGCTCAGATCGGCCCGATGATGGACTACATCTATCACCAGAAATTCGTCTTCGAGGAGATTTTGGGGCCGCGCGGCGTGGTCACGTATCTCGGCCCTCCGCAGCCGGAGTTCTCCATGAAGGGACGCACGGAGGCGGCTCTTCAACGGCTCGTGGAGGCGTGGCACGTTCAGCTCGCTCGCGAGCCAAAGCGCCCTCGCCTGGAGTGGGCGCCTGCGGGGATCGGTGCGTTTCGCCTCTTGCAGCGCGGCCCGGAAGACAGAGTCTCCTGCTGGATCATTGAAGAGCTTTTAAGCAGTAAGGAGCTACAGGAAGAGGGAAAGGCCATGCACAACTGTGTGGCCGCCTATTCAGCCTTGTGCGCCCAGGGAAGGCGCTCGATCTGGTCGCTGAAGCTGGCGACCTCTCACGATGGCGTCCGCCATCACGTTCTGACCATCGAAGTCGATACGGCGAGGCGAAGTATTGTACAGGTGCGAGGGCCGTGCAACCAGCATCCGGAAGGGAAGCAGGCCGGCGAGCGGCTTCAAACCGCTATGGAGATGCTGCGGCGTTGGGCCGAGCAGCAGAACCTATCTATCACCCGCTATGTCTGAGAGCGGCGTGTCTCGCGGGGATCGACGCCAGCGAGACGAGCCATCTCTTCTTCGAAGAGAGCGCGGTCGGCCTCCGTGTCGCGCGACGGTCCCGTAGGGCGGGCGTTTTGCGAGGTCTGAGGCGGCTTCTCGGGCAGCGGTGGCGCCAGCTTGTCCAGTCCGTGCCGTTTCTGTTTCTGGAGGGTCGGGTTATCCGTATCGGCGACGCGCACCAGCTCCGCGCGCCAGTAGCCTTCCTGGTACTTGATCTCCGAAGGCGGCAGGATGCGCGGCGCGGCGGGCTTGCCATCTCCGTTGCGGTTGTCCTTGCGACTGCGGTCCAGCGCGTCCAGCCGGGCCATCTCTTGCTGCCAGAGCGCCTCATCCCGCCGCTGCTGGGCGGCGCGGGCCGCCACGTCGGCCTGGCGGTGGCGTTCCTGCTCCTGCACGCGGCGCTGCTCCTCGGCCCGCTTTCGCTCGCTCGCCTCCGGATCGCGCAGGTACGCCTCCTGTTCCGGCGTGAGACGCAGCCCTTTCTCTTCCAGCGTGACCGCGAGCGGCCGGTCCGGCAGCGTGCGCTCCCGCGGGAAGATGCGCAGCGCTCCCGGATTGTTCGGCTCCGGCGCGAAGGGAATGCCCATGTCCCGGCACCACTGCTCGACCTCCGGCTTGAGGATCGAGCCGCGCCCATGAATGATACGCACCCGCCGTAAGTTCCGCCAGTCCGGCCAGCGCTGCTGCAGGTTCAGCCGCATCTGCTCCCGATTCAGCCCGTGCAGATCGATCTCCGCGTCTACCTCTTTTTTGCTATGCTTGCCCGCCACGTCATCTTCCTAAGGGTGTACCTGCTTTTATTATACGTTAATAAAGTAACTTGGCTCAGTCTGTCGGGACCGTCCATATGGCCCGATGGTAGAGGAAACTGAGGCGCTTGCCATCCGGTGTCCAACGTAATTCCTGTGGGACATCATTGGAGTCTTGATCGCCCGGAGGCATCTCCATGGTGCCGACTATCTGCGTTTGAGAGCCATCCAGACGGCTGACTTTCAGGGCGAAAATGTTGAGTTCCTGCGGTTTGTAGGCAGGCAGAATACGGTGAAGAAGCGCGGACCAAGCGGGAACGCGATGCTCCAGGGTTTCCCAGGCGATGCGGTCGCCTTGCGGGGATGCGATCGCATTGATAAAAGTAACCTGATTCGGGAAGGTCAGCGCATAGGCATGCGGGAAGGAGACTTCCTTATCTATGTTTAGCGGAAGAATCTCCAGCTTGTCGAAATGGAGATTCACGTTGCTCAAAGGCTGAGTATGGTAAACGGCGAAATTGAGCAGAATACCGCCGTCCCAGGCTCGCGCCGTCGTGGCGGGGCCAAACGATTCCAGGACTAACGATTTCTGGCGCAGCAATCGCGAGGCGGGGACAATACGTACCGGCGTTTGTTGGGAGGTAAGCAAAGAATAGATATGCGCGCTATCGACCGCAAAAAGTATATTTCGTCGGACGAGCTTCAGGCAGACCCATTGGTGGCTATCCGACAGCCAGAATAGCTCCCCAAGATTGGCATCATCGGCCTTCCACCAGCGCCGAAATCCGGAACCATCGACAGAGGCACTGTAAAGACCTCCATTGCTATCTGCCCAGAGCACCTGCTTGCCATCCGGCGATACGTGAACGCTATCCGTCATGCCTTTCGATCGATCGAACACCCGGGTCAGTTGGTAGAGCGGCGTCTCGGTACCAGTCGTCACATCATAACGAATCAACGTGCCGCCATCCGGGGCAAAGAAAGACCCAGTCGAGAAGGGGGCGGGCTTCAAGACGACATCTCGGAAGGCGAGCAACGAGGAATGGGAAAGCCAATGATATGTGTTCCAGCCTTCCGTATACCATCCTCTCGGAGGGGCAACCCGCGTAGCTCTTGCCATCAGGGGTTTGTTGGTAGGCAGCAGGCATATCACAAGGGTGATTATGCTGCCTGCGAGGGAGAACAACACGATGAAGAGGAGACGTTTTTTGCGGTTCATCGCCGGGCGAGCGGAATGGCGCACAGAATCAGCAGGACAGCCAGAGTGAAGAAGGCAGCGCCTAGGTAGACCAGCCGGCCGGCCCGCAGATCGATGCGGCGATAATCTCTGGCTCTCCAGAGGCGCTGGATAGCCCCACGCAGGCCGGTGGTCTGGCAAGCGTAAAGGAGGAGCAGACCGTAGCCGATGAAGAGGCAGGCCGCTCCGATCCCCAGGCAAGGAATAGCCAGCATTACCAGAATCTTCGCGATCATTTTTTAAGCCCCCACCCCCTTCCCCCCAATCGCCGACGCGCTCCCCATTCCCCCAATTCTAGGGGAGGGGGGACTCTATTGAAATCTTGTACCTCTCATCAGATTCTCCAGCTTGCATGCAGAGGCTGAAGCTATCGGTCTGGCTCCCCCTAACCCCTTGCGGGAGAGGGGGAGGGGTGCTCGAACCTTCCCGAAGGTTGGACCGTTACCCGGCAACGATGGCGATTGGAAGGGGTCAGGGGAAAACTAATGGCCGGCAGCGGAGGCGGAGGGTGGGGCAGCCTTCTTGAGATAGGAGACCACTTTCTCCCGGTCGGCTTCCTTCATGCGCGGGGCGGTCTTTTCCATTAGTTTCTCGAAGGCTACGATCTCGTCCGGCGCGGCGGGATAGCCGATGTTCTGGTTGCCGGGCATGACATTCGAATCGGCGAGCTTCTTGCCTTTGGCATCTAGAAACGCATAGAAGGGCAGCCCGGACTTTTCGCCACCGAGATCTTTCATCTCTTGCTCGCCGCCCGGATTCTCCAGATCTTTCTTGTCTTTGGACTCCTGGACGTCGAGGGTAACCCGGATGTAGTTATCGGTGAAGATTTTGTGCAGCTCAGGGCTATTATAAGCGGCATCCAGCCGCTTGCACCAGGGTCACCAGGAGGCGTCGAAGGTCACCCAGATCGTCTTGTGCGAGGATTTAGCCGTCTTCATGGCGGCGTCGAGAAGGGCTTGCGTGGGCTGGGGCTTGTCGCCCTGTCCGAAGGACGCAGCCGCGCAGACCAGGATCGTCAGGGAAAGCAGGGGCAGCACGCGACGCATAGTCGTTTCCTCCATCTTTCATGCGGTAGATATGAGCGCGTCATGATAAGAGCTATTCGCGCTTGAGCGGGAAGGTTCCTGCCAGGCTGAGATTTCCTTATTTGCCTCGTGACCAGATCAAGGGATTGATCGTATCGTCGTCCAGCATGTCCCCGATGGCGAGGGAATGGAAATAGTCTTCCGGCAGGATGTTGCGCTTGCCGTTAAAGGTGCAGCCGTCCGGCATGTAGGCGCAGGTCATGGCGCGGCGCGGCCTGTTGGTCATGTTGGCGCCCGCGCCGTGCGCCGTCAGCCCGTTGTGGAAGACGGCAGAGCCGGCAGGGCAGGGGCAGGCGACCGGCTCGATCGCGCGCCACTGCGGATAGAGCTTGAACAGGCCGGCCATATTCTCGCCGATGCCCACATTCTCAAAGGTCGCCTCTTTGTGGCTGCCGGGAACGTACCACATGCAGCCGTTGCCGAGCGTGGCATCATCCAGAGCCACCCAGATCGAGAGCGCCTGGCGGGAGTCGAAAGACCAGTAGGGGACGTCCAGGTGCCAGGCGGTAGGGTTGCCGAAGGGAGGCTTGAACAGCGCCTGGTCGTGCCAGATGCGGATGCCATTCACGCCCGCCAGGGTCGCCGCCATCTCGCCCAGGCGGGGATCAAGCATCAGCGTGCGCATCCCGGCGTGCGTATCCGCCAGTTTGAGACACTGGGTGAACACCTGGGCGTAGTAGCTGTCCGGGTCGCTCTGATTGGTCAGACGGTTCGTCTGCTCCAGGCGCTGCTGAACGGCTTCTTCCGTGTAGGCGCGCCAGAGCGCCAATTCGTCCGAATCGAGGAAGTTTTCGATCGCCAGAAAACCCTTCTGCTGGTAGCGGGCGACCTGCTCAGGCGTCAGTTGCGATTTCATGGGCTTCGTCTCTTTTGTGGTGGGTGATATGCCGGGTGGATAGGCTCTGGAAGCTTCCTCGGTTTACGCGCCGGAGGGATCGTCGTCGAAGCGGGCGGCGATTTCCGGGGGAAAGGAACAGGGCTTTCCCTTCCGGTCGATCAGCATCTGCAGGGTCTCGCCCTCGGCAAGCTGCCGGTCTCCGCAGGTGACGCTATAGCCCAGCGTCAGGGTAAATTTCGTATGCTTGATAACGCGGACGGAGATCGTGATCTCGTCATCGTAACGGGCCGGGGCCAGGTAACGGCAGCGGGCTTCCAGGATAGGCAGGAAGAAGCCGGCCGCCTCGACCGCCGTATAATCGATCCCACGAACGCGGCAAAACTCGCTGCGCGCCGCCTCAAACCAGACGAAATAGTGCGCGTGGTGGGCCACCTGCATCTGATCCGTCTCGAAATACCGGACGCGCAGGGTATAGGAGACGGCTTGTTTCTTCCCGCTGTGATGGTTATCCTGGCGGCTCATGGTGATGGACGACCGATCCCCGATTCCAGCGGCTCTTCCGGCTCCGATCCGCCGGCATGACGGCGATAATCTGGAAGTCCCTGCAGGATCAGAATTCGACTCGAAAGCTTTCTTATCCTTGTTAGGACGGATTGGACCGACCTATGCGGGATACACCTTGAAACTGCGCTGATACGGGAGCACATTTTTGCATCGGTAGTGCAGCGACGAAATCGGACAGGCTGGCGGCTCACAGGTACCTCTGACCGAGCCATGCAGACCGGCTATCCTATTTATAGGAGTAGCCCTATTGACAGTGTTAGGCATTATCTCTATAATAAGCATTGGATAAGCAGATTTACTGTACGCAATGGAAACTCAAGAAGGAGTCACATCAAGTATGCACGCCAATCGAAGGAAGAGCGCCTTCACCCTGATCGAATTGCTCGTCGTCATTGCGATCATCGCCATTCTGGCGGCGATCCTCTTCCCCGTGTTTGCCCAGGCCCGCGAGAAAGCCCGCGCCACCAGTTGTCTCTCGAATGAGAAGCAGATAAGCCTGGCTCTGCTCATGTACGTTCAGGACTACGATGAGCAGTTCCCTTCCGGCTCTCGCTACGTCCCCAACTCCACCGACACCTATACCATCGGGCTGGGCTGGGCCGGCGTTTGCGCCCCGTATATCAAGAGCATTCCGCTTCTCAAGTGCCCGGATGACTCGACCAGCATAGTCACGGCGACCTCGAGCCATCCGGAGCTGGACCCGGTCTCCTACTCGTACAACTACAACATCGCCACCCATACCGCCGATGCGGGATTGAACGCGCCGGCCAATATCGTGCTTTTGGTCGAGGTCAAGGGCGATGTGGCGAACGTAGCGACCACGAATGAAGGCGCCCAGCCTCTCATCGTCAACACCTGGGACGTGGTCTCCTCCGTAGGAGACGGCATCAACATCCTGGCCGACAGCGATGTCAACAACACTCTGCCGGCCGTCCAGACTAACGGCACCAATGAGACCCAGTACCAGACGGGCATCATGGGCGGCTACACGCCGAAGAACGTACCGTATCTGAGTTACTTCGATACCAATCTCAATGGTGGCGTGGATGGGCGCCATTCTTCGGGAGCGAACTACGCTCTGGGCGACGGGCATACCAAGTACTTCAAGCCCGCCGGCGTTTCGCCGGGCGCTAACGCCAGCGCCGATAACGCCACGCAGACCGTCAACAACAACGTCTGGTACGCGGGCGGCACCAGCGACGGCGTTCACGCGGTCACCTTCAGCACCAACTAAGTCCTCCCGTCGTCGGACTTCAGAGGACATGCTTGCGCCCGCCGGAGAGGTCTCCGGCGGGCTTTTTGCACGCTGCCGTAAGCGTGAATCGCGCTTAAGTGATGTGGAGGACGGCTTTGCCGGGATAACGCCGGTCGATCAACTGCTGCGCCACCTCCGCCACCTGGGCCCAGGGCGCTTCGACGCTGATGCGCGGTGTAAGCTTGCCTTGCGCGATCAGCCCTGCCAGACGCGCCAGTCCTGGCCCGGCAGGCTCGACGGTCTTGAGCTCGTGGAAGAGAATGAAGCCGTAGAGGGACGCGCCGCCGATGGGAAAGAAGCGCGTCACGTCCAGCGTCATCTGCGCGCTGCCGGACACGCCAAACGAGACGCAGATGCCTCCCTCGCCGAGCAAGGTCAGCGCAGTTGAGAGGGTCTGTCCGCCCACCGATTCCAGAATGAGGTGATAGGGTCCGAACGGCTGCTCAGCGGGCAGGTTCTCGCCGATCACAACGGCTTCCGCGCCCAGTTCTCGCACGAGCGATTCCTGGTCCTGCCGGCGGATATGGGCCACGGCGCGGGCGCCCGACAGCCGGGCGAGCTGGAGGGCAAAGTCTCCGACGCCGCCGGTCGCGCCGGTAATGAGCACCGGCCGTTCCAGGAGCAGACCGCCCTTCATGAGCGCGTGGAGCGCCGTCAGGCCGGCCACGGGCAAGGTGGCCGCCTGCGCAAAGGAGACCTCTCCGGGGAGCTGGGCGAGGGCATGCGTGGGCACGGCCACCCGCTCGCTCCAGGCGCCGGAAGGCAGCATGCCGACCACGCGTGCCCCCTCTTTGGGGCCGCTGCCATCGGCGGCAGCCCGCTCAACAACGCCGGCCAGATCCCATCCGGGCCGCCAGCCCGCCTCCGCGTTCATGGCGCGGCGTACCTCGCCGCGGTTCAAGGAGATCGCAGAGACGCGTACCAACGCCTCAGAGGGCAATGGAGCGGGATCCGGCGCTTCGCGAATCACCAGCCGGCCAGGGCTGGCCGGATCGACGACGATACTACGATTTGCGTTCATAGGTTTTTCTCCTTGCCTACCCCCGACTCACCACGCCCGGCAGTACTGGATGGGTGAGCCGGGCCTTGAAAGACCCGCCTGCGGGTCCCTATCGAACCTTCGGGCTGTCCTGCGGCCCACGGGGCCCTACCCGTTGCCCTGGCGGGCGGAAAGCCGATTTGATCTAAATGCGTTCTGAGTTTACCAGGCGCGGCCGTACTGGACGGGGCCGGTGATCTCCTGATGCAGCTCTCTGGCGGCGCGGCGCGGCCAATAGGGATCGCGGAGCATCTCCCGCGCCAGAAGGACCATGTCGGCCTGGCCCGTGCGCAGAATGTGGTCCGCCTGGACGGGGTTGGTAATAAAGCCGACCGCGCCGGTGAGAATGTCCGCCTCGCGGCGGATGCGCTCCGCGAAGGGAGTCTGATAGCCGGGTCCGGCGGGGATCGTGGCGTGGGGGACGTTCGCGCCGGAAGAGCAGTCGATCAGGTCTACGCCCAGCGGCTTGACCTGACGGGCGAGCTCTATAGACTGTTCGATATCCCAACCGCCCTCTACCCAGTCGGTGCAGGAGATGCGCAGGAAGAGCGGATACCGCTCCGGCCAGTGGCGACGCACCTCCTCGACGACTTCCCTTACGATTCGCGTGCGGTTGATAAAGCTGCCGCTGTACCGGTCGTCGCGAATATTGGAAAGAGGCGAGTAGAATTCGTGCAGGAGGTAGCCGTGTGCCCCGTGGATTTCGACCACCTGAAAGCCGGCTTCGAGCGACCATTGGGCCGCCTGGCCGAAGGCGCTTATAACCTCCGCGATGCCCGCCTCATCCAGCGCCTCGGGAGTTAAATAGCCTTCGGCGAAGGGAAGGGGACTGGGACCGACGATCGGCCGCCAGCCGCCTTGCTCTGGCGACAGCGGCCCTCCGCCATCCCACGGACGCGCCGTGCTCGCCTTGCGCCCGGCGTGCGCCAACTGGATGCCCGCGAACGCCCCTTGCGCCTCGATAAAGCGGGTGATACGCTGGAGAAACGCGACGTGCTCTTCCTTGTAGATTCCGAGGTCTTGCGGGCTGATCCGGCCACGCGCCTCTACTGCCGCCGCTTCTGTGAACACCAGGGCCGCGCCTCCGACGGCGCGGCTGCCCAGATGGACCAGATGCCAGTCGTTGGCGAAGCCGTCTTCGCTCGAATACTGGCACATTGGCGAGACGGCGATCCGGTTGCGCAGCGTGACACCTCGGATGGACAAAGGCGAGAACAGACTCTCCGGCATGAAGGATCCTTTCTGAATCACGGAAAGCACGGATGCCACGGATTACACGGATAAGAAGCCGGCGGCTTATCCGTGTCTTCCGTGTTCTCTGTGATAATCCGTGCTTCAGATTGAATAACGCTTGGGAGAGTGAGTTTGTTGCTTAGAATGGACGAACTGGAGAGATCATTCGCTAAACGCCTGGACGGCGTAGCAGACGGAGGAGCAGATCGGTCAGCAGGAGGAATAGATGCCGGAAGGCGGTTGTCGATCCGTTCCCTAGCCGAAATAACGGTATACAAACGTCCAAATGCGGAGAAACTTCACCTTCTCAATTCGCGTAGTTTATGTTATACTGGCGGTAGACTCTTCGGGCGCTTGCTCGGCTGGGTCTAGCGGAGAGGAAAGTCCAGGCAAGGAGAGTGGAATGCGACGTGACCGGAACCGCCGTGACGATGAGAACGAGTTCGGCGGAGGAAACGATGATTATAGCCCTCGGGAGAATACCGAGGACATGGATTCGGCGACCATGCAGCTGCGCGCGCTCTGGCTGCTGGATGAGGTGATCCGGCTGACCCCGCGCAATGACGTGCGCCTGGGTTACCTCATGGCGCTGCGCGAGCAGTTGGAGACCGACGAGGCCATGATGGAAGAGGCCAAGAAGGTCATCGCCGAGTTCGAGGAGGCGTACGAGAAGCTGACCTCGCCGGCCAACCGGATCGGAGTCTATCTGGGCAAGCCCGAGCCGTCCGAGAAGAAGCCGAAGCCGCGCCGCCGCTTCGGCCAGCCTGCCGCGCCGCAGGAAGAGAAGCCCGAGATCGTGGCGCGCATCGCCCTCGGCGAGCAGGAGTATATTGCCAATATCGACCCCAAGCTAGAGTGCCCGGACTTCAAGATCGGCACGCAGGTCAAGGTCAATGAAGCTTTTACCGTGATCGGCGATCTGGGCTGTGCGCAGGGCGGGCCGATCGTCAAGATCAGCGAGGTCTTAGACGACGGGCGCCTGCGTGTCGCGATGGATGCGCAGGGAATGCAGTCGCGCGTCGTCTACCGGGGCGAGGCGCTGCTGAACGAAACACTCAAGCCCGGCTCGGAAGTGCGCATGGAGCCTAACTTCAAGGTCGCCCTTGAGCATTTTGCGGCCAAAGAGACCAACGACTACTATCTGGAAGAGATCCCGGAGTTGCCCTGGAGCAAGATCGGCGGGCAGGAGGAGGCGATCGGGGTCATCAAGGACGCCATCGAGCTGCCCCTGCTGCACCCGGAGCTGTTCGCCCGATTCGGCAAGCGTCCGCTCAAAGGCATCCTGCTCTTCGGCCCGCCCGGCTGCGGCAAGACGCTCATCGGCAAGGCGACCGCCTACAATATCACGCAGGAGTATCGCCAGCGGACCGGTCGCGACGTGCGCGAATATTTCATGTTTATCAACGGCCCGAAGATCTTGAATATGTGGCTGGGCGAGAGCGAGCGCATGGTCCGCGAAATCTTCGCGCAGGCCCGCGAGAAGGCGAAAGAAGGACATCTGGTCTTCATCTTTATCGACGAGGCGGAGTCTCTGCTGCGGGTGCGCTCTTCGGGACGCTGGCTCAACATCTCCAACACGCTCGTGCCGCAGTTCTGTGCCGAGATGGACGGGCTGGTCAGCCTGGAGAACGTGGTCGTGATGCTGACCTCCAACCGGCCCGACTATATCGATCCGGCCGTCCTGCGCCCGGAGCGAATCGACCGCAAGGTCAAAGTCAATCGGCCCGACCGCCGCTCGACTCGCGACATCTTCAAAATCTATCTGGACGATGTGCCTATCGATCCGGAGTTGGTCAAGGAGCATAAGGGCGACGCGGTGGCGGCGCTGGACGAGCTGCTGGACCTGATCACGGAGTTTACTTTCCGCCGCAACGAGGAGACGGAGTTTCTGGAGGTCTATCTTAGAAGCGGCAGCACCGAGACGCTCTTCTGGAAGGACCTTATCAGCGGCGCGCTCATCAAGTCGGTGGTGGAGCGCGCCAAGGACTTTGCCATCCGGCGCAGCATCACCCGCAACTCGGAGCATGAGGGCCTCACGCTGGAGGACCTGCAGAAAGCCGTCCGCGTCGAGTACAAGGAGAATGAAATCTTCCCGAAGGGCGACGCGCAGGAAGACTGGCTGAAGCTGCTGGACTACGAGCCGGAGAATGTGGCGACCATCAAGCCCATCAGTGCCAAGAAGCAGCGCTCCGTCTCACGGGATAATATCATCTAGACCTCACCCCCGTCTCTACCTCACCTCCTTATGAAGGAGAGGGGTGAGATCAAGTAAGGAAAAGCCGAACGCATGATCCGCAGGCTGTTTGGGATCGAAACGGAATACGGAATCGTGGTCGAGGGCCTGGGCGCCAACGACTGGATCAACGAGAGCATCGCGGTCGTGCGCAGCCATGCCGGCCCGTCGGTGTGCGGCTGGAACTACCGGGGAGAGGATCCCCGCCGAGACATGCGCGGCTTCACCGTGCAGCATCTCTCCACCAATCCGGACGACGCCCAGTTCGACGCGCCCGGCGCGCCCCGGATGAGCCAGGAGGAGGAGCGCAGCGACCGCGTGCTGGCTAACGGCGCCCGGCTCTATAACGACCACGGTCATCCCGAATATGCCACGCCGGAGTGCCGCTCTCTGCGCGATCTGGTCGCGCACGATAAGGCCGGCGAGCGGATCGTCTTCGCGGCGGCGCGGCGGCGGGCCGAGCAGCGGGGCTGCGCCGTGACCCTCTATAAGAACAACACCGATTTCCACGGCGCCAGCTACGGCACGCACGAGGGCTATCTGATGCGCCGGGACGTGCCCCCGGACGTTCTGATCGAGGCGCTGCTGCCCTTCTTCGTGACACGATCGATCTACACCGGGGCGGGCAAAGTCGGCGTGGAGAACGACAGCGCCGCTATCGGACGCGTGCCGTTTCAGCTCTCTCAGCGGGCCGACTTCTTTTCGGTCGAGGCCAGCGTGGACACGCTGCACAACCGGCCGCTGGTCAATACGCGTGACGAGCCGCACGCCACTCCGCGCCTCTACCGCCGGCTGCACGTCATCTGTGGCGACGCCAACATGAGCGAATACGCCACGGCGCTCAAGGTGGGCGCGACCAGTCTGGTGCTCAGCTTGCTGGAGGAAGGGCTGACCCCACCGGTCAAGCTGGTCGATCCGATCCGTGCCGTCAAGCAGGTCTCCCGCGATCTTTCGCTCAAACAGACGATCGAGCGCCAGGGCGGGCCGGCCCTGACCGCGCTGGAAATACAGCGTATCTATCTGGCGGAGGCGGAGAAGCGCCTGTGCGGGAAGGATGAGGAGACCGACTGGGTGATTGCGGAGTGGAGCGCGACGCTAGACGCGCTGGAGACCGATCCCTTCCGCCTCGCCGACCGCCTGGACTGGGTCGCCAAATACCAGTTGCTCAACGCTTTCCGCGAAGAGCAGGGCCTGGAGTGGAACGATCCTTACCTGCAGAGCCTGGATCTAGCCTATCACGACGTCGATCCGGAGCAGGGACTTTATTACGGGCTGGAGCAGGCGGGCGAGATGCGCCGGCTGGTCACCGATGGGCGGATTCAGGCCGCCATGTCGTGCCCGCCGTTCGATACGCGGGCTTTCCTGCGCGGCGTCTTCGTCGAGCGGTTCGGATCGGCGATCCGCCGCATCGGGTGGAACGGCGTGGCATTCCGCCACAATGACCAGGATCTACTTTTCGACATGAACCCGCTCGTCGAGGAGAATGTTCGTCTGCTGAACGACGAGTTCGCCTCTGCCGAAACTCTAGAGGGCGTGATTGCCATTATCCGCCGGCCCGACGACAAGGACAACTCTGATTGGGTTTAAACTGCCTGTGATAAGGTTTCAGGTGTATCCGAACTTAACTCGCCCTTTCGGATTCGGGCGACTGAAATCGCAGCAACAAAGGCACCAAGCCCGCCTACGCGGACGGCCCCCACCCCCTTCCAATCGCCGACGCGCTCCCCATTCCCTCCTCGAACCTTCGGAATTCTAGGGAAGGGGGAACACGATGGCAAGTCAGTCGCCGAAGGGCGACTTCGCACTCTGGTGGCTACGACTTCCGTCGCCCGCAATACGAAAAATAGGTGTGTGAGAAAAACCAAGGAGAAAGTGCGATGACCATACGATTCGAAGAGCGGCGCCAGATGCCGACGACGCCGGTCGATCCGCTGCGCAAAGGCGGAGACGATGGTGGGCCGGGCAAGCCGGATGTGAAGCGGCCCGACACGAGCGACCTGCTCAAGCGCATGAAGCGCGTGGACCCGGATTCGGCGCGGCGCTACCGGCAGCGCAGCGGCCAATAATTTTGCGCGACGGAAGGAATGCCTTCGCTTTCAAGCCGGGCAATGAATTACCCGTCAGGGGGGCCTTCGGCCTGCGAAGCGAGCGGCGCTTGCGCCTGCTTCGCGAAGAACCGTCCTACCGGATGGAAAAACCTGGCAGCAAACCATGTGCGAAGCACACCCGGCGCGTAGCGCCTCACAGCGAAGGACTTTAGTCCATCGGCCCGGCGCAAGCACGATAGGAAGAACATAAATGGAAATAGCGGGTGATCTGTGGAGTCTGCTCGAACGGAGCGGACATCCCTTGACACGCCCTATGCAGATACCTACGTCCGTCCGGCCGGCGGATAGTCCGTCCGGTCCGGGCGTAGTGGATACGCACGGCACGACGGTCATCGCGGTTAAGTTCGACAAGGGCGTCCTGAACGTCGGCGACCGGAGGGCAACGGCCAACTTCGCCGTCATGTACGACCGGGCGGAGAAGGTGCTGCCCATCGACGACTACACGCTGCTGGCCATCTCCGGCTCGTTTGCGCGGGCGATGGAGGTGGTGCGCTATTTGCGGACGACGTTCAAGCTGTTCGAGCGCACCTACCTGCAGCCGATGAGCTTGGAGGGCAAGCTGGCGGAACTGGCCAAGGTCGTGCGCGCGGGCATTCCCGAGGCGCTGCAGGGCATCGGCGGGTTTATTCCGCTGTTGTCGACCTACGACCCGGACAGCCGCGAAGGGCGCATCTTCTTCTACGATGGAATGGGCGCGCGATTCGAGAGCACGGAGTTCGGCGCAGCCGGCAGCGGCTCTTTGCAAATCCGCGGCGTCTTCGACTACATCGTCAAGACCAAGAAGCCGTTCCATGCCATGACGCGGGACGAGGCCCTCAAAGAGGCGCTCTACCTGATCGACATCGCCGCCGATCTCGACGCCGCAACGGGCGGCTGGGCGAAGGTGCTTCCTCTGGCCAAGACCATCACAGCCGAAGGCATCGAGGACGTGCCGGAGGAGACGTTGCGCGGCCTGATTGACGAGATCGACCGGTCAGGCGGAGAGCGAATCGCGCATCGGCGTTGATGCGCAGCTCGTATAGAGGCAAGAGGAATGTTTACACCCTACGATTTTAATGAGGCGCTGGGGCATCGGAAAGAGTATATCGAGGAGGGGCTGCGCGAGGGCAGCCCTGTCGTCGGTCTGGCTTACGATGGCGGGATGCTCCTTCTGACCCTGCGCCGCACCCAGCGCAAGATCTATGAGATCTACGATCGCCAGATGTTCTCGGCCATCGGCAAGCAGTCTGATATCGAAGACATCCGCCGGAGCATGATCCAGATCGCGCACCAGGAGGGCTTCGAGCGCAGCCCGGACGACGTCTCCGTGCAGCGATTAATCGGGTTCGCGCTGAGTCCGGCCTTAAAGAAGGCGTTCGGGGACCAGTTCGGCACCATGCCCTTCGTCGTCCGGGGACTGTTCGCGGAGATGGGGCGCAACCCGGGCGCGGATATGTTCGTCACGCTCAACTACGATGGCGAATTCCGCGCCTACACCGGGGCTGCTGTGATCGCCGGGGCGCGGGAGGCCGAGGAGCGGATGCGGGAGCGAATCGGCGAGCCGGATCCCAAATGGACGCGCGACGAGGCGCTCCGCAAGGCGCTGTCGGCCTGGATCGTCGGGGCGCGGGAGGCGCTGCGGCGCAGCTTCCGCGGCCGCAACGAGGAGGAGGACGAGTTCAATCCGCTTCGCGACATCGAAGAGGCCGATTCCGATGCCGTTTTCCTGCGGGACGAGTTGAAAACGGCGACGCTGGAAGTGGGCGTGCTGGAACGCCGCGCCAACCGGGAGAGCCATTTCCGCCTGCTCACCGAAGCGGAGTTGGAGCCCCTGCTGAAGGAAGTCAAATAGAGTTGTCAGTTGCTAGTTGCCAGTTTTCAGAAAAAACGGGTTTCAACTGGCAACTGACAGCTGAGAACTGAGAACTATTCATGGACAGACGCATTTTCGGCATCGAGACCGAGTTCGGCTGCATGGTGCGCGACCCCGTCGTCGGCTCTTCGGAGGACATCGTCGAGAAGGTCAAGGACTTTGCGTTCTACGACAAAAAGCTGGGCGTGATCGATCTGCACGCGCGGGACTACGCCTTCGAGCCGGCCCGCGCCGGAGGCTTTCTCCGCAACGGCGGCCGGCTCTATATCGATGCGGTCGGCAGCCATGAGGAGTACGCCACCGCCGAATGCTGCGACCTGCTCGATCTCGTCCGTCACGACAAAGCCGGGCGGCTGCTGCTCGCCCAACTGCTCACGGATTTGAAGCTGGAGGAGGCGGTCAGCTTCCATAACAACAGCATCGACCACTTCGGCGGGCATACTTTCGGCTGCCATGAGAACTATCTGGTCCAGATCGAGGACCGTTTCTTCACCGATGCGCTCTCCTACCTGCTGCCCTTCCTGGTCACGCGTCAAATCTTCGCGGGTCTTGGAAGGGTGGGGGGACATCGCCTTACCCGCCCCAGCAGCAAGAACAACATCATGACCCTGGGCGAGCACGAGGTGGATTACGTCTGGGTCTCCAATTTCTATGGCGTCGAGATCGATCCCTCGGTCGATTTCCAGCTCAGCCAGCGCGCCGATCACATCGTCAAGACCATCTCCTCGCGCGTGCGCTTCAACCGGGCGATCATCAATCCCAAGTGGGACTCCTACTACTCCTATAGCAACTTGCACCGCCTGCACATCCTCTTCGGCGAGAGCAATATGAGCGAGTACGCCTGCATGCTCAAGGTCGGCACGACCAGCCTGGTGCTCGATCTGATCGAAGAGGGGACCGTTCCGCCGGACGTGGAGGTCGCCGATCCGCTGGAGACGCTGCGTACCGTCTCCCGCGATCCGACGCTCAAGTGGCCGGTGCGGCTCCGGAGCGGCAAGACGATTTCTGCGGTGGACCTGCAGCGCCGCTATCTGGACGCCGCCAAGCGCTACCTGCACCGCCGCGACGCGCAGACGGACATGGTGCTGACCGAATGGGAGGCCATTCTCGATGATCTGGAGCGCGATCCGCTCTCCACCTCCGACCGGCTGGACTGGTCCGCCAAGCGCGTACTCTATCAACAGTATATCGACGAGACCGGCGTCACCTGGCAGGACGACATTCTGCAGAGCCTGGACCTGGAGTATCACAACGTCCATCCGAGCCAGGGGCTCTATTACGGCCTGGAGCAGTCGGGCGCCATTCGCCGCCTCGTCACCGACGAGCAGGTGGAGGAGGCGACGATCACGCCGCCGGAGAATACGCGCGCCCTCGGACGCGGCCAGATCGTCTCGCAGCTCATCGCCCGCCCCGGCACCCGCTACGTCATCGACTGGGACGCCGTCTACATCGAGCGCAACCGCCAGCTTGACCTCAAGAACCCCTTCCACACCTATGAAAAAGAAGCCGTAAGATTCCTAAGAGGCGTGTAATATCAAAGTTTTACTGGGAGTGTTCTTTCAGAATAGGCGGGCAGACCGAACTTGTAGAGATAAAAGAGCCACCCGAGGAGGGGTTCGCCAAAACCTTGTTGCTACTTCTGCGCTGCCTGGGGCCAAAAGCTACCCCCATCTTTCAGGAGCGGTTTCATGCCATGAGCCTGGCCTTTATCTACCGCCGCACCACGCCACCAGGCGCCATCGCTCCAGGAATGCGCCTGCGCGAAGCTCTCGCCCTGGCAATTCTGCTGCTGATCGAGCGCACCCCAGAAGGGCCAGTTCTGCGCGATTTTACGAGCACCGAAGAGGCGGTCGCCCTGTTCCTGGAGGAGCTAAAGCTCTTCGAGGCTGGGCCAGAGGGTAGGGTATACTAAGATCGAAGCCGGGAACGAACTAGGAGGACCTCTCCTACGATAGGACAACCAAGAAGCCTAAGTTATCCCTACCTATGAAAAGAAAGTTCTCGATTTCTACGTGGAATTTAGTCTACATTTTTGCTGATTTGGAACGCTATCCATGCGCCGGAACCTCTGAAGTATCCGGCGCATGGACTGGAGCGCCGTGACCGGCACTTTCCTCCAGGGCGGCGACAAGGGCCTGGTCGAAGGTCATGGCACGGCCTTGCTCCCAAGCGAAGGCAAACGCTTCCTCACCCAATGTGGAGCGTAGGCTTTCCAGCGTGCGGTTCAATTTCTCTTGCTCCAGGGGCGGACGGGAATAGGAGATCGCATCGTTCAGGGCTTGGGCTGCCGCAAAGCAGCGCACGGCCCGTTCCCCATGTCCTTGCGCTTTGTACAAGATCGCCATGCTATCCAGTGCCGCAGTGGCGAAAAATTTTGCCTTCAGTTGCCGGCAGAGTTTCAGGCTCTCCACCAGATAGTCCCGTGCGGCAGCATAGTCCCCCTGGTCACAGGCGAAATTGCCGAGATTGACCAGGACGACCACCACGCCAGACCGGTTGCCCAATTCCCGATTGAGGAACAGGCTTTCCTCATAATAGGCGCGGGCTGCTGTCGCGTCCTGAAGGTTTGCAGCCGCATTCCCAAGATTGTCAAGCGAGGCGGCAATCCCTCGCTTGTCATCCAGGTCGCGATTGAGGAGTAGAGCCTGCTCGTAAAGCGGGCGGGCCTCCTCATAACGGCCCTGTTCAAAAATCAGATTACCGAGCATGTTGAGGCTGAAGGCTTCTACGACCTGATTGCCGGCCTCCCGGCTGATCGCCAGCGCTTCTTCAAAGAGGCGTCGCGCTTCTTCCCGGTCGCCCTGGGCGGCCCGGAACCAGCCGAGGCTAATCAGCGAGCTGGCCACTCCCGACTGATCCCCAAGCTCCCGGCAAAGGCGCAGGCTCTCGGTATGAAGCGCCTGCGCCTGCTCCTGGTCGCCCTGAGTTTGGGCGATTTTTCCCAAATGGCTGAGCGGTCCGGGGATGCCCTGGCGGTCTCCAATCTCCCGGCTGATCGCCAGGGCTTCTTCATCGCGCGCTTGCGCGGCGTCGGCATCGCCCTGATCTAAGGCGATATACGCTGCGGCATAGAGTGCCCTGGCTCGCCATTTAGACCGCTCTTGAGCGCCAGCCTGAGCCAGCGCGCGTTCACAGCAGGCACGTCCCTCGCTCCAATGCCCGCGGTGATGCCAGAAATGAACAAGGCCGGCCACCAGGCGCAGTCCCTTGACCGCATCCCTGCCGTCTTCTCCCAGGCAGTGCTCCAAGGCAGCCCGCAGATTGTCGTGCTCCTTCTCCAGCCTCTGCAGCCACCGAGCTTGTTCTGAACTGAAGAATCCTTCTGTAGCCGTCTCCGCCAGTGCGAGGAAGTAGTCTCTGTGGTGATCTTTATAGCCCGGACACTCCTCCGGCTTTAACTTCTCCTCAGCATACTCCCGCAAGGTTTCCAGCATCCTGAACCGTATCTCGGCGCTATCCGTCTCCACGTCGGCGATCACAAGAGAGGCTTCCCGCAGCGCCTCCAGATGCTCCAGCGCCTCCGTCTCTTGGCACACCTCCTCGGCGGCATCCAGGGTGAATCCACCCCGAAACACCGACAGTCGACAAAAGAAGCTCTGCAGCGGTACCGGCAGTCGAAGATAGCTTGCATCAATAACCGCCCGCAGCGTCCGATGCCGCTCCACGATGTCGCGCCTGCGGCTCTTCAGAAAATCCAGTCGACGCTCCAGTTGCGAAAGCATCTGCACAGGAGTTAGCACGACTATCCGGGCTGCGGCCAATTCTATCGCCAGCGGAAGACCTTCCAACATATCGCAGAGGGCAGCTACGGCAGTTGCATTGGCGTCGGTGAGCACAAAGTCCGGGCGAACCGCCTGCACCCGCTCGACGAACAACTGTATGCTCTCGAACTCCAGCAGACGCTCCGGCGTGCCCGGCAGGCTGGGCACGGGCAGCGGCGACACGACAAATTCATGTTCTCCCTCTACAGCCAGCCGTTGACGAGAGGTCACCAGGCAGGTAAGTCCTGGCGCCCGCTCCAGCAACCCGCGCACGAGGACGGCTCCTTCTTCCACCAGATGCTCGAAGTTGTCCAGGACAATAAGCATCTGCTTGCCGCTCAGATGCTCCGAGAGCGCCTCCAGCAGAAGGCGCTCCCGCTCCTCTCGAACTCCCAGAACGGAAGCGATGGCTTCGGGAACCTGAGCGGCATCCGACAAGGCTGTCAGGTCCACGAACCAGGCGCCATCCGGATAGTTTCCGGCTAATCGCCGGGCCATTTGGATAGAAAGGCGGGTCTTGCCCATGCCCCCCGGTCCCAGCAACGTTACCAGGCGACGGGAGGCCAGCAAGCGCGCGATCTCCCTCAACTCCTGCTCGCGCCCGACAAACCCGGTCAGAGGAAGAGGCAGGCGGCCAGGCAGGGAAGGCGCCGTGCGGCGAGAAGCGGTGGGTATCTCTTTGGGAGAACTGGACTGCGTCTGGCTGCGGATCTTCTGAAACAACGCGCTGGTTTCCGGAGCGGGCTCGGTATGGAGCATGCGATGCAGGTAGAGGCGGTATTCCCGGTACACCAGCGTCGCCGCCGCCAGATCGCCACCGGCAGCCAGAGCCTGCATTAACGAACGCTGGGCGCTCTCCCTCAATGGGTCGGTGGCAACGACCAACCGTAAATAACGGATGGCAACCGCAGCCTCCTGGCGCGCCATCGCCTGGACGGCCAGCGTCTCCAGGGCGGCAAGATAAGCCATCTCGCGCTCCTGGCGCTCAGAAAGGACCCACTCCAACGTGCAACCCTCCAGCAAGGGACCCCGATAGAGGGAAACCGCTTCTTCCAGAGAGGCCACGTCGCCTCGGACGATGGCGGCATCAAAGGCAAGCACATCCACGCTCGCTCCTGCCAGAGAGAGGCTAATACTGCGCGCCGCCGAGGCGCTCAGCCGTTCTCCTTCCGATCCCAGCGCGCTGCGCAGGTCGCTCAGGTATCGGCGCAGATTGTAGAGCGCCTGGCTGGCAGGACTTTCCGGCCAGAGAGTTCCAGCCAGCCAATCCCGATCCACTTGCCGATCATGGCGCAACGCCAAAAGCGCCAGCAGCCACTGGTGCTTGCGTGTGCGCAAGGAGGGGAGCGGCGCGTCCTTCAGGCGCACATCAAAAGGTCCGAACAGCCGAAGGACCAGCAGGCTTTTAGATTTCTGGGGCGGCATGGCATCATCCATTCCTACAACTCTAACAGGCGAATAGCTTGTAAATTCTCGGTTTGACCGCTATTTTCCTCTGTTTTATCCACGTTTTTATCCACGCCTCTCCCGGATATTAGAGCTATAAACCTTGCTCCGCTGTTGGATAGGAGGCTGGATGGCCCGGTCCTATCAACAGCGGCCCTACCCGGCTAGTTAGTCATTCACTATGCTTCCCCTGGTGTCGGTTTAGCCGGCGACCTCACCTGGTTCCAGCGAACGGCAAAGGAGATTCTTATGAACACGCAACAGCATAAATCCCTGCTCGCCGGCTTGTTCCAGTACAAGCAGGCGGCCCTCAAAGCTACCCTCCGAAACCGAGTGTGGAGTTAGCTTCGGTGAAACAATCGCAGCAGCAACTCAACGCCCTGACGAAACGGATCGCCCTGCTGGAGACATTCCAGAACAAAGCGCAACCCCGCCAGACTGTGGCGATGCGGCACTAGCCGGCTAGCACTTGTTCCCTTCCCATAACTGAGGAGATGACCATGTTCCAGAACACGAAGTCGAAGACCCTGCTTCTCTGCGCTGTTATGAGCATGGCCCTGCTGATTACAGCGGGCCTATTGCGCCCAGCAGCCCAGACCACCCCCTCTAGTGAACCTCTCAATCGCTTCGACCATCTAATCTCGGCTAATGCCGAGCGCATGCTTAACGAGGGCCGACAGACCTTTCGCTTCGATACCTTCGGCGATGAAGCCTTCTGGGGGGACACCCTCAAACTACACGAGGCTATCGAAGGAAGCGCTTTGGGAGGCGTGGGAGCGGGGGTAAGCCCAAAAACCGCCCTGGCGCTTGGCCTCAAGGTCGATGTCGAAGCCCTGCCTCCTAGCCTGATCAAAGCTCTCAAACAGGGTCAAGTCAACCTGGACGATCCCGCCACGACACTGGCCTTGCTCAAGCTCAATGCCGTGGTCGGTGTGACCGGCCACTTCAACAGCAACGGCTCATTGAGTTCCATGGGGATCCAGTGTGCTCTCTGCCACTCTACCGTCGATAACTCCTTTGCCTATGGCATCGGGCACCGTCTCGACGGCTGGGCCAACCACGATCTGAATGTGGGCGCCATCATCGCCGCCGCGCCCGATTTGAGCGCCCTCGTCAGCCTGCTCAACATCGCCGATCCGGGCATAACCGATCCTCAAGTGCGCCAGGTGCTCAACAGTTGGGGACCCGGCAAGTTCGACGCCGAGCTGCTCCTGGACGGCAAGGCGGTCAATCCGGTCACGGGTATGCCGGCGGCCACGCTTATTCCCAATGCCTTTGATCTGGGTGGCTTCAATCTGCATACCTGGACAGGAGGCTGGGGCACCATCACTTACTGGAACGCCTTCGTAGCCAACCTGGAGATGCGCGGTGTGGGCACCTTCTTCGATGAGCGCTTAGACAATGCCGCGCAATTTCCCATCGCCGCTGCGGCCGGTTTCGGACATATCAACATCGACCCCGGTCATGACTTGATCACCAAGAAGCTGCCGGCCCTGGCGTTCTATCAACTGGCCATGCCCGCTCCAACCCCTCAGTCTGGCATCGACTTCGATCCGGCGGCTGCAGCGCGCGGAGATGCCCTCTTCATCGGCAAAGCACAGTGCAATAACTGCCATCACGAGCCGCTGTGGACCGAGCCAGGCTGGAACGATCATAAGCCCGATGAGATCAAGATCGAGAGCTTCCAGGCGGACCGCTCGCCCGATCATGCCTATAAGACCATGAACCTGGCCGCTCTGTTCGTTCGGGAAGAGGGTCTGTTCATGAACCCGGCCAATAAGGGCCGTTTCTATCACGACGGGCGTTTCCAGACCCTGCTGGATGTGGTGAAGAGTTATAATCAGCGCTTCAGTCTGGGACTGACCGATCAAGAGATGAGCGATCTGGTCGAATACCTCAAGTCCCTTCACTGAGGGCATGCCTCTTGACGGTCACGCCAGCAAATAGGGAGGCGCTACGGACGGCACCTCCCTATGCTGGAAGGCCCGGTTCTGTCCACTGCGGTCCTACCAGGCAAGTTCGTCGTTCACCCTGCTTTCCCTGGCGTCGGTCCTGCCGACCTATGAAATATTAGAGCACCCAAGAACCCTAAGTTATCCCCACCTACGAAAAAGAAAGTGCCCGATTTCTACGTGGAATTTAGTCTACGTTTTTAATCCCGATTCAATGCATAAGCGATCTGCTAATTCCAAGCTTTTGCCAGTATCTTTGCACTTGATTTCCATCCTCACTGCCACTTGCTCTCAGGATTTCTGATCGGTCCAGAATAAGAGCTTCTTACGCACGCGCGCCACCTCCGCTCCCTCCTCCTACCCATGAGCGTCGAAGAAACCCTGGAGGCCACCAAGCTCTCTAGCCTGACCGCCTGATTGAACGATCAGGCTTGACTAACCCGCGACGATGGAACAAGACAAAGCCCCTGCCAGGCAAGTGACAGAGGCTTTGTCCAGCGCTTCGTAGATTGAGAGAAGCTGCTAAAGGGTTGTTAAGGCAGGGTGACTTTGAGGGTATCGGTAGAGCTGCCTCCAGTGAACTTGGTCACCACCTTCAAGCTCACCTTCGTTCCCGGAACGCCCGCACTGGCCGGGTAGTAGAGGGTGCCGCTGATCGAAGCCCCCGCCGGCAGGTTGCCGATGGTGATGGGCAGCGTGTCGCTGGTGGAAGCCGCTCCCAGGCTGGATGCGGTGATGGTCAGGTTGTTGGCGGTCAGGTAGCCTGCGTTGGTGAGGGTGACATTGGCGGCGTAGTAGCTAGTGCCATACTCGACCAGGCTGTTGAAGGTCATAGTTATGCTGGTCTGTTTGATGCTGAGGGACTTCGCGACCGAAGTGCCGCCTCCTGGCCCTGGCGTGACGACGGTGATCTTGGCTTTGCCGGGGCTGGCGATATAGCTGGCGGGCACACTGGCCTTGAGCTTGGTAGGGGAGACAAAGGCCGTTGACAGCGCCGTTCCGTTCCAGTTGATGGTCGAGCCCTGCACAAAGCTGTAGGTCTTGGACGTGGCCGTGAGGGTAAAGGCGGGACCGCCGGCATTGAGGGAGGTGGGAGAGATCTGGCTGAGCGTGGGGACGAGGTTGTCCTGAAATTCGTAGGCGCCCAGGTCCACGAGGCTCCATTTTATGCGTGGCTGGCCGTCCAGGTCCAGGAGAACGCCGTTGTCGGTGGGGAAGGGAGGGGCGGTGACCACGGCGTTGTTGCCGGCGTTGATGCAGGGAGAGAGGGCTTGCAGATGAAGGTCGCCGTAGTCGGTGGCTCCGTTGGTGCCGGGATTGCGCACGAAGCGGGGATCGGCGGCGAAGTTGTGGTTGCGGTCGGGAGTGGCGTAGGTGAGGTCCTGATCGTCCGAGTAGGTGACGGTGAGGCTGGAGGAGTAGTCGTTGCAGATCCCATTTCCCCGCCAGACTGCCGAGTTGCCCCAGAGGATGCAGTTGGTGAGGGTGGGGCTGCTGCCTTCGTTGAACATCCCGCCGCCATAGCCCTGTGAGGAGTTGCCGATGAAGGTGCAGTTAGTCACCGTCGAGCTGTAGAGGTAGTTGTCCATCCCGCCGCCGTAGGTTGCCGAGTTGCCGCTGAAGGTGCAGTTAGTCACCGTCGGGCTGCTGGAGTAGTTGTCCATCCCGCCGCCCTCATATGCGGAGTTGCCACTGAAGGTGCAGTTAGTGATGGTCGGGCTGCTGTAGACGTTTTCCATCCCGCCGCCGGAACCTGCTGTATTGCCGTTCTGGAAGGTAAAGCCCTGGAGGCGGGCGGCGGAACTCAGGCCAGAGGTATACACGCAGCGCCCGCCGGGACCCCCGTTGGTGGTGCTGGGGTCGATCACACTCTGCCCCCAGCCGGCTCCTTCAATCACGAGGTCTTTGTTTTCCCAATCCAGCGATTCGGGGTAGGTGCCGGCCGCGACATAGACGGTGTCGTTTGTGGCGGCGGTGGAGATGGCCTTCTGGATGGTCTTGAAGGCGGCGGAGGCGCTCAGCCCGGTATTGGCGTCGTTGCCGGCGGCGACATCCACGTAGTAGTCGGTGGCGTGCGCGCCGACCGCCAGAAGCATGAGGGCGGCGATCCCCAGGGGGGTGAAAAGTCGAGAATTCATGATCGGTGTTTCCTTTCTACCCGCTGCCCTGCCGGTTCCTATGGCCGGGAGGGGAAAGCGAATGGTCATATGGGAGGTGGGATGGATGGACTTGCTTCGAAACAGCATGAGTTTCTCCTTAGTTGAAGTGAAGTGGTGACATGGGACGCTGCTATGGGGCGCGTCAGGCGCCTGTGTGCGTCTCCGGGTTGAGAATGCTGTGGACGGCCTGGAGGATAGCCTGACCGTCCGCCAGGGTGAGCGCCTTCCTTGCAAGCAGCGTTTCTATCCGTCGGGCGAGCTGCTGCAGTTGCGCGAGGGCCTCGTCCGCATGGCCCTCTGCCAGCGCGTGACGCGCGGCCTGGCTGGTTTGCTGCAGGGCTGCTCCTTCTTCCTCCGACAGCACCTCCGCGTCTAGTAGGCGCTGAACGAGGAGGGAAAGGCGCGCGAAATCCGTATTCTCGGTGTCCATGGTTAGCTTGATCTGGTCGCGTGAACGGCTCACGATTAGTTGATGCGCCTATTGTATGCTGCCAACGTCATGAGAACCATCAGGAAATCGGCAGGAAAATCGTCATGAAGGGCGAAACTGCTAGAAATAGTAAAGTTCCCTGCCCGGATAGAAGGCCAGAATGCCCACCCCCGCGCTTAGCATTTCTCTGTTCGGTCCCCTGCGGGTTCTTGTCGGCGAAGAACCCTTACCCCGCGTGCCGACCCGCTCCGTAGTGTGGCTGCTGGCGCTTCTGGTGCTGCGGCATGGGCGCGCGGTGGAGCGCTCCTGGCTGGCCGGAACGCTGTGGCCCCAGAGCGAGGAGCGGCAGGCGCTGAACAATCTGCGCAACGATCTGGTTTATCTGCGCAAGGCGCTGGGCCATGAGAGCGCGCGCCTGCAATCGCCCACGCGCGATACCTTGCGTCTGGATCTGGACGGGGCGGCGGTCGACCTGATCGCGTTTGATCAGGCGATACAGGCAGGGGACGAAGGCTCCCTGCAGCGCGCGGTCGCTCTCTACACCGGACCGCTGCTGGAAGGCTGTTACGAGGAGTGGATCATCCTGGAGCGAGAGAGCCGCGAGCAGGCGGTTCTGGCGGCGCTGGAGACCGTTGCCGAGCGGGCTACAGAGCGGGCAGAACATGCCGAGGCGATCCGCTATCTGCGGCAGGCGCAGACGCTCGATCCGTTGCGCGATTCCGTGGCCCGGCGCCTGATGGCGTCGCTGGCGGCCACGGGCGATCCGGGCGCGGCCGTCGAGGTCTACCGGGAGTTGCGCAAGCGTCTGCAGGAGGATCTGGCCTCGGCGCCGGATGAAGCGACCACCCAGCTTTTTCAGCAGATCCGCACCCACGCCCGCGAGACGACCCGCGTTGCCCCCCGCCCGCCCGTCTCTGCCGCCCTCTCCTCCAGCCCCCTTCCAACACGCCCGCCCCATCCCCTGACGCCGCTGATCGGGCGCGAACCGGAGCTGGCCGACCTGCAGCAGCGATTGCAGCAGAGCCGGCTGGTGACGCTGATCGGGGCCGGCGGGGTGGGCAAGACCCGCCTGGCCCTGGAGGTCGTCGCCCGCGCGCAGCAAGCGTTCCCCGGGGAGGTGGTCTGGGTGGAACTGGCGTCCCTGGCCGAGAGCGCGCTGATCCTGCCCACCATCGCGGCGGCGCTGGGCCTTCCTCAGGAGGGGGTGAGCGATCTGGAGACGCTGCTGGGCCACCTGGTCGCCCACTTCTCGGAGGGGGAGTGTCTGCTGGTGGTGGACAACTGCGAGCACCTGCTGGATGCCGTGGCCGAGGTGGTGCAGACCCTGCTGTCCCACTGCCCCCGCCTGCGCGTTCTGGCGACCAGCCGTCAGCGCCTGGGACTCACAGGAGAGGTCGCCTGGCGCGTTCCCTCGCTGCCGGTTCCAGCCTCCGAGCAGGCGCCTGCCGATCTGCAGGCGGCTCTGACCTTCCCGGCGATCCGGCTGTTCGTGGAGCGGGCCGCCTCGGCGCGCATGGGCTTTCAACTGACGAGTCGGGAGGAAGTGGAGGCCGTCTGCCAGATCAGTCGCCGCCTGGATGGCATTCCGCTGGCTCTGGAACTGGCCGCCGCGCGCATCAACGTGCTGTCGGTAGTGCAGATCGCCGTCCGCCTGGACGACCGCTTTACTTTGCTGACCGGCGGCCATCGGACGGCGTCGCCGCGTCATCAGACGCTGCGCGCGCTCATCGACTGGAGCTATGAGCAGTTGGCGGAGCCGGAGCGCGTCCTGCTGCGCCGGCTCTCGGTGTGCGCGGGGGGCTGGAGCCTGGAGGCCGCGGAGGCGCTCTTCCGTCTGCCAAACGGCTTGCCGCCGGAGGCGGCGGGCGAGGTGGTGGATGTCCTGGCCTCGCTGTTGGATCGATCGTTGGTGCTGGCCGAGGCGCACGGGGGCGCGCTGCGCTATCAGATGCTGGAGACGGTGCGCGAGTATGCCCGTGAGAAGCTGCAGGAGAGTGGGGAGGAAGAGGCGGTGCGGGCACGCCATGCCGAGCACTACCTGGGGCTAGCCGAGCAGGCCCGGCCGTTCGTGGAGAAGGAGGACCTGGCCTGGCTAGACCGCCTGGAGAGCGAACACGACAATCTGCGCGCGGCGCTGACCTTCTTTACGGCGCAGGAGCCGCACATCGATCAGGCCGTACGTATGGCGGTGGCACTGGCGTCCTTCTGGGACTTACGCGCCCATTTCTACGAGCAGCGTATCTTCATCACCGGTCTGGCCTGGCGCCAGACTCCTCCCACGCTTGCGCGGGTGCAACTGCTTGGCATAGCATCCACAGGGGTGATTTACCTCGACCGGGATTACGTGGGCGCCGAACGGATGCTGAGCGAGATGCTTCAGATCGCGCGGCAGTTGGATTATCAGGCCGGTATCGCCCATGCGCTCAACGCTCTGGCCAGGCTGATAGGAGATTCGGACGTCGCCGGATCGGAATATGATCCAGTCGCGGCACGCGCACTCTCGGAGGAGAGCCTGGCGATCATGCGGGAGTTGGGGGATCGTAATGGGATGGCGCACGTCCTCTTTCTGCAGGGCAATCTGGCGTGGCAGGCTGGCGACCTCGACGAAGCCTGCTCCCGCTGGCAGGCGTGCCGGGCGCTGGATGAGGAGCAAGGAGTCAAAGGCGGGCTGGTGCTGCGCTCTCTGGGGGAACTGGCCTTGGAGCGTGGTGAGGCTGCGGCGGCGCGCGACTGCTTCGAGACCTTCCTGATCGAACGTCACAAGATCGGGGAACGCTGGGGCATCTTGGGGGGACTGCAAGGGCTGGGCGCGCTGGCGCTGGCGGAAGGGAAAGCGGACCGGGCGGCGCGGCTGCTGGGAGCCGGTTGCGCTGTGCGCGAGAGCCTGCAGAGCGCCCTGTCGGAGCAGGAACGTATTCAGGAGGAGACTCTGCGCAGCGCTCTGCGGGAGACGTTGGGCGAATCGGCCTATGAGGCGGCATGGGCGGACGGCTACGCGATGACTATCGAGGAGGCCGTCCAGTTCGCGCTGCTGGAAGGTCTGGCATAAACACATGCCATGAAGTCAGCTTACGGGTCTGAAGCAGGTGAGTGGTAAGGATTCGTGTAAAATCCACACACTTTGTTTCAGGGGTCTTTGTCACAGCGGGTTAAGCGGCTCACATCTTTGTGAGCTTAGCCCGGATCGCGGATTAGGACGATAACCCTGGAGTCGATATTCAGAATCTGAGAGCCGATGGACAATTCCACCCAGGAGTGGGACCATCTGGTATGTCCACAGATCACCAGCGGAATGCGCACTTCGTCCACCACTTGGCGGATCGCCGTGGAACCCAAAAAGCCTTGTTTGACGGTATGGCTCGCCAGAAGGGTTGACGTTGAGGTTCTGAAACTTGTGAGTCATAGTTGCGTCCTTGGCCTTATAAGCATTGTACCACGCTACCGGTGAGGAACCCATTCACTCAGAATGTCTGGCACACCAGGTGATCAGCAGCCGGCCTAGGACTTGCTGGGACTATCCCCCAACAAGCACCCAAGAAGCCTAAGTTATCCCTACCTATGAAAAAGAAGCCGTAAGATTTCTACGTGGAATTTAATCTGTGTGTTTTGCCGATCAACGAGCCGTAGCTGAAACTTCAGGTCCTTGTTGGCCAGGATTTCGCTTCTTAGATCTCTTACTTCTCCCGCTGCGTTCTCAATAGGCCGAGGAGCGCATTAAGCAGCGTTTAACGATATCCACCAGCAGCAGATAGGTAACGACAACACCTGCCAGAAACATAAAGAACGCGGCCGGCAGAGGCGTGAAGCCGAGCGGACCCGCCAGCGGCTTGATAAACGGTAGCGCCGCTCCGATCAGGACAACCAGCAGAATGCTCATTGTCAGTGGTACGCTGGGGCGGCTGCGCAACGGATTGCCCGCCGTTCGGATGACGAAAAGCACCAGCGTCTGGGTCGCCAGCGACTCGACGAACCAGCCGGTATGGAAGAGCACCTGGCCGGCGTGGAAGAGTGTGAGCATAGCATAAAAGGTCAGAAAGTCGTAGATCGAGCTGATTGGGCCGATACAGATCATGAATCGGCGGATCAAGCCGATGTCCCAGTGCAGCGGCTTCCGCACGGCGGCATCATCCACGTTGTCCGTCGGGATCGTGACCTGGGAAAGGTCGTAAAGCAGGTTATTAAGCAGGATCTGTGTGGGCAGCATCGGCAGGAACGGCAAGAACAGGGAGGCTGCGGCCATGCTGAACATGTTTCCGAAGTTCGAGCTGGTGCCCATGAGCAGGTACTTGGTCACGTTGGCAAACGCCTTGCGTCCTTCGAGGATCCCCTGATGCAGAACATCCAGGCTGCGTTCCATCAGGATGATCTCGGCGGCATCCTTGGCCACATCTACTGCGGAAGAGACCGAGATGCCTACATCGGCGGCATGCAGCGAAGGCGCATCGTTAATGCCGTCGCCGAGATAACCGACCACATGCTTACGGCTTTTCAAGGCCAGCAAAATCCGGTTCTTCTGCGCAGGCGATACGCGCGCAAAGACCGTCGTCTGCTCCGCCGTCTGCGCCAGAGCGGGGTCGCTCATCCGGTCTAGGGCATCGCCGAGAACGATCTTGCCTGCATCCAGACCGACTTGTTTGCAGATGTGCTGGGTCACCAGTTCGTTGTCGCCGGTCAGGATTTTGAGAGCGACCCCATCGGAATTCAAGGACTGGACCACTTCGGCCACGCCGGGCAACGGGGGATCCAGAAAAGCCAGGAATCCTGCCAGCGTTAGCGCCTGCTCATCGGCGATGCGGTAAGCGTCCTGCACAGGCGCATTTCGATAGGCGACCGCCAGCACGCGATAGCCGGCAGCGCAGAGGTCCTGAAACGTGGCCTGGCACCGGCGCAGGGACTCCGCATCGAGAGGAGCGCTTTGCCCGGACGTCTCCAGGCCCGTACAGAGCGGCAGGATACTCTCCGGAGCGCCCTGGGTTATCAATAGCCGTTCCGAATCCTTCGCCATGACGACCGAGAGCCGGCGCCGCTCGAAATCGAAGGGAATCTCATCGAGCTTGCGGTAGGCGGTGACATCCGGTTTGGGCTGTTTTAAGACCGCGTCTTCTAGTGGGTTGCGAATCCCGGTCTCGTTGGCGCTGTTAAGATAGGCCAGCAGCAGCGTCCGATCGGAGGGCTGGCCGAGTGGGTCGAGACACTTATCCAACACCAGGTCCCCGGTGGTCAGCGTGCCGGTCTTGTCGCTGCAGAGTACGTCCATGCTGCCGAAGTTCTGCATGGTCGCGAGGTGCTTGACGATGACCTTCTTGCGCGCCATGCGCAGCGCGCCCTGCCCCAACGTGACGGTCGTGATCATCGGTAGTCCCTCCGGCGTTAATCCGACCGCCAGAGAAACCGCGAACAGCAGCGATTGAAGGGGAGGGGCATGCTTGAAAGCCAGGTTGATGGTCAGGATAAAGAAGACCAGGAAGAAGACGGTGCGCATGATAAGCAGGCCGAACTGGTGAGTTCCCCGCTCGAAGTCGGTTTCCGGCGGGCGGGTCGCCAGGCGCGCCGCGATGTCGCCGAAGGCGGTCGCCTTGCCGGTGGCAGTCACGAGCGCAGTTGCCGTGCCGCTGACCACGGAAGTGCCTAGAAAGACCCGATCGGGCGCATCGGTCCCCGCCTTCTGCGGTTCTCCCGACGCCAGGACCTCCTTTTCGACCGGCATCGACTCGCCCGTGAGCGCTGCCTGCTGTACGTGCAGATCGCGGGCCTCCAGTAGCCGCGCGTCCGCAGGCACCATATCGCCCGCGGAAAGGCGAATAACATCGCCGGTTACCAGATCCCGCCGGGGAATCTCTTGCCAGGCGCCGTCCCGCCGCGCGGTCGCGGTCGGCGTGACGCTGGCGCGCAGCTTGGCCGCGGCCTGCTGGGAACGATACGTCTGGACAAAGTCGAGCGTAACGCTCAAAAGCACAATCGTGGCAATGATGGCGGCATCTATCTTATCGCCCGTCAGGGCCGAGACGCCGCTTGCCACGAGCAGGATCAGCACCAGCGGATTGCCAAAGAGCCGCAGGATCTGGGTGAACGCGGTCTCGCGGCTTTTTGCCGCCGGCTCGTTCGGGCCGTTTTGCTGCAGCCGGCACTGCGCCTCCTGTGTGGTCAACCCCTGGGCGAAGCTGTCCAACGGCTGGGAGATATCTGCCGGAGGATTCTGCGGCGCTGCCTGGTCTGCGGCGACTGCGGCTTGTTTCACGCGCCTGCCCTCGGCGTCAGAATTCCCACTGCATCCGGCATGACCTGCACCTTAATGGGAGTCATCTCCCACATCTCGCCGTCGGCGTGTATAAGTTGAGGGGGATCGGCGGTAATGCTGACCTCACGCGCCTGCCAGTGGTGAAACGCACCGGGGTCGGCGGGATGGCCTGCCGCCAGGCGCGCAATGGAGAGGGCCGATCCGATACTGGTATCGCGAAAGACAAGCACATCCAGCAAACCATCGCTGACGCTAATATCGGGTAAGAGGACCAGACCCGGCACGCCGAGACTGCCGGAGTTGGCGATATGACAGGTGACGCCTTCACATGCCTCTTCCCGGCCATCCAACTGCAGCGCGTAACGCGTTTTAGGCGTCTCCCGGACTGCCTGGAGCCAGCCGATCGAGTAGGCCAGCCGGCCATACTTCTGCTTTAATTCACGCGTCGCCCGGTTCACCTTCTCCGCGTCCAGGCCGATACCGATGCGCTGAATGAAAAACCGCTCGCCCGATCGTCCCAGATCCACTTTCCGAATCGGGCTGTCTTCGCTGCAGGCGATGCGTGTGGCGGCGGCCAGATCGTGCGGAATACCCAGCTCGACAGACAGGATATTGGCCGTTCCTCCGGGCAGAATGGCCAGCGGAGTCGTCGTTTCCAACAGCCCTGTAGCCGCTTCCAGGACCGTTCCATCGCCGCCATAGACCGCCACGACCTCCACTCCCTGCGCGGCGGCTGTCCTGGCGGCGTGGTAGGCATCACCACATGCGTGAGTGACAGAGACATCCCATGCGACCCCAGCTTCCCGGAACACGGCATTCAGTGTATACAGCACCGGCTGCGCCCGACCGGAGATCGGATTGATAATCACGTGGACACGTCTCATGCGTGCAGGCTCCCTCGAATGTCTTATCAGGGCAAAAAGAGCGAGGCCGACTTGGGCCACCGGTCGCAGATAACGGTACCTGTAAGGTGGATTTACCTGCGACCGGCGCCTTCCGCTTGCTGTGCCGCTTACGGGGCAAGCGCTTCTTTCGTCAATTCCATCGCTTGCTTCAGCTTGGTCGATCGTCGCGCATGGTCGGCATGAAGCTCGGCGATTCGTTCCTCATGCCTGGCTCTGGCATCGCTCCTCCCCTTTGCGGCCTGGGCCTGCAGGGCCTGGATCTTGGCGCCTATCTCCTGCTGGCGCTGTTCGACCCGTGCCTGGAACTGGTCCCTGGTCTCCTTCAGTTTCGTCTGCGCTTCCTCGATACGCGCTCGTAGCTTCGCTTTGTTCTCTTCCCGGGCCTGCGCGAATTCCGCTTTAAGTTGAGCGAGCTCCGCCTTACGCGCGGTGACTTCCCGTTCGTACAACTCGCCCTCGAAGTCCGTCCGCCACTCCCGCAAGACGATACCGCCTAGCGCGTCCATGCGCGTGTCGAGCGGGGTGATCCAGTCCTCGTCTACGTCGGCCACGACCGCGACCTTGCCCGGCGTGAGCTTCTGGGAGACTTCCTCGAGGAACTTGGAGCTCACACCCAGATGGAACAGGTCTCCCCAACTGCCGACGAGCGCGCCGCCTGCAAAGCCGACCGCCATGCCTACCGGACCGCCGAGCAGCCCGATCAGGCCGCCCGCCAGGGAGCCGACCGCCGTCCCCAGGGGCCCTTCATCAGCCGCTTGCTTGACCGAGAGTTTCCCGGCCGTGTCCTGTGTTACCACCGCCATGCTGTAGAGAGTCAGGCTGCCTTCGGCGTCCAGCTCTTTGAGCGCATGCGTTCCTTCGTAGGCGATCTTCTCATTCGGGAAGATGACCACAATGAACTTGCTCATCTCTTTCTCCTTCCTTGTGCTTGTTTTGTGAACGAGTGATCTGTCAGCCTCGATACGGTCGAGGCTCTCCCGCTTTTTGCGATCTAGCGCAAGCGCGGGAAGCAAGCGGCTCTTCTGGGCCGCGTGAGTTGAACCCACCTCTTGAAGGTCTTTTGCTTCGTTAACCCGATGGCCTGGCCCATCTTAAGGGCTGCAAAGCGCGCTATGCGAGCGCCTTACTGCACTGTGAGTCTACTGAGTTGTTCAGCTGGCTGCATCCTCTAAATGGCCGATTTTGGAGCCATTTGGGGCAAAGCGACAGGCCTATCTCAGAACTGCGGGCTCACGGCATCCTGCTCGGCGATACGCTCTGGCTTCTCCAGGAAGTGGCCGAGGATGGCCCCGAAGATAAACCCACCGACATGGGCCATAAAGGCCGTGCCGCCCGACTGCACCTGAGCGGTATGCAGCACGCTCAAGGCGTCGACGAACTGGAGGGCAAACCAGAGTCCGATGAGCACCAGAGCAGAAATGTAGGTGACGGTGACAAAGATGCCCAGGAACACGACGGTTCGTATCCGGTCGCCGGGATAGGTGACGATGAACGCGCCCATGACCGCCGCGATCGCGCCGCTGGCGCCCAGGCAGGAAACGGTAGAGTGGGGGGCAATGGCGATCTGCGCGAGGTTGGCCACCAACCCGCCCAGCAGATAGAAGACCAGGTAGCGCCCGCTGCCCATCCCATCCTCTACAGTCGGGCCGAAGACCCATAAGTAGAGCATGTTGCCGAGAATGTGCAGCCAGCCCGCATGCATAAACATGGCGGTAAGCAGGGTGATCAAGTGATGGCCGCTTGTGATTTGGGCAGGCACCATCGACCAGCGCAGGATGAAGTCATCCCCACCGGACAGCTCGAGTGCAAAGACGATGGCATTGATCGCGATAAGCGAAACGGTCACCACCGGAAAATGCGCAGGCCGCCGGGAAACATCCTTTAACGGAATCATCAGAGCCTCTCCTTTCTGTTATGTCGGCAGCGTTCATCGGGCAGGAAGCCTCCGAACCTCCGTCAGTACCTTTGCGCCTGGACGACCGCTGTGCTCCGATGGAGGTGCGTGATCTTCCAGTGTCTGCGTCCCTCTTTCTCCATAAGGAAGGTCACGGCTCCCTGGAAAGCGATCTCGTGATTTCCATACCGGAGTCTGGCCGTGTAGGGACCGGTTGCCAGCACCAGACCGTTGACATTCGCGATGCTCATCGTCTCCAACTGGACCATATATCTGTCCCGCTGTCCGAACAGGCGCTCGGTATGAGACTGAATGGCGTCCCTCCCCTGGTAGATATATCCATCCGCGATCAACGAGACCTCCGGCTTGGCGCTGAACATATTTATCATGGTCTTTGTATCGGCCCGGTTGGCGGCGTCCATGAACTTGCTAAGGAAGGCGGTAGCCTCGTTGCGAAGGTTGTCTTTGGCCGGATCCTGGGCGTAGCCGGGCCGGCTGAGGCTGTACGATCCGAGCATGATTACCGCCAGCGTTACGTAGAGCATTCGTCGCATCTGTCTATCCCCTCGTGACGGCCCTTCTGCCACGTTTGTGAAGCTATTCTCCCTCGGAAGTGAATGCAGAGAGAAGGAACGACCACCTGCGCATCAGGTGATGATCGCCTAGGTTGAAAATGGCGCCTTCCGAAGTTCTGAGGCTCTTTTGCATGGTCGAGCAAGACGCAGCTGCGAACGACGCGTTGCTTGCCTCGATGAGTCTCCATGGAAGGCGCCCAGAGCACAATGCGATCGCATTATCCATGTGGCACGGGCGTACCCGGCAGGGCCGCGACATCCATCTTGCGCAGCTTAAAGCCCAGCGTGAGCATCAGGATGCCGTAGAGGATGGCATAGAAGCCGATCACCCACAGCCAGGCCAGCGTGCTCTGATTGGGCCGGTAGAGAGTCAGCACGCCCGCAGCGATCGCGCAAAGGCTGCCGAGCACGTAGAGCCACTCGTTATCGAGCAGCTTGCGCAGCTCGATGGCTACGACCAGTCGGAAGATCCCGCTGACGATCAGCCAGATGCCCAGCAAGAGCAGCAGGCTGGCGACCATCGCATGTGGATTGACAAAGGTCATCACGCCCACGGCGATGCCTAAAATCCCTTCCAAAAGCAGCCACCAGAAGTAGCGGCTGCCGTAAATCAGAAAAGAGGTGACGACACTGAAGATGCCGTCCACAAGCGCGTAGGCTCCGAACAGAGCGATCAGGGCCACCAGCGTGATGTCGGGCCGGACGAAGGCCAGCACGCCGACGATGATCGCCAGGACGCCGCGCACGGCTAAAACCCACCAGTGTCGTTGAATGTACTCCAGCATGGTCTTTCTCCTTTCCTTAAACACTACTCTCCATGAGAGCGAGTGTAAAGTGGATGGTCAGTCTGATCCTGCGGCGCAGGCAGTGGCTGCCGCCGGCGGATCGGGTGCACAGTCGAGACGGAGCTGCAGCCGGCCCGGTGTTGAGCTACCAGGCCTCGCCGGGCCGGCTGCATTCGCGAGAGCTTACTTGTGCTCCTGGTAGTGCCGGTGGATGATGTCGGCGATCTGCTGTTTCGTCGCGCTCACATCGCTTCGGAACTTGGTCTGTGTCGCTTGCATATGCTCCTTCGCGTGGGCCACGTCTTGCTGTTGCTTTTGATAAAGCGCGGTGACGGCCTCCGCCGCCTTCTCGACCCATGCGGGCCGGTTCTGCTGTGTTGTCACGATCCTTCTCCTTGTGTTGTGAGTATCCGCCTCCGAAGAGAGGTCAGATGGTGATCCAGGCTTGCGCCGCATAGAACCGGGCGCTCGTCTTTAGAACGGCTGGATGGTGATGTTGTTGGTCACGTCGGTGACCCCGCTGGCCCGCCAGGCCGTCTTGATGGCTGACTCTCGCTCGGCAGCGGAGCGCGTCGTGCCGGTCAGCGTCACGTGCCCGCCGTCCGTGGTGACCTTAATGTTGCTCGCATCGGTCTGCGCGTTACGGACCAGGGCCTTCTCGATGTCGCTGGCGATGTGGGTAGGAGAAGGGGACGACCGGTCGATCTCGATCAGGTTGGCGACGTACCGGACTCCCTTGGTGTCCTCCGCCTCCTCCATCGCGGCTTCCCGCTGGATATGAAAGCGCACCGTCCCGCGCAACTCGGCAATGCCGTCCTCCACGGAGACGCTGATGCGGCCTTTCGGAACGAGGAAGTCCTTCTCCAGGCGCTGGCGCAGATCGGCGGCAATCTGCTCGTCGGTAGGCTCGCCCAGCAAGTGGGGAGCCACCTTCACGTTGTCGATGACATTGCGTACGCCATACACCCGCCAGGCGGCCAACTCGACCGCGCGGCGGGTGCCGTAGGAGTCGGCGATGCCATCGAGAGTGACCACGCCATCGTACACGATCACGGCGATGTCGTTGGCAGTGACGGCGGGGTCGTAGGCCATCTCTTCGAGAACGCGGTCTCGAATTTGTACGTCATTGATAACTGTGGTTGTCATGAGCTTTCTCCTTTCCTGTTGTCTGACTCCATGCTACTGTAGCGCTCTCCCCAAACTCTCCTAGTTAGCTGGTGTGTTCCCCGGAGCGGCGCATTTTGTGCCGGGCCAGCCCCAGCATCATCTCCCACGCGTCGAGGGCGGCATTGATGAGTATCAGGATGACAACCGGCACCATCCCATACAGGTAGGCTGTCGTGCCGGCCAATAGGTGCGCGGCGATCCAGATCACTCCGATGCCCGTTAAGAGCGGAAGCGCAACGGGGCGTATGATTTGATCCATAAAGATCTGCCATCCATCCACGCGCTTCAGCTCTCTCATCACAGCGTGCCCTTCCAGGATCGTTTGCAGCATATCCACCACGCCCAGAATCAGCAGCGGCCAGCCCAGCCCCGGCGGATCCTCGTTGGGAATGAGAAACGCCAGAGAGATGACCACGACCAGGATGAAGCTGGAAAAGGTGCGACGCGCCAGGGTAAAGATCGCCGAGATTCCTGCCTCGCCGACAAGATCGAGGTGGAGCGAGACCGCGACGAAGATCAAACCGACGAGAGTGGCGGATGTTGAGCCGGCCAGCATATAGAAGTCATGCCAGCCGGCAACGGTCGATGAAAAAGAAGCATGCATGGCGTCCTCTGCGCTCCGGTCCGCTTAAGAGGAGGGATTAAGCCTCATCGAGCGCCTTCTTAGCCTGTTCCTCGATGAGCTCTCCGCTCTCTTCCTCGATCTGGCCTTCCGCCTGCTTGCGCAGCCCGGCGGCTTGCATTTTCGGCTTGCCGGTCAGCCGGCCGAAAGCCTCTTCCGTCAGACCTGCCGCTTGCTTGAGCTTTCCCTCCAGCCGCTGCTTCTTGCCCACGAAGAGGGCTTGCGCGCTCCGTGTCTCTCCATCTGAGTTGTTGGTCTTATCGTCTTCCATCGATTTTACTCCTCGTGAAGGAAAGGGATCAGAACCGAAAATAGTCGGTCTGGATCCCGGTATTGGGTTGAAAGTCCGAGTAGCGGGTGATCTGCGCCTGCTTGCCCTTCACCCACCGGCTGTTCTCTAGTAGAGAAAAGTCGTTCGGCGCAAAAGCATACTCCCAGGTCGTATCTCCCGAATGGATCTCCAGGCGGTAGGCGTTGGCATCCGCCGTCATCGTGGCGGCAGCGCCTTCTTTGATCTGCTCTTGAACGCGAGCAAGCATGGACGGAAAGTCCATCTGATAGAAAGGAATGCCCTCAGCATCCCTAAGGCGCTTCTCGTTGCGGTCGATTTTAAACGCCCTCTTGCCGAGAGGGCCATGGCCCAGCCGTCCCTTAATGTCGCCGTTGGGCTGGACGGAGGCCTGTCCGATGGGGGTATCGATGCGGACCAGGTTGGGCCGCTTATAAACGATCTTGAGACGTAGACTCCGGCCCCCGAACGTGGTCGTTGCGTTCACAGTGTAGTCCTGCAGGCTCGCGGTAGCGCTCTGCAGGCGGGCGAGAAGCTCCTTGACGTTGGCCGGTTTAGGTCTGGCAGCCTCCTGGCCGCATACGGCTAACACGCCGCCTACCGTCAGAAGCGCCAGAAGAGATAGGGTCGGGATCGCTTTGAACATAGCGTTAACCTCCTTGAGAATGTTCTGGACTAACTTGCCAGCCGCTTACGCAGCATGGAGCGGGCACGCCAGATACGGGACTTGACCGTGCCGATGGAGATGCCCTGGGTCGCCGCTGTCTGCTCATAAGAATAGCCTTTCAGATGCATCGTTAGAGTCGTGCGCAGATAGGCCGGCAGATGTTGTAGGTCGCAACCGATACGCTCTACAGCCGCCAGGTCCAGGCAGTGCGCTTCCGGAGTAGGGCCGGGATCGGCAAGCTCATAACCGGAGATCGAGCCATCTTCAAACTGCGGTGGATCATCCAGACTGAGCGTAGGGCTATGACGGGAGCGCAGCGTGGTATCGAGAAAGAGATTATGGGCGATGCGGGTGATCCAGGCAGCAAAGGAAGAGTCTTCTCGAAAGGTGTCCAGGCGCTCGTAGATGCGAAACAGCGTCTGAGCCGTGATATCTTCGGCATCGGCCCGGTTGTGGCAGAGAGACCAGGCATAGCGAAAGAGATACTGCTGATACCGGTCCAGGAGCGCATCCCAGGCAGGTCCGTTTCCGGCTTTGCAGTAGGCGATGAGACGGTCATCGCTGAGATGCCGCCAACGCGGGCTACGCGCTGCCCGTTGCGCAGGCGAACGGGGGCAGTCCTCGATCCAGTCATGTCCGTTCGAGATCGAACAGGTTGTCATCACGAACCCCTCCTTCGCTAGATAACTCTATTGTCGCAGAGCACTCTCCCCAAACTCTCCAAGTTAGCAGACCGGACTCGTTGCCGCAACAAAATTTAGCGCCCGTCTTATCATTCTTCCTGATGAAAAATTTAATGCAATTGGCAAATGGCAGAGGGCGTAAAATAAGATGTAAGAAACTTCTCGACCCAGACCAACACGATCCTTTCCGCCACGAGCTGCCTTTTAGGACAGCGTTGTCGCAGGGAAGCAGGCACGGACATGTGGAGCATTCAGTTACTGGGCCGGCTGGCGGCACACAGTCCCCAGCGCCACCTCAACCGCTTTAGAACCCAGAAGGCCGCCTCCCTGCTGGCCTATCTGGCTTTTTATCCCACGCCCCAGCCCCGCGAGACCCTCCTGGACAGGTTCTGGCCCGATCTGGATATGGAGACGGGCCGCCATTCCCTCAGCAAGGCTCTTTCCTTCATTCGCCATCTGCTCGAGCCTCCCGGCGTGCCTCCCGGCGCCGTGCTCCTGGCCGACCGCTATTGTGTGCAGTTCAATCCTGCTGCGCTGACAACGGATGTGGCTGCTTTCGAGCAGGCGGTGCATGGGGCCGAGCAGAAGGGGATCAGCCAGGAGGAGCGGCAGGCTTTGCTGGAGGCGGCGGCAACGCTCTATCAAGGGCCTTTATTGCCCGGCTTTTATGACGAATGGATCCCTTCGGAGGCGTTGCGGCTGGAAAGCCTGTTCGTGCAGGTGGTCGTTGCGCTCGTTCCTCAACTGCTCGAGGCGGGGCAGGTGTCTTCTGCCCTGGCGCATGCCCAGCAAGCCATCACGTACAGTCCTCTCAATGAAGAGGCCATGCAGGTATGGATGCAGGCGCTTGCCGCCTCCGGCCAACCGGACAAGGCTCTAAGAGGGTATCGGGCGTTCGCAAAGCGGCTGCAGGAGGAGATGGACATCCAGCCTTCCGAGGAGCTTCAAAGCCTGGCGGGCCAGTTGGCACAAGGCGGCTTGCAGAAGACTTTTTCCGCTTTGTCGCACGGCGCCCCTTCTGTCGCAGACACGCTCCTTCCCCAACCGCCCCCTCTCCATACAACCGAGGAAGCGGGAAAAGCCGTCGTATCCGCCACCCTGCATTCCGCACCGGCAGAGCATCTGGTCGGGGGAGCGTTTCTGCTGCGCACGACCACGCGTTTCTTCGGGCGGGAAGAAGAGATGGCGCAATTGGACCGGATGCTGTCGAGCCCGCGCACGCGATTGGTGACGCTGACGGGACCGGGAGGCACCGGAAAAACGCGTCTGGCCCTCGAAGTCGCCGCGCATCTGACGGAAAAGGCAGGAGATCCGCAGCATCGCGAGACCCCGACGCGGGCCGTCTTTGTCTCCCTGGCGGAAGTAACCCATGCCGAAAGGCTTTTTGAGGCCATTCTCTGGGCGCTGGGAATCCTGCCTGACATGAGTACGACTACCATCGAGCAGCTAACGAAGGCGCTGGGCACACAGCCGTATACCCTGCTGGTTCTGGACAACTTCGAGCAGATCGTGGAGGAGGGCGCCCTTCTGGTCCGTGACCTTCTGGCCAGGATCGCCTGCGTGAAGATTCTGGTCACTTCCCGGCAGACGCTGGACCTGGAAGGAGAGCAGACATTCCATCTCTCGGCCTTGCCGGTCTCTACCGGTGTGCAGACCACCGAGGAGCTGATGGCCGTTCCCAGTGTCGCCCTGTTTGTCGATCGCGCGCAAGCGGTGCTTCCGGACTTCCAACTTACTGCCCATAATGCTGCCATCGTCGCGCAGCTGTGTGATTACCTGGAAGGACTGCCCCTGGCGATCGAGCTGGCGGCGGCGCGTGTCGCGTTGCTCTCTCCCGCGCGCATTCTAGAACAGGTACAGGATGACCGCCTCGACTTCCTGGCTACGCGACGCCGGGACGCCGCTTCTCGCCAGCGCACCCTGCGCGCGGCGCTGGATTGGAGCTATCGGTTACTGCCGGATGCCGGGCGGCGATTGCTGCGCGCGCTCTCGGTAGGCCGGGGCGGATGGATGATAGAAGCGGCGCAGGTGGTCGGCGCGCTGAACGAAGGCGAGACGCTGGAGTTGCTGACGCTGCTCAGGGACAGCTCGCTGATCGACGTGGTGGACACGGAGGACGGCCTGCGCTTCCAGATGCTGGAGACCATTCGCGAGTACGCTGCCGAACAACTGGAAACGAGCGGTGAGAAAGAGACCGTCTGCCACCGGCACGCCGTTCACTTTATCGATGTCGTGGAATCGACGGTCCCGATGCTCCTCAAACCGGAGGGTCTGCCGACGATCCGTCAGATAGGTCGGGAGCAGGCCAACTTCCGGGCAGCGCGCTCGTGGATCGAAACGCATCCGAAGGATCCGCTCCAGGGACGTTTAGGGCTGGCCTTGATCCGCGCCTGGAATGGGCTGAACTGGCAACAGTTAGCCCACTGGCTGACAGAGGTCCGGGACAGGAGCAGCGGCAATGGGGATGAGGAGACGGTGGCTAACCTGTTGTTCGCGCTCGGCGGGCTGATTGACATCTCTATGGATCCTGTCGAGGCGATGGCGCAGGTCCGCCAGATCGCAGACCTGTACGGGCAGCACGGCGAGACGGCTCACCAGGCCTGGACCCTCATCTATGTGGGCCACCTGGCCTTCGAGCGCGACCTGCCGGAAGGGCGCCGCGCTCTTGAGGAAGCGGTGACGCTTATGCGCCAGATCGGGAGCGCCGTCGGCCTTGCCAGCGCCCTGACCGCGCTTTCGCACGTGATCTGCCTTCAGGGGGAGCACGAGCGCGCGGACCTGCTCAATGCCGAAGCCTTGACTCTCTTGCAGGATCGTCAACAGACTATGGCGTACGGACAGGCGCTGTCGATCGAAGGCCACAACAGATTGATACGCGGCGATCTTGTCTGCGCGCAGGCGTATTTCGAGCAAAGCCTCGCGGTCCGCCGCCGGATCGGAGATAAGCCGGGCGTGGGGGTCGCGGTAATGGGCCTGGGCCTGGCGGATCTCGCCAGGGAGGACTTCCATGCCGCGGCGCGCCGGCAAGAAGAGGCCCTCGCTATCTATGAAGAGACCCGTTGGGACGCCAGTTTCTTTGCGGATGCGGCGCTCTGCTACCTCGGCAGAGCGCGGCTGGGGTTGGGAGAGAGCGATGCGGCCGCGGCGCTGGCCAGAAAAGCTCTGGATCGCTTTCGGCAGCGGAAATCCCGCTTCGGCTGCCAGATGTGCTTTAACCTCCTGGCAGAAATAGCCGCTGCCGGCGGTCAGGATATGCGGGCCGCTTGCCTGTTGGGCGCCGGGGAGACGGTGCGCGCGATGCTTGGATTGGCGATGTCGAAAAAAGAGCAAGAATGGGCCGGGCAGTTGCGCTCCTCTTTGATGGCGCGGCTGGGAGAAGCGCGGTTTATAGATGGATTGCAGAAGGGGGAAGCGTTGCGCGAGGACGAGGCGGTCGAAATTGCGCTGAACGGCTAACTGGGAGAGTTTGTGCAGAGTGCCGCTCCATCATGGTAATAACTCAGGATGATGGAGAGGCGTCCGCCGATGAAGATAGGCATTATCGGGGCGGGCCATATAGGCTTCGGCATGGGAAGCCTGTGGGCCGAGAAGGGACACGAGATCGGCTTCAGCTACAGCCGCAGTCCGGCGAAGTTGAAAGCCGCTGTCGCGGCAGCGGGAGGCCATGCCTGCTTCTGCACGCCCGTTGAGGCCGCTCAGTTTGGGCAGGTGGTCTTGCTGGCGATCCACTGGCCGCAAGTTCCCCAGGTCGTTTGTGAGCTCCGGCCATATATGGCAGGCAAGCCGCTTTTGACCTGCGTGATCCCCTGGAATCAGGAGCATACGGGGCTGTGCATTGGAAGGAATCATTCCGCAGCGGAAGAGATCGCCCGCCTGGCCCCCGAAGCCCATGTTGTGGAAGCGTTGCCACTTCTTGCCGATGGATTGTATGCCCCCTCCCGTCTGTTTGCGCAGGAAAGAGCCACGTTGTTTTACTGTGGCAACGAGGCTTCCGCCAAGGAAGTCGCGGCCTTCCTGCTGGAAGAGCTGGATATGCAGACGATGGATGCCGGAAACCTGACGAGCGCGCGTCTGCTGGAACCGACGGCGGCCCTGCTCTGGGAGTTGGCAATCGGAATGGGAGTAGGTACGGAAATCGCTCTGAAGCTTTTAATGCGCTAATAGGCAGGCCTGGCAAAACTTGGCAGGAAGCCACTATAGAGGCGCTTGCCTATCTAGCCCTAAGAACCAGTTTCCCTGAGTCTGGAGGCATCAGGATAACAATGAGCAGGATGAAAAAGCAAAAACCGTTTTCTTATGCATTGACCGACAAGCGCGTAGTCATCATAGAAGATGAAGGCATCTCCCAAACTTATCTAAGCCGCATCCTGCGCCAGCATGGGCTTATCATCGCCGGCCAGGCTTATAATGGCCTGGAAGGCGTTCATGTGGTGCTCAGAGAGCGCCCGGACATTGTCTTGATGGATCTTCAGATGCCCGTCCTCAACGGAGTGGAAGCGGCGCAGCGTATCCTGGCCGTCTATCCCGTCTGTATTGTTTTTTTGACGGCTCATACGGAGACTTTCACCTGGGAGCAGGCCGAGCAAGTGGGCGCCTACGGCTATATCCAAAAACCTGCAGACCGGATTACCCTGCTGGATTCTCTTCTGAGAGCCTATCAGACATTCCAAGCGAAAATCCAAAATCAAAAGGAGTAATTCTTATCAACTCGGTTCGTGCCACGATAGGACACCCAAGAAGCCTAAATTATCCCCACCTATGAAAAAGAGGCTGTCCGCTTCCTAAGGGGCATTTAAGATGAATTCGATTCTCGATAAAAGAGAAGCAAAATGGTGGATAGCAGGCTATTATTCACCTTATTAATTACAAGTGTTTGCTCGCTTTATATGCTTGGTAGCCGATTGAACAGTATGTTGGTTATTGTCGATATTGGTTTGACTAAGAGCACATTTTCAGGTAGACTCATTTGTACACACGTATCCTTGCATATCAACGCTAATGACGAAATAATCTATGGATTGCGTGTGAGGAGTAACCAGCAGTCCTACAATGGTTAAGCAAAAACATAACCAAGCTCCTGGTCTAGGAGAGCGTTACGCAAGGCTAGGATATGGTGCTCAGGACCGTTTGGCGGCGAGTTTAATTCTCGATGCTCTGCAATCTTCCGGCTTCAGGTCAGTTCGCTTGGCTGATTTGGAGGGAGGAAAGGCAGACGATTTTGTGCTCGTCTGGGAAAGAAATATCTGTGGAAATTCCGTTAAATGGACTAGCACTCAAGCTCCTCTCACTTGGGCGGATCTATGCGGTGCAAGCGATCCGCTTATTCCTCAATTAGTAGATGGCTGGACAGCACTGCGGATCCGTTGGCCGGAAAAGACCGTGCGGGTCTATCTTCGAACGAATCGTGTTGCTTCGAGTACTATACGCTCAAATCAATTGGTGCCTAACTATAGTCTCGAAATGTTCCTCACTGAGACCTGGGAAGCAGTTCGGCGTAGTGATACTAGTATTGATACCCAAGGTAATCCTGCTTGGAAGTTGCTTCAGGAGTGTAGTGGTCTTGATGAAAGGCTATTTTGTGAGTTTGTCGCTAGCTGCTTTATTGTGACAAGTGTGCAATCTCCCAACCATCCGTATCCTGAGAGCTTGGATGCTGAACAATGGCAACGCGAGTTTAATCTTCTCAGGCAGGCTATCAATGATTGGGTTGAGAAAAATCCCACGCAAGATGAGTTCACTGCAGAAGATATTCGTCGCGCTATTGGCACAAATGCATATCACCTTCGGTGGAATCATCGCTTCCCTGAACCGGAAATTGGGTATGAGGAAAACGAGCGAGCTGTATACTCCTTAAGGAATGCCGTCAGCAACCATGATCAGGGATACCTTTTTCTCCTTGGGCCTGCTGGAGCAGGAAAATCGACACTTGCTCAGAAGGTGATCGAAGACGAATTATTCGGTATCCCATATTTTGCATACCTGCCTGCGGGGCAGGGAGATGTTAGGACACGCGGCGAAGGTCTTACATTTTACAAGTACTTAATTACTATTTTAGATCAGTGGGAGTCTGTTCGCAAGGCGCATGGCGTTTCTGATCTTGCACAAGCAAAAGAAGCACTTACCAGACATATGGAGCGGATTAGAGACCGTTATCGAGCTACCGGTCGCAAGACTATAATATTGATTGATGGCGTTGATCATATTACTCGTGAAGAGGGACTTGATCATCCGCTTTATAGGGAGTTACCTCTTCCGGAAGAACTTCCGGAAGGATGCCTAATTCTAATTAGTACGCAACCTCAAGCACTCAATCAACTAAGGCCTCCACTTCAATATCAAGCCAAGGACTCATCTCGTGTAATAAACGTGGTTCCACTAAACACCGATGCTATCTATCGATGCCTCTCTTCAGCGCGTATCGGTAGATCATTATCACCGGAGGAGAAAGCAGATATCTGTAGATTATGTGGTGGTAATCCACTCATTCTCACATTCATCATCAAGGCGATACGCTCTGCGCTGGAGGTCAGTCTTCATAAAATAATCGACCAAATCGGTATATTTGCTGGTGATATAGAGAAATACTATTTTGAGCGCTTCCGGCAACTCCTAGATGAGCCAAACATAAAGCGCTTGTTAGGACTCCTGTGCCGCATACGTGGCAGGGCGCAATTAACATGGCTACAAACTTGGCCCGAGTGGGAGGAGTTCGAGCGTCTGCATCGTTTCCATGTTGATGCCTTCCTTCAGTTCGATGATGGGTGGGTAAACTTTGCGCATAATAGTCTCATTTCCTTTTTGGTACGGCAAACGCAGTCTGATTTACCCGGTTGCGATTATAAGATAATTGAAAAGAAGTACTATGATGAGTTAGCAGCCCGTTGTCCAAAAGGTTCCTGTGCGCAGCAGTTAGCGCGAGATCGTTTGTACTATCAAGTAATGGCGGATAACCACAATGAGGTTCTTGACACCGCTACCATCGAATGGTTCCGAGAAGGTGCAGAGGCATTTGTACCGTTCAACGAGTTATTATCTCTTATTAGCATGTGTTATCGTTCATGTGTCGCCAAAGATAAAAGAGGGGCACTCCTATGTTTGCTCGCTTCAGCGAAAGAGATCGAGCAAAGATCATCAACTATAGAAGGGCATATACTCGCCCAGCATTTCCTTGACCTCGACCAACCTGATAGAGCGCTCGAACATATTATAAATGGCTCGCAGCTTCTGATCCAACAACATGAAGCTTTAATATTCTGCATTGATCTTGCTCGGTACTCCGAGGAATCAGGAAATGAGCGATTAATGAGAAAGGCATGGAATATATTCGACCTTGCTAAGCCAGCACATTTGATGTTTACTGGAGAGCCGATCGATACTCATCGATCTCACGATTATCAAAATATACTAGCCGCATGGACTGTGGCCTCTGTATACTTCCTTCCAATCGACCAGACGCTCCAAATTATTAATAATCTAGAGTTCAACGGCTTGAATGAGAGATTGGACGAGACAGCCGGCGATATCCGTGCATTTCTATTGTACAAGTTACTTGATTCCCTTTTAGCATCTAAAAGGGAAAGCGACTGTAAGATTGTCATTGCCGCTATAGATCAGATAGGAGAAAGCGAATGGGCATTATATGCCAGAATACGGCTAATTGAATATCGCCAAGACCAAGGGGATGTTTCTCTTGAAGAATTAGATGAGCTACGAAAGATAGTGGATTTTCGGAGTTTGCCTGAAGATGCGAGACTGCTGCTAGCTAGATATCTTTTTCGTGCTGGCCTTTCAGATGAAGCAAGCGACTTGGTTGCCACACTAAAATTACCAAAGGTAGTACCCTCACCTGAGAGAAGGAACTATGGGTTAACAGATATAGTATATCGAATCACCCTGGCTAGACTTCGTTCTTCTCTTGCCCTTCCATCCTTATCTATTGAGGAAGATTGGAAACGAGATGCTGAAAGTGCCGCACGCGTCGCTGTCGCTTGTGCAGAAGTGGGCGAGCTATTGGGTATTGCTGACAGAGGTGAGCCAACTCCACACGGCCTGAGGGAGCGATTCAAACATTTGTTTTCTTTTCATCTCAGGCGCCTACGTTTTCAGCCTTCCCAACATTTCCATCACTATGCGAGTGCTGCCCGTACCAAAGTCTATGACGCCATGCTTGATACTGCAAAGTTGTTTGGCGCGTCAGGGCGGAAAGCCTTGAGAGACGCATTCTTTGACATTATAAACACTCCAAGACAAGGCGTCTTGGATGCTTTCAACCGTAGACGGTTGGCTATTAGTCTGTGGCAGGTGGGTGCTATTTCGGCTGCTGAGGCGCTCGACATAATTCGTCAATCGACTGGTGGTTCGACCGATACTGACACTTCCGAGCGAACTGAGATCTGCTTTAACATTGCACAAGATCTCCATAGCTTGGGTGATAAGCAATCTGCATGTGAATGGGTTGTCAAGGCTGGTCATGCTGCTCATGGCATTGGCTATCATAAAGATTACCAGATGATTACATGGATAGAATGGCTTAACCGCTCGTTCGGTGTGGAGAAGGACGAAGCAACGCGACCTGAGATCCAACTTGCCGCTCGCGTACTTGAGGTTGCGGGCGGTGATGGGGGAACAGATGCAGCGCAAAACTTAGTTCAAATCTCCTTCCGCTGTAACCCTATTGTCGGTGTCAAACTCGGGTTGGAAATGATTGAGCGAGATCGTATAAGTCTTGCTGAGTGTCTGGAAGCTGTTATTGAAGCGGGCGCTTATCGAGGGGCGGATCCAAATTTGTTGGCTGCCATCTACGACCGAGTATATACTCTCATTGAGGTCAGGCCGAGTGGCAAACTAGGAAAGGCTATAGTTGGGGGTTGCGGCAATAATGAGCAGGCCGGTAGAGTGGCTGCGATATGCATACAAGCTGTATACGTGAACTGCCCACCCGATTACCGCCGCACTGCTGTACGTGGAGTCTACGATAGCCTTCGTAAGCGAGGGATAGATGTTCCTAACAGGGTACGCGACTTACCTCCCGATCAGGAAGATAAGGTGTCATCAAGTTGGCTCTATAAACTTTCAGATGGAAACGTTCGTTCTCTAACTGAGGTGGCATATGTTCTCTCTAAGCCCGACTGCGAGGCTGACTGGAATCCAAATCCTGAGGAGAACGAGTATTTCGCCTGGAGTGAGGCTCTTGAAAAGGTATCAATAAAGTCTTCCAAGCACTTAGACCGTATTGAGCAGTGTTTTGTTACAGGAAAGCGACGAGAACCGGCAATATTAGCAGTACTTTCTCGTACTGCGATGCAGATAAGAGATTTCGCAATAGCAGAGCGATTAGCGGTGCGCGCTCGTGAGCAGGCTCGAAATGGAAGTTGGATTAAGTGGCTGGATGGGGGCATTAAACGCGAAGTGTATCGGGCTTTAATCGAGGTAAACCAAGAATATTGGCTGCCCATAGCACGTAGTGATTTTAACAATGATTTACTTGCAGGAAGGATTAGCAACTTTTTTCTTTTGAGCGAGATTACAGCTATCTTTGATGTTCTACGTTATGAATGGCCGAATCAGGAGGCACTAAAGGCACTAACTGTTTATATAGAGGGCATGACAAAAGGTATCGAGTTGCCTCCTGTGTACGAAAGCTTGACTCCTGGTCAGGAACTTCGTTCGCCTGATGAGGCTCTATGTTGGCTTCTAGTTCAACTTTACTCTCATCCCGTAATAGCAGTCGCTGCAAATGCCAGAGTGGCAAGCATCGATTACTTGTTAAAAGGTGGTAAGGGCCTATTATGGGCTTTCGCCACCATTTCGCAAGACGATACCATAGCTCTTGAGCGTGCCCTTATAGTTTTACATGCTGTCTGTATTAAGGACAAGCAGGCCGTTGTGCCATTTATGGATTTCATCTTAAGTGCAGAAAATTCACTTAGCGTAGCTGTCCGGGCAATCGTTAGGAGAATCTGCGAAATACTCAAATGGTCTTTGCCGTCCACCAGTATCACGGAGTTGCCAACGCTGTATACTCTTGCTTTGCCTGAAGAGGATGGTGAATATAGAGCCTTGTTGCATCAGGGAGCTGAGGAAATACCAGGAAGAAGCTTAGGTATCACTATCGAGATGTATGGATGGATATTGGAACATGCCGCTCAAGTTTCATCCTTGCCTTTTATCAATTTATCTACTCGTGCTCGACAGATCTATTCCCTTATTGAAAGCACGCATTCCTGGTCTAGGGACAAGGAGGCTAAGGTGAATCATTGGAAGAATGCTGTGCCCGTTCGTAGCTATTTGCGACCGCGTGCATTAGTTGGGAGAGAGACAGTAATGCGTATCCTTAACGAACTGGTTTGTGCTGGCCGTCTTGGTGACGATATTTTTAGGGCTTATGACGACATTGTGCCTATTTACGATCCTCACCTGGAAAGCGAACACCCGAACGAACGTCCTGAAGAGATAAAAGGTATTACTGTCGAAGATCACTTCACGGATTGGAAAAGCTGGGTAGGGTCTATTTAACGAGAAGATCTTATGCTAATTCCGACCAGGGTAGGGGAGCGCGTTTTGCTAGCTATGAATTCGATCTTTCGCAGACCTGACTGGCGCTGGCCTAAGGAGGAATTAGTAGCTGGCCCCATCCCTAATTACGTTTTGATTGATAGTATTTCGGCGGTCGATAAAATAATACAAATTGAGAACAGAATAACTTGGGAGGAATATAAGCACTGTGAAGTGGGTTATGATGTTGCAGTTCTGAGGAATGCACCATACGAAATTACCACGCCGGCTGGGGGATGGATAGCTCTCAATCCGACTATTGGTAAACATCTTGGTTGGAGACTTTCTGACAAAGGAATTTTCAGTTGGGTAAATGCGAGCGATGAAATTATGGTCGAGAGTATATGGTGGCGTGATGGGTGGACCGAAATGAGGCCGCCACATTCATTCCATACGTTAGGAGAGGGCTGGCTTATATTATGTTCTCCCGATGCATATCGAGCAGTAGTTAGCCAGATAAACTCAAGCAGAATGGTTATCGGAGTTCGTAGAGAGAGCACTGTAGAGGATAGCGAAGGAGATAGCCGGAAGATCGAGCATTGGATGCTGACCGAACGGGAACTCTAACGATTTGAGTGTGCGGATGTTACCTGACGGCCGACCGTCATGCCACCGGAGAACACGTGTGTTGAGGGCAAGACGGGCCATCCAACCGCGTATCTGCTCTTCATAGGTCACAATCGCCGTGGCAATCTCGCCGGGAGCGATAGCGCGAAGACGTTCTCGAATACGTTGGCCCTCTGCCCCGCCCCGCTACAGAAGACTCATGTGATCCGTATCGAGCAGATACATCAGGACACATCCTCATCATCCTTCGGACGCAAAGACACGCGGTATTCATGTCCGAGCCTCATGGCCTCATCATAGGCTTCGCTATTAGCGAACGTGCCGAAAATCTGTTCCCACCAGGGGGCATTCGTCTGCGAAGGATTTGTCTCCAACTGTTGTTTGATCTGCTCTAACTCTTTTTCGATGGCAGTTAGACGTTCTTCAATGGAAGGCGCTGGCATGGCAATCCACCTCCATTCATAGGGCTGAGGGTATTATACCTTAGTCGGGATGGGAAGCAGAAGCCACGGACTGGAGCGATCAGGTGGGATTCCGTTTTCATAAGTGTCCCTCACAAACAGCAGACGCGTCGGCGCAGCCCCGGCTCTTCAATCGCGGTTGCGTCCAATTTGCTCGCGCCGAGGAAGGTGACAAACCGCGCAAATCCCCGCGCCAATGCCTCCGCGAAACTCGCCTCGTTGCCTAGCGCCTTATCCTCCAGCCAGAAACCCAGGACGACGAAGGTGTTGGTCGTCCGATCGAGCTTGCTGTCGAAGCGCCCTACCAGCCGGTCGCCCCACAGGATCGGAAGCGCGTAGTATCCATATTTGCGCTGAGGCTCCGGTTTGTATACCTCCCAGACGTAATCGAAGCCGAAGAGGACCTTCGCTCTCCCCCGCGCGCTGACATTGTCGAGCGGGGCCAGGAAGACCACTTCTTCCTCTGTAGTCGATTCGAGGGGTTTCCACGCGTCCGGAATGCGGCCCGCGTTCAGCTCGCGCAGAGTCGCAGCGTCGCTGCCCAGCGCGTAGTGCATCGCCTTCCAGCCTTCCACGCGCACTTCGACGATGTCGCCGCTGGAGAGCATCTCCTCCGTCAGCCGCTTTCCGATGCCGGTCGGATCTCCGCGCCGGTACGAATCCGCCGAACGGTTCAGCCGCGACAGCCCGCTGAAGGCGATCTCCTTTTTGATGAGAAAGCGGTCGGCCTCGACCTCCTCGCTCTCGTGGATCAGGTGCGCCGGCGCTACCCTTTCGGTGAGCGCATAGACGCGCTCGAATCGCTCGCGGTGATGCGTCATCACCTCCCCAGTGATCCACAGATAGTAGAGAGCCAGCGCGCTGTCCTTGCGGCCGCGATAGCTTGCGGTGCGCGTGCGCGTTGCCATCTCAAAGTCGCGGTTGCTCACCTCGCCCCGTTCGCGCAGGATCTCCCGCATTTCCGCGATGGCCTCGGCATGGTCCATTGCAATAGCCCGAATCCGTGCGTTGCTGTCCCGCTCGCGTCGCATGACCACGCGCCAGTGTGGCAGCTCCTCCATCGGCCGCACGGCCAACCAGGCGCCCCAATCGAAGAACTTGCGCTGCTGGTAGGCCAGATCCTCCCACATGCCGGGCGTATATTCGAGTACGCGGCCATACAGCTTGATATCATGGCTGCGAGCGATGATCTGCAGCGGGTCGAGCTGCAGGTATTCCATCGCGCACATGGCGTGTTCTGTGCCCACGCTACCGCGCCAGCGCCGGCCCGGCCATAACCCCTGCTTGCCCAATATGAACCGCCGGGCAACGTCCTGCGAGATTTCTATCGATGCGCTGTGCGTCTTCATTGTTCGCAATGGTTGGACAACCCAAAAACGAATTCCTGCGAAGCAGACCAGGTGGTCAGGTCCAACTCGAAAACCTCTCCGGACGGTGGAGAGAGATGGTCGATAGCGTCAACGCGATCGCTCAGGTTGCCACTGTTTGAGGCTGAGAGATTAACGTGTCCGGCAGGCTTCTGTTGGGGGCAAGCGTCATGTCAACTGCTACGGCAGACCGGAATGGCTCGCGCGGCCTACCATTGGGGACGAAGCAGATTCTTAAAAGGTGGCGACCGCTTCGGACTGTCCGCTCGATACCGTATTTTCCCTATAGTTAGAAGCCATCTCAGCCGATACTACAACGGATTTTGTGGCTATTGCAGTACCTGCCATACGGAGCGTATTGACGGCTCTCTTACGCTATCCGTCTATCGCCGACCCCACTACGGTGGGAATATTTCGAAGATCAGCACGCATTCAGCATGAACAGATCAAAGAAGGTCCCAGAAAAGCAACCCGATCCTCCTGAAGCGCACGCATTCAAAGCGGAGCGAGATCGTCTCCTGCAAGAGAATGCCCGGCTGAAAGCGGAGCTGCAGCGCGCGCTGAAACGCCGCCGCCGGCTGATCGAGATTTCCGCCGCGATCAACGCCAGCATCGCGTTGAATCAGATCCTGCGCCTGGTACGGGATACTGTGGTCGAGGCCTGCGGTTTCGATCGGGCCGGCGTGTTTCTGTACGACGCAGACACGGGAATGGCCCAGGGCACCTGGGGGACGGACCGGCAGGGGAATGTGCAAGACATCCACCACGAACGGTTTCCCGTCGAGAAGCAGGGGAAGGGCTCCATTTCCCGCGCCATTCGTGGCAAAAAGCCTTATGTGCTTGTGGAAGACTACTCGGCATTCGATTTCATTCATCCGGACCATCCGATGTATGGCGTTCACGCGCATGCGGCCGTTCCGTTGCGCGCGAATGGGAAGACGATGGGGGCGATCACCGTAGATAACTTCCTGCGGGACGCGCCCATCACGCAGGAGGATCTGGAAGGGCTTCTGCCCTTTGCCGAGCAGGCCGCGATAGCCATCCAAAACGCCTGTCTGCTGGAAGAGCGGGAGCGCATCGTCAAGCAGCAGCAGCGTCTGATGCAGTTATCGGCGGCGATCACGGCCAACCAGGATTTGGAAGTGATCTTCCGGATGGTCCGCGATGCGGCCAAGGAGTTCGGTGGGTTCGACCGGGCCGGTGTCTGGACGCTGGAGAACGGCTGCCTGTGCGGCACCTGGGGAACGAGCGAAACCGGCGAGACACTCGACGAGCGCGACCAGCGCATCCCGATAAATGAGTGGTCGGAAGCGACGCGAGAGCTGGTCACCATGAGAAAACCCTTCGTGATCACGACCCTGGAGGAAGATACTCCGGACGGGGGGACGCGTCCGAGTGATATTCCCCGCGCCATCATCGCCTTACAGGCGGGCGAAGACTTTGTGGGTACGCTCAGTGTCGATACGCTGCTCTCCCGCCGCCCGATCACGCCGGAAAAGCTGCAGCCGCTGCTCACTTTTGCGGAGCAGGCCGCCGTTGCGATCATCAATGCCCGCCTGATGGACGAGCGGAAACGGCACCTGGAGCGCCAGCGCCGCCTGGCCAGCCTGGCGGCGGCGATCAGCGCGAGTACCTCTTTGAAGGATGTGCTGCGCATGGTGCGCGATGCTGTCGTAGAAGCCGGGGGCTTCGACCGGGCCGGCGTCTTCCTGTACGACCAGGAGACGGATATCGTTCAAGGCTCCTGGGGCACCGATCGAAACGGAGAGCCGGAGGATATTTCGTTCAATCACTACGTTCTTGGCGACGATCTTCACGATCCGTTTACACGCGCCATGCGTACCGGAGAACCCTATATCATCATCGAGGACCTGACCGCGCAGTTTCAGTTCTCCCCGGAAGATGAGATGTATGGAGTCCATGCCAACGCAGCAGTACCCCTGCGCTCCGGCGGCGAAGTGGTCGGCCTCATCGCGGTCGATAACCTGTTTCGCGACGCGCCGATCACGTCTGCGGACGTCGAAGGGCTGTTGCCCTTCGCCGAGCAGGCGGCCGTCGCCATCCAGAACGCGCGGCTATATGCGGCGGCCCAGCAGGAGCTAGCGGAACGGCAGCGCGCCGAGGAGGCGCTGCGCCGGCAGGCGGTGGAGCTGGCGCAGACGCGCGACCAGGCGCTGGAGGCCACGCGCGCCAAGAGCGAGTTCCTGGCCAACATGAGCCATGAGATCCGTACCCCCATGAACGGGATCATCGGCATGACCGGGCTGCTGCTGGAAACGCTGCTCGACGCGGAGCAGAGGGAGTATACCGAGACCATCCGCAGCAGCGCCGACGCCCTGCTGACAGTCATCAATGACGTGCTCGACTTCTCCAAGATCGAAGCCGGCAAGATGAGCATCGACTGCGTTGACTTCAGCCTGCGCGCCGTGATGGAAGAGGTCGCCGACCTGCTGGCGCCTCGCGCTCAGGAGAAACATCTGGAGCTGACCTGCCTGGTCCCGCCCCGCTTCCCCGAGCGCTTGAAGGGCGATCCGGTGCGCCTGCGGCAGGTACTGACCAACCTGGTCGGCAACGCCATCAAGTTCACCCACGAGGGCGAAGTGACGCTGGAAGTCCGCCTGTTGCGCCAGACCCGGACGCACGCGCACATCTGCCTGGAGGTACGCGACACGGGAATCGGCATCCCCAAGAAGCGTCACGCCGCCATCTTCGACAGCTTCACCCAGGCCGACGGCTCGACAACCCGCCGTTACGGAGGGACGGGACTGGGTCTGACGATCTCCCGCCAACTGGTCGCGCTGATGGGGGGTCGCATCAGCGTGGAAAGCGAAGTGAGGAAAGGCAGCGCCTTCCGGGTCGAGCTGGACCTGCCCAAACAGACACAGTCTCGAGAACCCATCCGCGTGCCCGGCACCCTCAAAGGGATGCGCGTCCTGATCGTGGACGACAACGCGACCAACCGGCGCATCCTGCGGGAACAGTTGAAGGCCTGGGGATGCCAGCCGGAGGAAGTGACCGGCGGCAAAGAGGCGCTGGAGCTCCTGCGAGCAAACGCGGGCGCGCGCTCGTTCGGCCTGGTGGTGCTGGACCTGCAGATGCCGGAGATGGATGGCGAGGAGACGATGCGCGCCATCCGGTCCGAGGCGCTGTTTGCGGACCTGCCCCTCTTGCTGCTGACCTCCATCTGCTCGCGGGCCTCCCTGGGGGAGATGCGCGCCAAAGGGTTCAATGCGGTCCTGACCAAGCCGGTGCGGCAATCGCATCTGCTCGAGACGATCATGGAGGTGCTGGGCTATAGCCTTCCCGATTCGGAGCCACGCCTGGCGGCTTCGCTTGCGCCGGGCGAGCCGGCGGGCTTGCACCTGAGCGTCCTGCTGGCGGAGGACAACATCGTCAATCGAAAGGTGGCTCTGCGCCTTCTGGAGCGCTGGGGATGCCGGACACACTCCGTCGCCAATGGCAAAGAGGCTCTGGCGGCCTGGGAGCGGAAATCCTTCGATCTGATTCTCATGGACGTGCAGATGCCGGAGATGGACGGTCTGGAAGCCACCGCCGCGATCCGCCAGAAGGAGCAGGAGACCGGCCGGCATATTCCCATCCTGGCGATGACCGCCCATGCTCTGGAAGGCGACCGGGAGCGCTGTCTGGCAGCCGGAATGGACGACTACGTTCCCAAGCCCATCGATCCGGAGGGGTTGTTCGCCATGCTGACGCGCTACATCGTCCCTACGGGCGCAAAGCCGGCGCGCGATCTAGAGACGCCTGGCAGTCCTCCTCTGGCCGTGCTGGACCGCGAGCGGTTGGAACACGTCTGCGGCGCGGACCCGGAGTTCGCGCGGGAGGTGGTGGGTGTGTTCGCGCAGGCGACCGCGCAGTCGCTGACGGAAATCCGTGCGGCGCTGACCGCTGGAGACAGCGCCCTGCTGGAGCGGCTGGCGCACAGCCTCAAAGGCTCCTGCCGCACGCTGGGCGCCGCGCTGCTGGGGGAAATCTGCGCGCAGGTAGAAGCCAGAGGTAAAGCCGGCGATATACCAGGAGCCGAGTTGTTGGTTGCTTCGGCGGAAGAGGCATTCGCGCAGCTTCAGAACGCGCTGGAGGGTATTCAGCGAAGGAGGGCGGCATGAAGGTTCTGATCGCGGAAGATGATCGCGTTTCGGCCATGGTGCTGAGAAAGACTCTGGAGCGGCTGGGGCACGAGGTGACGGTCGCCGCTGACGGCAAACAAGCCTGGGAGTGCCTGAAACGAACGTACATGCCGCTGGTCATCACCGACTGGATGATGCCGGATATAGATGGGCTGGAGCTATGCCGGCGTGTACGGTCTCTATCCCGGCAGCCCTATACCTATGTGATGCTGCTGACGGCCAGGGATCAGCGCGCGGATCGGCTGGAAGGGCTGGGCGCCGGGGCGGATGATTTCCTCATCAAGCCGCTCGATCCGGACGAGCTGACCGCGAGGCTGAAGACGGCGGAGCGCATTCTCGATATGCAGGCCGAGCTGCGAGGCCTGCATGAGGATCTGGAGCAACAGAACCGGCAGTTGGCCGATATGATGGACTACCTGAAGGTAGCCAATCATCGGTTTGGGGAGCTGTTCAATGGGATGCCCATTCCCTGCTTTACCTACGATGCGGAGGGCCGAATCCAGGAGTGGAACCGCGCTTTCGAAACCCTTTTCGACCTCACCGCAAAGCAGATTCTCCACCGCTTTATCTGGCAGACACTCGATTGCAGCGGGTCCAAAGAAGAGATCCAGGACATCGTCCGGCGCGTCTTTGCGGGAGAAGCTTTTACCGGGCTGGAACGCTCTTACCAGCGAGCCGATGGCACCGTCACCGAAGTGGAGTGGACCACCTTCCCGGCCTTAACGCCAGAGGGGCGTGTGGTGGGCAGCATCAGCGCCGCTGTCGATGTGAGCCAGCGCAAGCGCTACGAGCGGGAACTGGAGGCTCAGATGCGTCTGCTGACCGAATCGCAGAGGGAGCTGGAGATGGCCAACACCAAGCTCCGCGATCTGGTCGCCCAAGACGGACTGACCGGCCTCTTCAATCACCGCGCTTTCCACGAGCGGCTGGAAACCGAATTTACCCGCGCGCATCGCTATGAAGCCCCTCTTTCCCTGGTGCTGCTGGACCTGGATAAGTTCAAGGGCTACAACGATAGTTTTGGACACCTGGAAGGCGATGGAGCGCTGCGGCGGGTGGCGGCGCTGCTGCTAGCCAACGTGCGCGTCGTGGATGTGGTCGCGCGTTATGGCGGGGAGGAGTTTGCCATCCTGCTGCCCCAGTCTTGCAAAGAGGAAGCCCTCCGCGCCGCCGAGCGAATGCGAAAGGCGATCGAGACGGCGGACTGGTCGCTGCGGTCGATGACCGGCAGCTTCGGCGTCAGCACCCTGTCATCACAGGCGCAGGACTATCGCCAGCTTCTGCGGGAAGCCGACGAGGCGCTCTACTACTCCAAATCCCAGGGCCGCAACACCGTCTCTCACTTCGACGACCTCCATTCCCTTGCCGACGCCGCTTAGCTACCTCTACTCTTACTTGCACGAGGATGTGAATTAGATCACACCATGCCTGTGGAGTAATTCGCTTCCCAAAATATGTTTCCGGTATTACAATTAAAGAGGCCGATCGCCTGCGGCGGGTTTGCATTACGACCCGCCGGGTTAGCTCATCTCTGCGCTTGTCTATCTCTGAAAGGAGAACAACTCATGCCGGATATTCAACATTTCGTGGTGCTTATGCTGGAAAACCGCTCCTTCGACCATCTTTTTGGTTTTAGAAACAACGTCAACGGGTTGACGGGAAACGAGACGAATCTGCTTAATCCTGCGCAACCTCAATCCGGTGCAAATCCGGCCTTTCCGGTCGGAAATGGCCAGCCGTTCGCCGTTGGCGCCGGGCAGGGTCCTTCCCATTCGCTAAAAGGAGTGAACATTCAGATCTTTTCCGATCCAAAAGGTCCCAACAATGGCGCGGCCGCGGCGAATCAGGGATTCGTCAAAGACTACGTTAGCTCCCTGTTCCAGGATGGGATCCGCCAGCCGACCAATGATCAAATAGGGATCGTTATGCAGTCGTTGTCTCCCGACAAGGTTCCTGCTTTTACCGCCCTGGCAAATGCGTTTGGTGTCTGCGATAACTGGTACTGCGAAGTTCCGGGACCGACCATGCCCAACCGCATGTATATGCACATGGCCACTTCCGGAGGCTTTGCGCATAATGTTTGGGACCATCCGTTCGATTTTGACACGATCTATAACCGTCTGCAAGATGGGGGCAAAAGCTGGGCAGTTTACGATCACGATCAAAACGAGGTCCGGCAGTGTACGAAGGCCAATGCAATCGCCACCGCAGACAGCTTCCGGGATTTTGTATCGCGGTTTGCGCAAGATTGTGCCAGTGGCGCGCTGCCCAACTACTCGTTCATCATTCCCCGCTTCTTTGCGAAGGATGGACCGGTCAACTCCATGCATGGCCCTTTCGACGTACGGCCTGCCGACAAGTTGGTTGCCGACGTCTACAATGCATTACGCGCGAACGACGCCATCTGGCAAAAATGCGTGCTCATAGTGACCACAGACGAGCATGGAGGCTTTTACGATCATGTCATTCCCCCATCCGATGGCGTGCCCAATCCCGATAAAATCAATTCCCCGCCGCCCGGAGATAACGCCTCTTTCGTTCCGCCGTTCCAATTCGACCGCCTGGGTTTGCGTGTTCCGACCCTTCTGGTCTCTCCCTGGATCGCTCAAGGAACGATTCATAAGCGTCTCCAGCATACCTCCGTACTGGCTACGGTAAAGCTTCTCTATGGGCTGGGTGACTTCTTAACCAACCGAGACGCAAGCGCGGCCACCTTCGAGGACCAGTTCCAGGCCACGCCGCGTACGGATACGCCGCAGAGTATTAATGTGCCGCAAGACGACATTGGCGAGGCCGGAGCGAATGAAGCAGAACTGCCACTCGACTCCCTGCAGCAAGAGATGTTGATTGGCATCGACAGCCTGACCGAGGATGCATCGCCTCCAAGTCTGATGACCAGCTCCATTCTGACACTGCCGGCAACCCAGCGGGAAGCTGCAGAATTCATCCGCGCGCGGCTTGATGCGAAATTTGGGCGCAGAGGTTAGAGAGTACGCTTCGCAAAAGCGCGCCGGTGCGCACAAGTGAGCGGACAGAATATTACCGAGGAAAAGCAGTGGGGTACGCTAGGTCTGGTCGGGTCCGTGCAAAATGCTTGGACGGGGATCAGGAATGGTGTATTCCTGTTGCTGGCTTACGTCCCAGTCCGGCAGCGTCTCTGTTAATGTACTCACCGTCTGCGGATCTGCCGAGAAAAGCAGCATCCGGGGGCTTTCATCATGCACCTGAATTCCAGGAAAGGATTTGACACGATGCATCTCCTCCGGCGGAGCTTGCGGACTCTTTTTGTAGCGAGCGATATACTTTTCCATAGTGTTCTCCTCTAGCCCTGATAATTCTTACGTGTCGGCGCTTGCTTTGGTTGGCAAGCGGGCATAGAATTCTCAGGGCTAGAAGAGCCTTATCCGAATCGGCTGATCAGGGCAAGAGACCATTCCCCTCGAAATCATGGCCGAAACCAAGCGATTGAGCCGCTTGCAGCAGAGCCGAGGCCAGCGCGTCGGAGCGATTCACATCACGAGGCATGCCCGCTATGGTTGGGGCATTCGCCAATAGAAGGGCCGCCCGGCCGGTAGCTGCCGGACACGCCATCGAGGTGCCGTCCAGCACCGCGTAGCCGCCTGGAAATGTCGAGATAATCCCGTCTCCCGGTGCTGTGAAGGCAAGTTGTGCGCCGACATTCGAGAAGGAAGTGATGTAGTTTTGTGAAGCTGTCCCGGAAGGAGGCCGCTGGATGTTGCCGAACTCCTCGGCTCCACTCGGATAGGTGCCTTCGCGTCCCAACGCCGATACTGCCAGGGACAACTGATAGGAGCCGGGGAAGCTTACAGGAGAGCGATTATCATTCCCCGCTGCACAAATGACCAAACACCCAGCCTGACGCGCATCGTCGATCGCAGACTGTAAGACCTGGTCTGACGGTCCGCCGCCAAGACTGAGATTTAGCAGATCGCAGCCGTCTTGAATGGCTTGATCGATGGCCTTGGCGATGGTAAAGTTGTCGGCGCCGGGTTGGCCCTGCCCAAAAACGCGGTAACTTCGAAGCGTCACGCCGGGGGCCATACCCTGGATGCCGGTCGGCGGCGTGCCATGTGCCGCAATAATTCCCGCGACATGGGTGCCGTGTCCCTCCCCATTATCGCCAAAGTCGTTCGGATTCTCCCCGCTGACAGCATTGAATCCTCCAGCGATAGTCAGGTCGGGATGAGGCGCAATACCGGTATCCACCACGCCGACCGTGACCCCGTTGCCGTCTGTGAACTGGCCCAGAGGATAGAAAAACCGGAGTCCATCCTGAAAACTAAGTTCGATTGGTGTCAATTCCAGGGTTACGCCGGTGGAGAGAGTCACGTTTTGCTTCAGGAGCGGCCAGTAGCCCAGTTTGGGATAGACATAGAGACGATCGGTCTGCGTTGACGAACTGCCTAGAGATAGGCTCACGTCCCCCTGAGCATCCGTCGTCCCCTGCGCGCCCGCACGGGCGGCGAAGTTCGTAAACGCGACTACCAGTGCGTTAGGAACCGGGCTGCCCGTATTGCCATCTACAATACGGATATTGGTCGGCCCTACGCTCATAATGGTGGCTGCAGCGACAAAAGCAGCCGCCTGGATCCTGACTTCGGGGGGTCGTTTCACCGCAGGTGTGTAATACTGAACGGGAACGATGCGCAAGCCCGGCTGCTGTACCTGAATCTGATTCAATGCGTCCGGAGAAAGCTCTACCAGCTTGGCGCCTGTTGGGCTGATGGAGTCGACAACCCGAAAATGACCGGAAGGCGTAACAGGTGTAGGAACGGCTGTTGGAGCGAGATTGCCCAAAAAGTGACGTGCGGCTGTGCTGACTAGGGGCGAGTTGCCGCGTAGCCCTCGCGGGGGCAATAGCACATACCGACTGATGGAAAGGTTGGTGGAAGAGGCTGAAATCACGATGGTCTCCTTTGTCGACTTTGTCACAATGCTTGTTTGCCAGGAGGAAATCGATCTCATCCCTAGAGGGATGCGCTAATTATACTGTGGTGCCGGCAATGCTGCAAGGAATTACTTCATAGTCGCAGTGTGAATTAGATCACAACAATGGTTGAGAGCAAGCAGACGTTTTAGTTATTTACCGGGGATATGTAGATAGTTGCGGCTGAGGAAGTCGCTGAGCGAGAGGGTGAAGAGGATGCCCAGCCAGATGAATCCAATGGCAGCGTAGATCCAGATCAGCTTCTTGCTGAAGCCGACTTCCATAAAGATAAAGATAATGAGCAGCGCCTTGGCAACGGCAATGAGCAGGGCGACCGGCGTGTTGAAAAGTCCCAGATTGACCCACGAGAGGCCGGCGGTCAGGGCGAGCAACAGCAGCAGGGCGATACCTGTGAGAATAAAGGTTCTGGGCCTGGGTTCTGGCCGGGACGCCTCTTGTTCGTTGCGATCGATAGCTTGCATCTCTTTTCTTCCTCCGGTAGTTTTTACAAAACGGAATTTTTAATCAGTGTCTTCCCGGCAGGTAGATGAGTGGATAGAGAAATACCCAGACGATATCGATGAAATGCCAGTAGAGGCCGGTCACTTCGACGGGCGCGTAGTGTTTGGCGTTGTAGCCGGTCCGCCAGGCCAGAATGAGAATGAGCGCGACAAGGCCGCATCCGATGGTGAGATGGAAGGCATGCAGGCCGGTCATGAAGAAGTAGAGCGTCCAGAACATCTCCTTCTGACGCGAGAAGGCGTCGGTGACGGGCAGGTTGATGCCCGGCACTTCATTCTTTTTGTAATCCAGGTAATACTCCAGCCCCTTCAGACCCAGGAAGGCTAATCCGAAGATCAGGGTCAGCGCGAGGAACAGCAGCAGGAGCTTGCGCCGTCCTGTACGGGCACAGTGGACGGATAAGGCCATCCAGAGGCTGCTGATGAGCAGCACGGCCGTGTTCGAGGTGCCGATCCAATACTCGGCGTCATGGCTGGCGTCGTGGAAAGCCTGGGGATAGGCATGACGGTAGACCGCGTAAGACAGGAACAGGCCGCCGAACAACAGGATCTCCGTGCAGAGGAAGACCCACATGCCCAGCGAGCAGGCTTCCTGCTGCTGCTCCAGATCGTCGAACTGCTCACCGACCAGGCGTGGCGCTGACGTCACGCTCGGACTCCTCTGAGGAACGGTTGTCACGCTCGGACTCCTCGGGTTGATAGTTGTACGGCCCCTCGGTGACGATCGGGGTCGCGTCGAAATTGTGCTTTGGCGGCGGCGAGGCCGTCTGCCACTCCAGGCCGGTCGCGTTCCACGGATTGGCCGGCGCTTTCTCGCCATGGCGCAGCGACCAGAGCAGATAGAACAGCGGCAGGATGTAGCCAACTCCCAGGATCGAAGCGCCTGCCGTCGAGAGAATGTTGAGCGCCTGGAACTCCGGCGGATAGTGGAAGTAGCGGCGCGGCATCCCCAGGTGGCCCAGCACGAACTGCGGCAGGAACGTCAGCACGAAACCAATGAAGATGGTCAGTGCCGCCAACTTGCCCCATAGCTCCGGATACATCCGCCCGCTGATCTTGGGCCACCAGTAGTGGATGCCGCCCAGATAGGCCATTACCATGCCGCCCACCATGATGAAGTGAAAGTGCGCGATGACGAAGTAGGTATCGTGCAGAGACACGTCCACGGCCAGCGAGGCCAGCATCAATCCGGTCAGCCCTCCCACGGTGAACAGCCCGATAAATCCCAGGGCATAAAGCATCGGCGTCTGGAAACGGATCGAGCCTTTGTAGAGCGTGGCTGTCCAGTTGAACACCTTGATAGCCGAGGGAATTGCCACCAGGAAGCTCAGGATCGAGAAGAGCAGGCTGGCGTACATCGATTCGCCGGCGACGAACATGTGGTGGCCCCACACCAGAAATCCGATCCCCGCGATGCCGAAGGTGGCGATGGCGACGGTCGTATAGCTGAACAGCTTCTTGCGCGCGAAGCAGGGAATGATCTCGCTGACGATGCCCATGCCCGGCAGAATCATGATATAGACCGCCGGATGCGAGTAGAACCAGAACAGATGCTGGAACAGCAGCGGATCGCCGCCCTGCGCGGGGTTGAAGACGCCGATGCCCAGGACCCGCTCGGCAAAAATGAGCAGGAGGGTGATAGCCAGCACGGGGGTCGCCAGGACCATGATGAGCGCCGTTGCATAGATGGTCCAGACGAACAACGGCAGCCGGAACCAGGTAAGACCCGGCGCGCGCATGGTGTGCGTGGTGACGATGAAGTTGACGCCGGTGGCGATGGTGGAAAAGCCCGTGATGAAGATTCCGGCGGCAGCGGCCAGCACCTGCGAGTTGCTGTAGAGCGAGCTGTAGGGCGCATACATGGTCCAGCCGGTGTCCACGCCGCCACCGATCACGGCCGCGGTCGTAAACAGCCCACCGAAGACGAACAGGTACCAACTCAACAGATTGATCTTCGGGAAAGCCAAGTCGCGCGCCCCGATCATCAGGGGCAGCAGGAAGTTGCCCAGCACGGCCGGCACGGCCGGAATGAGGAAGAACCAGACCATGATGATCCCGTGGATGGTGAACATCCGGTTGTAGGTCGCCGTCTGGACCAAGCCTCCTTGAGGGGTCACCAACTGCAGGCGGATGATGGTCGCCGCGATGCCGCCGATGAAGAAGAACAGCGTGATGGTCAGCATATAGAGGATGGCGATGCGCTTGTGGTCGGTGCTGAGCAGCCAGGAGCGCACGGTATAGCCGTCGTCCAGGTAGCTGTGCTGCCGCTCTGCGACGACCGCTTCGACGATCTCTTCTCTGGGTGTGTGCTCGGCAGGACCGGCTAGCGGCGGTTTCAGAAGCGGTGTCGCTTCCGGCTGTCCGCGCAGAGTACGCAGCAGCGCATTGAGGCCGATGGCGCCGCCGATCGCCACGCCCACGTTGGTCAGCACATTCCATAACGAACCGCGATGCTCTTCTGGTACGCTCATCTTCACCGGGCCTTGAAAGACCCGTCTAGGGGTCCTTCGGACAACCGCCCTGCGGGCGGGAATGCTAAATCCTATTTGATCCGTGCTTTGACACTTTGCTGCTGATAGGTTGTCTCCGCGCCCGCGCCGACGGCGTTCTGAGGCAGACGTGGGTCGGCGCGACCAGCGTTATTCCCCAGCGACTTGATATAGGCGACCAGCTCCATCACCTGATCGTCCGAGATCGCGCCCTTGAACGAGGGCATGACCGGCTTGTATCCGGCCACCACCTGCAGCTTGGGCAGCAGGATGGAGTCGTGAAGATAACGGTCGTCGGCGATGACGACCTGCCCGTTCGAGAGCGGCACCGGCTTGCCGTACAGTCCTTCGAGCGTAGGCGCGCGGACCGTGTTGCTGGCACCGTGACAGCCGCTGCAGCCCAACTGCTCGTAGAGCCGCTCGCCTTGCGCGGCCAGGGTGGGTTCGCCCTGCGTCTGGCTGAGCCATCGCTCATAATCTGCCGGCTCCATGGCGTAGATCCAGCCGGTCATCCGGGAGTGGTTCAGACCGCAGTACTGCGCGCAGAAGAGATGGTACTTGCCGGCCTGAGTCGCCTCGAACCAGGTGGTCGTCTCCCGTCCCGGCAGGACGTCCTGCTTGATGCGGAAAGCCGGCACGAAGAAGCTGTGGATGACGTCCTGGGAAGTCATAATGAGGCGTACCGGGCGGCCGACGGGGATGTGCAGCGCGTCGATCTCGCGCTGACCTTCCGGATGCTGCAGCTTCCACATCCACTGCTTGGCGGTCACATAGATGTCGATGGCGCCCGGCGGCGGGTTGTACATATCGAAATAGGTACGCGCCGCCCACGCGAAGAAGATCAGGGCCAGCAGCACGGGAATGCCGATCCAGGCCACCTCCAGCTTGGCGTTGCGACTGGGCGGATTGGAACGATTCGCCCTGGAGCCGTGCCGGTACTTGAAACAGAAGAAGACGACCAGGAAGCAGACCGAGAAGGCGATAATGAGCGCGAGCGTCAGCTCCGTGTAGAAGATGGCGTCTACGCGGGTCGAGATGCTCGAAGCCTGCGGCGGCCCGAGCGGAAAGCCCTGTTCCTGCGCCTTCGCTTTCGTGCAGGCGAGCAGGAGGGCTAAGCTCCCTAACCCCCCAGCCCTCCTTGTTAATGGGAAGGAGGTGACCCGGCTTGGTGCCTCTGTTTTTAGCTTCCTGGTCATATTGCGCTTTCCTTTGCCAACCCCCTGAAGACCTCACCCCTCACCCCTCTCCTTCGCAAGGAGAGGGGAGCCATTGCGCTAGCTTCTACCTCTGCTTGCAGGCTGGAGAGGCTTTTGGAAAAGCGTTCTAGCTTCCAGCCAAATCCCCCTCCCCTGAAATTGGGAGGGGCCCACTCACGGCGTGAGCGGCGCATGCGGCGTCAGCGTCGGTGGCCCTGGTCGTTCCGGTTGGGAGAGGACCGGGGCAGGGCTATTCGGGTTGACGCCGTTTTCCCGCAGATAAAGGTCCATCGCGCGGTCGATAGGAATGTGGACGGCTCCTGTTTTGCGGTCCACCCAGCCATAGCTATTGAGAAGCGTGTTCTGTGCGGACCGGAATTGCGCCAGATCGTCCGCAGGATTGCCTTGCAGCCGGGGCGGCGGCGGGACCTGGGGCGAAAGAGCCAGTGGCGAGACCGCAACGCCGGGTTTTTGCGGCGTAGCCCGGAACAGGAGCATCTGATACCAGAGCGCTACGTGAATCGTGAATGCCAGCGCCAGCATGGCGAGCGCGATCCAGAGGAGGTTGCGATACTTGATATCGCTGCCTTCATGACGGCGATCGGCCTTGGGGGAAGGATGGCCCTGGGGTATCGCGTCAGCCACGTTGGACCGCCTCCTCCGCGTTGAAAACGCCTTCCAGGCGCGGATCGTGCAGCGGCACGGGCGACTTGCCGCGCATGATCCAGGAGAAGCCAGCCAGCCACCAGCCGCCGATGGCAACGAAACAGGCTACGTCCAGCCAGTGTACATGAAAGCCTCGCGTATAGAAGGTCGGCAGGACGAGATAGAAGACATCCAGGATGTGCGCCACCAGAATGTACAGCGCGATGATCGCCAACGAGCGATAGTTCTTCTTGAGCGTGCCGAACAGCAGCGCCACGAAGGGCAGCAGGAAGTGGAACAGAATCAGGGCCAGCCCGATCGTCTGCCAGCCTCCGTGACCGCGATGGATATACCAGGTCGATTCATCTGACAGGTTTCCGGACCAGATGATGAGATACTGCGTGAACGCCAGGTAAGCCCACATGAGCATGAAGGCCAGCAGCAGGTTGCCTAAGTCGTGAAACGCTTTCGGCTTGACCATGTCCGAAAGGGCCTTATGTCCGGTCAGACTGATGGCGCTCAGGATGGCGAAGGCCAGGGCGGCCAGTCCCTGCCCGGAGATGACGACCAGCCCGAACGTAGTGGAGTACCAGCGCGGCTCCAGGGACATGATCCAGTCGACGGCGGCGATAGACATAGTCAGAAAGAAGATCACCAGGCCCGGCCCGCAGGCGTGCTGGAAATGCTGCGTGATGGCCGGGTCGCCTGTTTTGTCTTGCTGCAGCGACCAGCGGCGCAGCAGCCAGGCCATCCCGCTCCAGACGAGGAAATAGAAGACCGCCCTCCCGATGAACCAGGGCACGTTGAGGAAGAATTCGGTCTTGTGGCGCAGCTCGGGGACAGGCGCGACGACATCCGGATGGGTCCAGAGGAAGTTGGCGTGCATGCCGAAGAAGATCGGAAGGAACAGCAGGCCCAGCAGCGGCAGCGTCATCGAGGCCGCTTCCAGGACACGCCGGATGACGAATCCCCAGACGCCGCCTGTGAGATGGTGAATCATCTCGATGCCCAGACTGCCCATCGCGAGGCCCAGCCAGAACAGGAATGCAAACAGGTAGGAATGGAAGAACTGCTCTTGGTTCACGATGACACCGGCGATGCAGGCGATCGTGGCAAGCGCGCCGACGGCAAGCGCGACGGGGCGCAGGCGGTCCAGATGAGCGTTCATCGCCTGAATGACGTTCATTTTTCGGCTCCTTCCGGCCGCATGGGCGTGCCCGGCGGTACGTCGTGTGTCGTGGCGTCCTGGCTGCGCTGCAGCGCGCGGATATAGGCCGCGATGGCCCAGCGGTCTTCCGGCGTGACCCGGTCGGCGTAGCTATACATCAGGCCATAGCCGTTGGTCATCACGTCGAAGAAGTGGCCGATCGGGGCTTTGCGCGGCCGGTCGCTATGATAGGAGGGCGGCGCGGGAAAGCCGCGCTGTACGATCATGCCGTTTCCGTAGCCTGCGTAGCCGTGGCAGGGCGAACAGTAGATGTCGAATCGCTGCTGGCCTCGCAGGAGCAGCGCCCGTGTCAGCGGTACGGGCAGGGTAAGGACAGGCTTGCCGTTCACAAAACCCGTATAAAAGGCCTGGTCGAGGTCGGCATGGCCGCGCGCCACCGTATCCGGCACGAGCGGACGCGAAGAGCGGTCGTTCACGAAGACCGGACTGGCCGCCAGGGGCATGACTCGTGCGTTGGTCCACATATCCTGCCAGCATCCGGGCAGCAGGAAGAGCAGAGCTAAGATACCGAGAATGCGTAGCTTCATCCGATTACATTTCCTCGGAATGGATCCTGTGCGTAATGGCGACCATGTCCTGCGGGTCATGATCGACCTCCATGATATGCACCGGATGGAGATTTGCCAGGAACTGCCAGGTCCGGCGCGCGTCGAACTGCGGATCGTTTGCCTGGAGGCAGAGAAAGAAACGGTTGCGGGTCGTCAGATCGAACTGCGGCGCGGTGAACACCGGGTGGTAGGGCTGGGGCAGCCGGCACAGCGCCAGCATCGCGAAGAAGCCCGTGAGCGAGGCGCCGAGCACGCCCATCTCGAAGGTCGGCGGGACGTAGGAGGCCCAGCTATTTAAGGGCCGCCCGCCGACGTTGATGGGGTAGCTGATCGCCATGCCGTACCACTGCATGAAGTAACCCAATATCGCTCCGCCAAAGCCGCCGATCAGGATCAGCCAGGGGAGAATATTGAAACGGAATCCGACCTCCTCTGCCAGACCTTCGATGGCAAACGGCGAAAAGGCGTCCATGCGCCGGTAGCCTGCCGCGCGTGCTTGTTTCGCGGCGTTCAGGAGCGCCTCCGGCGTGTCGAACTCGGCCATCAGGCCGTAGATCAGCGGTCTCTCTTTCCTCATGGTCGTGCCTTCGCGGCGGCAGCCGGGTTCTCACGCTCCGGATGCGGCTCGCGCTCGTGCGCCAGCTTCTGCACCTCATGCGTGGGAATCATCGGCAGGATGCGGATAAACAGGAAGAACAGCCCGGCGAACAGCCCGAGACTGCCGGTCAGCGCCGCCCAGTCCCAGACGGTCGGATAGTACATGTGCCAGGCCGAGGGCATGAAGTCCCGATGCAGGCTCTGCACCACGATCACCACGCGCTCGGTCCACATGCCGATCTGCACGATCAGCGAGAGGACGAACAGCCAGAGCACGTTCGTGCGCCACTTGCGCACCCACAGGGTCTGCGGGGCGACCACGTTGCAGAGCAGCAGCAGCCAGAAGGCGAAGCTGTAGTTGCCGAAGGCCCGGTCCTGGACCATATACCACTCGAAGCGATCGCCGCTGTACCAGGCCATGAGCGTTTCCTGGAAGTAGCCGTAGGCGACGACTAGGCTCGTTGCCAGCACGATCTTGCCCATATTCTCCAGGTGGCGCAGGGTCACCATGTCTTCCAGGTGGTAGAACTTGCGCAGCGGGATCGCCAGCGTGAGCACCATCGCAAAGCCCGAGAAAATGGCGCCCGCCACGAAATAGGGGGGGAAGATGGTGGAGTGCCAGCCCGGAACGATCCCCACCGCGAAGTCCATGCTGACGATACTGTGCACGGAGACGACCAACGGCGTCGCCAGCGCCGCCAGCAGCCAGTAGGAGGACTCGTAGTACTTCCAGTGGATGGCGGAGCCGCGCCAGCCCAGCGACACGATGCCGAAAAAGAGCCGCTTCAGCGGATTCTGCGCCCGGTCCCGCACGGCAGCGGCATCGGGGATGAGGCCCTGGTACCAAAACAGGAGCGACACCGTCAGGTAGGTGGAGACGGCGAAGAAGTCCCAGATGAGCGGGCTGCGGAACTGCGGCCAGAGCGCCATCGTGTTGGGGTAGGGGAACAGCCAGTAGAACGCCCAGGGACGCCCCAAATGCAGCAGCGGAAAGAGGCCGGCGCAGGCTACCGCGAAGAGCGTCATCGCCTCGGCGAAGCGGTTGATAGAGGTGCGCCACTTCTGGTTCAGGAGCAGCAGGATGGCTGAGATAAGCGTTCCGGCGTGGCCGATCCCGATCCACCAGACGAAGTTGGCGATGGCGAACCCCCAGGCGACCGGAACATCTACGCCCCAGATCCCAATGCCCCGCGCAATCAGATAGACGATGGTGAAGGTCAGCAGCATAATGAAGGCGAACGAGAGGAGGGTCCCGAACAGCCAGCCGGGCGTCAGCGGGCGCTTGAGCACGATGGCGCTGATCTGCTCGTCGATGGAGGCGTAGGTCTGTCCCGGCAGCAGCACCGGCTCCGGGGGATTCAGACCTTTCTGGCGGCTCTCGTGCTCCACTGCCATGAGGCTACTCCGCCCTCATTTCCGGATTAGGGTTGACCAGCCGCGCCAGGTAGGTCGTGCGGGGCCGCGTCCCCAGCTCCGCCAGCAGCGGGTAGTCGTGCGGCTCGGCCTTGAGCTGGGCGACCTGGCTGTCCGGCTGGTTGATGTCCCCGAACACGATGGCGTTGGTCGGGCAGGCCTGCTGGCAGGCGGTCTGGACCTCATCGCCGCCCACCTTACGGTCCTGCACTTCGGCGTCTATCTTGGCGTTCTGGATGCGCTGCACGCAGTAGGTACATTTCTCCATCACGCCCCGGCTGCGCACGGTCACTTCGGGGTTGCGCATGAGCTGGATCACCGGCGCGATGTCGGCATACTGCAGGAAGTTAAAGCGGCGTACCTTGTAGGGGCAGTTGTTGGAGCAGTAGCGCGTGCCGACACAGCGGTTGTAGACCATCATGTTCAGGCCGTCGTCGCTGTGCAGAGTGGCGTCCACAGGGCAGACCAGCTCGCAAGGCGCTTTCTCGCACTGCATGCAGGGGATCGGCATGAAGTAGGTCCCGGTGGGCCGCTCCATGTCCATGCCGGTGTAGTAGCGGTCGATGCGCAGCCAGTGCATCTCCCGACCGCCCAGGACCTGTTCCTTGCCGACGACCGGGATGTTGTTCTCGGCCTGGCAGGCGACGACGCAGGCGTTGCAGCCGATACAGACGTTGTTGTCGATGGACATGCCCCAGGCGTACTCGCTGGGAGGCAGCGGGGGAGCTTCGGGCAGGATCATCGGCGGCTTGTTGGGGACATGCTCCTTCCCGTCCGGATTGTGTGGATCCTTTCGGAACTGAGTGATGGAGCCGATACGCACGATGTCGCGGCCCTCCATCGTCTGATGCGAATGGGTGACTCCGAGCGAAAAGAGGTCGTCGGTGCGAACGATCTCCAGGCCGTCGTCGTGCCACAGAGCGTCCGAGGTGCGCAGCGCGTAGGCGTTAAAGCCGGCTCCCGTGCCCACGTGACCGGCGCGCGTTCTTCCATAGCCCAGCGTGACCGTCGCGGAGCCGTCCGGATGACCCGGCAGGATCAAGACGGGGCCGCGAACGCTTCGCCCCCGATACCGCAGCTCGACCACCGGCACGCTCTCCGGATGCGTGCCCGGTGTTCCGCCCTGGCGTGTCAGCCCCAGCTTTTCGGCGGTACGTGGGCTCATCAGGACCGCATTGTCCCAGGTGAGCTTCGTGAGCGGCTTGGGCAGCTCCTGGAGCCAGCCGTTGTTGGCGTAACGACCGTCCCAGATGGTCGGATCGGGGCGGAAGATGAGCTCCAGGCCCCCGCCCCCAGGGACAGGGGAGGGGGAACCTGGCTGAGAGGTTGGATTCGCCGCCTGAAGGCTCACTTGCCCGGCGACAGAGGCGCCAGAGGACAATTCTGTTCCCCCTCTCCGTCGTAAGGAGAGAGGGTGGGCTGCCACCCCATCATTAAGCGACTTGCGCCAGAAGGCTTCGAAGTCAGCGCCGCGATGCTGCCCGCTCCAGAACGTCTTAACGATGTCGTGGCCGGCGCGGCCCGGCGGCACGAGTAGAGCGTCCAGCAGCTCGTGAGCGGATCGGGTGTTGTCGTAGAGAGGGGCAATGAGCGGCTGCATGATGGTGGTCGTGCCGTCGTAGGCGCGGCCATCGCTCCAGGTTTCCAGATAGTGCGTCTCCGGAATGTGCCACTGGCAGAGCGCGGAGGTCTCGTCGTCGTAGAGGCCCAGATGGACGCTCATCGGCACTTTCGCCATGGCGCCGGCAAAATCGAGATCGGCGGGAGACGTGTAGACCGGGTTGCTGCTCAGGATGATCAGCATCTGCACCTGGCCTGCCTGCATATCCTGAACAAGCTTGCGAAACGAGGCAGCCTGATCCATCGGCTCGGCTTCGACCGGGGCGATGTAGCGGACCGCCTTGCCGGTATTGCCGAGGGCAGCGTTCATGGCGTGCGCCAGCGCGTGGACGGCGGGCGGCTGGAAGTCGCCGGGTACGATCACGCCCGCGCCGCGAAAGGCCTGAAGGTCCCGCGCGGCCACGGCGACCCATTCGGCGACTTCCGGCGGCAGAGGTTCCGTAGGAGCAACGCCGTTTACCCCCACCTGCTGGGCGAGCGCGCGGGCCACGTTCTCGATGTCGCGGGCGCGCAGCGGCAAGCGGTGGTCGGCCATCGTGCCGGTAAGCGTCGGCATGCTCTCGGCCACATAGAGCCGGCTCATGATCTCGCGGGCGGGCTGGCCTGGCCCACACGCCTTCGTGCGGACGCGCCGCGAAGCCGCATAGTCGCGGGCGTAGCGCACGTGGCCGGGCATAGAGAGCAGGAAATCGCCGTCCAGGGATACGATCACCGCCGACTGCGTGAAATCGTAGAGAGTATCGGCATACCGTCCGAACGCCATCTGCGCGCCTGCGCGGACATTGTCGCGCGAGATCGGCTCGTGCTGATGCCACTGCATGGCCGGCAACTGCGCCTGCATGGCGCGTATCTGGGCGACCAGCGTGGGCGAGGTGACGCTGCCCGTCAGGACACGCAGACCCGCGCCCCGCACCGCTCTCTGCGCCTGCATATATGTATTGGCCTCACCCAGGAATGCATCCCAGGTGCCCGGCAGACCTCGATGCATTACCTGTTGCGATCGGTCGGGATCGTACATCTCCAGCAGAGTGGCCTGGGTGATGGCGTCGCTGGCGCCCAGGCTGGCCGGGTGGAGCAGGTTGCCCTCGATCTTGATCGGACGTCCTTCGCGGCTGGTGACCAGCACCCCATCGACGTAGCCATTCCGGGGGCATGCCGTGGCGTAAAAGAGAGGCTTGCCCGGCGTCATCTCGTCGGCATCCGGGGGATGGACGTAGGGGACGATCTTCTCGTCCGGTGGGCGGAGCGTACAGCCGGAGAGACCCGCCAGCGCCAGCGACGCGCCGAGCAGGGTCAAGAACGCCCGCCGGTCCATCGCGGGATCCATTTCCTCATGTAATGGAATTGGGAACTGAGAACCGGGATTTTCCCTCTTCTCTTCTCCCTCTTCCCTTCTCCCTTTTCCCTTTTCCCTCTCTATCGGTGGCATGTGTAGCAGTCCTGAAGCTTGCGAATGTGGTATTGCTGGACCAACTGCCGGCCCAGCGTCAACTGGTTCTCCGGCGGCTGATAGCCCATGATGAAAACATCTTCGCGCGGCCGGACGTAGCGCTCCGGGTTGCGATGGCAGTTGAGGCACCAGGCCATCATCAGCGGCTGACCCCGCGCCGTGAGCGGCATCTCGTCCACGCGTCCGTGACAGGTCTCGCAGCCGATCCCCTTGTTGACGTGGATGCTGTGATTGAAGTAGACGAAATCGGGCACGAAGTTGACCCGCGTCCATTGAACCGGAATGTCCGACGCATAGCTATCGCGGATTGGCGCCAGCATCGGGCTGTCCTTCCAGATTTGCGAGTGGCAGGTCATGCAGGTATGGATCGGCGGGATGTTCGCGAATGAGGTCGTTTCGACCGTGGTGTGACAGTAGCGGCAATCGAGGCCCAGGCCGCCGACGTGATGCTTGTGGCTGAACGGCACGGGCTGGTTGCGCGGAATGTTCGTCTCGTTGATGTAGGGCGACCAGTTGATCGCCGTGGCGATCCAGCCGATCAAGATCGGCGAGACGAAGAGGCCGAAGACGATCACCCGAGAGAGGGTATTCGTATAGGGAGGAAAGGGTCGAGCCACGAACTGCCGTCCTTCGCGAGCCGGCACACAGAAAACATCGCGCCATGATATTTCTGCGCGTCATTCAGGAATACGGGCGAACGGAAGCAGGGTTCCCAGATGAGACCGGTCGGATTTGTTCGACAAGCGCGCTGAAACCGTGTATAATTGGCAACGTCAACAACAATAACTGCGCGGCGAAGAGAACAGGCGGCGATGCGGCCACGTCCCTTTACGTAAAGGGATGTAGAGGTTTGTTGGGAAATGACCGAGCATACGGTGTTAGGGCCGGACGCGGTGGTCGCCTATTTGGGACTCGGCTCCAGCCTGGGTGACCGGATACAGAACCTGCGCGATGCTCTGCGCCGGCTGGAAAATCTAGGGCCGGGCGTGCGGATCGTGGCGGTCTCGCCGGTCTATGAATCGCCGCATCTCGGATTGAAGCCGGAGGATGCGCAGCAGTTTCCCCCGCACCTCAATGGCGCCGTCAAGGTCGAGACGCGGCTGTCGCCCAGGGACCTGCTGGCGCGCGTCCAGGCGGTCGAAGAGGCGGGGGGAAGGCAGCGGAGCGTGCGGTGGGGTCCGCGCACGATCGACGTGGACATCCTGCTCTACGACGACCTCACTCTGGACAGAGCGGATTTGAAGCTGCCGCATCCAGGCATCGCCGAGCGCGCGTTCGTCGTCCGGCCGCTGGCAGACATCGCTCCCGATCTCCAGCTTCCGGATGGCCGCGCGGTGGAAGATCTGCTGCAATCGGAGACCATACGCGGACAGCAGATAGCGCGGGTGGAGTCGCATGAACTTCTTTTATGAGGCCATAGATTCGACCGGCAACTCCGTAGTGGGCAAGATCGAGGCTGCGAACGAGACGGAGGTGCAGAGCAAGCTGGCGCAGATGGGCTATCGGGTCCAGTCGGTGGCGGCCAGCCAGGTCGTGCCGCCGGTTCCCCCGCCGGTCCTGCCTTCCTTGCCGGAAACAGCGCCCCAGGTCATCGAATCCATTTCCCCCGTTCATCCGGTCATCGTCCCTTCAGGCTCACCCGGTCCGTCTTATCCGGCGCCGGCCGGCCAGGTGGTACGGACCCCCATTCTGAATAGCCAGGTGACGATGAACGGGCAAGCGCCGTCGATGCAGGCGTCTCCGGCGATAGCGACGCCACCACGCGAGATCGAGATCACGATGGCCGGCAATGCGGCGCGCGTGGCCGGCAGATATGCCCCGGTCCGCACGCGCCGCCAGCCCGCGGCAATGCCGGTGGCTGCGCCTCCGAAGAGCGCCTCGACGTTGGGAGGAGTCCGGACGCGCGACCTGTTCTTTTTCTTCCAGCAGTTGGCCTCTCTGGTCCATAGCGGCATCACGATCCATGCGGCCCTCGACAACCTGGCCGCGCGCACGCCCAACGCGAACCTGGCCCGCACGGCGCGCGAGATGGCGGATGCCGCCCGAGGCGGCGGACGCATCTCCGATGTCATGGAGCACTACCCCAATATCTACCACGAGCATATCGTCGGTATCGTGCGGGCCGGAGAGATGGGCGGCTTCCTGGAGATCGCGCTGGCCGAGATCGCAGAGAACTTCGAGCGCAACATCGCTCTGTATCGCGGCTCGTGGATCCCCAAGCTTCTGGCGGTGCAGTCGCTGCTCGTGCTGGCCATCGGCGAGCCACTGTTTCCAACGCTGTTTCCCTACGCCGACTACAAAGGCTTCGCGCTGCTGCTGCTGCGGAACCTGCTGATCGCCCTGTTCATCTACCTTGCGGCCCGATACGCCGGCAAAAAACTGCAGACCCCCCAATACCGCCGGAAGCGTGATGAGATGTCCCTGCGTCTGCCGGCATTCGGCGAGCTGCAGCGGCAGGTGGCGATCACCGCGTTTCTGAAAATGCTGAAGCGGCTCTATCAGGCGGGCATCGGGCCGGCAGAGGCCTGGGAAGGCGCGGCGAGCACGGCTGCCAACAGCGCCATCCGCGCGCGGCTGTCCGAAGCCGGCGTGCTGGTGCGCCAGGGCGCCACGATTCCAGACGCCTTCGCAGCTACCGGCCTTTTCAACGATTCCGTCGAGCAACTGATCGTCACCGGCCAGCAGTCCGGCCAGATGGTGGAAATGCTCGACCAGGCCGGAAACTACTATCAGGAGCAGACGAACGAAGCCACCACGCGAGCGCGCTTCATGATGTTTCGTCTGGGAATCCTGGCCGTTCTCGTCCTCGGCGGCGGCGCTTTTCTCTGGATGACCTATAGCTACTTCCACGGGATCATGACCTGGGTGGACACGTTCTTTAAGGAATAATAAGAAAATGCCGCAGTTCGCTTACCATGCGATGGACGACCGGGGCAATGCGGTAGCGGGAAACATCGACGCGCCGGATATGGTCCAGGCCACCGAGCAGGTGCGCCAGATGGGCTATACGCCCACGCGGGTAGAGATCGCTTCGGAGGCGGCCGCTCCGCCGGCCGCGCCCGTGGCGGCGAAAGTCGTCACCGCGTCCAGGCCGGCCGCTCCGGCTATGGACCTCACCCAGCCGGTCATCGAGATGCCCGCCGAGGCGAACGCGCTGCTTGTGCCCATCGAAGAGGGTGGGCGCGAGATGCAGCATCTTGAGCCCTGGCAGCGCGGCGGACCGGTGCCGCAGCCCGCGCCACCCCCGGCCATGACCACGGTCGCTCCCGTTCAGGCCGCGCCGCCGGCGCCGGTGGAGGCATCCGTTCCGGCGACGGCCGAAGCCGTTCTTCCGGCCGGCAGGCCGGGCGTGGAGAGACCTCCCTTCGGGCCGGGTACGCGCCCGGAAGTCTCGCTGGGCGAGCGGATCAAAGAGACGTTTCTCTATCCGATCTATTCGGGCGTGGTCCTCAAAGATATGGCCCCGTACTTCCGCCAGTTCGCCACGCTCATCGGCGCGGGACTGCCGCTGTACCAGTCGCTGGTCGCGCTGGAAGGCAACACCTCCAATCCCCGGCTCAAAGAGGTCACGCGCACGGCGCAGAAGCAGGTGCAGGCGGGCGGGCGCTTCTCGGACGTGATGGCTGCCTATCCCCACATCTTTTCGGCGATGCAGATCGAGATGATCCGCGCCGCCGAGCTGGGCGGCATGCTCGAACAGACCCTGCGCCATATCGCCAACTACGTGGACCACGAGATGGAGATCCGCCGGCTCATCCGTTACGAGACACTCTATCCGAAGATCGTCATTTTCTTCGCCCTGATGATCCTGGGACGGCCCGGCTTTGCGATGGGACCGCCCGCCATCTCGTCGTTGATCCTGTCCGCCATGGGCAAGGGCGAGTACAGTTTCGCGCAGTACCTGATGGATACCGTCGGCTTCGGGCTGGCGATCGCCCTGCCGATCCTGGCGGCGGTGGTCGTCTTCCGGCTGTTCCTGTTCAATAGCAAATCGGTGCGCGAAAGCTACGACGCGGTCAAGCTGGGCATTCCGGTCCTGGGCAACGTCATCAAGATGTTCATCATCGCCCGGTTCGTGCGGACGTTTGCGGCCCTCTATCGCGGCGGCTTCTCGATACCTACGTCGCTTCAGATCGCCAGCGACTCCAGCGCCAACTGGGTCCTGAAGCACTCCGTGCAGCGCGCTTTCCGCGCCACACAGGAGGGGGGGCTGGTCTCGCAGGCCCTGCACGCCTCCGGCTTTTTTCCCGCAATGACCGTAGACATGTTCCGCACCGGGGAGATGACGGGCAACCTGGATGATATGCTGGACAAAGTAGCCGATCACTATGAAGCGGAGGCCAAGACGAAATCTCACCAGATCGCCGTGATCTTCAGCGTGGTGGTTTTCCTGATCGTAGCCAGCCTGGTGGCCGTGGCCATTCTGGGGCAGTGGGGGAAATATGCGTCCGGCGCCACCAATCCCAACGCAGGAGATTAACACGATAAAGACGAGCCGCTGTCACGGGCTTCCTTTCGGGAAGGGGACTTATGAGCGACGCGCAGCCCAACTATTATGAGGTGCTGGGGCTGTCATCGGATGCCGCGCCGGCGGAGATCAAGAAACGCTACCGCGAGCTGGCCCGCCGCTATCATCCCGACGTGAACGCCAGCCCGGACGCGGCCCGCAAGATCACGCTCATCAATCAGGCGTATCATATCCTCGGCGATGTGGACCGCCGCGCAGTCTACGATGCGGAGCGCCTGTTGCGGGCAAACGCCGCAGCGCCGCCTCGTACGGCCGCGCCGTCGCCCTCCGGCGGGACGCGGACGCCACCGCGCCCGCCCGCTCCCGAAGCCCCAGCCGAATTTAACGGCTTCGGCCGCACCTATCCCGGCGATCCGCCGCCACCCATCTATACGCCCCGGCGTCCAACGTCCGGCGCGCGGCCGGCGGCCCCGGAGCGGACCGTTACGCAGACCCTCTCCGAGGCACGGCTGGCCTATGTCAACCGGCGCTACCACGCGGCGGAGAACCTCTGCCAGCAGATCCTTGCCGTCGACCGGCGCAGCGCCGCCGCGCATGAGATCCTCGGCGACATCTTCACCTGCCGCGGCGACTGGATGCGTGCCAGCACCGCCTACTCCTACGCCATTCAGTTCGATCCTCGCAATGTCGAGGTTCAGCTTAAGCTGGACCGACTGATCGGCCGCAATGGCGCTCCCGCTTCTCCCGGACCGACGATCACGCGGCGGCATGTCTCGCCCTGGCAGCAGACCCGGCAGCGCGTGAGCCGGGAGGCGCTCATCAGCGTCCTGAGTGTGGCGCTGGTGGTCATCTTCGCGGGGACGCTGTTCCTTGCCGGCTGGCTGCCGGGCACGCCGCTCGTGGCCGATTTCTCGCCGAATCTGCTTGTGGCGCTAGCGCTGGCGGGGGGCAGCGTGGGGATGCTCCTGGCATTCTATGGCTTCATGCATCCGATCTCGAGTGAGCTGGGAATGCCGCTTGCCGGGAAGAACACGGACCTGCCGTGGAAATCGCTCGGCGCGCTGCTGGCGGCGCTGTCGCTTCTCTGGTTCGTGATGTCCCTGCTGGCCTATCTGATTCTGGGCCTGGCCAGGCGGCGGATCTCCTTCTCCGTGCTGCGCGTCTATTTCGCCACGTTTCTGCTCTCGCTGCTTTTCGCCTTCCTCTACCGCCCGGAAGACCTGGCCGCCGGCAGCTTGCAGGTGGCGGCCTTTGCAGGCAACTTTCTATTCCCCCTGATGCTCGTGGGCTGGGGCGCCGGCGATGCCCTGCGTCTAGGCGATCGCTGAGTATTGGCCGGGTATTGAAAATACCCGGCGGCAGACCTCACCTAAACCTCACCCCCTTGATCCCCCTCTCCTTCGTAAGGAGAGGGGGAATTGGGATGCGTCCTCGCGGACGCTTGCTTTGTAAAGACAGAGGTTTTCAACCTCTGGCAATTTAGCTGCGCTGGCTCTGTTAAGCCCTGCAGGACATATCTCCTGTCCAGTCCGTATGGTATACTAGCGCGGGATGGGACGCCAGGATTCTGGATGCCTCGGCATGTCCGTGTGGTCCCGTGTTCGCACACAAGCAAGCACATTTTCTGCCGCGCCCTTCGGTTTAGCGCGGCGTAAGGAGAAACGGTAGATGTCACTTCGAGCCGCTGGCGTGGACGGCCTTTCACGTGTCCGCCCTTCCACTCCGCTCGTTCGCTCTCTGGTCGTTCTTCTGGCGGCGCTCTCCCTGGCCGGATCGCAGGCCGCGCACGCTGCCGATAACGCCGGCAATGTCCTCCGGAAGATGGCGACGCTCTACAACAATGCCAGGTCTTATGAAGGAACGGTGACCGTTCATAACGGCGGCAAGTCGCCGGACGGGAAGAAGTTCACGGTAACGTCCACACAGCACGTTCGGTTTCGGAGTCCCAACCTGATTCAGGCCAGCATTTCCATGCAGGGAACCGGAGCGGCTGCCAGGTTCGCGCAAGGCGGGCAGATCATCACCTCGGACGGCCATACGATGTATCGCTACGTGACCGCGCAAAAGCAGTATATGAAATTCCCGGCGCCACCCCGCCTGACGCTGATGCAGATCCTCAACCTGCCCAATTTCGATACGACCACGGCCAAAGTCGTCGGCTCGACGACCGTCAACGGGCATGCTGCCGCCGAGGTGGAGGCGAAGCCTGCGATGCCGTCGCTGCCGGCCAACCTGCCGGCGCAGCAAAAAGCGCAGATCATGGCGAATATGAAGAATCAGTGGGCGAAAATGAAACCCATCCGGCTTGCTATCGACAAACAGGGCGGCCAGATTTTGCGCGTGACCATTACCACTCCCGCAGGGCCGGCGACCATCGACTTTAGCTCGCAGATGTTCAATCCCGCTATCCCGTCGAGCGCCTTTACTTTCAAGCCGCCTGCCGGCGCCAAAGAGCTGACAATGCCCACTCCGCGCGGGCCCGGAGCGCCTGGACCGCCCGGCGTTCCCGTTCCGCCCTCCGGAGCCCCAGGCGGACGCCGGCCGTGAGCCAGAGTCGGGTCTTCCGTCTCTATCTGGTCCGGCATGGGGCGACGGCCTGGAATGTGGAATTGCGCATCCAGGGACATACCGACGTCCCTTTGAACGCGGAAGGCTGTGCGCAGGCGCGCTGCATTGCGGCGCGCCTGGCCTCCTCTCCCTTGCCGCCGCAGGCCGTCTGGTCCAGCGACCTGTTGCGGGCGCGGCAGACGGCGGAAGCCATAGCGGCGCCGCTCGGTCTTTCGGTGCAGACCACGCCGCTGCTGCGGGAGACGATGCTGGGAGAGTGGGAGGGGCTGACGAGCGCGGAGATCGAGGCGCGCGGAGAACAGGAGCGCCTGGAGCGCTGGCGCCGGGAGCCGCACCACTATCGCCCGCCGGGCGGCGAGACCCTGGAAGCCGCCTGGGACCGGATGCTGGAGGCTGCCGCCCTCATTCGTGCCGCGCACCCCAGCGGAGCGGTAGCGGTCGTCGGGCATGGTGGCACTCTGAAGGTGCTGCTCTGCGCCACTCTCGGCATCCCGGTGAATGCTCCCTGGCGCTTCTGGCTGGACAACGCCTCCTTGAGCATCATCGAAGAGCTTGGTCCCCCCGAGAATCCCCGCTGCCGTGTCACCCTCGTCAACGATACCAGTCACCTGGCCGCCCTCGCGATGGCCCCAGAGTAGATCGCTCCCCCGGAACGTCCCGATGCGTTTTGTGCTCAGCCCACTGCTCTATTTTCGCCGAAATCCCGGTAAGACCCTGCCGATGGCGTTCGTGATCGTGCTGGCCGTCGCCCTGGTCGCCAGCGTCGTCAGCATCGTCGACTCCATCGATCAGACCGTCTACACGCTCTACGGCTATAACCGCTACTTGACCGGCCTGACGCCGCGCAACGCCCTGACCATCGACCCGCAGGTCATCGCCAAGGTGCGCCGGCTGCCGGACCTGGGCCTGCTCTCCTCCACGCACTCCTATCAGACGCTTGTCAAGACGATCTTCGGCAAGATGCCCTTTCCCATCTTCGGGCTCGACGCCGAGGGCCGCCGGACGCTTATGGACCGCTGCCATGTCCGCCTGGCTGCCGGGCGCCTGCCCGCCGAGGGCGCGCCGGAAACGGTCCTCTCCGATGACGTGGCGCAGAACCTGGGCCTGAAGATAGGCAACATCGTCTTCCGGCCCGATTCGGAGGACAGCTACGCGCCCGTTCCTATGCGACTGGTCGGACTGCTGCACGGGCCGGTCTGGCTCGGATTGACCTCCAAATCGTTTGTGGACACCTATTCCCCGTTCACCTACACCGGCTACCTGGCCTTCGCGAAGTCGCCGCGTCTGGCGGACCAGCGCCGCCTGGACGAGGAGATCGCGGGCGCCGTGAAGAACGGGCAGGCCCGCGTCTGGCGCTATGCCGGGCTGGTGCGCGAGACGAAGAGCGCGCTGGCGAACCTCTATCTCATCCTCGATCTGGTCGTAGGCATCATCGTGTTTACGATCTCGTTCCTCTGCGGCTTGCTCTCGAATATCTACTTTACCCAGCGCCTCGCGGAGATCGCGACGCTCTCGGCCATCGGTTACTCGCGTTCGTTTCTCCTGTGGCGGACGGTAGGCGAGACAGCCTTGCTCTGCGTTTTCGGTTGGGGGTTCGGCAGCGTGGTCACGATCGGGCTGCTCTGGCTCCTGCGATGGGTCGCCATGACTCCCCGCGGCCTGCTGCTCGATCCGTTAGATACGGGCGCCTACACGTTTACGCTGCCGTTGCCCATCGCCATCGTCGGCTTTGCTCTCGTGACCATCTGGCTGCGATTGTCTACGCTTGATCCGGTGAGCATCATCGAACGCCGTGGCTAAGGCGCGACCCCTAGCTCCTTAAAATGTCACCACCCGCTTCGCTAGAGACACAGAGCACACAGAGACCAGACACAGAGAAAAGCAAAGACAGAAGAAAGAGGCTGGTACAACCTGTTTCTTGTCTCTTGGCTTTTCTCGCATTGGCTTTTCCTCTGTGCCTCTGTGTCTCTAGCGAAGCGGGTGGTGAAATTCCAAGCAGCCTGGCAGCACGTCCACGCTTGGAGAAGAGAGGAGGAGATTGGAACAGAGAAAAAAGAAATAACGCCTGGTATTCTGTCCAAAAGGAGAAGAAAGGGTGAGGAATCAGCGGGAGGAGTTGTCACGAAGGGATTTTCTGGGTCGGACCGGACAAGGGATAGCGGCGGCGGGCCTGGGCTGGGCGGCGAGCACGCTGGGGATCCCTCCTGTCGAGGCGGACCCGGTCAAGCCGCGCAAGAAACCCATGCAGAACGACAAGATCGTGCTCGGCCTCATCGGTTGCGGCGGCATGGGACCTTTCAACATGCGCACCCTGATGCAGAAGCCGGAGGTCGAGGTCGCCGCCCTTTGTGACGTGGATTCCAGCCATCTGCCGGCCAACGTGGCGGAGGTGGAAAAGCAGTACGGGAAGGCGCCACAGACCTACAGCGATTTCCGCCGGCTGCTGGAGCGCAAGGACATCGATGCGGTCATCATCGCGACGCCCGACCACTGGCACGCGCTGCCGCTCATCACGGCCTGCGAGGCCGGTAAAGACGTCTACTGCGAGAAACCGATCTCCCACGACATCGCCGAAGCGAAAGCCATGAATGCCGCCGTGAAGCGGTTCAACCGGATCGTACAGGTAGGAACCTGGCAGCGCAGCAGGCCGGAATTCGTCAGCGCGATCGCTTTCGTGCGGGCGGGCAACATCGGGCCCATAACGACCGTGCGCGCGTGGAAGACCGACGAGGCGCAGCCGGGGCACAGCGAGCCGGCCACGCCGCCCGACAGCCTGGACTACGACTTCTGGACAGGGCCGGCCGCCTTCCTGCCTTATGCCCCCAACCATGTCCACTATAATTGGCGCTGGTTTCTCAACTACGGCTCTGGTATGACCGGCGACTGGGGCGTGCATATGATGGACATCGGCTTGCTCGGCATGAGCAAAGATACGGACCTGGTCATGCCGGTCGAGGTATCGAGTGTCGGGGGCAAGCTGGCCTTTCCCGACAACGACCGCACGGCGCCCGATACCGTGCTCTCCATCATGCGCTTTAAAGATCCCGATTTCATTATGAGCTGGGAGACCGGACGTAACCACGAGGACCGTCCGGACCACGGCACAGAGTTCATCGGCGCGGACGGACGCAGCGTGATGGTCTGGCGCGGCGGCTGGAAGGTCCGCGACAAGGAGGGCAAAGAGCTGCCCAAAGAGGAAGCGCCCCCGACCAGCGACCACTGGCAGAACTGGCTGGACTGCATCAAGTCGCGCGAGCAGCCCCGCTCGAATCTGGCCTCCATGGCTCAGACGACCATCGTCTGCCACCTCGCCAACGCCTCCGTGCTGGCAAAGCAATCCATCCGTTGGGACAAGGACCGCATGGACATCGCCGGCAGCGCCGGCAAGAACACGCAGTCTTACTCCCGCCCGTACCGCAGGCCGTGGCGATTGCCCGTATATACGGCCTGATCTCATCCCCCGCCCGCAAAGCGAGCGGGGGTTTTATTATTTCATTTCGCAGGAGGTGAAGGTGAAGGAGTAGAGTCCGAAGTCGGGTGAATTGGAGGCCAGGCGCAGCTCGTGCGATCCGAAGCGGGCGTTGGCGGTCAGCCGGTACATGCGCGGCGTATCCACCTGGATATAGCTGTTGCCCTTCTCGTCATACTGGATGTCTGCCCCTTTGTCCTGCTTCGCGATGGGCTTGCCGTCCTGGATGATCGTGACGCGGAACGGCTTGTCGCCTTCCGGCTTGATGACCGCATTGCACTCCAGGGCGTGATAGCGCAGAGCGATATAGTCCTGCAGAGCGGTCGTCGTGCGCCCGTGCCGCAGGCTCTCGGGCTCCATGCGCCAGGCGCCCTGTGCATAGACCTTGCCGTCCTCGTGCGTGCCCGGATCGTCAAAGAATCCAAGCTGGCCCGGAACGTAGGTATCGAGATTGCCATGCTGGTCTTGCTGCGCGCCGCGCTCTCCGACATACATCTCCGGTGTTTGCAGGTAGCAGACCGCGCCCGGCTTATCGGCATCGCGCACCGGCGCCATCACTTTCGGGAACGTTAGATCGGGGTGTGCCTGCTTGAGCAGTTGCTGGATGAGCGCCTCGCTGCGATCGTAGGCGCCTTCGCCGAAATGGTCGGCGACGATGAGGCCGCGATCGTTGATGAAGAATTTATGCGGCCACCCACCGTTGTGATAGGCATTCCAGTTGTGGTAGTCGCTGTCGATCAGAACGGGCCAGGTGATGCCGAGCCGTTTCACCGCCTCCGCCACATTATGCGGGTCCTTCGCGAACTGGAACTCCGGCGTGTGAATCCCGACGATCACCAGCCCGTCTTTGGCATACCGCTTGTTCCACTCCTGCAGGTAGGGAATCGTGCGCAAGCAGTTGACGCACGTATATTCCCAAAAATCGACTAAAACCACATGGCGTGTCGCGATAAGCTCTTTCAGGGAGAGCGCTTTTCCAGCGGTGTTCAGCCAATCCGCTGCCGTCCCGCGAAATTCAGGCGCGAGCTGTGGCCAGTTGGCCGACCGTAGCTCCTGAGGCGGATCCTGGAATCGCGGAGCGGCAGCAGCAGGCCGGGAATTTCTCAGGAAAGCGAACAGGATAAGTGCCGTAGCCGCCACCGTCAGAATCGTGCCGGCGATCGTTCGATGTTTCATGTTGGTCCCTTGAATGCGGACGTTTATTTTTCTATACGACTCAGGGAGCGAAAATTATTAACGCGCGGTTGCCTCTTTGAGGAACGCAGAAGGACTCTACGCGCTTTAAGGTGAAAAGGCGAGCCAGCAACACATCACCTTCCGAACCGACAGGAGAGATTATGCTCGGAGACATTTTGCGCGCCGCACAACGACGGCTCATACAATCGGCAGCCAGAGGCTATGTGACTCTGACAGAAAAGATGCGCGAGGCTGTCCAGGAGGCCCGGCAAGATCAGGCACGAGAGGCGACTACAGCGCATTCCACCGCACCCGCGCCCAGCCCCGCTCGGGCGCGGACCAAGCGCGCTTCGTCCACTACCGCGAAGCGGGCCACGACTGCAAAGCAGAAAGCGCCTTCCGAATCGCTTTCCGCCACCGCCCCAAAAAAGCGGGGTCGCAAACCGCGTGCGGATAAACCCGTCACAGTCAGGCGAACCCGCACGGCAAAAGATGGACGCGAAGAAAAGCCTGCCGTCCAGAGCGAAGCCCCGGTCGTCGAACAGCCTGTAGAAGCCTCCTCAACCTCCTCCCCTCGTACCCGCAATGCCCGCTCCCCCAGGACATCCTCCGCCAAACGCTCTTCCGATTCCAAAGGGGAGACCGTGCAGCAGCCTGTCAAGAGACGGGGCCGTCCCCGAAAGTCGGAAATCCTGACTCCTCAGACGGCCATGGCCGGCCAGTTGCAAGCGGCCGGCAATGAGCTTGGGGCCGCGCAGGTACTGCGCCAGGAACAGATGCTGACCACAGAAGCGGCGCTCGTTGCCGAACACGCTACCGAGGCCGACCGCTCGCCGCAGACGCGTACCCGCAAGGTACGTCCGGCAAAAGAACAGCCGGCATCTGCATCGGACGGCGCTGAAAAGACAGATCGTGCTTCCGGCAAGAAGGGACGTCGCAAGAAATCAGAAAGCGCGGCAACACAGACGGAGGCCGCTCCGGTCAAGAAGCGCCGCCGCTCTCGGAAGCCGGAACGTGTCGCGGCGCAGAGCGATACGGAAGCTCGTTCCGATGCGAGTAACAGCGAAGTAGGAACCGGCGAGGTAATGCCGGAGGAAGAGAAACAGCCCGATCACGAGCAACACGATCTTCCGGAAAGCTAGCGACGGGAAGGGGCGCCGATTGTCTCGCGACAGACACTATGCCGGTATGACGGTGAATGAGCGGCTGTTTGTCGCCGGCTTGATCGAGGCATTCGATGCCGCCGTTCGACAACGCGATAAAACGAAAATGGTGGCATTGCTGGAGCAGGTAGCGTTAAGTCCTGGTCAGGCAAAGTGGACGGCCGAAACGATCCTGGCCGATCCATCTAAGTACGGGTATTAAGGAAAATTAGCAAAGAGGAAAAGACGATGGTGGATGTCAAGGTAGAAGGGGAGAAAGCGGTATTCGAGGTGGAAGGCTGGCATAAGCTCTGGGCGCTGCGCAGCCGGCTGGAAATACCGCTCTCCCACATCAAAGATGTGTATGTCGATCCCAATCCAGAGATGGGATTATTTCAGGGGCTGAAGATGATAGGCACCGATGTGCCCAGCGTCTTTCGGGCCGGCACGTTCTACCAGGAAGGGGATCGCATATTTTGGGACGTACGCCATCCGCAGAAAGCTATCGTGATCGAACTGCAGGAAGAATGGTATGGCAAGCTTATCGTCGAGGTAGCGGACCCCTATGCGACCATTGGTCTGTTGAAACGCGCTGCCAATCCCTAAACGGTTTCAGTCGAAATACGCAGACGTCAATGTGTTACGCAGTAGCCACACGCAGCATTTGATTCCCACCTTTCTGAAACTCGTAATCGACCTGCCGTATTTCCACGGCAAGCTTCTGACTCCGTAAAGCTTCCATCACAGCGGGCAGGTGAGGGGATGGTTTGCCGGAGAAAGCGGTGAGTAAAGGAAAGATGCGAATCTCGCTGGCTGCACGCAGCATCTCCAAAATAGCGTTGAGATGGAATTCGGTGGAGAACTGGTCGCTATAGGTGAACAGGAAGTGAGAACAGAGGGCCAGGTCGAAACAACCGGATGGAAAGGGGAGAGAAGGCAGCTCCCCAGTGACGTACCGACCTTGCTGTTTGCCTTGCGAGAAGTCGTTCAGAAACTGGCGCATGACTCGAATCCGAATCTGCCCTAATTCCGCTGGCGATTCGAACGCGTCCCAACGGAAGTTATCCTTGTACGCCTCATTTAAAGCCATCATTTTCGAATAAGGACTCGTCTATCCGCTGCTGAATCTCTTCGGCGGAGAACTGGTAGATGGGATCACACGCCACGACCTGTGTACCTTTTTCGGTCATCTCTGCGGTGAAACTAATGGGCCCCGCCGCGCAGTCCAGAATACGCCGGTTCGCCTCCTGCGGAGTCAGCGCGAACATGCCGATATATTCCCTCGCGGATCGGCCCCAAAGAACGACGTTTTCGAGTTGTAAAGCCACTTCTTGCCCTCCTTCTTCCATGCGCTCAGTTTACCTGACATGATTATCTAAGACCATAAAGCGAACATTCCCGGCCTGGTTTTGGAGTTCGCGGAACTTGGTTTTGCCGGAGGCCGTCCCATCGGGGATATAAACCGAGAGTAGGACCAGCAACAGTAATTAGGAGGCAGGGACGGCTGAAAGGAAACGACGCCCGGACATCCAACGGAGACTCGGCAGAGCGTCAACGAAGTAATGAAAAAGGGCAGCCAGGGTACGCGTATCCTGGCTGCTCGCTTTGTAGATGGCTATAGTGACAAAGCTTGATCTCTTTCAGCCCTCCTTAAAAGTTTGACCTCCTTACCCTCCTCCGCACATGCTATTCTCATCTTTGGCCTCTATACTGCTAAGTAGGGACCTGACATAGTCTCGTCCTCAACGGACGCCCCCATCCCCCCAATCAGGGACGGTTTCCTCTCATCCTACCACCAGCCGTTCTTGATTGTATAATAGATGGGAAGCGCTCCCCGCAGGATATCCGCCTCCGGCGTGGGAGGGCTTCTCGGAAGCAACACGATTTAGGAGAAATGCCAATGAGAGGGACCGCGTCCTTCCGAAAACCCATCTTGACCGCCGTCCTGCTGGGACCGGCGGCACTGCTCTGCTCCAGCCTACCCACGTACGCTTCTCTGCATATCGTCGACTCGCCGCACCATTCCGCGCTCTGGCAGCATATCTACGACCGGCTGCCCGCGCTCTGGAAAACCGACCAGACCATCCGCGTCGAGGAAGTGCCCATCGCGGATCTGAATACCGACGCGGACGACACCGAGTCGAGCGAGGTCAACGGCGATGAGAATGACAACCATACCAGCGACCTGGCGGATGGCGTCTACATCGAGGACGACGACAGCGATGTGCCGCCGACTATCCGGCTGGCGGACAGTCTCAGCGACGAAAATTCCGGCCTGGTCTTCGCCCACGAATATGGCCATTTCATCTGGAACGACAAGCTGACGCGGTCGCAGCGGCGGGACTATCGGCATCTGTGGTGGCGGCAGATGCACGCCGGCCATCTGGTGACAGCCTATGCCTCCGATAGCCCGGAAGAAGGGTTTGCCGAGGCCTTCTCCTATTTCTTGCAGAAGCCGGACCAGCTCAAGCGCAAGGATATGGAATCCTGGCGCTTCCTCACGCAGGTGCAAAACGACGACACGGCGAGAGACAATGACAGATGAGGCGTTGGGCGTGTTGCCCCGAAGGGGCAACACGCCCAACGCCCACAGGGGCGCCTATGATCCTCCTTGTGGAAGATGACGAGCTGATCGCCGAGGTTATCAAGCTTGGCCTGGAAGAAGCGGGCTATCCCGTAGATTGGGCGACCGATGGCGATCTGGGTCTGCAGATGACTCAGGAGAAGACCTATAGCCTGATCGTCCTGGATATCATGCTGCCCAGCATGGATGGGTTTGCCGTGTGCCGGGCCCTGCGGGCGCAGCGCAATCCGGTCCCAATCCTGATGCTCACCGCTCGCGATAGCCTGGACGACCGCGTGCGTGGTCTGGATACCGGCGCGGACGACTACCTCTCCAAGCCGTTCGCTTTTCCGGAGCTGCTCGCGCGCGTCCGCGCGCTGCTGCGCCGCGACAAGGTGCATCGCGCCCGCCTCATCAAAATCGCGGATTTGGAGATCGACACGAGCGCGCGGCGCGTGCGCCGGGGAGACCAGGAGATCCATCTGACTCCCAGGGAGTATAGCCTGCTGGAAGCGCTCGCCGCGCATGAAGGCATCGTGCTGACCCGCGAGATGATTCAGGATCAGATCTGGATGAACGACAGCTACTCCAATGCCGTGGACTGGTGCATCGCCCAGTTACGTAAGAAGATCGATGCCAATTACGAGCCGAAGCTGATTCAGACCGTTCACCGGATAGGTTACCGGCTTGTGGGCGCGGAAGACGGAGGCGGCTGATGCGATTTCGCGCGATTCGGCGGCGATTACCGCTCTCTTCCGTACGGACCCGGCTGGCGCTGGGCAGCATGGGCGTGCAGGCGCTCGTGCTCGTCGCCATGGGGACTGCCCTCTGGCAGGTTGTCCGAATCAATCTCATCTCCGCGGTAGATCGCTCCCTGCAGCGGCGCGGGGAAGGAATCACGGCGCGCTGGGAGCGCCGATCCGATTTTCTCCCGACTCTGTTGTTCAATTCCTTCCTGCCTCGTCAGGAACGGCCCCAGCCTTCGGCGAGGCCGCCGTCTCCGAACGATCGCCCGGACCGTTATCGTCCGCGCCTCTTCGATGCGCAGGATCGCCCGATGTTTCCCAACACCTCCGACCCTCCCTGGAATCGAGGGGAATTGCATCAGGGACTTCATCCCCATTTCGCTACGCTGGCAGTTCAGGGCGATACCATTCGGGTGCTGACCCTGCCGCTCACAGAGAACGGGCAGGTGATCGGGCACGTGCAGGTGGCGGCGTCGCTGGAAGAGACTGATCAGGAGTTACGCCGGCTGACTCAGGCGCTGATGACGCTTATTCCGCTGGCGCTCCTGGTGACCGGCGTGAGCGGACTGTTCTTAACAGCGGGGATCGTGACGCCGGTACGGCGCATGGCACAGGCTGCCCGCAAGATCGGAGCGGCCAACCTCTCGGATCGGCTGCCCGTGCAAGGGCAAGATGAGTTTGCGGATCTGGCGCGGACCTTCAACGCCCTGCTGCAGCGGCTGGAACAGGCGTTTCAACAGGAGCGGCGCTTCATCGCGGACGCCTCTCACGAGTTGCGCACGCCGTTGACCGCTATCCTCGCGCACACCAGCCTGTCGCTGCAGGGAGAGCGCACGCCCACCGATTACCGGCGTGCGCTGGAAGGCACGCAGCGCGCTGCCGTCGTGATGAACCGCATCGTGCAGGATTTGCTGCTCCTGGCCCGTCTGGATCGGGGAAAAGAGGATCTGGCGATGGAGCCGGTATCGCTGCAGGACGTGCTGGAGGCAGCGGTGGAGATGGTAGGCGGATACGCGCAGGCGTCGATCGATCTGAAGGAGGTACCGCTGGATTGGCAGGTATGCGGAGACTTCGATCATCTCGTGCGCCTGTTCGCCAATCTGCTGGATAACGCGGCCCGCCATACTCCGGCAGAGGGCCATATTACCGTCTCGGCACGGCGAGATGACGGCCGGGTCCATATCGCCATAGCGGATACCGGCACAGGCATCGCGCCGGAGCATCTGCCGCTGTTGACCGAACGGTTCTATCGGGTAGACGCCGCTCGCTCGCGCGGGCAGGGAGGCACGGGGCTGGGCCTGACTATCTGCAAGAGCATCGTCGACGCGCACGCGGGCAGCCTGGATATCGAGAGCGCGCCGGGGCGGGGAACGACCGTTACCGTTACCTTGCCGCTTCTCACCCCTCACCAACTATCTCCATCGCCATTGTCTCCTCAAGGTGTGAGGGGGAAATAAGGAAGAGACCATTGAAAGCGATCCAAATCACACAGCACGGAGATTATGATGTTCTGCGCCCTGTCGATCTGCCGGTCCCACAGCCGCGCGGCAAGGAGGCGCTGGTAAGAATGACGGCCGCAGCCGTCAACGCCCTGGATGACCAAGTGCGGCGCGGAATGCTTCCCATAGCCGGACCTGCGCCTCTCGTGGCGGGCATTGAGGGCGTTGGCGTGGTGGAAGAACCGGGCGATTCGGGCCTGAAGACCGGGACCGGGGTCATGGTGTGGCCCTATTCCCGCCGTTTCGGCCTTACCGAAGACGGAACCTGGGCCGAGTACGTGACGGCAGACTCGTATAGCATGCTTACCGTTCCCTCGGGAATATGTGATATGGAAGCCGCCGGCTTTCTTGTCTCCTACGTTACGGCACAACTGGCGCTGACCTACGCGGGCGGCTTTAAAGCAGGGCAGACGGTCCTGGCGCCGGCGGTGGGCGGCTCCATCGGCAACGCGGTCCTGCAGTTGGCGCGTGCGCAGGGAGCGGCAAGAGTCCTCACCACGGCCGGTACGACCGCCAAGGCCGAGCAGGCGCGGGCGGCAGGCTATACCGACGTGATTGATCTCTCCGAGGAGATGCTCATTCATACCGTCCTGGAAATGACGGACGGCAGAGGCGTAGACCTGGCGATCGATACCATCGGGGGATTTTTGACCGGCTCCTCGCTGGCGGCGCTTGCGCCGGGCGGCACGCTGGTGACGGTAGGCTATCGCGCGGGAAACTGGGTCGATATCAATCTCAGCGACCTGATCGGCAAGTCGGGCCATATGGTGGGCCTGGACCTGTTCGCCGTGCCGGAGGAGGCTATCCGGCAGGCGGTCGTTGTGGTTCGCAGCCTGCTGGCGGAGCGGCTGGTCCGGCCGCTGGTCGCGCGCACGTTCCCCCTGCTCGAAGCGGCGACCGCGCAGCGCTATCAGATGGAAGAGCATCCCTTCGGCAAGGTCATCCTGACGATCTGACCGCTTCCCGATTATCGGGTCCGTAAAGCGAGCAAAGCCTTTCTCTCCATGCCTTTCTTTTCGCCCGCATGGTCCTTCCCCATACCGCTTTTAAGGTCCCAGGACCAGCGTCCTCAAAGAGTACGGCCCGACGGCTACATTGAATTTCGTGCTGATGCCCGTCCGGGTGGCGGCGGCGATGGAACTGCCGGTCTTGCTGTAGGTATACATCGCCGCGCTTTTGGAAGCCGGGGTATACCCGGATAGCGTGACGGTGACCGTGTAGCTGTTGCTGCGATCCTTATTGATGAGCAGCAGCGCCAGCCTGCCATTGGCCTGTTTGACGGCGTGCGCCGCAATGAGGCCAGTGCTGGAAGTGGTGGAAACCATCTGGTCGCCGGGCCTTCCCAGGTAGCTGAGCATTTTCAAGCCGTAGTAGGGCCGGAAAGGAGTATTGGCCGCCGGCTCGCAGATGCTGCCCGAGCATTCGCCGGAAGAGAGGATCCCGTAGTCGCCGTATTTCGTGCTGCCGAACAGGCTGGAGCTGGCGTTTCCGAGAGTGATGCCGTTGTGCAGGTCCCACCAGATGGCGCTCGTGGCCCCGTTTTCCAGCCAGGTCATGAAGTCATCGGCCAGGTACAGGGCATTGACCTGGCTGACCGACTGCTTGCCCGGATCGGAATAGACCGAATTGTTCTCCGTCAGCAGAATCTGCACGTTGCTTGCGTTCGCGCCGCAATACTGATTGATAAGCGATTTCAGCCTGGAGACCATGCCGGCGACCTGATTGGTACAGCCCAGCAGATAAGAATCCGATTCGCTGCCCGGCCCTTGCGGGTACCAGTGGACGATCACAAAGTCGATCTGTTGCCCACAGATGGACAGCACGTTGCTGTTCCAGTCGGGCGAGACGCCGTCGGGCCAGTTGCCGGGAGCGCAGAGCACCACGCCGACTTTGATGGTCGGATCGACGGCTTTCATCTGGCTAATGAACTGCAGGCCGTTGTTGGCATAGGCGGCCGGAGAGTGGTCCGCGTGCAGGTCTTCTTCCCAGTCGGCGCCATACTCGCCGTTGCCATAGATTTCGTTGCCGATCTCCCAATACTTAACTCCATAGCCTTTGGTAACGTTGGCGTACTGGACCCAGGCGGCGGCTTCCGCCGGATCGCCTCCTCCCGTGCCGGCCGCGTTGGAGCCATAGTTGACGGTGATGACGGCTGTTCCTCCCAGGGCGTTGACCACGCTCATGAAGTTGTCGAAGGTGTCGTT
>Ga0070739_10000254_pt1 | contig 110333 bp, 110 predicted proteins | sample Coa_R1_7_FD_66445 | JGI IMG/M metagenome (GOLD analysis project Ga0070739, IMG submission 66445) | Surface soil microbial communities from Centralia Pennsylvania, which are recovering from an underground coalmine fire - Coalmine... | ecosystem: Environmental > Terrestrial > Soil >...
CATGATGAGAATATCCTCCAAAGCCCCCCTGCCTCCTCTGTAAACAAAGAGAACAGGATAGCTCAATAGAGGACATTTCTACTTTGGTAAAACCGGACATTATCATTTTGGGATTACAGATTTTGCGGCAGCTTTTCTGACTTAAAAACCGGTAAAAACGGGAAAGATAAATAACGGAGCGGGGAGAAAGAAAAACCGGATTTATGAATTTGCCGAACGTTTCTTTGGGGGTCGGATGTCGATCATCTTTTCCCCGCGGATGTATTCTTTTGTTTTATCCTGGACCTGATCGAGCTGCTTGATGATCTCGCTGATCCGAATGCCCATCTCATAAATGATTTTCAGCTTGCCTCGGACCTCTTCCGGAACATCTTTTCGCTGCAGAAGAAGCTGCGCCTGCCCGCAGATCACCGCCAGCGGATTGTTGATCTCATGGCGGACCGTCAAGCTGATCTGTCCGATCGCCTCCAGCCGCTCCAGCAGGACCTTCTCCTGATAGGCCCCTTCGGTGGCGAGAAAACGGCGCACTCGGGAGACCACCTCCCGCGGCTCCACCGGCTTGACCAAGTAATCGTTGGCCCCCCCTTCGATTCCCTGAATCTTCGCGTCGATGTCCGATCGGGCCGTGAGCATTAGGACGATCAGCTCTTTCGTCTTCGGATCTTTCCGGATCTCGTTGCAGACCTCATAGCCGCTCATCTTCGGCATCATCAGATCGAGGATCATCAGGTCGGGGGTCTCTTCATGGACCCGCTCCAGCGCCTCCCGGCCGTCATAGGCGGAGGCGACGGTAAATCCGGCCCCCTCCAATGCATCCCGGATGATGCGGACCGTATCTCGATTATCGTCTACAACAAGGACCTTTTTCTTGGCATTCATGAACCACCCCACCTTAACGATCTGGAAGGAGAGAATCTTGCTTCTCTGAACCCCGTCACCCTCGACGGCCTCATCACTTAGGGCGAGCGTTCGAATTGCGAGAGTGGCCTTTTAATAGAATACACTCTTCCCGATTTCAATTCAATCCTCCTCGCCGGTGATAATCAGATGATACGCAGATGATACGGCCGATTGTACGGCAGGAGATTCTTCAAGAGCGGCAAGATCGGTTAGACGGGCGGGTCGGGTGATCGTTTCACCCGGGATGATTTAGACAAGCGGGGCGGTTCTTAACCTCTCTCCCAATTCGTCCAATTGTCGTTTAACGCTGGCGTCGATGAGGGTGGTTCCGGTCGAGAAGACAAATCCGCCGAGAATCTCCGGGTCCTCCAAGCAGGTCAACTCCAACGTGCGGCCGACTTCGGCTTCGAGTTTTGACTTTAACCGGGCGAGCACCTCCGGGTCGAGCGGGTGAACCGTCGTAAGCGTTCCCTTTAACACCCCGCGCTTGGCATCGTGAAGCTTCGGGTAGAGAGCGAGGATATCCTCCAGATAGTCGATCCGTCCCTTGCGGAGAAGAAGACGGACAAAGTGGATCATCACTTTTTTCGCCTCTCCTTCGAAGATCCGGCCGATCAACGCTTCTTTCTTCTCCTCGGGAACGCGGGGGCTCCCAAGAAAGCGGCTCAACGCCGGAGAGCGGGCGGCCGCCTGCCGGAATCGATCGATCTGCTCCAGGAACGACTCCCCGAGGGTATGCCCCTCCGCGACCTCCAACAGGGCTTGTGCATACCGCTCCGCCGTGACCTCGTTTTTCATTTATTTAAAACCCTTCACTTCGTCGATGTACTGCAAGACCAGCTCTTTGTCCTTCTGCTTGTTTATTTCCTGACGGATGATTTTCCCGGCGGCGGAGACCGCAATGGTGGCGATCTCATCTCGAAGCTGAACCTTCGCCTTCACCATTTCACGTTGGATATCTTCTTTTGCCTTCTCCAGAATCTGGTGCGCCTCTTCTCGAGCCCCTTCGGCGATCTCTCTCGCCATCCGCTGCCCCTCCACCACCGCCTCTTGAATCCTCAAACGCGCCTGGTTTTCGATCTCCGAAAGTTTTGTATCATACTCCGTCTTCATCTGCGCTAAAGACTCTTTTCCCTTTCGGATCTCTTCGAGCTGAGTGGCAATCCTTGTTCGCCGTTCATCTAAGACGGCGAGCAAGGGGATCCACGCGTATTTTTTCAACAACCAGAGGAGGAGAAGAAAACCGACGATCTGGGTTAAGACCTGTTGAATTTGAATATCCACTTCATTCCCCCTAAAACATTACAGCCCGCTCCCGGGCCCGGTCGGCAGTGATTCATTCTCTATCCGCCGTCCCGGCAAACCTCTTTATCCGGTGATACGGCCCTGAAGAATAAAGACGGTCAACAAGGCATAGATGGTCAACGCTTCGATAAACGCGGCTCCGATGACCATCGCCAGCTGAATCTTCGGCGCCGCTTCCGGCTGCCGGCCGATCGCTTCCATGGCGGCGGTGACCGCCTTACCCAATCCATACGCTGAACCGATCGCAGCCAAAGCAACCGCCAAAGGAAGTGCAAAACCTAACGCAACTGCAGGTGTCATGTCTCTCTCCTTTTTTAGATAGTAACGGGAACTTTTCCCGTCGGGTTAATGATGTCCTTCCTCCGCGTGAGGAAACATCAAGAAAATATAAATGGTCGAAAGCAGCGAAAAAACGAGCGCCTGAATCACGCTGGTCAAAATCGCCAGCAGATAAAATGGAAATTGGAGCGGAATCCCGATCGGGCTGTGGATGAAGCTGAGCGCGGTGATTCCCAAAATTAGCATCTGGCCGATGAGAACATCCTCTCCGAAAATGTTTCCGAAAAGACGAAGCGAGAGGCTCAGCGGCTTGGTCAGTTCCCCCAGCGTATGAAGAATAAAATTAAACGGCACCGACACCAGCGCGATCAGATAACCGACCGGTCCGTGCGGACGGGGGCTTCCGGCCAAATGATCCAGATAGCCGAGCAGCCCGTTCATCTGGATGGCGGTGAATTGGACATAGATAAAAACGGTCAGCGCCAGCGCAACAGTGGTATTGATGCCGGAAGTGGGGGATTTCATCCCCGGTATAATTCCAATCAGATTCATGGTGAGAATATAGAGAAAGAGGGTGCCGATGAAGGGGGTAAATCTCCTCCCCGCCGGCCCCATCACGCCGGTGACGAAATCATCCAGTGACTCGACCGCCGTTTCAACCAGGTTTTGGAGTTTCCCCGGAACCATTTGTGTGCGGCGCGTCGCCTGCCTGGCGATAAAAACCAGGATAAAAATCGCGATCGCTGAGAAGAACGGATTCTCGAAATGATGGAGAAACTCGACCAGAGCGGAATGGGGAAAATAGTGATGGATCAACGTGATGATATTCGCCGGCTCTAAACTCGCTTCTCCGCCGGAGGCCGCTTCTTCCGCCGCTTGTGCGACGCCTATGAACAATTTACCTCTCCGTATGGACGATTGAGGAGCTCTCTCCGGATAAGACTTGCCCCGCGCTCTTTAAGATCACCACCCCAAACGGCAAGACGAACCCGATAAAAAAGGCTCCCAAAGAAATCGGAACGAAATACAATATGGAAATCAACAGACCGTAGAAAAGCGGGAACTTCATCCCCAAATATGAAACCGCTTTCAGTTTAGAAGATCTCTGAAGGATCGATCCGAAGAGCGACCGCAGGATCCAGAGATTCAACCCGCTCAGAAAAACCCCGATGGACACCCCCCAGGTCACGGGGATCGGCGAATAAGGGGCAAGAAAGATAAAAAGGACCGCCCCCGTCACCCACGAGAGCTGAATTGTCCGATCAACGAAATTAAGACCCATGGGACCCGTGATCTGTCGCTCTCTTGATTAAGGTAATCGTCTGTTTCACCCCCGAAAGAGCTCCCATTGCAGTAAAAATGATCATGAGCCAAGGGGAGGTGCCAAACAGTTGATCTAAAAAATCGCCGATAAAATACCCGACGAGCGGTCCGAACAAGAGGATCATCGGGATGCTGGTCAGCAACGCTACCTGCCGCCATCCCTCGTATTTCGGATCCGGACCGTTCATTAAATTAGAGCGGGTCGGCGACTCCCGCTTGCAGTAGACAAATTCTCGGAAATATAGATCATCCATCCGACTGATGTCAAGAGGTTATGCCGAAAATCTTAAATCGAAGTGGGGAGAAGCCGTCAAGAATGGAGGAGGTCGTAAGGGTTTCAACACGATAAACCTTACAAAAATCTGACCCGGTGCCTTTGGTTGGATCTTACAAAAAGAGTTGGATCGATTGGAGCGCGGCGCGGATGAGCGGTTCCGGATAAAGTCCGATGAAGAGGGTGGCAAAGGCCATCACTCCGAGCGCCACGGTCAGCGGCGGCGAGAAAGAGAGGGGGGTGCTCCCCTGCGGCTCTTCCATGTACATCACCATCACGATCTTGAAATAATAATAAAGAGAGATCGTGCTGTTGAGAATACCGATGATCGCCAGCCAGTAAAAGCCCCCTTGGATCGCGGCGTTGAATAAAAAGAGTTTTCCGACGAAGCCGGCCGTCGGAGGAATTCCGATCAGTGAGAGGGCAAAGAGAACAAAGGCCGCCGCCACCGCCGGATGAGTCCGGGCCAGCCCTCTAAAGTCGCTGATCTGATCTCCCCGCGAATTGAATCTGCACAGAAGGATAATCATCGTAAAAGCGCCGATCGTCATAAAGATGTACGACACGAGATAGATGAGGATGGAGGCCAAACCGACCCGCGAGGCGGCGATCAGTCCGATCAAAATATAGCCGGCGTGCGCAATAGACGAATAGGCAAGGAGCCGTTTCACATTGGTCTGTACCAGGGCGCTGATGTTTCCGACCGTCATCGTCAAAACCGCAATGACCCAGAGGAACTGCCACCAGGTCCCATAGCTGAACGACAGTCCCGAGACAAAGACCCGCAACATCGCCGCCAGCGTCGCCGCCTTCGATCCGGCGGAAAGAAAGGCGGTGACTGGGGTGGGGGCCCCTTCGTACACATCGGGCGCCCACATGTGGAATGGGACGGCGGCGATCTTGAAGCCGAACCCGGCGGTGAGCAGGATCAACCCGAGGATGAGGGTCGGGCTCCCGCTGATATTCGCTTGAGACAGAAAGGCTTGGATTGCTTTTAAATTGGTCGTTCCGGTGGCGCCGTACAGAAAGGCAATTCCATAGAGAATCAGACCGGAGGTGAAGACGCCGGTCAAAAAGTATTTCATCCCCGCTTCGACCGACTTCGCGTCTTTTCGCATAAAGGCCGCCAGGATGTAAAAGGACATCGACATCAACTCAAGCGAAAGGTAGAACGAGAGGAGATCGGACGACGCCGGCATCAGCATCATTCCGACCGTCGCGAAGAGAATCAACCCGTAGTACTCCGCCAGATGGACCCGTTCGATTTTAAGATAGAGGAACGAGATAAGGATGACAAGGAGCGCGATAATGAGAAAGAGGACCTTGAAAAAGAGGGCATACGGATCAAGGGCGATCATTCCCGAGAAGGCGGAAACATTTTGTCCCCAAAGGGGAATGATCAAGAGGCCGGAGACGATCAACGCTCCAATCGAGAAATAACCGAGCAGATCCCGCTTTTCTTTCGGAACAAACGGCACCAGGACAAAAAGAAGACAGGCCAATAGCGCCAGAACCAACTCGGGAAGAATCGCGATCATCCCGAGATCGGGCATCGGATTCGTCATGGTTTCTCTACCCCGTCGGTCGGCGCAGCGGCCTGAGGCTCGGTCGCCGCGGGAGCAATCAGGTCTTTTTCCTTTTCCGCCGCCATCGGCTTCTTATTCTCCCAATCCGGATTCACCTTTTGAACGATGTTGGCGACCGCAGGCTCCATGATCTGGATAAAGGGCTTCGGATAGAGTCCGATCCAGAACATGAACACAATCAGCGGCACCATGTAGGCGATTTCGCGCCGGTTCATGTCGAGGAGGTTTTTGTTCTCCGCTTTGTCGAGCGTGCCGAACATCGTCCGCTGGAAAAGCCAGAGCATATATGCCGCTCCGAGAATAATTCCAAGGAGGGCCACCGCCGCATAGATTTTATTATATTGAAAAGCGCCGACCAGGATCAGAAACTCGCCGACGAAACCGTTCAACCCGGGAAGCCCGATCGACGAAAACATCGTGATGGCAAAAAAGGTGGCGAAGATCGGCATTTGATAAGAGAGTCCGCCGAAATCGGCAATCAAGCGGGTGTGGCGGCGCTCATAAATCATCCCGACGATCAGGAAGAGGGCGCCGGTCGAGATCCCATGATTGATCATCTGAAGAACGCTGCCGGTGATGCCTTGCGGATTCAGCGCGAACATCCCCAGCATCACGAAACCCAAATGGCTGACCGAAGAATAGGCGACCAGCCGCTTGATGTCCTTTTGGGCCAGCGCCACCAGCCCTCCATAAACAATGCCGATGATCGACAAAACCGCGATGAGCGGAACAAAGTAATAGCTCGCCGCCGGAAAAAGGGGAAGGCAGAAGCGAACGAACCCGTAGGTCCCCATTTTCAGGAGCACGCCCGCCAGCAAAACGCTCCCGGCCGTCGGTGCGTCGGTGTGTGCGTCTGGAAGCCAGGTATGGAAGGGAAACATCGGCACCTTGACCGCAAAGCCGAGAAAGAACGCAAGGAAGAGCCAGAACTGGAACGGCCAGAGCGGAAGATGCATCTTCGAGAGCTCCAGGAGATTAAACGTAAACTCCCCGGTTCCGTATGCGGGATTCCGGTTCAGGAAATAGAGGGCCAAAATGGCCAAGAGCATGAAGAGACTGCCGAAGAGGGTATACAGAAAAAACTTGATCGCGGAGTAGAGGCGGCGCCCCCCTCCCCAGATCCCGATCAGAAAATACATCGGAACCAGCATGATCTCCCAGAAGATATAAAAGAGGAAGAGATCGAGCGACATAAAAACGCCGAGCATCCCGGTTTGCAGAAAGAGAAGCGATACGTAATACTCCTTGACCCGCTCGTGAATGGCGGTGAAGGAGCTGACGATCGCGATGGCGCAGAGGATGGTCGAGAGGAGAATCAGAAGGAGGCTGATCCCGTCGATCCCGAAATGGTATTCGACCCCCAGGGTCGGTATCCAGGACGCCTTCTCGACAAACTGCATGTCGGCCCGGGAAGAATCGAAGCCGAGCAGGAGGAGCAGAGAGAAGAGCATGTCGATGATGGCGACGCCGAAGGCGGTGTACATGATCTTCTTGTGATCGTCCTTGTTCAAGAACAACAGGATCACGCAGCCGATGAGAGGCGTATAGGCGATGAGGGATAAGAGGGGAAAACCAAAACCGTTCATGGAACCTCCCTAAAACATAAAAACGACAGCAAGGACCACAATGCCCGTCACCATCGCCAGGACATAATTTTGAACCGCGCCGGTCTGCAGCCGCCGCAACCCCCGCGCGCCGACATCGAGGGTGGCCGAAACGCCGTTCACCGTTCCGTCGACAATATAGATATCAAAAATCTCCGAGATCCGGCTCTCCAAGAGGGTGATCCAGCCGGAGGCGTTCACCAAACCGTCGAGGACCCACTGATCGAAGGTCCAGAGAAAATTCGAAAACCAAAGGAGCGGCCGAACGATCACTGCCTGGTAGATTTCATCGACCCAATATTTGTTGACGAGCGTCGTATAAACACCGTGCGCCCTCTCCGCGATCATTTTCGGAAGCTGCGGCTCCTTAATATAGAATTGGCGGGCCAAAGCCCATCCGGAAACCGCCACCAGCGTCGAGAGCGCCATCAAACCGAGTTCCAGTCCCAACGAGAGAGGGTGCCCCTCTTCATGGCCCCCCTTCGCCAGAATGGGGGAGAGAAAGTGGTGGATCCATCCCGACTCGGGAGGAAAACCAACCAGCATCCCGACCAAAAGGGAGAAGCCGGCCAGAATCATCAAAGGGACCGTCATCGACGAAGGAGACTCATGAATGTGATGTTCCACCTCATGATCGACCCGGGACTGGCCATGGAATGTAAGAAAGAGCAGGCGAAACATATAGAAAGAGGTCATGAACGCGGTTACCACGGCCACCCCCCAGAGGAGGTAGTGTCCACCCGCGAAGGCCGAAGTGAGAATCTCATCCTTGCTCCAGAATCCGGCGAGAGGAGGAATCCCGGCGATGGCGATGGTTCCGATCAAAAAGGTCTTATAGGTGATCGGAATCTTGTCATAGAGCCCCCCCATCTTCCGCATGTCCTGCTCCCCGGAGAGGGCGTGGATCACACTCCCCGAACCGAGGAAGAGAAGGCCTTTGAAGAAAGCATGCGTAAAAAGATGGAAAACCCCGGAGAGATACGCCCCCACACCGCACGCGAGGAACATATAGCCGAGCTGGCTGACGGTGGAGTAGGCCAAGACCCGCTTGATATCGGTCTGCACCAATCCGATCGACGCGGCAAAGATCGCCGTGATCGCTCCGACCACCGCGACCACTTCCAGAGAAAAAGGCGCCAGGGCGAAGAGGGCGTTCGACCGGACGACCATGTAGATTCCCGCCGTCACCATCGTCGCGGCATGAATCAGGGCGGAGACCGGGGTCGGTCCTTCCATCGCATCGGGAAGCCAGACGTAGAGGGGGACCTGGGCCGATTTCCCCATCGCTCCGATGAAGAGAAAGAGGGTGATGGCCGTGGCGACCGATTCGGTGGCAAGGCCTGCCTTCGGGAAAACATCTAAATAACGGACCGAGCCGAAAGTCATGAAAATGGTAAAGATACCGAGAAGGAAGCCTGCGTCACCGATCCGGTTGACGATGAACGCCTTGTTTCCGGCCCGGGTCGCCGACGGTTTCTGATACCAGAATCCGATCAGCAGGTAGGAGCAGAGCCCGACCCCCTCCCACCCGACGAACATCAAAAGATAACTGTCGCCGAGAATCAAAATCAGCATCGAGAACATGAAGAGGTTCAGATAGGTAAAGAAGCGCCAATACCCCTCGTCGTGATGCATGTAGCCGCTGGAATAGATGTGAACCAGCAACCCGACCCCGGTCACCACCATCAGCATGATCGCGGTGAGCGGATCGATCAGGAAAGCGACGTTGACCTTGAAGTTGGCCACGGCAATCCACTCATAGAGGGTAATCGTGGTGGCGGGCGTTCCCGTCGCCATCGATATAAAAACCAGGCAGGAGATCAGAAACGACGCCGCAACCGCCCCGATGGCGACCAGATGGGCCCGATCTTTGATATGGGTCCGTCCAAAGAGCCCATTAACCAAGGCCCCCAATGCGGGGAAGATCGGAATAAGCCATGCAAGCTGAATCATTCTAAAACGCCCTATCCTCTATGAAGAATGAAAAGTCCAACTGTTTTAAATTGGGTTTTGGACCTCGAACTTGGCCCACCTTCGCTTCTACCATCGCATCAGGTTCATTTCGTCGACGTTCAGAACGGCCCGAACCCGATAAAGGGCAATCACCAAAGCCAGTCCCAACGCCACCTCCGCCGCAGCCATGGTCAACACGAAGAAGACAACCACTTGTCCCCGGATCGATTGGAGATAATACGAATACGCAACAAAAGTAATATTCGCGGAATTGAGAATCAACTCAATCGAAAGGAGGACCATGATGATGTTCCGTCGAATCAAGACCCCCGTTACGCCAATGACGAAGAGGGCAAACGCTAGGAGAAGATACCACTCTAAAGGAACCATAGGATGACCCCCTCTATTCGAATCGTCGCCGAATACCCCTTCACAGCGCCTTCTGCTCTTCATTTACGATCCGGCGCGCCTGTACCGCCAGCGACGCATCCTCCTTCATCGTTTCACGAGAGGAGAGCGCTTCAACGTGAGCGGCTTTTCCGTTGCCCGCCGTCTCGGAGCGTTCCGGTTTCTTCTTGGGAGCGCCCCGCCTTCCCGCCAGGAGGATGGCGCCGAACATCGCGACTAGCAAGATAAATGAAGCGATCTCAAACGGGAAAATAAAGTCGGTGTAAAGGACCTTTCCAATGGCCTGGGTGTGTCCGGCCGCTCTTACCGAATCGACCGTAAAGGTCCCCGTCTGCGCGATGATCTTCGTCTTGAATGCGGCCAGGAACATCAGGCCGAGAAGGACCGCTCCCAGAAAAATTCCCACCGGGAGCTGCCGGTGGAGATAAAACCGCTCCTGCTTGGGGTTAAAGAGCATCAACACAAAAAGGTAAAGGACCAGGATCGCTCCCGCATAGATAATGATCTGGACCGCCGCGATAAACTCGGCATTCAAGAGAACATAAATACCGGCTACATGGATAAAAGTCACCAGAAGGGCGAGGGCGCTGTGGATCAGGCTCGGCGATGCCACCGCCACCACCGCGCCGCCCAAGATCATCGCGGCAAAGTAAAGAAAGAGCAGCTGCGCCGTCACTAAGCGGCCCCTTTCACAGGCAGTTTTCCGTCCTGCACAGGCGGAGTTTTATCTTGTCTGGCGGTCGGAAACCCCTCTTCCTTCACACGATTAAAGAAGGCCAGACGATCTTCGGTATACGGCGGACGCTTCTGACGGTTCGGAAAATACTTATCCCCGAGCGCCAGCATCATCTCCTTGTCCATGATCAGGTTTCTTTTGTTGTCGGTTGCCATTTCATATTCCTTGCTCGAAGCCAACGCATCGACCGGGCAGGCCTGGACGCAGAAGCCGCAGAAGACACACTTCGTCACGTCGAGGATATATCGCTTCGCGTAACGTTTTTGCGGCATGTCTTCCCGCTCGGCGCTCTCCACCGTGATGCAGTGCGAGGGACAGGCCGCCTCGCAGAGAGCGCAGCCGACGCACTTCTCGGTCATGTCGTCGTAGCGAAGATGGACAATCACCCCACGATAACCGTCGGGGAGATTCCGCTTCTGATGTGGATACTGATTGGTGATCGGCTTCACGAACATATGTTTGAAGGTCAACTGAAGCCCCTTCGCAATCTCCGCGAACGACACCTTTTTAACAAATTCCGCCAAAGTCGGCATAATAACCTCTAATGTTTGAGGAGGTAGACCACGGTCGATGTAATCAAAATGTTCGCCAGCGCCAACGGCAACATGATCTTCCATCCGAACGCCATCAACTGATCGAAACGCAGCCGTGGCACCGTGGCGCGAAGCCAGATATAGAAGAAGAGGAAGAAGTAGACCTTGGCGATAAACCAGACCACCGGCGGAATGAACTCCAGGAACGGCAGCGGCGCATGCCAGCCGCCGAGGAACGCCACCGTCGCGATGCAGGAGACCAGAATCATGTTCGCATACTCGGCCAGGAAGAAGAAGGCGAAGCGCATCCCGGAATATTCAGTAAAGAATCCGGCGACCAGCTCGCTCTCCGCCTCCGGCAGGTCGAACGGCAACCGGTTCGTCTCCGCGATCGCGCAGATCAGATAGATCACGAAGGCGATCGGCTGGACGACAATGAACCACTTCCAGAACCCGCCCCCCTGCGCCTCGGTCATCTTCACCATCGAGAGCGACTGGGAAAGCAGAATGGGGCCGACCAGCGCGAGCCCGAGCGAGAGCTCATAGCTGATCACCTGCGCCGCCGAGCGCAATCCGCCGAGGAGCGAGTATTTGCTGTTGGAGGCCCATCCGCCGAGCAAGATCCCATAGGCGCCGAGCGATGCAAAGGCCAAAATATAAAGGATTCCGACGTTGATGTCGGTGATGTATGGTTTGAACTCGACCGGACCGATATGAAGACTGTCCCGACCGAACGGCACCACCGCGAATCCAATCAGCGCCGGGATCAGCACCAAGATCGGCGCCGCCGAGAAGATGATCTTGTTTGCGCCGGCGGGGATAATGTCTTCTTTGAAGAAAAGTTTCAAACCGTCTGCGATCGGCTGGAGCAACCCGTGAGGACCGACCTCCATCGGCCCCATCCGATCCTGCATGTCTCCCAAGACCTTCCGCTCCAGATAGGTCAAGTACGCGACATGGAGCAGGACCACCCCGAGCACCGCGGCGATCTCGACCAGAATGACCACCAACCTTAATGTCACATCCATAAATTTTATATGTCCTATAGGTCCTATAGGTCTTATGCGACCTATAAAAATTACTTCACCGAGACCGACACCTTCGAGAGAGTAACCCTCCCCCGCTCGTTGTAAGGAACGCGGGTCCTCGGATCGACCGCCACAGGGAGCAGGCGCTTGATCTCCGTCCCGAAATGTTCTGGATAGAGCAAAGTCCCGGTCGCCACCTTCTTGCTGAATCGCACCGGCGCCTGCACCGAGGCCGCTCCTCCTTCACCCGAAATCTCGACAACCTCTCCTTCTTCGAGGCCGAGCCGTTCGCCGTCATCCGGATGGATCAAGAGCGCCTCTTTCGGGAAAAGGGTCATCAGCCCGCTCGCGTAGGTTGACATCTTTCCGGCGTGGAAAAGAATCTGCCCCATCTGCAGATCAAAATGCCCGTTCTTCACCGCCGGCTCCGGAGCGCCCGCTCGTTTCGCGGCTCCCTGTCCATGCGCTCCGATCTTGGCGGCGATCGCTTCGGGAGAGGAGGCGGGCCTGCCGGCCGGAAGGGTCATGACGATCTCTTTCCAGACCGCGTCGGCATCTTTGTAGTTGAAGGACGCACCCTCTCCGCCGAACTTCTTTCCAAGAAGGGAGAAGATTTCCCAGTCGGGCTTGGCGTTGCCGAGCGGCTCGATCGCCTTTCGGACTTTTTGGATCTCCCCTTCGTGGTTGGTGAACCGCCCCTCTTTTTCGGTGTAGCTTGTCGCAGGGAGGACGATGTGCGCGAGCGCCGTCGTCTCATTCGGGAAGAGCTCCTGGCAGATCAAAAGATCGAGCTTGCGAAGCGCCTCTTCAACCTTTTTCTGCGGCAGCGAACGAAGGAGATTCTCTCCGACCAGATAGAGCGCCTTGATCTCGCCGCGCGCCGCGGCATCGATCATCTCCGAAATCGTCAGCCCGCCGGTGGTCGGGACCAGACCGGGGAGGTATTCGGCGACCCCCCCCATCTCGACCGCCCCCTGCGCGTTGTTCTCCTTTGCCAGCGCCAGAATCCCGGCGCCCGGCTTGTTGACCTGACCGGCGAGGATCGCCAGATCGGCGAGCGCGACGACATTCTGATAGCCGTTCTCGCTCCGGGTGATCGCCCGGCCGAAGAGGAGCACCCCCCGCTTCGCCCCGGCGTAAAGCGCCGCGGCGGCCTTATAGGCCGACTCGGAGACACCGGTCGCCGCTTCGATTTGACCGAAGGAAACACCCGCTACCGATTGCCGGATCTTGTCGACAAAGGCGGCCGGCACGGAGAGGGGGATCCCCCCTTCCACCAGCGCTTTGGTCAGGCCGAGGATCGCCGTCCCCTCGCTCCCCATCTTAATCTGAAGATGCTGGGCGGCCAGATACGGCAGATGGCTCAGATAGGTATCCCTCTGCCGATTGAAGGCGTCGACCGCGATCAGCTTCGCCCCGTGCTTCTTGATCGCCTCTTTGACCTTGAGAGCGGTAATCGGGTTGCTCTCGGTCATTTCCCCGGCGAACGCGAGAATGACGTCGGCTTCGACGACCTCTTCATACCGGGCCAACCGGGTCGTTCCGAAGACGTCGGTCAGTCCGGCGACGGCGTTGATGTGGCCGTAGCGTGCGCCGCTGTCGACATTCGGCGTCCCGATCACCTTCCGCATCAGCTTCTGGAAGAGATAGATCTCCTCGTTGGTGCAATGCGCCGAGATGATCCCGCCGATCGCCTGCGGACCATATTGCGCCTTGATATGCTTGAGGCCGGCGATGACCTTATCGGTCGCCCCCTCCCAGGTGGTCTGGAGAATTCGATCCTGGAGCCGGACCGTCGGACGCGTCAGCCGATCGGGATGATTGATCGTTCCATAACCGAAGAAGCCGCGGGCGCAGAGATCCCCTTCGTTTCGCCCGGTTCCGAGCTCCGAGCTGACCCGTTTGACGTCATCTTTCACCGTTTCGATCGTCATCAGGCAGCCGTCGCCGCAGTAGTTGCAGATCGTCTCGGTCTTCTTCAGCTGCCAGGGGCGGTAGTCGTACATCGAGAGCCGGCTGGTCAAGGCACCGACCGGACAGATCTGAATGCAGCCGCCGCAGAATTCGCAGTCGAGCTCGTGTTGAGCGAAGGCGCCGATCTGGTGGTGGCTTCCCCGGTCGATCGAGCCGAGTGCGTTCGAATCGATGACTTCATCACAATAGCGGACGCAGCGAAGGCAGGAGACACAGCGGTTCATCTCCTTCTCGATCAGCGGCCCGAAATAGGTCTTCTCAAAAACCCGCTTGTCCTCGGTAAAGCGGCTGGTGGTCGGCGAATATTGGTGGGCGAAATCTTGAAGCTGGCACTCTCCCCCTTGATCACACTCGGGGCAGTCGAGGGGATGATTTCCGAGGATAAATTCCATGACGCCGAACTGCGCATCCTTCACACGATCGGAGACCGATGAGACGACCATCCCCTCCGTCGCCGGGGTGCTGCAGGAGGTCTGCAGCTTCGGCATCTTCTCGATCTCCACCAGGCACATCCGGCAGTTGGCGTCGGGCTTCAGCTTCGGATGATAACAGAAGTGGGGGATTTCGACCCCCGCCTTCTTCGCCGCCTCGATCAGAAGGGTCCCCTTCTCAACCTCGATCTCGATGCCGTTGAATTTTATTTTGACTAAATTGCTCATGTGAACCTCAGAGAACGTTAATCGTTAAACGTTATTCGTTAGACGTGAAACCAACAAAAAGGGAATGCGTTCTGTTTTTCAATTAACGAATCACAATTAACGATTAATGATCCCTTTACGATTAACGATTCACGAATAACGTTTAACGTTTTCCTATCATCTAATGCGCCCCCGCCATCGCCAACACGGCGTTCGGACGGAACGGACAGCGCCGTTCCCGAATATGGGTCTCGTACTCTTCTCTAAAATGCTTCAGCGTCGAGAGAACCGGCGAGATCTCCGCATCGCCGAAAGCGCAGACGGTGCGACCCTCAATCCGTTTAGAAAGGCTGACCAGCAGGTCGAGGTCTTCCATCCGGCCATGGCCGGTCTCAATCCGATGCAAGATCTTCAGCAGCCAAGCGCTCCCCTCGCGACAGGGGGTGCACTTCCCGCACGACTCATGATGGAAGAACTCCATCAGGTTCATCGCCGCCCAGATCATGCAGGTGTCTTCGTCCATCACCGTGACCGCCCCCGAGCCGAGCATCGAGCCGGCCTGCGCGATCGATTCAAAATCCATCTTCACATCAAGATGCGCCTCGGTGAGAAACGGCGCGGATGCGCCCCCGGGGATGATCGCCTTCAACCGCTTGTCCCCCCGAATCCCGCCGGCATGCTCGTAGATCATCTCCCGCATCGTGATCCCCATCGGGACCTCATAGTTGCCCGGCTTCTTCACATGGCCGCTGACGCAGAAGAGCCGCATTCCGGCGCTCTTCGGGGTTCCGAAAGAGGCGAACCACTCCGGCCCCCGATTGATGATGTGCGGGATGTTCGCCAATGTTTCGACGTTGTTCACCACGGTCGGTTTCTGATAAAGCCCGTGGGTGGCCGGGAAGGGAGGCTTGGTTCTCGGCTTCCCCCGCTTCCCCTCGATTGATTCGAGCAGCGCTGTCTCCTCGCCGCAGATATAAGCGCCGGCCCCGCGATGGAGGACGACATCGAGATCAAACCCGGTTCCGAAAATATTCTTCCCGAAGAGATGGGCATCATACGCCTCGCGGATCGCCCGCTGGATGATCTCCGCCCCCAGATCGAACTCGCCCCGGATGTAAATGTAGGCATTGTGCGAGCCGATCGCATAGCAGGCGATCCCGATCCCCTCGAGCATCTGGTGCGGATCGTTCTCGATTAACTGCCGATCCTTGTACGTTCCCGGCTCGCTCTCGTCGGCGTTGCAGCAGAGATACTTCGGCCCCGGATGGTCTTTCGGAATAAAGCTCCACTTCATCCCGGTCGGAAAGCCGGCTCCCCCTCTTCCGCGCAGCCCCGACTTCTTGACGATCTCGATGACCTCCGCCGGCGGAATTCCTTTGAGGACCTTCTCAAAAGCGGTGTAGCCGCCGGTCTTCCGGTACTCGTCAAGCGTTCCGGTGTAGCCGGGTTGCGACATATTCTTTAATAGAACGGGTTCGTATTTCGGCATCAGGCCTTTCCTCCTAGCACCGGAAGCTGGAACGGCCCGGAGGCCAAAGAACTTTTCCCCTCCCGCCGAAGATCGTCCAAAATCCGGTCGACCTTCTCCGGGGTGAGATTTTCATAATAACGGTTGTTGATCTGGACCATCGGGGCGGTGCCGCAAGAAGCAAGACATTCGACCAGCTTGAGGCTGAAGAGGCCGTCCGGGGTCGTCTCGCCGACTCCGATCCCGAGGCGATTCTGCAGATGCTCGATGATCTGCCCCGCCCCGACCAGCGCGCAGGAAAGGGTCTTGCAGACCTGGATGACATGCTTCCCGACAGGCTTGAGGTTATAGAGGGTATAGAAGGTCGCGACGTCATAGACCTGAACGGGGGTCAGATCCAAAATCTCGGCGACATCGATCATCGCCGCCTCCGAGAGATAGCCGACCTCGTTCTGAGCGATACGAAGCGCCGCCAGCAGCACCGACCGCTTATCGGGGTACTTCGGAAACTCCGCCTCGATTGCTGCTCTCGCTTTATCGGATAATATCTTTAGTTTCATCTTTTGCTCTTCGTTATTCGTTAAACGTTAAACGTGGAAAATTAAAAACATTTCTTTTACGATTAACGAATCACGATTCACGTTTAACGATTACCTCGATTACCTGTCGCATTCTCCCATGACGATGTCGTAGGTCCCGAAGATTGTCACGATGTCGGCGATCATATAGCCCTTCGCCATATGCTCGAATGCCCCCATGTGGATGAACGACGGCGGACGGATGCGCATCCGGTACGGCTTGTTCCCCCCCATGCTCCGGATATAAAAGCCGAGCTCTCCCTTTGGCGCTTCCGTTCCGCAGTAGACCTCCCCTTCCGGAACATCAAAGCCGCGGGTGGCGATCATAAAGTGGTGGATCAGGCTCTCCATGTCGGTCAAGACTTTGTCGCGCGGAGGATAAGTGATGGTCGGAAGATTCGCCATGATCGGCCCCTGCGGAAGCCGGTCGAGACACTGCTTGACGATCTTCGCGCTCTGCCGCATCTCTTCGACGCGGATCCAGTAACGATCGTAGGTATCGCCGTTTTTGCCGAGCGGGACTTCCCATTCGACCTTGTCGTAAACGCCGTACGGCTCGGCCTTCCGGATATCGTAATTCACTCCCGACCCGCGAAGCGGGGGGCCGGTCAGGCCGAAATTGATCGCATCTTCCGCCGAGATCAGCGCGATCCCCTTGGTTCGGGCGATCCAGATTCGATTGTTCTCCAGAAGGGTGTTGTACTCGGTGATCTTTTCGGGGAAGGTTTCCAGAAACTTATAAAGCCGGTCGATAATCTCCGGGGTAAAGTCGCGATCGACCCCCCCCACCCGGTAGTAGCTCATGGTCAGCCGGGCGCCGCAGATCAATTCGAAGAGATCAAGGAGGACTTCCCGCTCCCGGAAGGTGTAGAAGAAGACGGTCATCGCGCCGATGTCGAGCGCCTGGGTCCCGAGCCAGAAGAGATGGCCGGCGATCCGCTGCACCTCGGCGACGATCGTCCGGATATACTCGGCCCGTTCCGGCACCTGAACCTGGAGGAGCTTCTCCACCGTCCGGACGAAGGCATAGTTGTTGGTCATCGCGCAGACGTAATCGAGCCGGTCGGTCAGCGGAATGATCTGGGGATAGGTTGAGTTCTCCGCCAGTTTTTCGACGCCGCGATGAAGATAGCCGAGGTGCGGGGTTGCCTTGACGATCGTCTCCCCTTCGAGCTCCAGAACGATCCGGAGCACCCCGTGGGTGGAGGGATGCTGCGGCCCCATGTTGAGGAGCATGTCTTCGACCCGCTTCGCCCCCTTCTCCGAGGTCAAATCCTGGTCGAAGTCGTCGTCATCATCATATGGAGTCACTGCGGGCGGGGTGAACGCGACCTTTTTATCCTCTAACTCTTCCATGACGTCTCAAAAGCGTTATTGATTTAAAAATTCAAAGGTATCCCGCCATCCCTTTCCTTCGACCGGGAAATCCTTTCGGAGGGGGAACCCTTCATCATAATCTTCAGTCATCAAGATCCGGCGGAGATCGGGATGGTTGTTGAAGACGATCCCCATCATGTCGTACACCTCCCGCTCCAGAAAATTCGCCCCTTGCCAGATGCCGGTGATCGTGTCGATCGTGCAGTCTTCCTCGGGGACGCGGGCTTTAATCCGGATGCGACGGTTGTGATCGATCGAATAAAACTGGTAGATCATCTCGAACCGGGGCTCTTCATTCGGGAAATCGACCGAGCAGATATCGGTGATCATGTCGAACGAAAGCTCCGGATCGTCATGAAGAAAGCGGCAGACATCGACGATCTTCTCCCGCTTGACCGAAACGGACAACTCGCCAAGCGCTTCAACCGCTTCAACGAAGGCCTCCGGAAATTTCTCCTGGATCTTTTGGGCAATTGGATGCATGATCAATTCAATAGGGGCGGATCGACCGTCCCTCAATTTCCAAGGCGCGCCACCGGCGCGCCGTTACCGGGTGAAAACCTTTTGTTCCATGATTTTTTCCTGAAGCCGCAGGATTCCTGCAAAAAGGGCCTCAGGACGTGGCGGGCAGCCTGGGACGTAGATATCGACCGGGACAAACCGATCAACCCCCTGCACCACGCTGTAGCTGTTGTAAATGTTCCCAGAGGTGGCGCAGGAGCCCATCGAAATGACATACCGCGGCTCCGGCATCTGATCATAGATTCTCCGGATCACCGGGGCCATCTTCCGGCAGACCGTCCCCGCCACAATCATCAAATCCGACTGCCGCGGAGAGGCCCGAAAGACGCCGGCTCCAAACCGATCGATATCATACCGGGAGGAAACAGAGGCGATCATTTCGATCGCGCAACACGCAAGCCCGAACGTCATCGGCCACAAGGCCGATTTACGAGCCCAGTTCACCAGGGAATCGAGCGAGGCGGTCACAATATTCGACTCGAACTGCCGATCCATCAATCCCATTCCAGGGCTCCTTTTTTCCAAGCGTAAAAATAGCCGACAAACAAAATCGCAAGAAAAAGGATCATCTCGACAAGCGCAAAGAGGCCGAGCTGTTGAAACGAAACCGCCCACGGATAGAGGAAGACGACCTCGATATCGAAGAGCACGAAGAGCATGGCGATCATGTAATAGCGAAGCGGAAACATCTGCCGAGCATCAGTCAGAGGGTGAATGCCGCTTTCGTAGGCGTATAACTTTTCTTTGTAAGGTTTGCTGGGACGGACCAGATATCCGATTAAAATGGTGACCGCGCCAAAGCCGAAGGCAATGGCGATAAACACCACGATGGGAAGGTAATTGACGGGCAAAAGGTCGGTCGACACCGTTGTCTCTAAACCTCCACAAAGACAGTAGGTTTCACATCATAAAGAAGAAAAAAATTAATGTCAAGAGCTTAAAAAAAGGTTTAAATTGTAACCCGTCGAGCTTGGACTCTGGCGGGATATTTTTACCTTGAATCAAGATTTTAAAGACCCGTCCCATCCGATCGGGAGCCATCAATTGCTTCATGGCGAGGAACTGTCTCTTGGCCTCCTCCGATCGGTCCATCTCCATCGCATACGGTTCCATCTTCTGCGCAATCCCAAGCCCCATCAGAAAATGGGTCTGATCGGTAAATCCGATCACCGACAGTCCGACTTCTTCTCCCGCTTTGGCGAGTGAGGTGAAATCGACATGCGCCGTCATATCTTGTTCCCCCACATGCTCGTAAGGGTTCTCATGAGTCGTATGTTTGTAATAACAGAGAAAGGTCCCCTTTGGACGGCGCGGCGTGTAGAGGACTTCGGCCGGATAGCCGTAATCGATCGTGACGACGAAGCCGGTTGCAAGCGATCGCCCGATCTGATGCATCCAATCGATCGCTTGAAGATTGATTTCGATTTCAGTCGGCCGATCAAACTCAACCTCAACCCTTTTAAAATAATCGAGGAGCCTCGGTGTGGAGAGTGGACCCAATGTTTCGACAAAGTGGTCGTCCCTCCAATCGACATAGATCTCCTGGGCGGTTTGCTGATTCATCCTAAGACGATGGACCGGCATGGCATCAATTAATTCATTGGAGAAGAGCACGCCGATGAGTCGATCGGGTATCGCCTCTTCCCATCGAACATGATCAGGGAAGAGCGCTTCCAACCGTTCTCTCTGTTTTGCCTTGAATGCAGGACTTTTTTCGATAATGATGTATTGAAGTCGATCGAAGAATGTAGGCGCTTCTTTTCTGAGATAATTAAGAATATCCAAGGAGAGGGTTCCCTTGCCGGCCCCCATTTCGACCAAGGTGTAACCCGATTCCCCTTCGCCTACCATCCGCAGCATCTGATGCAATTGCTTTGCGAGGAGTTCTCCGAAAATTGGATGGACCGAACTGCTCGTATAATAATCCCCCCGAGGGCCTATCTTCTCCCCAGGGGAGGTGTAGTAGCCGAAGGTCGGATGATAGAGGGCCCATTCCATAAATTGGACGAATGGAATCGGCCCGCGCTTTTGAATTTCATCACGTATCAAGGAGATCAACTCGATTTTCGACATGGTTTTCACTCTACCGGAAAGGCCAGGAAGAATCAACACGGAGAAGCGCTCTTCCGGCACGATCATCGCCGATCCATCGCCGCTTTTTACAGGCGTTTAAATTTATTGTCTCTTCGAAAAATGATATAATTACAAATAATGATCATTTTATTCCTTCCCCTCCTTTTGTTAATCTCCAACGCTCTCCCCGCCGCGGCCGCCCTCCCTCAGTACGATATCGTCGCCGCCTACTCGGAAGAGGAACACCGGATTTACGGCTCCGAAAAAATTTCCTTTACCAATGACGGGAACGACCCGCTCTCCGAACTTTACCTCTTTCTTTATCCCAATCTCTATCTCGAAAGAGATCCGGAGATCGATCAAGATCTTTATAAGAGGGCTTATCCGGTGGAATTTAATCCGGGGGAACAGATCATCAGTTCCGTCCAAGATCTAAAAGGTCAAAACCTCCCCTATTTTCCCGATCTCTTTAAAAAGCGCATCCTCATGAAGATTCGCCTCCCGACCCCCATCCCGCCGAAAGAGCGATTCGAGTTTCTGGTCCATTTTGTGACCATCATCCCGGAAAGGTATGGCGTCTTCGGATATTACCGAGATCTGGTCACTCTTCAGGGAGGATGGCATCCCTATCTTCCTTCTTTTTCGAACGGAAAATGGAATTTCCTTCTCTCGCCCAGCGAGAGTCGATACAACATTCATTTTACGCTGAACGAGCACCTCCAACTTCTCGCCTCCGTTCCCACGGAATTCGAGAGTCAGGAAGGATCGGACGTCACTTTTTCGCTGAAATCCGACGGTCTCTCGAGCCTTGCGCTTTCCATCGGAAAGAAATTATCGAAAAGGGAAACGACGGTCGGCGCCGTCAAACTTACCTATCATTTCCGGTCTCGCGACAAAGCTTACGCGAAGCAGATCCTAAAAACGGCCAAAGAGGCGACCGCTCATTTTTTGGAACGGGTCGGCCCCCTCCCGTCGACTCATCTGGAGATGGCCGAATCCTATCTCTACCAAGACCTCGTCGCCGCCGGATCGAATCTCCTTTATATCAGCAACCGGCTCTTCAAGGTTTTCCCCTTCATGAAGCGATTCCATGAGGCGAGCATCGCGAGAGGCGTTTTTCTATTGCTTTGGCAACAGCGGCTCCCCTGGGAGGAGAGCTGGCTGATCGAGGGATTGGCCGATCTTGAAACAGACCAATTTGTCAGCAGAAAATATGGCAGTCAGCCGAACTTGGAAAGGTGGCTCAGTCCACTTTCTTTCCTTCCAATCATCGATCAAATCCTCTACTCCAAAAACCTTCCGCTTCGACAAATCTATTTTCGAGAGAGAGTCGCCCCGCTGATCAACGAAGACATCCACCTCTTTAATCACCCCCGGCCGGAAGGGACGACCATCTTCTCGAAACTGGAAAATCTCCTCGGCCACGAGACGGTCCAAAGGGCGGTCGAAGACTACAAGAAAAAGATTGAGACAGGAGAGCAGATTTCGTTCAGGGAAGTTCTCTATCAGGTCTCCGGTAAAAAACTCGATTGGTTTTTCGAGCAATGGTTGACCGCCAATCCAGCCCTTGATTTTGGAATCGAAAATATTCAAAGAGAAAAAATAGAGGAGGGATATAAAACAACCATCACGATCAAGAAACATGGAGAAGGAATTGAGCCGATTGAAATCATGGTCGTTCAGAAAAACGGATCGAAGATTCCGCTTGTTTGGGAGGGAGAGGGGGAGGAGCATCAAGAGGTCTTAATCACCCCTTCGCCCATCGAGACGGTGGAGATCGATCCCCAACGGGAGTCGAGCGACCCAAACCGCCTGAACAACCGGGTCCCCCGGCTCTGGAAAGTCCTTCTGAACAATGCCGGCGCCAGTTACAATCTGAATACGCATGTGATCAGCTATGAAGCGGGGCTTCTCTTTCAGCCGGTCTACGACAACAAAAACCGGATCGGTTTTGATTTCTCTCATACCGACGTGGGCAACGCCACCGCGCTTCAATTCACCCACATTTTTAAGAACAATCATACTGTCGCACTCGGTCTCTCCTACCAAAGCCCTCAAACACCCAAAGACAAACCAAAGGAGGAACAAGCGGGGACCGTTCATCTCGGCTACGCGCTCAGCTATCCCGATACTCCTCTTTTGGTGAGTTATATCCAACGGCTGACAGGACAGTATCCCAAATTCAGCTTTTCGCTTGCGTATGACCAGCGCTTTACGGGAGGAAAATTTGAACATCTCGTTACGGCAACGATCGACATGCACCGCGTTTTTCCTTTTTCGAATTATCATGAGATCGGAACTCACGCCTTAATCGGACAAACCTTTGGAACGCTCTTTCAAAACAGCCGCTTTTTCTTGGGGGGGGATCAGGGAATGCGCGGCCTCACGCCGCTTCGCTTTGAAGGAGACAATATCGTTCTCCTCTCCGGAGAGTATCGCTTCCCACTTTTCTACGAGAGCGACCTCAACCTGATCGGGATCGCGCACACCCATACGTTAATGGGAGCGGTCTTCGCGGATGTGGGGATCGTTACGGATTCCAGGAACGTCTTTCGGCTGAGCGACTATCAGAGAGATGTCGGCGGGGGAATTCGGTGGTATGTCGATACCCTCGGCTTTTATCCGACAATCGTCCGCCTGGATATCGCGGTCCCGGTCGGTCCCACCGTCGAAGCCGAGAAAAAGATTCACTACTACATCGCGGGGGGATTTCCGTTTTAATCTTTGCTATTTGAGGATTCTTATCGACGGGAAGAGTCCGCATTACGCCAGGAAAATCTTATCGCGGCCCATGACCTTCGCTTTATACATCGCTTGGTCGGCCAGCCGGATCAGATCGGTTTTATTTCGGGCATGCTCCGGAAATCCGGCGATTCCAAAGCTGGCCGATAGGTGAATAGAGAGTCCCTCTCTCTTTAAAAACTCATGCGTCCGAATGGCATTTCGAACACGGTGGGCAATTCGAGAGGAGGTCTCCACATTGGTTTCCGGCAGAACGACGACAAACTCATCTCCCCCATACCGGGCGATGATATCAACCTCGCGAAGGCTCTTTCGAAGAATGTGCGCGACCTCCATCAAAACCTGACTCCCCATCAGATGACCGTATTGGTCGTTGACCAGCTTGAAATGATCCATATCGAGGAAGATCAGCGAGATGCAGGAGCCGTAGCGCTGGCAGCGTTTAATTTCAATATCGAGTGTTTGATCCAAGAATCGGAAATTATAAAGGCGGGTTAAATCGTCCGTCGTTGCAAGATCGGACATCTTTTGGTAGAGCGAGGAGCGCTCGATCGCCAAGGCGGCCTGATCGACCAGCTTCAACAAGAGATCAAGATCTTTTTCATCAAACGCGGTCCGATCCGATCGATTGATCATCTGGATCACGCCGATGACCTTCCTCTTGCTGATAATCGGCACGGAGAGAACCGATTTCACTTTTGTGTGAGGGTAGAATTCACTCCGCTGAAACTGCCCCTGCTTCGAGAAATCGGTGATCAGCAAGGGGCTCGCCTTCTCGGCCACCCAGCCGACCGGCCCCTCTCCCAATTTGTAACGTTTCCCCTTCACCGACTTCGGATTAATTCCTTTCGTCAGCTCAAAATAAAATTCATCCATCGTCTCATTGCTTAAAAGAAGGGACCACGACTCGCTTCGGACCATTTTTTGAGCGGTCCCCATAATCACGCGGAGCATCTTCTTTAATTCAAGGGTGGAGGTCAGCGCTTTTCCGACGCTGATAAAATAGCCGAGCTCTCTTGTTTTTTGACGAAGCTCTTGTTTGAGACGGGCATTCTCTTGCGAGAGTAGACGAACAGAGGGATCATTTGAAGAGGATGTTGTGCGGCGGGACCGGCTCTCGGTGTTTCTTCTCTTCACACTTATCTTCCGTGGCACTTCTTATATTTTTTCCCACTTCCGCAACTACAAAGGTCGTTTCTTCCAAGCTTTTTCTCGGAGCGTTGGACCGTTTTCGGCGGCGGCGCGTCGCCCCGGTTGAACTGCATCTGTTGCTCTTTCGGGAAGACCGTCGCCACCGGCTTTTTTTCCTCTCTCATGATCTGAACACGGAGAAGATGATCGATCGTATCTCGTTTGATCCGATCGATCATCGCGGAGAACAATTCAAATCCCTCTTTTTTGTATTCGCTGAGAGGATCCTTTTGCCCATAACCGCGCAGGCCGATCCCTTCCTTCAAGTAATCCATCGCAAGAAGATGATCTTTCCAATGGGTATCGATCATTCGCAAGAAGATCTGACGCTCCAGGTGCCGGAACAATTCGGGGCCGACCTCCTCTTTTTTCTTCTGATAGGCCGCCTGAACGCGCCGAAGAATCTCTTCTTTCAAAGCGTCCCGACCGATGGTCGGAAGGCCGAGCTCTTCTTTTGAGAGCGAGAGGCTGAACTGGTGTGAAAGGGCCTCCAAAAGACCGTCGGTGTCCCACTCTTCCGGATAGGCCTCCTCGGCGCAGTAGGTTTCCAGAATCTCTTCCGCCTGCTCTTGCATCATTTCGATGATATCTTCGTCAATCCCTTCGCCAAAGAGCACTTCCTTACGCCGGTCGTAAATCACCGTTCGCTGTTTGTTCATGACATCATCGTATTCCAAGAGCTGCTTCCGGATGTCAAAGTTGTGCGCCTCCACCCGCTTTTGCGCATTCTCAATCGCACGGGTGACCATCCGATGCTCGATCGGCACCCCTTCTTCCATCCCAAGTCGCCCCATGAGATTGGAGATTCGCTCCGAACCGAAGATGCGAAGAAGATCATCTTCCAAAGAAAGATAGAACCGCGAAGAGCCCGGATCTCCCTGACGGCCGGAACGGCCGCGAAGCTGATTATCAATCCGCCGCGATTCGTGCCGCTCCGTTCCGATAATATGGAGGCCTCCCAATACAATGACCTCCTGCTTTTCACTCTCGCAGGTCGCTTTGATTTTCTCTTTGGCCGACTCAAGCGCCTCGGGCTCCGCGTCGGGATGTTGCGCGCGATATTGCTTGAATAAAAATTCCGGATTCCCTCCAAGGAGAATGTCTGTGCCGCGTCCGGCCATGTTGGTCGCAATCGTCACCGCCCCCTTGCGCCCCGCCTGGGCGACAATTTCGGCTTCCTTCTCATGATATTTCGCATTGAGCACCGCATGGGAAACCCCCTTTCGTTTAAGAAGGGCGGAAAGGCGCTCCGACTTCTCAATCGAGATGGTTCCGACCAACACCGGATGACCCGTTTTGTTTAACTCGATAATCTCCTCGACGATCGCGTCAAACTTCTCTCTCTCGGTTCGATAGATTATATCGGAGTAATCCTTCCGGATCATCTTCCGATTGGGGGGGATAATCATCACTTCCAAGTTGTAGATTTTCGAGAACTCCGCCGCTTCGGTGTCGGCCGTTCCGGTCATCCCCGCTAATTTTTTATATAGTCTAAAATAGTTCTGGAAGGTAATGGAGGCGAGGGTCTGATTCTCATTGGCGATTTTCACCCCCTCCTTCGCTTCCACGGCCTGGTGGAGACCGTCGCTCCACCGGCGACCCGGCATTAATCGACCGGTAAACTCATCGACGATGAGGACTTCCCCGTCTTTGACGACATAATCGACATCTCTCTTGAAAAGGGTGTGCGCTTTGAGCGCCTGGAGTACATGGTGAACCAGAGAGATATTGCTGATGTCGTACAAATTATCCACCCCGAGCAACGCCTCGACCTTGGCATTCCCCTCTTCGGTCAGGGTTGCTGTTTTGGTTTTCTCTTCAATGGTGTAATCTTTATCCTGCTTTAAGGAAGGAATAATCTGGTTGACCCGATAGTAGAGTTCGGTCGAATCCTCAGATGGACCGGAAATGATCAGGGGCGTTCTCGCTTCGTCAATCAAGATACTATCGACCTCGTCGACGATGGCAAAATTGAGCTCCCGTTGAACGAAGCTCTGCGGATCAAATTTCATATTATCGCGCAGGTAGTCAAATCCAAATTCGTTGTTCGTTCCATAAGTGACATCGGATCCGTAGGCGATCTGACGCTCCTGATCGGTCGAATCGTGCTGGATGATCCCCACTGATAAACCGAGGAATCGATACAGCTCACCCATCCACTGCGAGTCTCTTTTTGCCAGATAGTCGTTCACCGTGACGACATGAACGCCGCGGCCGGTCAATGCATTGAGATAGACGGGAAGGGTCGCGACCAATGTCTTTCCTTCGCCGGTTTTCATCTCGGCGATCTTTCCCTCGTGCAGCGCGATTCCCCCTAAGATTTGCACATCGAAATGACGCATGCCGAGAACCCGTTTGGACCCCTCGCGCACAACGGCAAAGGCTTCGGGCAGAATCTCTTGGAGTCGCGCGGAAAGATCCTCATCCGTGGGTGATCCTTCGGTCAGCTGTTTGCGGAAGGCCTCCGTCTTCTCTCTCAGGCCTTGATCGGAGAGCTCAGAAATCTGTTTTTCGAGCTCGTTTACTTTGGCCACGATCGGCCAAAGCCGTTTTAGCTCTCGATCATTCCGGCTTCCGATCACTTTTCTTATAATCTCTAACATTCTTATTCCCTGAAAGAAATGTCTCTTCTCAAAATGTTTTGATTATAGCATAGAATGACAACTCTTACTACGTGTGAAAAAAAAACCCCGACAAGCGGATCTTGTCGGGGTTGAAACTATTTGATCCCTATTCCTTTACAACGTTGGCCGCCTGCGGACCCTTCTCACCCTGGATAATCTCAAACTCAACGGTCTGTCCCTCGGCTAATGTTTTAAACCCATCCCCTTTTATCGCCGAGAAATGGACAAACACATCTCCCCCATCTTCCCGCTCAATAAATCCATACCCTTTCTTTTCATTGAACCACTTGACTTTCCCTTTCACCGCCATCTGACCTCAAACCCTCCTGCTGCCCATCATGATCAGCCTACCCGGCCATCCATCAAGATGGGGTGTTGATAATACAGAGAGAGGCCCGCGCAGCCTCTCCCCCCCTTCAAAGGGAAGCAATGCCTCTTCCCTCGAATTTTTTAATTCAAAATATATCGCATTGGATTGACGGGTACATCATTTACATATACTTCATAATGGAGGTGGGGTCCGGTTGAGAGGCCGGTGCTTCCAACGTAAGCGATGACATCTCCCCGTTTGACTCTTTGTCCAACTTTTACTGCGGTCTTAGACAGATGGCCATAATAGGTCGCGATTCCATAGCCATGATTAATCTTGATCAGCTTCCCGAGTCCGCTATCAAATCCGGTGTAGCTGACCACTCCTGCGGCGGGTGCAATAATAGGAGTATCCTGGCGGGAGGCAATATCAATACCATTATGCATACTTACCCTCCCTGTAAAGGGAGAAATACGATTTCCGAAACCGGATGTAAGCCAACCGGTGGTCGGCCAAATAGAAGGGGTTGAAGCCCACAAAGATTGGCGGCTTTGAACCGCTTCCGTCAATTCTTGAAAGCTTTTTTCTTGAGCAACCGCTTTGGCTTGAAGATCTCCTAAATCAACTTGAATGGATGACATTAACTTTGAACTGTCGGAAGTGGGCAGCCCCACCTCTTCCGGCCCTCCTTGCCCCATAACACCGACTTCTTTCCGTGGTCCAATATCGGTGATGACGCGAAGTTTCTGGTCTAATTCAATCAGACGGTTCATCTGCTTTTTCAGGTCATCAATCGTCGTCAAGAAGCTTTGGATCTGGATCTTTTGAGTTTTTGCTTCTCTCCGAAGATCCTTTAATTCAGTAATTTGGCCCAGCATTAAAAAATACTGCACGAAAAATCCGGCAAGGACCAGCATAAGAACGGATGAGAAACCAAATAAATATTTGCATGTTTTTTTGCTGAGCGAAAACCGATACGGCTCTGATGTGGGACTCGGGAGGATTACGATCGTGTAGGAGTCGTCATTTTTCCCCATAATGCTCTCCTAAAATGTGGCCGGGATGGTATCATAGCTTTTTTCATTTTGTCAAGCTTTATGTACCGAACCCTTATTCAGTATAAGACCGTTCAGAATTATCCCGGCCGTCATAAGTCTGACCATTGCTTTACCGTCCTTTAATTTATCAGCTTTTCACCTCTTGTCAAGGCGGGAAATAAGATTTATACACTAGGAATATACGCCTTTATATTGGCCGCTTCTTTTCAAAATTCCTTCTCCGTTCTTAAAAATAAGCCTATGATATCTTTGTAAGTTTCATGTTTTATTTGGAAATATGGCTTACAAAGAAAAATGGCATATTGAGCGAATCTCCCGTCTGACAAGAATCGGCCGACATTTCCCCCCAGAAGGAGATTGGCCAGCTTTTCACCCCAGATAAAGTTGAGCATGAAAAATTATTCCATCTGGGTATTCTCACGAATCCATTTGAGGTAATCGGCGGCCCCTTCAACCAGGGGGAGCGCAATAATTTCAGGCACAGAGTAGGAGTGATGTCTCTTTACCTCTTCGGTCAATTTCGCAAAGCAGGCTTTTCTGCTTTTAAGAATAATAAACGTCTCTTCTTCATGACAGATTTTTCCCTGCCATGAGAAGATGGACGAGATCGGAGAGAAAATATTCGCACAGGCGGCCAACTTTTTCTCGACCAGCATGCGCCCAATCTTTTCTCCCTCTTCTTTTGAGGGGGTCGTGATAAAAATGACAATCTCGTCCATAAAAAGATTTCGATCAAGAAGATAGAAATTTGGAAGGGAGCCCCGGAAGACCGCGATGTGCTTCTACTGTCGGGCGGCTTCGCTTACACCTTTATAGACGGTCGGGGTAATAAAAATCAAGAGTTCATTTTGATTATCTGTTTTCGTTTCTTTTTTGAAGAGCCAACCCAGAAAAGGAATCTCAGAAAGCCAAGGAATTCCATTTTTATTTTGCGATTCATTTCGGGTATAGATTCCGCCGATTGCAACGGTCTCATTGTCTCCCACCAATAGGTCGGTCTCTGCCGTTCGGGTGGAGAGAGGAGGAATGTTTTGGATCTCCCGATTGAAATCGGGATCTTTCTTATCGGTCTTTACATGGATCAAAATTTGATTATCCGGTGTAATATGGGGGGTGACCGTGAGTTCCAATTTCGCATTGATGGTGGTTACCCCGGTCGTCGCCGCGGTTCCGGTTGTCGCTCCGGTTGTCGTCGTGGAATTCGATAGAATCGAAGTGGTTGGGATGAGGATTTCGGTCCCGCTTGAAATTTTCGCTTCCTTGTTATTCAAAGTCAGAACACGGGGGTTCGATAAGATCTTTCCCCGTCCGGTGTCCTCCATTGCAGAGAGTTGAAGATCAAGTTGAAGGGTCGATGCCACATTGCCGAAGCTAAACCCCAACGCTCCGCCCGAACCTACTCCAACCGCAGCAGGGAGATTCACCGCAAGATTATTTCCTGAAAGTCCTTGCCCCCCCGCGAGGACATCAAACCCAGGAGTCGTAGAAGTTGGAGTCGTCCCTCTCCTGGCTCCCGTCACTGTCAAAACCCCTCCGGAACCCATCTCTAAAACCTTTCCGCCCCACTGAATGCCCAATTCACGGGTAAAATTCGAGTTCACCTCCACAATTCGCGCTTCAATCATCACTTGCGGTGTCTTGCTGTCTAAGTCCTTGACCACCTCATTAATCTTCGCCATGTTCCAAGCATAGTCCCGAACAACCAGAGCGTTGGTTCGGACATCGACCGTCACGTTTCCTTTTTTCGTCAATAACCCCTTAATGCTCTCCTGCATCTCTTTGGCGCTGGCAAAATGGATTGGAATAATTTTCGTTGCAAGATCTGCTTCCCCCTCCCCAAAGGGAGATTTCATCACGCGGATAATGTCCCCTTCTCGAAAAGAGGTTAGATTATTGATTTTCAGAATCGAGTCCAGCGCCTCCTCGAAGCTTACCTCCCGGAAACTGAGGGTCAACTTTCCATCAACGTCATCACTAATGATAATATTGAGGTGATTTTCCTGGCCGAGGGCGCGGAGTACATCTTTCAACTCGGCATTCCTGAACTCCATCGAGAAGAGAGAGGCCTCCTTTTTTACCGAAATCGTCGATCGATCCGCCTCCTCCTTCGCATCTCCCACCGCCGCCCCGGAAAACAGAAAAACGGAAAGGGCAAAATAAATCAGCAGACCCCAAATGGCCGATTTGGATCGAGTCACTAGAAAAGCCTTCATGGAAAATCCTCCGCGTGGCAAAGCTTACTTCGACAAAAACTGCTCCACTTTCAATTCCATCGTTTTGGAACCTTCTTTCAGAATCACCCGATCAGAGAGGATCTCTTGGACCATCATCCCTTCAATCCGATCTCCCAGACGAAGGATGCGATGATTAATAATTGCCGCCCCTTCCCCGTTCCGATAAATAATCGCGCTGAGAGAAAAAGATTTTCCGGATTCATTCTCCACGCTCTTCACCGCCGCTGGCTCGGTATGCCGAACCGGAAGAACAAACGGATCCCTTCCCCACTCCGTTGCATTTTGTTTTTCTTCCAAAAAAGACCGATTGATATCGACCAGTGATAAATCATTCGATATCATATCTTTTGGAAAAGCTGGCGCAGTAAAAAACATGGATGCGATCAGTAAAATTAGGAGGTCTCTTTTTTTCATGCGCCACCTCCCTTTTTATAGATCTGTAGGACCATTTCGCTGACGACATCCGGACTGCTTTCAGGTGTTGATTCGATCTTGAGACGTTCAATGGCAATCGGTTGAGGCAGACGTTCTAAAGCAGCAATATATTCGCCCAGATTGAAAAATCGGGAACGGCTTTTCACCTGAATCGGAAGAATCTCATAACCATCTTTCTTTTCGGCCGCACTCGGTTTGAGTTCGATTAATTGAACTTCTTTAATCCTCGCCTGCCGCTCGACTTCTTCTAAAATATTCGAAAGAGATGCATCTGAAAAAACCACCGCAGGTGCAGCGTGGTTTGCTTTTCCCGCTTCGACTTTTTGCATCAGGATTGGCAGCGTCGAAGAAAGAGCCGAAATCTCTCGCTGGAGGGCTTTCTTTTGATCATTGAGTCTTTGGCGCTCCGCTATCCTAGGCTGATAGACAAAGAAAATGAGCGCATAGAGAACCGCCACGAACGTAGAGACTGTTAGGATTCGCTCCCGTTTGGATAGTCTAGACCAGCGCAGCTGAGTAAGTATGTTCATTTCTTCTCTGATTGATTTTCCGGACCCCGCTGCTTTAAGCGGGAATGGACGGAGAAATCGATCCTTCGCTCGTTTGTATTCTGCCGTGAAAAATCAAGCAGCACATCCTGAAATAGAGGGGATGCTTCCAGAGAAGAGATCAAATCGGTCACTTTTTGATAGGACAATGCAAATCCATCCAGTCGGACTCCCTTCGTTGCATTATTCTCAAATGCCGTGATCCAAACCCCCTCCGGAACAACCCGGCTGACTTCCACCAACACCTTTGACCAGGCGATTCGTTCCTTTAATATCTCCTCTGCCGTAAGGGGTCTTCCTGTTTCGCCACTTTTTCCCCCAGCGAGAAGACCCGCCGATGTGAGTGTGTCCATCTGTTGTTGCAGTTGCTGACGCTGCTGTATGATGGCATCCACTTCTCTCTTCAACAAGATCTGTTTTTTTTCATCCTGAATATAGAAAATGGTCAGAAAAAGAAGAACCACCGCCGCTGAGACGACGAGCATCAGCTTTTTACGTGGCGCTTTCGCCTGGATCGTCCCCTCAAGGAGCTCAGGCTGAAATAGGTTGATGTGTTCCTTCATAATGCCTCATCCGCATCCTCCTCAGGAAGAGCGGCATTAATGAGCGCGCAGAGCCAATCCAATCCCGCTCGAAAAACGGGGCGCGATCGCCCGAATCGCGCCGGCCGACTCGGTCCCGCTGATCTCCGCAAAGGGATCATCAATTTCCATGTCGGCCTCAAAATAACCTCCGAAATAATCGGAAAAGCCGGGAAGGAGAACACCCCCTCCCATCAAAACCATCTTTTTGAAAATGCCCTCTCGAAACTGCGCCCGGTAATAATCGATCGATCGTTGAATCTCCACAATAAAGCGATCGATCTCGCTTTTGATAATGCTCTGCACCGCTTCTTCCGCGCCGAGGCCCTTCTCCCGCTTTAGTTTTTCCGCCTCTTCATATGTGAGACTTCTCTCTTGCTGAAGTCTACGGGTAATCTGCTCTCCTCCCATCTCCACTCGTCTCGTAAACCGAAGGACTCCGTCTTTGAGGATGGTCACATCGGTCTTCACGGCGCCGACATCGATGTAGATGAAATTGCCGGCCAATTCATTTCCGTAATGCAGTCGAACCGTGTTTAAAAGTGAGAGGGGATTGACGTCAATCGCAACGATCTCCAAACCGGCCCGCTGCATCATCGCCCATTGCTCCCGCAACGTGCTCTTATCGGCGACGACGAGAATTAAATCGTATCGCTTGGTTTCCTTTTCCTGATGCCCTCCGGCGATGATGTAATCAAGGATCATCTCTTCCATCGGGATCGATACCAACTTCTTCGCCTCCCATTTCACCGCTTCCGCAAGTTCCTCTTTCGGCATTGCGGGAAGAGTCAAATAGCGAATCAGCGGCGCCTGGCCGGAAAAGTTGATGACTGCTTTCGGCCGCTTTTTCTCTTTGATCAGCTCGTCCAAAGCGGCCGCGATGTTCTCTTGTCGAAAATCTTGCTCGGGGGGGAGTTCTTTAATTCCGATGTCGAGCAACTGAATCCCTTTTCGCGTCCGGCGGAGGCGGACCGCCTTGACCGAGCTCGCCCCGATGTCAATTCCCCAAAACGGCCGATTGAACGGCAACCATCCCATGTTATGTCCTCGACGATCCGTTGGAGGAAGATCCATTCGCTCCGCTGATCGAAACGATCTCCTCCATGGCCATCTCATAAGCAACCTTGTGCTTGAATCCTTTTGACAAATACTTCCAGATAAATTTGATCTTGAGCAAATCTTCTCGGCTGTACTCCCGTGCTTCCAGATCTCCCATCGGAATCCGCTTCGGCGTGACATATCCTTTCTGCTCCAAATAATAGAGCTTGTGTCTTGGAATATCGACCTCTTGAAGAATCTCCGATGTTTTCATTTGCTCCGACTGACCAAAGTGAATAATGAATCTATTTTTCTAACGTTCATAAACAAGAATTCTTAATCAAGAATATTCTCTTCTCCGATTAAAAAGACTCCGATAGGAATCTGATATTAGAGCACGATTCAACTGCAATGAATTTCGACGGGCGCTCATCGGAAATCCTCCCGGTGAGACTCATTGCCAGCTTGGTTCAATAAGCTGTAATTAAATGAATGCAGATTCACTGTCATGGATGGCAGTACGGTTACAAGCCCATTCGCATCGGTCACCGTTACAGTGAATGGGCCGCTGAGTCCTGATCCAGTGGTCGTCGGTGTGGCGGAAAAGTCTAGTTCAAAACTTCCTCCCTGGGTCAACGGGATCTGGTCTGTCGGGTTCGGGGACGCGAACTGGACCGAGCCCAACAACGGACTGGAAACGCCCCAGCTCTCTACCGGGTTTCCGATCGTATTCGTCACTAGTGCGTAGCTGTCCGCCGCCCCTCCTCCCCATGTCCAGTCGGAAGGGAAGGAGATCGACACACTCTGGATCGGTGCACAGGCCTGGTTCACCACCGTCCATGTCAATTCTTGATTGCCGCTGGAAACATTCACGTCCGTTGTATCCAAGCTGACGAGATATCCATCTATATCTTCCGTATTTGAGGTAATGATCCCGGTGGTATTCCCCCCGTTTCCGGTTGCAGAGCCGGTCACAAAGTAGGTGTCAAGGACAGCGCCTGAAACCGGTGCGGTCCATATAAACTGAGTCGAGGCGCCATTCGCAAGATTGACCGGCGTCGGTGTCGGAGGAACGGGAGTAAATGTGCCGATCGTCGCTGTCCCTCCAGGAGTGAGCACCGAAGGGGCCACATTGTTCACTGTCCCTCCTGTGGTATTTGTCACCGTCATTGTAAAGGTGGCCGTCTGGCCGGTAAAACGACAGACCGGTGTGACGGCGATACTTCCTGAAATAAGACCGATCGACACTGGAATGGAGGTGACGGTTTTAGATGTTCTCGTCCCTGATCCCGCATAGGCTGTAAAAGTAACTGTACCAGCGGCGGTCCCTGTAAAAGTCCAAGACATCGTTCCTGTCGCACCTGCATTGAGATTCAGAGTAGGCACGGAAGCCGGAGTGTTTACAATGGCCGCGCTCGGTTGTGGCGGATTGTTAATGGTGCCGCTTCCCCTCAATGAGTTGATTCCGGTCAAGTTGGAGGTCGAGTTGTTGGTTACCGTCATCGTCAGCGTAAATGTGCCGCCGACCGGAATAGCCGTAACAGATGGGACCAATGTCATGAGGAGAGATTTGAGGGTCCAGAGTCCGATGCTGGAACCGCTGTTTAGAGTGATTCTCTGATCGTAACCGGACGGCGGCCAAGGGCTTGTCGCATTTTGAAAATAGGCCCGTACATCTCTCAGCGACTGATTCAAATCGGCCGAATAGCTTCCAGCGGTAATCTTTAACGTAAAATTCACTGCAGTGGCCGCCCCGGTCGGACATCCCGCAGTCGTGCAGACGATTGCATTGTTGGCCGTGTTGGCCCGAAATGTAATGGAGGTCGTGGAGAAGGAGGTGATCGTCCATCCGGCTGGAGCGGTGGTGGTGTTCAAAAAAACGGTCCCTCCGGTGGTGCCTGTCAAGCGGAACCGGACCATGTAGATCCGTTCATCCACATTCGTCCCTGTAGAGGTGTTTGTAATCTGAAAGGTAACCGAGGTGGTATCTTTCATCGTAAATATAACCGGGGTGGCATCGATCTCGGTCGAAGTAAAGCTGTAAGCCGCCTTGGCCGTGGCCGGCCAGGTTCCGAGAAGAGCGGCAATCATAATGACAATCCATCTGAACTGCATTGAATCCTCTGTTTCATCGCTGCACAGTTTTTCGGACCACACGAACGGCATTGCCCGCCACCGTCGCTGTCACTGTCCCGGTCGAAACCACCTCGGCCAGATAATCAGGAGGCACTCCGTCCACCAAAATAGGGGTTACCGGCTGGTTGACCGCATGCGCAGCGGATGTACTGTTCAGACACCGCGTCACGCCGAGCAGGGTCATGGTCCCCCCGGATGTCGTCGATCCCAAATACCGGATCTCCTCCCCTTCAACATCAAGGATTCCGGCCGACAGGAATTTTGAATGCGCCGTGATATTGAAGCTCGGTACGGTTGTCGGTGTACAGGGACTACCGAGCGTACCCAAAGCCGATAGCAAAAAAGTCACCGGATAAACATGAGTACCCCGTTCGTACTGGCTGGCCGCTCCGGTTATCGGAGGAGAACTCCCGAGGGTTACATTTCGCGTAATACCTGTAAAGCTGTTCGGAGTAACACCTGTATAACTTACATATTCGGTCTGGCCGTCGGTGATATCATCGTCAATCTGCAAATAGCCGGATGTGGGAAAGCGGCCGGTGCTGTAAACATTGATTGGCGCGACAGAGGTGGTATTTGGGATGCGGGTTTGCAGCTCGGCGGCCGCCAGATTCATGCTCACGCTGAACGTCCCCGCCCCCAGGTTCGTGGCGGGGATCAGAATCGGATCAGCCGTGCTCCGATACCAATCGAGATTCTGCGCCAGGGAGCGTTGGCCATACTCCACCCCTCCTTCTGCAATAAACAAAGCTTGATCCGATCTCACCTCATTCATGGCGGAAACCCCCTGTGTGCTATAAAGCGAGACCACGGCGGTGCCAAGGAAAGCGAAGACAACAATCAAGAAAAGTGCGGCAATTAATGCGATCCCTTGCTCCCTTTTTAGAATCGATTGACGGTTCATGTATAATTCCTGGGATGGACTCTGACCCGATACGCCTGCGATTCGTTCCCCCTGGTCATCGACAAATCAATTTGAATACTCCAGACCTGGGTCGCGGTAGTCGCCGCAGTGATTCCGTCCTGCTGAAAATAAGAAAATGTCAACGTAACCGAATTAGCGGAGGCTAACACTGTTCCATTACGGGTGATGTTCCCGCCGGAGGAGGTGTAGATCATCTGGTTCCCGCTGATATCGTAGAAATTGAGTGTCGCCGCGCTGCAGCATCCGGGGAGGTCGACTGCCGTTCGACTGCGCGCCATCCGTACTTCCCGCGCCATTCGCTCGATCGCCAGTTGTCCGTCCCCGGTGAGATTGGCCCTCGCATCTTCCGAGATATAGGCATTGAGACCCTGCCGAAGTAAAACAGAGGCCATCCCGGCGACGATGCCGATAAGGACGAGCGTGAGCACTAGTTCGATCAGGGTAAATCCCCCCTGCGATTGCACGGTCGAAGACCCCGCACGCGCCGGTCCCCTCCCCTTTCGGCCCCTTTCTCTCATTCCTTCCACCTATTTCAATGGCATCGCTCACTTCAGCACAGTTCGTTTAAACCATCGAATCCTTCGACAGCCCTTCTTCAATAATTGGATAAAAGCGTTACAGCCGTTACAGCTCCGACAGTGGAATTTGTGATTGTGACTTGAACTCTTTTGTAATTGGACGAAGGATTGCTGCAAGCATTATCATTGTCGGGATTCGCCGCCGTAACATAACAAACATTCTTGCTGCAACTGAAGTTTGACGGCATTGAGATGATGCACGACTGGTTCTGTCCAGTTGTCACCGCACCAAACCCGGCTGCATGTTTCTGGGCCATCGTCTGTTCAAGTTCGCCTTGAGCGAGAGAGATCGTCTGCTGCGTCACCGCCGAGGTTGGACCTCCACGAAGACTGACGGTGAAGGGAATCAGAAGGCTGGCGAGCATTCCGAGGACGATGATGAAGACCGCCGTCTCGATTAGCGTAAAGCCCCGCTGAGACATCCACCCCGACTTCATCGAAAACAATATAGGAACTCTCATGGCGAACTGACCTTCCCCGTGCCCGGCTGCACGGTTACCGTCCGGGTAGTCCCGCTACCGATCACGCTTACCGACTTTGCCGCCGCCAGCGGGCCGCTCCCGTCATAGGAAACGCCAAGGGTATTAAACTCGACATACGAACCGGTAAAACCGATGGCCGAGAGCGTAATGCCGGCATAATTCCCGGTGTTCAGGGTAACCGAGAGCGTCCCGCTGTTGTTGGCGGGGTCGACCGCAATTTCTCCTGCCTCTCCCCATGTGCCGTTGCCATTGGCATCGTTCACCACGGCGTAGCCGCTCGCCGGGGCCGGCGCGGTATTGAAGTAGACGCGATACCGCTGATTGCCGATCATCGCCAGATGCTGCGCATAAGCAATATCCGACTGGAGCTTGCGGGCGGTCGCCCCCGCTTTCGTGCCGGTCATGTCCCCCACGCGATTAATCGCAACCGCAGCAAGGACGCCGAGCACAAGGAGAATGACCACCAGCTCGATCAGCGTGAAGCCTTGATTATTCCTAAAACGTGTCATCACGCCTCTCCCCTGCCGATCTGCGAAAGCACAAGGAGAAACTGATCATCGGCTCTCTTCGGCTACACACTCGCTCCGAGAGCCCGACTGGCTTTCATTCCTAATTAACAGCCGGTGGTCGTCACGGTCAAGACGCCGGTGTTGTCGGCATAAGAAATCTGACATTGCGCGCCCCCACCATTGGTCGGCTGGAAGATAGAGGGGGTGCCGCTCGTGAATGTAAAGCCGGTGTAATCTTGCAGTGCCACGTCAATGCCGCCCGCAGCGCTACGCGGAATTCCCGTACCGGCCGTGACGTTCACCACCTGACCATCCATGGTCACCGTCGTGGCAGTTAAATTGCCGTTAATCAGATATTGTGTTCTCGCCATCGCTTCTGCGGCCCGAATTGCACCCGCCAGAGCAAGAACGCTGTTCGTCCGGGCCGTGGATGTAATCCCGATAAATCTTGGAACCGCAAATGCGGCCAGAAGTCCGAGTACAAGAATGACAATCACCAATTCAATTAAGGTAAACCCTTTTTCATTCTTCAAAGTCTTCATAAACCCATTCCTCCTTCGTATGCGATTGAATTGCCCTGTCTGACTTACCCCTTGCCTTACCATGTTTCGTATCCCTGAGTCCCGGAAGAAACCCTTCCGCTTCCCGGATCATACTGATATCGATTTCCGAAAGAATCCAACAGATGTCCCTCCGAATCAGTGGTCATTGCACTGAGGTACTCCTCTTTAAAAAAAGTATCCCCTCTCGCGGGAACCATCAACCGCTTCCGAACAAGGCTCTCCAAATTGGGCGGATACTGATGGTTCGTAAAATGATAAAGCTGGATGGTCTTTCTTATATTGACCAACCCTGCCCGCAATGCCACCTCTTTTGCCTCCTGCACCATTCTGTGGTAATGGGGAAAGATAATGCCGATCACAATGCCCGCAAGGATACATACCAACAATGCATCGAGAACCGCCTTTCCCCCTTCGTCTCGAAACGATGTTGAGATTCGAGTCGATTTATCCCCTCCCTTTGGCCACATCGATCAAGTTCCACCAGGGTAAAAAGACCGCTAGAGCAAGGAGAAGAACTGCACCGCTGATGAGGACCAGAAGAAGCGGCTCAAGACTACTCGAGAGATTCTTAATTGCATAATCGACATCCCGATCATAATATTCGGAGACTTTCATCATCATCTCCTCTGTCTTACCGCTCTCTTCACCCACAGCCACCATTTGTAGAATAATTGGCGGGAAAACTTTACTGACCCGCATTGGTTGGACGATCCCACGTCCCTGTCGTGCCGAATCGCGAATATTGTCAATAATCCGCGCAAGGACGACGTTGTTGACCGTCTCCGAAACAATCTCCAATGTCTGAAGAATCGGAAGACCTGAACGGTGGAGAGTCCCGAAAACACGGGCAAAGCGTGAGAGCGCCGCCTTCATAATAATCGGCCCAAAGATTGGCATTTTAAGTTTAAGCCCGTCCCACCAGAGTCTTCCCGAAGCCGTGTTAATATACTTCCGAAACCCAAAAACCGCTCCGACAATACCGCCCAGAATAAATAACCCGTAGTGCTGAACCACATAATGGACTCCGATCAGAATCCGGGTTGGCAACGGCAACTCGACTTTCAATCCCGCATAGAGTGCGGCAAATCTCGGAATAACGAAGGTAACCAGCACCCCGACAGCAACAACAAGCGCCGCCACAACAATTTTGGGATAGCGCGTCGCTGCTTTAATCCGAGCACGCGTCTCAGCATCATGCTCTGCCAGCAATGCCAATCGATTCAGCATTTCATCTAGCACCCCTCCCGTCTCCCCTGCCTTCACCATACTGACATAAAGATTGCTGAAGACATTGGGATGTTTCCCGAGGGCCTCAGCGAAAGTGCTCCCTCCCTCAACATCCCGCCGCACCTGGTTTATTACTCTTCGCAGGGTTGGGTTTTCTGTTTGCTCTTCGAGCGCATTGAAGCTTGCCATAAATGGGATTCCGGCACCGATAAGGGTCGCCAATTGACGCGAGAAAATAATCAAATCCTCAGAAGTAATTGCATCAAATCTGGGAAGGAGATCAGAGAGCGAGATGCTTGGCCTCTCCTCCTCAATCGAAACAGGGATATAACCGAGGCTATCGAGATGTCCGGCCACTGCTTCCGCCCCGTTCGTTTCGAAGGTTCCCACAAAAAGGGATCCATATTTGTCTCTTGCTTTGTATCGAAAAGTAGGCATGCGCCTCCCTGAATTCACTTGATTCATCGACCAATGTGTGCAAGTCATATGCCTCTAAGGTATGTCAAAAAGAAGTTATAAAAATACCAGATAAGTCATATGGTTATCTCTTTTGAACCAAGCATGAGAGAAGGTTAGAGATTTAAACTTATGTAGGAGGCCACCCAGGCGGGCCGTTTTTTGTCAGATAATATCGGAAGGTGGGAGGGAGAGTCTTTAGGCCTGATCCCCGTCAAATTCCTGCGTCACACGGAAAACTTCTTCGACGCTGGTGATCCCCTGCACGGCCTTAAAAAGGCCTTCGATTCGGAGCGATTTAAACTTCATACTCGCCGAATACTTTCGGATTTCACTGGAAGGGGCGCGATTCACGATGAGCTGGCGGATCGGATCGTCCGCCATCAGCAGCTCATAGATGGCGACCCGCCCCGAATAGCCGGTTTTTCGACACTCGGGACAGCCCTCGCCCAGAGCAAATTTGATCTCCCGCTTCTCGTCAATGAGATGAGAAAGACCCAGCTCTTTCAGAAGCTGCGGCGTCGCAGCGTAGGTCTTCTTGCAGGCATTGCAGATCTTTCGAACCAGCCGCTGCGCCGCAATCCCGATAAGGGATGAAGCGATTAAGAATGGCTCCACCCCCATATCCACGAGACGGGCAATAGCCCCGGCGGCGTCGTTGGTGTGAAGGGTCGATAAAACCAGATGCCCCGTGAGCGCGGCTTGGATGGCGATGGTGGCCGTCTCGCGGTCTCGGATTTCTCCGACCATCACAATATCGGGATCTTGCCGCAGGATCGACCGCAGCCCATTGGCGAAGGTGACGCCGACCTTGGCATTGACCGGGACCTGATTGATCATCTTGATCTGATACTCGACCGGGTCCTCAATCGTCACGATATTTTTTTCCACCGAGCTGAGCAGTTTAAGGGCGGAGTAAATCGTGGTCGTCTTGCCGCTTCCGGTCGGCCCGGTCACTAAGACCAGTCCGTAAGGCCGGCGGATCATTTTTTCGAAGGTCTGAAGGGCTTCGTTCGAGAAACCCAAATCCGAAAGGGAGAAGAGGAGCCTCGATTTGTCGAGCAGCCGCATCACGATCTTCTCTCCGAAGAGGGTCGGCAGGGTCGAGAGGCGGATATCGATATCGCGATCCCCCATCTTCATCTGAATTCTTCCGTCCTGGGGAACGCGCTTCTCGGCGATGTCGAGATCGGCCATAATTTTAATCCGGGAGGCGACCCCCGACTGCAGGTTGCGCGGGGCGGTCATCACCTCGCGAAGCAGCCCGTCGCGACGGAATCGGATCCGCAGCACATCGGCGTCGGGCTCGATATGAATATCGCTCGATCCTTCTTTGATCGCTTGCGTGATCATGGTGTTGACGAATTTGACGACCGGCGTATCTTCGGCTAGTTTCGAGAGTTCAAGAACGGCTTCGCTGTCTTCAACCGTGCCGAACCCTTGACGGTCGGCCTCCCGCGCCGCCTCCTCCAACGAGGCGGCGCTCCCGGAGTAGTAGCGATCAATCGCTTTCATCACGTCCGACTCTTTGCTCATCATCGGCTCGACTTCGCAGCCGGTCGCGCGCTTCACATCATCGATCGCGAAGACATTCAGCGGATCGGCCATCGCCAAGGTTAACACCGAGCCTTTCTTATAGAGGGGGATCACTTGATGACGGCGGGCGAGCATCTCCGGGATGATCTGGATGATCTCCGGCTCGATGATGATCCCGGAGAGATCGACATAATGAATCCCCATCTGCTTTCCGAGGACCTTAATAATGTCATCCTCGGTGACCAGCCCCAGGCTTTTGAGCACCACCCCGATGCGGCCGCCGTGCGTCTTCTGCTCGGCGAGCGCCCGTTTTAATTGCTCATGCGAGAGAAGCCCTTCGGCAATCAGCATCTCGCCGAGCATCTTTCTTTTCTGCTGCGGTTGAGGCATGGGTCCTTTTTGGGGATGATGTAGGGGCGTATTGCAATACGCCCCTACTATAACAGCCGTCGGACATTTGTCAAGAAAAGCGGGGCAAACCGGGCTCGAAAACCGGGCTCCAAAACCGGGCTCCAAAATTGATTTTTCAGCGGGGCTGTGGTAGATTCCGAATCTGCTTAAGATAGGGATGCGTTCGTGGGAAAATTTTTTTACTATCTCGGAAAAGTCATTCAAGCGACCGGATTGCTTCTGATCTTGAACGTCCTCATTGTCTCCGCGCTCCAAAACGGAAGCATGGGATTTCTATTCAAGTTCACCCTGCTCGGCATGGGGATCTTTATGGTGGGCTGGTTTATACAGCAGTATTCCTGAAAGGAATCCATCTCCACAGAAAAGCCTTTTGCACTTCTCTCCAAAACTGACGATACGTCCGCTCGCCGCGGAGAATCCCCAGATAGAGTTCCATCGCGTTAGGATGGCGCCGAATTCCCTCTAGAAAAAGACCTGGAAAAGTATAGATCCACCTCGCCATCCACCCCGCCGTTTCAAAATCGGGATAGAAGATCGTCCGAACTTCTCGGTCGTAAGATTGAATCTCTCCGCGTTGGGTCCATGCATTCGCGATGGCCTGCGCCGCCATCTGCCCGCTTCGGACTGCATAAAAGATTCCTTCGCCGAAGAGCGGATCGACCAGTCCGGCCGCATCCCCGATCAAGAGAACCCGCCCTCGCGCCAAGGGCGGAGAGGCACGCCGGTAGATCGGAATGGTGCAGCCGTTCGGTTCAACTTTCCCGTCGCCGGGAAGAAAAGAGGAGTACCGCTTTAGGAACTCGAAATAGCGCTCCTTTGGCCTCTCCGCTTTTGCCTTAAAATCGGCCACCCCGATCGCCGCGCCAGAGGCCTTTGGAAAGATCCAGCCGTATCCCCTTGGAACCGCAAGATCGATCCAGACCGTTTCCGCTTTGCTTCTCAGCGGCGCTTCCGCTTCGACGGAAAAGGCGAGATGCTTCCTCCAGGAGGGATAGAGCTTGCGGGCGACGCGGCTTGTGGCGCCGTCCGCGCCGATCAAAAAAGAGGCGGTATCCCGTCCGGCACGGCGTTGAACTTCAATCCCGTCGGAACATGCGCGCCAGTCGAGCATCGGCGTCTTTTCACGAACCTCCGCTCCCGCCTCCCTTGCCTTCTCGACCAGATAAGCATCAAATCGAGGGCGGACTACCAAATAAGCGACCGGGTCAGCCGAAGTGAAGGAGACCTCTTTGTGCTGACGTCGGAAGACAATCTGCCGGATCTCCCGCTCGATGACCTGTTTGAGATCGGCATCCAGATAGGGAAGAATTCGCGCAGAGAGGCCGCCGCCGCACGATTTATGCCTCGGATGCGCCTCTTTCTCCAGAACGAGAACCGACCGTCCCGCGCGCGCCAAGGCAATCGCCGCCGCCGACCCGGCCGGACCTGCTCCGGTGATGATGACATCATAATGCATCGGTTAATCCAAGGGCCAGCGGACTCATTCTTCCTTGAGTTGGAGAATTTTCACCTTCAATTGAATCGGCGCGCCGTCTCGGATGACATGCACGAGGACCGTCTTGCCGACGGGCGTCTCTGCCACCAGGGCCGGCAGATCATGCATCTGATTAATCTTCTTTCCGTCATAGTCGATGATGACATCCCCTCGCAGGATACCTGCCTGCTCCGCGGGACTCTCCTTCATCACTTCGGACACCAAAGCCCCCTGGTCATCTTTCAGCTTGAAAGCCTTCGCCAGATCATTCGTGAGCTGCTGGATCATCACCCCCAGCCATCCTCGGGTGACTTTTCCCTCCTTCTGCAGGGCGGGGAGAATTTTCCGGACCATATTGATCGGAATGGCAAAACCGATCCCTTGCGTCGAGGTGCTGATCGCCGTGTTCATTCCGACCACTTCTCCCTGAATGTTAAAGAGAGGACCGCCTGAATTTCCGACATTGATCGCGGCGTCGGTCTGGATATAGCTGTCATAGGGGCCGGTCCCCAGGGCGCGTCCCACCCCGCTCACCACACCGACGGTGACCATCTCTTCCAGGCCGAATGCATTCCCGATCGCAATCACCCACTCGCCGACGTCAAGCTGGTCGGAGTCCCCTAAAACGACCGAGGTGAACGGAGCGCCTTCGTCGATCCGGAGCAGCGCCACATCAATTTTTGCATCTTTACCGATGAGATGCGCCGGGAACTCCCGTCGGTCGGAGGTTCGAACGAGCAGATCTTCGGCCACCCGATTGTTTGGTGCAATCACATGATAGTTGGTGAGGATCAAGCCGGAGGGATCGATGAAGAATCCGGTGCCCAGGCTCCCCTCTCGGACCTCTCGCTTCAGCCGATCGCCGGGGATGGAAAAGAAATCTTTGAGCGGCCCGCCCCCCTCCTTCGCCAGCTTCGCGGAACGGATACTGACGATCGCCCCCTTTTCTTTGTGAACCAACTCCGAGAAGGTATAGTTTCGATGCGTTTCTTCCGCATGCAGGGAGGAGAAAGCGAGGAGCGAAAGAGATAGAAAAAGGAACAACCGCCGCATGCCCCACCTTTCCAAGAGGGAGACGCTACTGCCCGATCGACCAGCCGAGGCCGATCTGAGTAAAGAAAGAGGTTAAACGGGTCAATGAGTTGGTAAAGATGAGGAGCCCGACCGCCACGAGGAACGCGCCGCTGGTGGCGGAGATCCATCGCATATGTCGAGCGGTTTTCTTGAAGTAAACAAGAAAAGATTGGACGCCGAGCGAAGAGAGGAAGAGGGGTAAACCGAGCCCCAAAGAATACGCCGCCAGCAGCACGATCCCGGTCAAGACCGAACCGGAGGCGCTCGCATAGAGAAGAATCGATCCAAGAATCGGACCGACGCAAGGGGTCCATCCGGCGCCGAAGGCGATCCCGACCAAGAAAGAACCGAAGTAGCCGGCCGGCTTGCTTTGAAAATGATACCGGGCATCCCGCATCAGGAGAGAAGGCTTGATCAGCCCCATAATGTAGAGCCCGAAGAAAACGATCAACAACCCGCCGATCTGTCGGATGGCCGATTGGTACATTAAGAAGAATCGACCGATCAGGGTCGCCGAGGCCCCCAGCAGGATGAAGATGAACGAGAATCCCCCGATGAACATCAGGGAGTTCTTCACCGCCACCTCCCGCGCCCGGGCCTTTCCTTCCGGAGAGGTCAACTCATCCAGAGAGAGCCCGGTGATATAAGAAATGTAAGAAGGGATGACCGGCAAGACACAGGGGGAAACAAAAGAGAGGAGACCGGCCGAGAAGGCGATGAAGAGTGAGATATTCTCCGCAGACTGCATTTAATCTTCTCTCACGGTGAACACGTTCATGGGCAAATCAGCTCTTCGCCCGAATGAGTTTTTCAACGGCGGCGCGGCTTTCCTGATCATTCCAATCTTTCGCGCCGAGAAAACGCTGCGCCACCTTTCCTTTCCGGTCGACCAAAATGCTGGTCGGAACGACCCGGACCTGGTATCGGTCGTTCACCTCGAACTCATCATCCATCAACACCGGAAAAGAAAAACCGAAATCTTCCACAAAGAGTCGGACCGGCGGCTCACCGATCGTATCGATCGACACCGCCAAAATTTCAAAGTCACTCCTCGAATAACTTCGATAGAGCGCCTCCATCGACGGCATCTCCATCTTGCAGGGACCACACCAGGTCGCCCAGAAATTGATCAAGACGACCTTCCCGCGATATTGCGAGAGGGACGCCATTCCTCCCCGGAGATTTTTAACCATGAAGTCGGGCGCCAAGTATCCGGCGTCCACACCGACGGAAAGGGGACCTTTGGCCTCTTCTCCCGATTTTCTCGAACAGGAAAATAAAAGAGAAAAAAGGAAGAGGATCGCCAGCGCTCTCTTGATCATCTGCAAATAACGTCTGTCATAGGCTTCGAGGAGGTCCGCCCCTCTTCCGACCTCCTCCGCCAATTATACTTCTTTACCGGCAAGCCGTCGAAGGCAAGGTTAGAAGAGCGGCGCCCGTCCCGATCGAAGATCCTGCAGCGCCTTTTTGACGAATTCGGCGCTCTCGGTCCCAGGAGGAATATACTTGTATGCTTCGGTCCAGGCCTCGTCCGCTTCCTGGTATCGCTCCAAGTGAATCAGGACAACTCCCCGCGCCCAGAGAACCGATGGATCTTGAGGAACATTGATCAAGGCTTTGTCGAGATGGTCCAACGCCTCTTGATAGACCTTGCGATCGTTCGGATCGGCGGTTCGGATCAAGACTTCGGCCAAACCGTAGTGGGCGGCGTCGTTTCGCTCGTCCAACTCCAACACCTTTCGCCACGCCTTCCCCGCATCGTCCCATCGCTGAAGCGCCGTGTAGGAGCGCCCCGCCATCAATTGTCCTTGAAGGTCGTTCGGATTTTTCTTCAACCGCTCTTCCAGACGCGCCACCATCTCAACCGGATTGATCGGCGGCATGGCGGCCGGCCCCTCCCCCGCGGCGGCCAATTGCTGTCGCTCTATCTTCCAGTAGACGAGCTGATACATCCCAAACACACCCGCCACCACGACAATCCCCATCAGACCGATGAATAGGGGACGGGCGCCGCTTGGTTTGCCGTGAGACTTCTTCGACTTCGGCGGGACAAGACCGACCCCCGCGAGAGAATCGAGTCGATCAAGCACCTGAACCAGCCGATGCTCATAGCCAAGTTTATGCCGGTTGTAATCCACCGCAGAGACTTTGGACTGGGCATAATCGACTTCCAAATCCGAGAGGGCGCGCAGCAGACTCTCCTTCTCGATCTGGAGGTCCACCCGCTCTTCATCCAATACGGCTTCATCACCGACGATCAACGCTGTTTTCGATCGCCGCCACATCGGATAGAGCAGCACCAAAACAACCGCCGTCAGCAACATCGCGGCGGAAATGGGAAACATATGAACTCCTTTAGTAATCTAGACTACTTGTCCGACTCGAGAGAGCGGAGCTCTTGCTCGATGCGGCGGCGGCCCCGCTCATCGATCGGAGAGAGTGCTTCCGGCGGATCGGGCGCCGTTTGGGCCACCCACGTTCGCAATGTGCGGAACAAAAAAGTTCCGCCGATGATCAGAAGCAGAAACGGCCCTCCCCAGAGGAGCCAGTTCATTCCGACGAACGTTCTCGGTTGCAGCAAAATAAAATCGCCGTAACGGCTGACGAAATAGGCGCGGATCTCATCGGGTGTTTGCCCCTGGCTGAGGCGCTCCCGAATGATATCCCGCATCTGGATCGCAAGCTCCGCGTTCGACTCCCAGACCGACTCGGATTGACAGACGGCGCAGCGAAGGGTCTTCGCAACCTCTTTCACTTGGGCTTGAAGCTGATCTTCGGTCAGGGTTTCCGCGGCGGCCAGAGAGGTAAAAAAGAGAAGAAAAACTGAGATCAGAATACAATGCCTTGTCATGATGCCTTTGCCGTTCCATTCAATAAAGGTTCAATGACCTGCTCGACCAAATAAGTATAGGTCTCCCCGATGATCGGGCCGATCTGTTTATGTCGGATCACGCCGTTCTGATCGATCACAAAGGTCTCGGGAACCCCGTAGACTCCATAATCGATGGAGATTCTTCCTTTGGCATCGCGAATATGATCAAAATTATTTCCATGCTCTTTTAAATATTGCTGGGCGAGATCTTCTTTGTCCTGATAATTCACTCCGAGCATCACGAAATTCGGATTCTTTGAAAATCGATCTTTCAGTTCGAGAAGCGTCTGATGCTCCAGCTTGCACTCTTGGCACCAAGAAGCCCAAAAGTTAAGAACGACGACCTTTCCCCGAAACTGGGAGAGAGAAACCTCCTTCGGCTGGTAGAGATCCGGAGCGGTGATCGCCGGCGCCGGCGTCCCGATGAGAACCGGGGGGATATAGGACGGATTTCCCCAGAGCCCTTTGTAGAAAAGAACGATCAAACCGAAAATACCGATCAGCAATGCAATCTGCCAACCGCGGACGCCGCCGGAAGAGGATTTGGTTTCCGCCATCTCTTTCATACCTCTTTTCTTCCCGGCCAGACGGTGTTCAGAAACGTCTGCCACCGATTCGATCGATGGAGGACCTCCTCCTGCGCCGGCCTCGGCAGGGAGATCACCACTTCCGGCGCCGTCGTCTCCGGTTGCGACGCCGACACCTTCGTTCGCGATTTCCGGAAGATGTTTAAGATCACCCCGATTCCCATGATCGCCCCGCCATACCAGACCCAGAGGACCAACGGATTGTGCAGCGCCCGCACCCGCGCCCAGCTCCCATCGGGCGCCACCTCCGGGATCGTCACGAAGATATGCCCTGTGTAGATTTGATGAATCGCGGTCTCCGTGGTCGGCGTCTGCGAGACGGTATAGAACCGCTTTTGAGGACGAAGCTGGGTGAGAAGGGTCTCTCCTTGATAAACATTGAAGAGTGCCTCTTGGCCTTCCCAGTTGACCCCTTGAGCACCATAGAGCCGGATCAACTTAATCCGATAGGTGCCGAGATTCACCTCTTCCCCCGGCTTCATAATCATGACCTTCTCGGTCTGATAAATCGTTGAAAAGATAATTCCGATGATCATCACCAGGACACCGATATGGGTAATGATACCCGAAAGGCGTCTCGGATTCTTTTTGTAGGCGGTTAGAAATCCCTGAAGGGAGCTGACCTGCTCTCGCTTCGCCCAGAAAGATGCGATCTTCGCAAAATCGATAAAGATCACCGCGGCGACGAAGCAGACGACCGTCAAGCCGGCCAAGGCATAACTATGCCGAATCCCCACGGCAGCAAAAACCGCCAGGCCTCCCAGGGCAATCAGCCCCGGCATAAAGAAGAGCTCCTTCAGGTTCTGAACCGACGCCTTCCGCCACGGGATGTAAGGCCCAATCCCCATCAGAAAAACAAGGCCGAGTGCAACCGGCATAAAGACCGTATTGTAGTAGGGAGGCCCGACCGACACCTTCTTAAATTGAAGCGCCTCGGTCAAGAGGGGATAGAGAGTCCCGATAAAAACGGTGACCATGGCCACCAGAAAAAAGAGATTATTGAAAAGAAAGATCGCCTCCCGCGAGATCACCGAATCCATTTCGATCTGGCTCTTGAGCTTGGCCGATCGAAAAATCAACGTCCCAAAGGAGAGGAGCAGCATGAAGGAAAGGAATCCGAGGATAAAGAGCCCCCGGCCCGGATCGGCCGCAAAGGAATGGACCGAAGAGAGAATTCCGCTTCGAACCAGGAACGTGCCGATCAATGAAAGGGAAAAGGCGAGAATGATGAGGAAGAGATTCCAGACCTTGAACATCTTTCTCGACTCTTGAACCATCACCGAATGGAGGAAGGCGGTGGCGACCAGCCATGGCATGAAGGCGGCGTTTTCGACCGGATCCCACCCCCAGTAGCCGCCCCAGCCGAGCTCGTAATAGGCCCAGTATCCACCCATCAAAATTCCAATCGTCAAACAGAGCCAAGCCATGAGGGTCCATCGCTGCGTCGCCTTAATCCACTCTTCCCCCAGCCGCCCGGAAAAAAGGGCCGCCATGGCGAACGAAAATGGAATCGAGAGCCCGACGTAACCAAGATAAAGAAATGGGGGGTGCATCACCATTGCCGGGTCTTGAAGAAGCGGATTGAGATCCCTTCCGTCGGGAGGCACCGGGAAGATCCGCTCAAACGGATTCGAGAGGAAGAGAATGAGGAGGAGAAATCCGGTCATGACCGTCGACTGCATCGCGATCAAATAGGGCATCACGGCCGGTTGGGTTTTCCAATGAATCCGAGCTGCCAACATACAAAAAAAGGACAAAATCCATGACCAGAGGAGAAGAGAACCTTCGTGGCCTCCCCAGAGTCCGGCCACTTTATAGAAGATCGGCAGCTTGCTGTTGGAGGTCGCATAGACATACCTCACCGAGTAATCTTGCATCAAGTAGGAGTATTCCATCGCCAGCATGCCGATGGAAATGAGGATGAAATTGAGCGTGACCGCCTGCTTCCCAACCTCCACCCACACCGCATCTCGTTTTTTTAATCCGATGATCGGAGAGGCGATTCCGACCATCGCGAGGATCAGCGCGGTAATCACGGCAAAATGGCCGAGCTCAATGATCATTGATTTGGACCTCCCGTGAGCAACCAGCCGATCCCCTGGAAATAGATCTTTTGAGGTTTCCGGCTCTCGAATATTGTGGAACGCATCTTAATCCACCTTGAGGGTCTTAAGAAAATCTTTCTTCGGGAGCACCCCTCCCGCCTTCTTCATTTCGACCGGCATGTAATCTTCCGAATGCTTCGCCATGATCATATGGGAATGGAACGTTCGATCGGCGTCCCAGAATCCTTCCACCACCGCCCCTTGCCCTTCTTTAAAGAGATCGGGCGGCACCCCTTCAAAAGCGACCGGGATCTGCTGAGCCCCATCCGATAATTCAAACGTCAGCTTCAATGTATTCGGAACGACCTTGAGGCTGTTCTTCACGACCAGGCCGGCGACCCGGACTTTTTTGCCATAATGATCGGGGGCAAAAGCAACCACCTCCGACGGGGTCACAAAATAGATCAGGTTTTTCCCGAAATTGCCAAAGACCAGGTAACCGACCCCGCCCAGAACAATGAGGATGCTGACAATTATCGCCGTTTTCTTACCTGCTTTCAACGGACTCCTCCGCAAGCTGTTCCGGTTGATAAACCTTTTCCTCTTTGATGAGAATATATAACATTGCGACCTTCCGTTCCATATTAAAAAGAAAAAGGCCCATTGGGATTAATGAGAGGAGATAGGCCGCCGTGACAAACCCATAATTCGGCACCAGTGCAATTTTACCCGACTCGAAAAGATGGGTGGCCGGGTTCCAGGTTCCCACCATCACCACTGTTTTCAAATCCCTCAGATTGTCCGACTCATCGCCAACGTACCGGACCGAAACCTTGGCCCCTTCCCCGGAGAGTTGGAAGGCAACCGCCCCCCCTTCTTTTACAATGCTCCCCGGCTCCACCATCCCCAAGACCCGGACCGTCTGGGTCGGCTGATCACGCAGAAGCCGATCCGGGGAGATGGCGGTGACATCTCGATCATATCGCTGAATTCCAAAAACCCCGATGATGGCTGCAATGATGAGAACACCTCCCCACCGGAGATAAAGCCATTTCATTGATCTTGTACTTCCTCTAGGCGACCGGCAGACACTCCTTTTTCCAGGTCGCCGGCTCTCTATAGATGAACTTTACTGAGCATCCGACCCCGTTTTGCCTCCAGCAGATGCTGGAGATAGAGCATCTGCGTCCGGACCATCAGCATGTAGGTGAAGAGGAGATAAAACCCGATCGACATGAGCAGAAGCGGAATCAGCATGTCCGAGGCGATGCTGACCCCCCGCGTCGAGATTGAGAGGGGTTGATGTAATGTCCGCCACCATTCAACGGAAAAGTGAATAATCGGAAGATCGATAAAACCGACAATGGCGAGGATGGCGGCGTAGGTCGCCTCTTTCTCCTTATCCTCCAAAAAGGTTCGGAGCATGACGTATCCGACCAGGATCAACAACATAATCGCAAAGGAGATCAACCGGGGATCCCAGGTCCACCAGGTGTTCCAGGTCGGCTTTGCCCAGATCGATCCGGTGACGAGCGCGATGGAGGTGAAGAAAATGCCGATTCCGGCGGCCGCATGGCACATGTTATCCACCACCGGATCACGCTTCCAAAGATACCAGAGGCTCCCGCCGAAGAGAACGGTATAGGCCAACATGGCGCTCTGCGCGGCGGGGACATGGATATACATAATCCGCACCACCTCCCCCTGATAATAATCGGGCGAAGAGGTCACCAGCCCCAGGTAGAGACCGACCATGATGAGCAAGCCGGACGCGATGCCGAACCATCCCTCATACCGTTGAAGCTTTGAAATGAAACGACTCGCCACCATAACTTAATAATCCAGAAGAAATTCAAAAACCCAAAAAGAAACCACCATAAAAATCAGATCAAAAACAATTAACAACTTGATCCAGTCTGAATAGAGCGGGAGAGGATCGCCACTGAATACACCACGGGTCGATTCGACCGCACCGATGAAAATCGGGACCGCTAACGGGAGGAGGAGAATCGGAAACATCACCTCCCGTGCTCGGATCTGAACCGTCAAGGCCGAGAAGAGGGTGCCCAACGCGGAAAGACCGATCGTTGCCGCCGTAAATATTAGCAGAATCATCGGAATTTTTTCAAGTACATCGAGATTGAAGAAGAGAATAAAGAGGGGAAAGAGAATCACCTCGACAATCAGCATGAAGAGCGCGTTTCCGGCGAACTTGCCGAGATAAATCGCCCCCTTGGGGGCCGGAACGATTTGAAAGTATTCCATGCAATCATTATGAACTTCGGCTAAAAAAGATTTTCCCAGACCGATGATCCCGGTGAAGCCGAAAGCGATCCAGATGATCCCCGGCATCAGCTCTTTGGAGGTTTTCGGATCGAGCGAAAAACTAAAACTGAAGATCAGAATCACAATCAGGGCAAAGAAAAACATCGAAGAGATATTTTCGCGATTACGCAGCTCGCTCAAAAGATCCTTCCATGCAATCCACCGGATAACATTAAAAAAGTGCATGTGCCGTCAATAACTCACTTACCACCAATTCGCGCAGCTCCCCCCGGTTTAAAACCCCGGCGCGATGGGCCACCTCGGCCGTCTTCGCCCGGTCATGCGCCGTGATAAAGACCGTCATCCCCTCGCGGGTCACCTCCCGAATATAGGTATTCATCATATCGACCCCCCGCTCATCGAGCGAGGCATAGGCTTCATCGAGGAGGAGAACCTTGGGTTGAACCAGCATCGCCTTGGCAATTGAAAGGCGTTTTTTCATTCCTGCAGAAAGATGTCGACTCTTCAAAGAGGAAAAGGCGCCGATGCCGACGCGATCGAGGGCCCGTTTGATTTGCGATGCGGTTGGATTTCCTCCGCGAAGACCGATGGCAAACCGGATATTTTCCAAGACACTCAGATCATCATAGAGGTAGGACCCATGGCTGATGAGGAAAATAGACTCCCGGACCTTCATTTTCTGCCGGAGTCCGTCATACCCGTTCATCTCAAACCGCCCGCTGGTGGGGCGATGCAGCGTGGCCAAAATTCTGAGAAGGGTCGTTTTCCCGGCGCCATTCGGTCCAAACAGGGCGTAACACTCACCCTCCTTCACCTCAAAAGAAACCCGATTCAGAACCTGGAAATGCTGGAAAGACTTGCTCAGCTCTATTGCTTGAATGGCTGCCATTTCGATCGGTAAGTCCGTCTTTCCTCAGCTGCATAAGATTCGAAAAAACGGATAGAAAGTTGATCTGTCCGCGTTATAAAGTGCCGAATCTTATCACGGTTCAGAAGAGGGGTCAAGCGACGCAATGGCTTTCGTCAAGAAGAGAAAGCGCCTTCTCTCTTCCTCAGGAAGCCTCGGTTCGTTTATTCTAGAAGAAATAAAAATGATTGACGGGTTACGAATGAAGGGAGTAATCTTCCAGGCGTTCTAAGGGAATTATCCGCATCCACATCCGCCGGTGTGACAATGTCCGCCGGAAGGGGCGGGCGAAGCGACGTTCTCTCCATTCGTTTTGGAGGCAAACGTCGAAAAAAGCCGTTGACTCTTCTTCTCCCCGCAATGGGGACAGGCTGTTTCCTCCGGCCTGGATGAAAGAGATTGTAGGAGACTAAAGTGCTGTTTGCATTTTTGGCAGGTATATTCGTAAATCGGCACGGTTCCCTCCGGCGCGGTTCTCACCGATATTGATACCATACCGCGTCGATTCTTTGCAAGCGGATTCACTTTCCTTTGAGAAAAACAATGCGGACGCTTACCCTCTCCGTTCTTCTCCTCAGCGCTTTTCTCTTGATCCCGTCTCCCGGCTGGGACGCCGAGAATCCGGAGGAAATCTCTCCCCTTTTTTTGGAACAAAGGCAAGCGGTGCCGGCCGGAACGATCGTTCCTCAACCCTCCCCTCTCTCAGACACACCGACGCCTGTGACGATTCGAATTATCAACCGGCGAAAAACTCCTGTTTATCTGCAAGGCTTCCGTCAGGAGAAAGAGCGAATCCAATTCTATCTTTATCATCGGGATGGAAGAGAGGGATGGAAGCCGTTTTTCGAATTCCTCCCTTGCGACCTTCCGACCTGTCGCGGTCTCCACGGCCCCCCCAAAAGCTGCCCGAAGCCGACCCCTTTCGTGGTCACGCTCGGACCGGCCGGAAATGCCGACTCCGTAAAAGAGATCCCTTGGGAAGGGGCTCTTTATCAACGAAGCGAAGCGACCCAAGAAGATCGAAACCACCGGTACTGTTACAAGGGATGGGTGCCGAAGGCAGGGCGGATGCGGGTTGAAGTGGAGTTCTCCGATACCTTTCAGAAGAGAAGCGATCAGAGTGGAATGATCGGCGGACGGGATCATGCCGTCATCGAGTTCGACCTTCCCCCCGCCCAGACCAGTTATGAGATGGTGATCGAAGGAGATCCCAACCCCGTAAGCCCCCCCTCACACAATCGATAAGGTCTGCTTTGAGGTCAGCGCTCGCCGGCCGCGCTGGCAGCCATCCAGCAGCGTGCAGGCCAAACATCTTTCCCGGTCCCGCTCAATCGGGCAGGCACCGGAAATTCCGAGATGACAGAGGCCAAAATCATATTTGAGCGGATCGAGCGGATCGAATGCCTTCAGGCTTTGTGTGATCTCTTTCGCCATCTTCCAGTCGGGGGTTTTTCGCCGGGTCAGATGGAGGTAGCGCGCAATTCGAATGATGTGGGTATCGAGCGGAATAATCAACTTGGCCGGCGGAATCTCCTTCCAGAGTCCGAAATCAACTCCGTCGTCCGGACGGACCATCCACCTTAAATAAAGGTTCAAGCGCTTGCAGGCGCTCCCCTGCGCCGGCGATGAGAGAAGCTGGCGAAGGCCGTCGGGGATTTCGTTTCTGCCGTAGATCGGGGTCAGATCGACCTCCGTCACGGTCGCGATAAAACGGGAGAGGGTCGGCCCGAGATCTTCCTCCTCTTCTCGATAGAGCGATCGAAAAAGGTGTCCGACCGATCCGAACCGCTGGACAACCCGGCTCATCAAATAGATGAAGCAGAAAAGGTCATCGGTTGTATTGAGGCGATAGTAGATCCCCTCAAACCGACGGCGCTCGCGCTTCGGATCAAACCGGGATAGATAATCGTACGGCCTTCCCTCCATGAGGGCCAAGATCTTCTCCACCGCCGCCTTAAAGAGATCGACCCGGCCATATGCCAACGCCGAGGCGAGCCAGCCGACGAGTTCGATCTCCTTCGGATCGAGATAGCGACGGGGAAACTCGACCGGATCATCTTTGATCCGGTCGATCTGAGGCTGAGATCGATAGAATGATTCCAAACGCGGCGCGAGCCGTTCTTTTTGCTGTCGGGTCATGAGAGGACATTACCTCCCGCTGCACCGGAAGTCAACTGCACCGAGAGTCGAGCGCTCTTAGGAGATCCCCACCTGCTTTTGGAGCCATCGAACATATGGGATAATTTGATCGACCTCTTCCGGAGAAACATCAATTCTCGGCATATCGCCGAAATTCCAATGATGAGAGCGAACCCCTCGCTGCGGTGCCAATTGAAACGCAGCATCGCCGTGATGACTCGGCTCATATATTTTGGAGAGAAATGACGGCCCATGATCGGTCCCCCGCGCCCCTTCTCCATGGCAGCGCGCACAATGAGTATTATAGAGCGCCTCTCCCTTGGCCAACTCCGGCGGGGCTTTCGGAACAGGGCCTAATCCGGCCGCCGGGGTTTTCGATTGGCTGCAGCCGATAAAAAAGAGGCCGACGAACAGGAATATAAAGATGATTCTCTGATGCATTTCTTTTTCTCCAAAACGACAAATCGCCCGTTATCATATCGACCCGCTGTCGTCCTGTCAAACGGGAGAGGCTCTTCGAACTGGATCAGTTCGAGTTGAAAATCAATTGCTCGGACTTGACTCCCCCCTTTTGCACCGATATGATCATATCGATAGAAAAAATCAAATGGTATTTCGACGATGCGCTTAAAAGAGACAACCCCCCTTTCCCAAAATGCAATCACCGTTCTTGAGAGGCGATATCTCAAAAGAGATCAAGAGGGCCGTTTAATCGAGACCCCCGACGAGATGTTTCGCCGCGTGGCGAACAATATCGCAGAAGCCGACCGACGATACCGAACTTCCATTCAAGTGGAGGAGACGGCCGAAACTTTTTATCAGCTTCTCTCATCGCTGGAGTTTCTCCCGAACTCGCCGACCCTGATGAATGCCGGGAGAGAGCTACAGCAACTCTCCGCCTGCTTCGTCATTCCTGTAGACGACTCGCTCGAATCGATCTTTGAGGCGATCAAAGACACCGCGTTGATCCACCAAAGTGGGGGGGGAACCGGCTTTTCATTCACGCGGCTTCGCCCGCAGAACGACCCGGTTCTCTCGACCTCTGGCGTCGCCTCCGGACCGGTCTCCTTCATGAAGGTGTTTAACATGGCGACCGAGGTGATCAAGCAGGGAGGGGCACGGCGGGGAGCCAACATGGGAATCCTCCGGGTAGACCATCCTGATATCCTCGATTTCATTACCATCAAGGAAGATCCCCGTGAGATGGTGAACTTTAATCTCTCCGTCGCCGTCACCGACACATTCATGGAAGCGCTTGAGAAGAATCAGGGCTATTCCCTGATCAGCCCTCGGACAAAGAAAGAGGTCCGGCGCCTCCCCGCACGGATGGTCTTCAATCAGATGGTTCAAGCGGCGTGGAAGAGTGGAGATCCCGGAATTATCTTCATCGATCGAATCAATGCAGATAATCCTACCCCGGCGCTCGGGAACTTTGAAGCAACCAATCCTTGTGGAGAGCAGCCGCTCCTCTCTTACGAATCATGCAACCTCGGATCGATCAACCTGGTGAAAATGCGCTCCGAAAAAATGAAAGGGATCGACTACCCGAAGCTGCGGGAGACGGTTTGGAAGGCGGTCCACTTTCTCGACAATGTGATCGATCAAAACCGATATCCTCTTCCTCAGATCGCCGAAGCGACCTACCGGACCCGGAAGATCGGACTCGGGGTGATGGGGTTTGCCGACCTGCTGACGGAGTTAAACATTTCCTACGATAGCGAGGAAGCACTGGCGCTCGCTGAAGAGATCATGGCGTTTATCCGAAAGGAGTCGCGAGAGGCGTCCGCAGCGCTGGCGAAGGATCGGGGGGTTTTCCCGGCCTATGAGCAAAGCATCTACCCGCGTCAAGGAATCCGGCTTCGGAACGCGACCACGACGACGATCGCCCCAACCGGAACCTTAAGTGTCATCGCAGGCTGCTCCAGCGGGATCGAGCCGCTCTATGCGCTCTCCTACCATCGTCGCGTGTTGGGGGGGGTGCGCCTTCCCGAATTAAACGCCCGCTTTGTAGAGGCGGCCCGACAGCGCGGCTTCTACTCGGAGGCGCTGATTGCTCGGGTTGCTTCAACCGGCTCCGTGCAAGGGATGACCGAGGTTCCCGAGGAAATACAACGGATCTTTGTCACCTCCCATGATATCTCTCCTGAATTCCATATTCGAATCCAGGCCGCCTTTCAGAAGCACACCGATAATGCCGTTTCCAAAACGGTCAATTTCCCAAGAGAGGCGACCCCGCAAGATGTCGAGAAGGTGTTTCTTCTCGCCCACCGCGAAGGATGCAAAGGGGTCACGATCTATCGCGACATGAGTCGAGAAGAGCAGGTCCTCGCCTGCGCGCAAAGCGACTACTGCTGAACTCCCCGAACAGACCCGCACCCACTTTAATCACCTTGACAAGCCAAGGTCGATTCATTATCTTCCTCAAGAACGGAACGGAGTGAGATCATCGAACTGCGTGTTTGTCTTCTGGGGAGCGGAAGCGGGGGGAACGCGGCCTATATCGGTCACCCCGGCCATGGAACGAGAGAAGGAGCGGGTGTTCTGATCGATGCCGGTCTTCCGGCCGGTCAGATCGTCGCACGCCTCCGCGCCATCCAGGTCGATGTTCGAGAGATCAAGGCGGTCCTAATCACCCATGAGCACCAAGATCACATTCATGGGGCAGACGGCCTCGCTTTAAAGTACAACATTCCGATCTACGCCAATGAGGAGACGCGGCGCGCGGCCAAGAGTTTAAGAAAGCTTCCGATGTCGATCCACCTGTTTGAGACAGAGGCTCCATTTTGGATCGACTCTTTTTATATTCACCCCTTCCCCATTTCTCATGACGCCGCCGACCCGGTCGGTTATACCCTCCAGACCGACTGGCATAAAGTCGGCATGGTCACCGATCTCGGCTGTGTGACGCCGTCACTGGATGCGCTCAAAGAGTGTCATCTTCTGATTCTCGAATCAAACTATGATCCTCACATGCTCCTCAACGGACCCTATCCTGCGCATCTCAAGAAGAGGGTCTCCAGCGACCAGGGGCATCTCTCGAATCGCGACTCGAGTGCCCTGCTGCGATCGCTTCTTCATCCCAATTTAAGAACCCTTTTTCTCGCCCACTTAAGCCAGAAGAACAATCTTCCCCATCTCGCCTGCCAGGCGGCGGAAGAGGTCTTGAAAGAAGCCGGCGGAGAGATTCAGCTTCATCTCGGATGGCAAGACTTTATCAGTCCGGTCGCGACGCTGACGTAGATGATCCGCGTCTGATTTAATTGACTCCGGGATCATCCATTTCCCCTATCAGAAGAAATAAATATTCTCAAAATGAATTCCGTAGAATTGATGGTTTTCTCTCGACAAATTCAGGCCGATTTCTTGACAAAAAAAAGATCCCATGGTAGCTTTTGGTCGTTTTTCTGTCCTTGAAATCTGGAGTCGATCCCCTCAAAAACCGGAGGCGAGATGCCCCGAAGAGTGCTGCTCATCGATGATAATCTGGCCGTCCAAAAGCTCGTCGAATTAACGCTCCGCAAAGAAGGCTATGATGTCACCTCGATCGATAACGGCCTCTCCGCGCTCGATCTCGCATTCAAGAACCAACCCGACCTGATTCTGGCCGACTATAATCTTGAAGGAATCAACATCTACACCTTCGTTCAAAAGATCCGGCAGCGGGGAGCCCTCGTTGAAATTCCAATCGTTCTCCTGATCAATTCGACGGAGAGCTATGACCCCGCCCAGCTCCAATCGGCAGGAATTCAGGCGTTCTTGAAAAAGCCGATCGATTCGAGGGAGCTGATCCAGGAGGTGAAACGCCAGACCAGCGACTCTGAAACGGTGGTGATGGATCTGAATCCCGCTCAGAAAAAGAAGGAGCCGAGCCTTGCGGAGCACTTCTCAAATCCCGGAAATGAGGCGGTCAAGATTGAAGAACTCCTCGGCTGGTCCAGTCCAGGAAGCCTCACAGAAGAGCCGCAAGCGACCACGGCGGAGCAGACGATTTTAGAACCGCCTCCTCCGACGGCCGTCGAGTCAAATGGGACCGTTGATGAAAGCAGTGAAGAGACAAAATTTTTCATCGATCCCGCCGCGCAACAGCCGGTGGCCGCCCCCGCCGAATCGGCCCAAGCGCTCGATCGAGAATCCCATAAAGACACTTTGGAGGAAACCCGTTACTTTCAAGCGCCCCCCCCTCCACCCATCATGGAGGAGGAACCGGCTGCGCTTGAGCTGGAGCAATCCCTCCCCGGAATTTTCCCACCGCCCTCCTTGGAAACGCCCATCCAAGGGGAATCGATCGAGTCAGACATTGAGGAGGCGGTGGAAGCGCCCATTCCGCCGATCTCCAATATCACTCCGCCGATCAGAGAAGCAGATCACATTCCCTCCCCCTCTTCTGCCGTTTCCATCGACCCATCTCAGATCAATGAGGCCCTTCAGAAAAATATTGCCGAGATTGTCGAGAGGGTCGTCTGGGAAGTGCTTCCTGGAATGCTTCAATCTTCTTTCAAATCAGAATTAAAAGAGATCATCGAAAAGGTTACTTGGGAAGTCATCCCTCCTCTTGCAGAGATCGAGATTAAGAAAGAGATCAAGCGCCTCGAGGGAGAAGAAAATTAACACTCGACCGCTTCTTTTCCCTATCCTCTAAATCCACTTTCTATCTTCATATTGGGTTCGTCCTAACCTCCCTTTGTCGGTTCGCTTGGCAATTTGTAATTGACGCACTTTTTTTTCTTTGTTATACTATTTTGCTAATCGCTTTTTTAAGCTCAGCGTGTTGGGCAATGGCATTAGAGAGGACCCATCGAATGAAAACAAAGAAAAAAGAAAAGGCAACAGGTCCCTACGAGGAGATTAAGAAAGACCTCGAAAAACAAAAAGAAGCGCTGCTGGCCGATGCCGGCATCATTCTTGGAAACGGCCTGAATCAGGGGAATGAAACGCTGACTGATTTGGGAGATCAAGCCTCTGCTGAAGCCGATCAAAACTTTACGCTCCGCCTCCGCGAGCGCGAGCAAAAGCTCTTAAAAAAGATCGATGAGGCGATTGATCGAATTAACGAGGGGACATTCGGAATCTGCGAATCGTGCGGCGGGCAGATCTCGGTGAAGCGCTTGAAGGCGCGCCCCGTCACGACCCTCTGCATTGACTGCAAAACGAAACAAGAGGCGGAAGAAAAAATCAGACAGTAAAAATATCGGCTCACCTTGGGAATGTCGAGCGGACCGATTCGATTTCCTGCTGTGCATCCATCCCGGACCACCCGAACATGAAGGGAATCGGAGGCTGTCTTCTTGTTTTCCTCGGACTCTTCGGACTATTCTTTTCCATCGCAATCAGCTTTACCTACTATCTCCTCCCTTTCGCATTTTTGTTTTTCATCAGCTCCCTTCTTCTCATCTCCTATGCCCTTGGCCCCATCAGAGAAGAAAGAAAGGGAAAAAACAACCGAGAGGGAGAAAACAACCTTTCGAATAAAACGGATGCGGAAAAATGACTGAGATCGGCCTCTGGATTCGGACGGACCAAGGAGAATCACTGCTCATTAAGAAAGATGCCAATGGCTATCCGGATGTGGTGTCGCTTTCACCCCATCTTCCGCTGGCCGATGCCCAGGCGAAGAAAGAGAAAATAAAAGCGCTTTATGAAAATCTCACCGGAAAAAGCTATCCCCACGCACACGCCACCACCCGCCAAGTGTTATGGGATTTTCTCGAAGTCGCCATTCAGCATCTTCCATGATAAAATGAGAAAATCACCCAGGAGACGACCCTCTGTTAGAGAACAAGAATCATTGCTCTTATAGGGCAGAAAAAGCGCCGCGTTCTGCAATGAATCGACCCGTTCACCTGGCCCTCATCGGAATCTTTTTTCTTCTCTCCGGATGCTTTTCCAAATCGACTCTGATTGACGACCAGAAGCATCTTTTCAAATCGAAAGAGGCCGGCATTGAAATCACCTTTCCGTCGCAATGGCAGATCGCATCTTCGAAGAACAGCCTCTTCACCGCCGATCTGAAGCCGGCCGGAACAACGGTCGCCCACTTGACCGGCATTCTGAAGAAGAACATCCCCTCACTGGAAGATTATAAAAAAGTAGAAACGGTCGTCCCGCTTTCCCAGCGGCTTCAAGACTTCGCGCAGAATCAGATCTCCCAATATCAGACCGTCTCTTCGGGAACCGTTGAGAGAAATGGGAAGACATGGGGAGAATTGGTTTGGACAGGTCAGCGGGACGGGGTTGCCAAGATCTTCCACTCTTATACGATTTCAAGCGGCGTCAATTTGGTCCAACTCCATTTTGAGTTTCCCACCCCTTTTTATGAAAACCAAAAACAGGTCATCGATGCCGTCCTCGACGGGGTCTCTCTCCCAACACAGCATCTTTCCAAAGAGGAGTACACCAAGGCTTACCGCGCCATGGGAGAATTCTACAAACTCAAAGAATTATGGGAGGATGCGATCGGCTCGTTTAAGCAGGCCCTCTCGTACAAACCAAACGATCCCGATCTTCACGTCCTGCTGGGGGAGAGCTACCTTAAGAAAGAAGAAATCGACCTTGCCCTGGAATCGTTCCAAACGGCCATTCGATTGACCTCACAGAATGCCCGGGCGTATGAGGGATTGGCCGATGTCTACTTCAAAAAGGGACAGACCGAACAGGGGATCTCGTCGATCAAACGCGCGGTCGGAATCACTCCCGACAATCCGACCTTGTATGTAAAGTTGGGCGAAGCTTATTTAAGACAGGGCCGGACGCAAGAGTCGATCACCGCATATCAGAAATTGCTGAAGAGGAAATCCGATTCGGCGGAGGGACACCTCGGATTAGGCAAAGCCTATCTTGCGGTAGATCTCCATGAACAGGCCGTTCTCGAATTGGAACAAGCCGCGAAAATCAAACCCGACTTAAACGAGTCGCACTGTTTGCTGGTCAAAGCCTACACGCAGCTTGAATCGACCGCCGATGCAGACAGAGAAAAGAAACTCTGCAAACCCGAAGAAAAACCGGCCGCCTCCTAAAACAACTGCGGTTATTTTCCCCCCTGCCCCGTTTGACTCGCCTGATATTCTTTCTCTGCTTCCGGCATCCACTTCGCGATCTGCTGAACCCGCTTCTCATCGCTCGGATGGGTCGAGAGGAATTCCGGCGCCTTCGCCTTATCGAGCTTGGACATTCTCTCCCAGAAATGAAGCGCCTCTTGCGGATCGTAGCCGGCCTTGGACATCAAGATCAAACCGATATGGTCCGCTTCGGATTCTTGCTTTCGGCTGAACGGGAGGACGACGCCGACCTGGGCCGCCCCACCGTAAGCGGCATTGATCGCCTCGATCATTTTTGGATCTTGATTTTTCGCGGCTAGACCGATGTCCAGCGCTGTTAAACCGAGTTGCGCCAATAATCCGGTGGTCATCCGCTCCCCGCCATGACGGGCCAGCGCGTGCGAGACTTCGTGCGCCATCACCGTCGCCAAGCCGGCCTCGTTCTGGGTGACCGGCAAGATTCCGGTATAGACCGCCACCTTCCCGCCCGGCAGGCAGAACGCGTTCACCGTCTTGTCGTCCTGAATAAGATTGAACTCCCACTTATAATCGGGCTTATTCGCCACCGCGGCGATCCGCTCCCCGACGCGCCGAACCATCGCGACCTTCTCGGGATCATTGGAGAGTTTCGACTGAGACAAAACCTGCTGATACGCCGTTAATCCCATCTGGACCTCTTGAGATTCCGGGATGAGAATGAGCTGCTCTCGGCCGGTGACCGGCGTTGATCGACAGGCCGCCAGAAATGCAAGGAGGACCAGGAGGAACAGCTGTTTCTTCATTGCAATCACACACTTCATCGTTCAGATCCATTTTTAATTTGAGAATAAACCTTGCTTTGATAGTAGCATAAGCAAAAGCATCGAATCAAAGCTCCCTCGATCGCTCCTGTTGACCCTTTCTCAAAAAACGTTCCATTGTTCCTTGTCAACATTAAAAGGATCGGATATCTTAAGAGGTGCATCCCATCCAGGAGTCCGCAATCATGACGATCAAAGTCTTCCTTATTCTGATGCTGCTGTGGCTCACACCGGCCGTGCCGTCCGTCGGAGCCGGTGAAATCTTTCGATGGTTGGACAAAAGCGGCGAACCTCATTTTACCGATAATCCCGCCAAGATCCCCCCTGAATACCGGGACCGCGCGGAGGTGCAGACCCTTCCTGATCTGCAGGTCACAGAGCCGATCGCCCCGATCGGTTCAATCGACCAGCCCGCTGAGACCGATCAAGAGGGACATGACGAGCAGTGGTGGAGAGATCAAATCCAAAAATGGCAATCTCAGAAGGAAGCGCTCACCTTGAAGCTGAAAGAAGCGGAAGAGAAACTCGCTCGGGTCCAATTTGAAAATGCTTACGTCTATAAGACACCCGAGACAAACGAGTTGATGCAGGAAATCGAAAAATACAAGCAGGAAATTCGAGAAGCGCAAGAGATGCTTGAAACCGTTCTCCCAGATGAAGCCCGAAAAGCCGGCGCGCCGCCGGGCTGGCTTCGGTGAAAGATATCGTGAAACACGGCAATACTTACGACAATAGCCGTCGCAACAGGAGATCCTGAAGGAGCTTTTACGGTTGTCGGTCGTGCAATCACTGGTGCTGTTGGGGAGGATGTCTTATCCCAAACAGGAACGGGAAAACATATTATACAGAATTTGACACGTGGATTTAGTACCACTCTGAGACATTTCGGTATTAATAATCCTCAATTGAATAGAGGATTGGCCGAAGGAGCAATCCCAGCTATGATAGGCAGGATTAGTTATTTGGATTACTTAATTCTTTCCTCAGTTCTATGGCTACTCCTTTCAGGCTGCCAGAACTTTCATGTTGTTCGAGCGCTCTCTCCACGCGTTAATCCACCTGGGCCGTCTCCGGTAGTGGACACACTGCAGCCTACTTTGCGATGGGAATCCTCGAATGATCCGGGGGCAAAATATGATTTGATCATCTATAAAGCAGGTCCAAGACATGGCTTTTATCATAATATAGGAGAGGTTGTATACTATCGTGAAGCGTTGTTAGGAACAGAGCATAAGGTCGAAGCGCCTTTGTCGGAAAACACGATCTATTGATTGGGAAAGGAAACTTCTATTCTCATTTAGAACTCCTGATAAATGATTTTTAAAACGAATCAGTTGAGCGCTTCCTCAAAGTATTCTAAAAATTGCTGCCAGCTTATTCTGAAACAATTATTCGATCTTCTAGCCCCACACTCCCCATAGTAAAGGCTACTTTGGCTTTTCCTATCGTACTCCGGAGAAGCAGTGCATTCCCCTCTTGCAAATTCTTACCGATTGGTGGACCGAATAATGCGGGTGGGAAATCAATATCCATATGAGATATATTTTTGATTTGTACAAATAATTTCATTTTTCTGATCTGTAAATTAATCATGATAATTCTGCTTGTTCGGCTAAACCCAAAGGGAGCACCAGATGCTATTGAGAAGTTCTATGACGGCATGGATTACAATCGTAAATATGCGGGTCTTCAAATCGTCGTGATCGTTTAGTAGTCGGTGAAAGAAATATACCGGGATAATATATTAGACGAGCGTACCGTTGAGGAAGGCGCTATCTTGAGTTCATTGATAAAAGGCTTGGCAAGAGAACGCAGATTGTCGGAGTCTATTCCTGGATAGCTAGCCGCTAGGGCCTTCGGCTGACTTCCCAAAGCCGTCTGCCTTGTTTTGAGCTAACTTGTGATCATGGGATTGTCTCGGTTTTGGGGTTCATTCCACACAAATCCTCAACCCGCGCAAGAGAATATGACTCCGAACAACGATCAGCCCATTGTAGGAGCCTGTCATAAAGATTATAATTGTGGTCTCCGACTCGACTCAAAAAATCCCACTGCGCTTTTTATTCAATATGACGATGGGACTGGCCTCAGCGTTTATGATATAAACCTCAACGGTGCTTCACCAGAATCAGGTACGGCATTCTATTCGGAAAATGGTTACTCCTGTATAGGAACTGTTTGCAATCCAGGCGAAGGTGCCATTCCTGGTACCGGATTTTCTTTTACGCGTGGTCCAAATAATTTTATGGTTGGAATTCCGACCACCTATGGAAATGGAGGAAATCTTGAATTGGCAGCGCCTTGGATTCCGAATCAATCTGGAGGCTGGACAATTGAGTTCCCTTTGCGTTAAGAGTTTTTCAGAGGAAAAATAATATGAAAAATACGAATCTAGAAAGCAAGGTGATTTTTACGGTATTGATTCTCTGGTCTTGTAGTGTGTATGGCGAGGTCACGAATGATTTAAATGTCGCCGATGCAATTAAACACGCGATCGAGCTCGCTGAGAAAATCGATGGCTCAAAGAGTGAGTATGAATATCAGAAGATTAAAATTCTAAAAGATATTGCGATCACTCAAGCAGCAGCAGGAGATCGGATTGGCTCAAAGAATCTATTCGCTGAAGCTGTTTCCTTTGTTAAAAATGAGAAATTCTATTCATGGATGGAGAAATTTAAAGAACAGGGTCGAGTTGCGCGGCCTCCCCATTTACAACTCCCAAACGATGAGGAGAGGAACAGAAATATCGCTATCGCAAAAATCGACCGGTTAAGAGAGATCGCAGTTGCACAGGTGAAAGTCGGATTCAAACCAGAGGCAAAAGAGACCTTTGAGCTGGGATTAGAATTGACAAATCTGATCCCCAACGATTTTAGTAGCGGAGGCAGAGCTTACGTTCTAACTCGCATTGCTGCTGCCCAGGCGGAAAGTGGCGAAAAGGAATGGGCTCAAAACACAATTCAAAAAACACTACAGGCAGTCGAATCGGCAAATCTTTCTCCGGGAGATCCTCTGGCGTTTCGCATTTTCATCAAGATGTCCTTAATCGGAATCCAATTACAAATCGGCGATCGGACTGCAGCGGCCTCTGCTATTCGAGAGGCAAATGAAATAATTCCGAAGATAAAGGATCCAAAGAGCAGGGCATTCGCTCTCAGAGATCTAGCCATGGCTCAGGCGAGGTTTGGTGACCGCCAGGGTGCGATTACAACGATTAAGAATATGATTGAGACCAGGCAGACGATCCAGGAGGAAGACCCAAGCCGGATTGACATGTTTAATTTTAACGATGTCGCCCATGTTGCGGAGAGTTCTGCGGAGTCCGGTCATCGAGAAGATGCAGAGTACATTATTGATTTGGACATTCGGATGATGCAATCCCCTCGCGTGCAGGAAGAGGCAAAATCTCCCGCATGGAGAATTATCGGAGAGGTTCGAGCCCGACTCGACGATGTGCCTGGAGCACTCGAGGCGGAAAAGCAGATGACTGCAGCTGTCTATAGGGGAACGCTCGCCCCTGCCATTGCTGAAGCCAAAATCAGAGCCGGCGATTTTGAAGGAGCCCGGCAGATTGCCAATAAAGAAGTCCATCCGGATACCCTTTTGAAAGATATCGCGATCGCTCAGATAAAGCGAGGAGATGTTCAGGGAGCGCAGCAAACAGTTGAATCAATCTGCTGCAAAACTCCGGGGGCATTAATCTCCAGGGCCGAAGCCTTTCGAGCGATCGCGGCAGCGCGCATCGTTAAGGGAGAAAGGAAGAGTTTGTTCGAATGGGCAGAAGACAAATCTTCTCCCGAAGAGAAAATCTATTCGTATTTAGGAATCGCGGATGGAATGTTACTTCTAAGGGCATCAAACAAAATCGATTAGGGTTTCATAACCTTATTACAGAGATTCCCTGCGACTTATCGGTTTTGACAAAGTGAGGTCAGAAGCGATCAGGCAATTCTTTAAGCCTGGAAGATAACCAAGGCGATCCAAATCTAAATTAGTCATACGAAAGTGAGCTATTTCCGATCACGACTTATATCCGTAATCCTGCAATGATAATTTTTCGAGTAATATTTGAGTAATAGTAGTGAAAGAAATATACCGGGATAATATATTAGACGAGCGTACCGTTGAGGGAGGCACTCTATCTTGAGTTCATTGATAAAAGGCTTGGCAAGAGAACGCGGAGTCGGAGTCTATTCCAGGATAACTAGCCGCTGGCGCCTTCGCTTACTTCCCAAAGCCGTCTGCCTGGTTTTGAGCTAACCTGTGATCATGGGATTGTCTCGGTTTCGGGGTTCATTCCACGGCGGATCAAGCAGAGCAAAACATTTGGTAAGCCATTGAAAAAACTGGTAGGCGATGCTGGGATTGAACCAGCGGCCTCTTCCGTGTGAGGGAAGCGCTCTACCACTGAGCTAATCGCCCGATCGATAGGATGCTCATCTTAAACAAATCACCCTCCTCTGTCAACCATCGAATCAAGCCGTCGTCGCAGACCATAGAACGGCTCTCGTCTCAATGGTCGGAGGAATGGGGAGAGGCATGCCCTTTCTTTTTCCGCCCCTCTTTGTTGGAAGAGCGCTTCCACAAATAGTAGAGCGGCATCAAAGTCAACGGAAGATAGCTCACCCCCATCCCAATCCAGGCTGCAATCTGGGCATAGGCCGCCTCCGGAGAGAGATATCGGACCAACCAAGGAGAACTCAAATCAAGAAAGGTGCTCCCGAAAGCAAGGGCGATCACACCCAACTTCCACCTTCGGGGAAGGGGAACACCCGCGAAAAGATGCGCCAAGACGAGCAAAACTATCCCTTCAATATAGGCATGGAAATGGGTCACCTCCAGGAGTTCCGGAAACTCCTTCGGAAAGGCCATCTCTTCCTTCCCTTGCCCTGGCGCCGCAGTTCCTTCTCCTCCGCGATAATGTTGGACGATCTTCGAGTAGGTCGGGCCGATCCGGGAGATCGAGATCAGAACGAAACTTAAGTGCCCCGCCAAGGCGAACGCGATGAAGAGGGTGTAAATCAATCGGATTTCTAGAGATGATTTCGATAACCAACTTTCTTGTCTCGTAAAGTTCTTCACCCCGCCCCCTACCTTCGTTCACGCTCTCTGCGATTCGCGCGGCGCGTTAACCGGCTTTTCCCTGCTTTTTGTAGGCCACCTCAAAAATAGCGAGCGCCTTCTTGACGGCATAGGCCGCCGCACGGGAGGAGAGGGTCGCCCCGCTGATCGATTCGACATCATCCCCCAGGCGCAATGGATTATTCACCTTCTTTTTAATAAATTGCGACATGAACCGCGGGTTGCGAATTTCGGAGCCTCTCGACTCTCGATAAATCAGCACCTCGACCCCTTTGATCTCGCCGTTCGGTTGAATACCGATCAAAAAGGTAATCGGCCGCTCCTTACCGACCACCTCCAGGAGAGTCGCGTAACCGATCATCTCCTGCCCCTTTCGTCCGACCCAAAAGCGATAATCATCTTCCCGAAAAGCCCTCCCCGCCAGATGCTGCGCCTCTGAAAGTTGTTCGGGGGTGAGATCGATATGCTCGGGATCGAAGCGGTCGGCCTCCGGCATCATCTTCCGGAGCCCCTCCTCCTCGGTCAGATAGACGACGGTCGCTTCTCCCTTTGCCGGAAGAAAAAGGGCGATCATCGCGATGGAAGCAAGCGCGAGGAAGCGCCGGCGGCTGAAAGACCGACCTGCAGAAAAACGCTCCCACCCTTGGGTCGGATGGAATGAGAGCTCTTCTCCTCTCTCTTCGATGATCAACCCAGCCACATCCGGGAAACGCTCCAAAAAAGTCCGCCCTGGATCTCCCCCTAAAATAAATGCCGCGGTGGAGAGGGCGTCTGCTTCCATCGCGGTCGGTCCGATCACACTGGCGCTGGCGACCCCTCCCCTCGGGTATCCCGTCCGGGGATCAATGAGATGGCTGAAGCGCTTCCCGTCCGAGATGAAAAACTTCTCATAATCGCCCGACGTGGAAAGGGCTTGATTGCAAAGCAAAACGGTATCGACCTGTCCTTCTTCTTGTCGCGGATGTTGAAGAGCGATCTTCCATCCCCGTTCACCCGGAGGGGCCCCCAAAGCATACATGGTACTCCCGCAGCTGATCATCGCTCGGGTGATCCCGCACTCGCGCAGCTTTCCGATCGCGCGATCAACGGCATATCCCTTTCCAATCCCGCCGAGGTTGATCTCAATGCCCTCTTTCAGCAACTCAATCCGCCCGGAGCGCAATTGAACATGTCGAAATCCAATCCGATCGAGAAGAGGTCCGATCTCTTCATCCCGAGGGGGGATCGATCGCCCCTCCCCCGGTCCAAATCCCCAGAGTCGGATCAGCGGGGAGGCGGTCGGATCGAAGGCGCCGCCGCTCTTTTCGGCATACGTCATTGCTTGAGATAAAACGTCAAAAAGCTCCGGATCGATCGAAAGCGTTCCTTTTCTCCCGAAGGCGTTCACGCGGGAGAGGTCGCTCTGGGGGCGGTAGATGCTCAACAGCCGCTCGACGCGCGCGATTTCCGTAAAAGCAGCGATCACCCCCTTGGAGCAGGCCGCTTGATCGCCGTAGGCCGTGATCTCAAAAAACGATCCCATCAGGTAGCGGATGCGTCGATAACATTGATCCATAGATGGTATTAAGATTCCAAATGACGCAGGAAGGGCGACCGACGAGGTCGCCCTTCGCTAATCAATGCATTTCTTTCTCTAAGCCCTTCCATTAAAACATAAACGCCAGGGCCAGATTGGTGCGGGCGGCGTCGGCACCGGTCCCATCCTTCCACACTTCATGATCGGCCTTCAGGGCGACGTCGGGATGCGGATAGAAAGCGAGACCATAGGTTGTCACCTTCCGATCGGTCGCTGGATTTTTCGCGAACCCGGAGGGAACCGCCGACTGCGTATCGAATTTTTCATATCGGATGAAAGGGACCCAATCCCATTGCGATTTCGTCAAGGTTGCAAGATGATAGGCCGCCTCCAGATACCAGCCGAACTCCTTGGATCCGACGGTTCCGTTAGAAGGATCAACGGCGTCAACAACCGCGCTAATCCGGTCCGCATCGCTGACGTGGGTCTGGACATAGACACCCGTTAGATCAAATCCCATGAATCGACCCCGGGCATCAATATCCCAGAGGGTAAGCCGCGCCTTTCCTAGCCCCGGCGTCCCCTGACCAGCGCCTGCGCTATAGTAGGACGCCCCCGCCGCAAGACCGGGAATTCCGGTATACTCCAGCCGCCCCACCCCTCCGAAATTGAAGGCCCTGTTCGTATCCTCTGAGAGAATTTGCCTTCCTGTTTCGCCGATCCCATTCTCGGAGAATCCGCTTGCGTCCAAGCCCTCAACCAGATAAAGCCGGTAGCTCACCCCTGGCAGCGGTTGACCATAGATGCCGATCCCTGCTTCCTGCCATGTCGTCGGAATGATATACTTCTGAACATAGGGCCGCTCCACACTATAAAATAGGGTCGGCTCGTGGAATTCGTTCAGCGGTCCCACCGGCATCAGGACAGACCCGCCTCTGAAATTGATCGCATCCTTCCACTGGTAATCGAGGTAGGCGAACTCCAGCTCGATTTCCTGGCCGGCGTGTCCCCACTCCACCTCGGCATGGATGCTGAGTCGATCGTTAAACGCATAGCTCCACCCCAAAACCAACCGATGATAGTCGAGCGTCGGCGGAAGGTCTCCGGCGGGAAATCCCAACCCATCAACCTTGGGGTGATTGTAATGAAGCTCTCCATATCCGTAAAACGAAACCCTCGACTCCGACGCGGCCGCCCCCGGCTCGGGCGGAAGGGCCTCATCCGCTTCGGCCGACGCCGCTTCTCCCCAAAAAACAACCGATGCCAGCAACACCGCCTGACATAGCGCAACAAAACCCCTTTTCATTTATCCTCCTCTTGTGATTGTGAATGATGGCGCGGGGTTTTGATCATGACCTCTGGCCTTTGTCCTTTGTTATGGATGCAATCATCCAAGCGCTCGATCGGAACTCACTGAATCAACACGGCCCCCGTCATCCCCTGTTCCCGATGACCGGGCATATCGCAGACAAAATCAACCTTTCCTTTTTTTGCGGAGTAAATCTCACCTTCACACTTTTGCCGGGGGCCAATTCGACCTCTTCAATTTCTTTTCCTCGGACGATCACGCCATTCCACTCGACATCCGTGTCGCCGCCCGAAAAGAGCGCACTGACGAACTCATGCTTCATTTTTTCCTTGTTGACGATCGTCAAGACAACCGGCCGACCCACTTCTAAAGTCGGCCGATCGATTGTAAAGCGAAATTCAGCGGCTTCCGCCCGAACGACTTGAGGGTTGGAATCCGCTCCGCCGCTCGACAGGCGAGTGATCAAAAGTTACGTCAACGCCGAAAATACCGGAATGGTCCCTTTCAAGTTTGATCTGCTCCTTCTCTGAAAATGGAATCAGCGCCACCCGCTTACAGCGGCGGCACTTCAATTCGATCCCTTCCTTTTTGATCTTTGCAACCAGGCTTCCACAGAGGCAACGCAAATCCTCGGTCGGCCTTTTCTCTTCACGCTTCGACATCTTTTGTCTGGCTTTCAAACTTCATGAGGACGACCGGGAGGGACGCATGGCGCGGGGCTCCTCTCTCCCTTTCGAGAGGGCGCTGTTTGCCTTGGCGCAATCCGAGCAGAGTCCATAGAGCTCCAATTTATGGCTGTAGACGGTAAATCGATGGGCTTTGGCTACTTTTTCCTGGAGCTTCTCAATATCGAGATTCTCGAATTCAATAATTTTTTTGCATTGGGTGCAGACCAGATGATCGTGATGATTGACGTTGTAGGTCAACTCATATCGGGCATGCCCGTCGCCGAACTGTCGCTGCTCCGCCAGACCGCACTCGCAAAAAAGATTGAGCGTTCGATAAATGGTCGCCAATCCGATCGAGGAATGCTTCTCCTTCATCATCCGATAGAGCTCTTCCGCGGTGACGTGACGCTCGGCCTGCATGAAGGCGCGCAAAATGGCGCTCCGCTCTTTGGTGACTTTCAGATGATGTCTTGCGATATGCTCCTGCAGCAGCGCCTCTTCGTCTTTCATCTCCGGCTCATTTTGAGAATGATTATCAAACTCATTCTCCATCCTAGAAGAGCGCGGCGCGCTTGTCAAGCGTTTTTTCATTCGATCAGCTCCTTGTTGAAAAATGGATCCTCCCTTCTGAAAAGAACCGTGTGCGTGACCTTCAACTTCAGACCGACACGGGTTTGATCGGCATAAACCGCAAGAGAGTGTTGGCTGCTGTGAAGAATCTGGCCGGAAGGAAGAGAGATGGTGTAGAGATTTTCCGATCCCTTAAACTGGCGACTCAAAACGGTTGCAACCCCCTTTTCATCGGGAACCAGGTCGATATCGTCGGGGCGGATCATCACCATTACTTCCGTCCCGTCGACAAAAGGAGAGGCGTTTGGAAAGACGCCGATCTCGGCGACCACCTTTCCGTCGCGAATCACACCGGGAATAAAGTCGGCCTGCCCGACGAAATCGGCGATAAAAGGGGTCGCCGGAATATGGTAGACCAGCTCCGGCGGATCGCATTGCTCCAGCCTCCCGGCATTGAGGACGGCGACCTTATCGGCCATGGCGAAGGCCTCCTCGTGATCGTGCGTGACCAGAATGGCCGTGCTCCCCGTGCGGCGCAAAATCGCCGCCACTTCCATGCGCATCTGCGTGCGCATATCGGGATCGAGATTGCTGAACGGCTCATCGAGCATCAGCACGATCGGATTGGGCGCCAGCGCCCGCGCGAGCGCGACCCGCTGCTGCTGCCCCCCCGAAAGCTCGTGAGGATATCGGCGGGCCAGGGAGGTTAATCCCACTTGATCGACCACCTCTTCGACCCGTTTACGACGAAGATCCCGCTTCAAGCTCCCCAGACCGAACGCCACATTCTCTGCCACCGTGAGGTGAGGGAAAAGAGCATAATCTTGAAAGACCATGCCGACCCCTCGCTTTTCAGGGGGAAGACAATAGCGGGGGCGACTTACTTCTTGGCCGTTTAAAAAAATCTTTCCCTGATCGGGTGTCTCAAAACCGGCGATGAGTCGTAGGAGGGTCGTTTTCCCGCTCCCGCTCGGCCCCAACAGTGCCAGCACTTCCCCTTTATTGATCTTGAGCGAGATTTCATAGACCGCGGGCATTTTACCGCCCGGATAGGTCTTGGTGATTTGAATTAACTCAATAACGGTCATTAGACTAAAGTTTCCCTTCACGAGGAACCGGCCCTTTCAATTAATTTCCCTTGCCGGAATATCGGCTCAATAAAATGACTGGAAGGAATCCGGTTAAAACCAGCGCCATCGCCGGGAGCGCCGCGCGCTCCCATTCTCCTTCGGAGGTCATCTCAAAAATCCGAACCGACAGCGTATCCCAACCGAAGGGGCGTGTCATCAGGGTAATCGGCATCTCTTTCATGACATCGACGAAGACCAAGAGCGCGGCGGTCAACAGTCCCCCGCGCAGCATCGGCAGGTAAACCTTTCTCAGGAGCGGAATCCCGCTGATCCCCAGACTTCGTGCGGTCTCATCCAAACTCGGCGTAATCCGATTCACGGCGCTGTCGACGGCGCCATGAGCGACCGCCAGAAAGCGGATCAGGTAACCGAGGAGCATGGCAAACAAAGTACCGCTGAAGAGAAAGCCGATCTCGATTCCAAAGAAGTTTTTCATCCATCCGATGATCTGTTTGTCGGTCCAGACCAACGGGATAAAAATACCGACGGCCAGCACCGACCCGGGGAGCGCATAACCGAGCGTCGCCAATCGAACGCTGATCCGGGTGAGTAAATCATTTTTCAGACGGCTTGCGGAGACCAAGATCAACGCGCATCCGCAGGCCAGCAGCGCCGCCGTCCCTCCTAAAAAAACAGAATGGCTGAAAAAAGAAAGGTATCGGCTGTCAAAATCTTGTCCGAAAACCCGAGCGGCCCAGATTGAAAGCTGACCGACCGGAATCAGAAAGGCGATGCAAAAAACCAAGAAGGTATAGACGAACGCCATCCAACCGCGAACGCCCCCAAGCGGAATGCGATCTGCGACATGGCTCCGTCCCGCTTGCGAGAACCGTTGATGGGAACGAGATCGCTGCTCGATGAATAAAACAATAAAGACAATCAACACCAAGAGGGAGGCCAGTTGGGCGGCGGCCGAAAGAGAGAAGAGACCGAACCACGCCTTGTAGATGGCGGTCGTAAAGGTATCATAATTGAAGATCGAGACGGTGCCGAAATCGGCCAAGGTTTCCATCAGAACCAATGCCAATCCCCCGGCAATCCAAGGGCGCGCCATCGGCAGGGCCACCTTGAAAAAACCTTGGAATCGGCTCTGACCGAGCGACTGCGACGCCTCGATCGCGCGCCTCCCTTGCGTTAAAAACGCATTGCGGGCGAGCATATAGACATAGGGATACAAGGTCAAGGTCATGACGAAGACGACTCCCCCCGTCGACCGGATTCTTGGAAACCAGACCTGATCTGCGCCGAGCCAGGATCGAAGTTGTGTTTGAATCGGTCCTGTAAAATCAAGCAACCCGATGCTGACAAAAGCGACCACATAAGGCGGGAGAGAGAGCGGAAGCATGAGCGCCCAGTCGAGCCATCGCCTTCCCGGAAAATCGTACGCGGCGATCAACCAGGCGAGGCTGACCCCCACGAACGTGGTTCCACACGCCACGCCCAGCAGCAGCCAAAGGGTGTTCGTGATCAGGGTGATCAGGGTGGTATGGACAAAATGGAGCCAGACATCATTGGTCTCTGAAAAAATGGAAAAGAGAACGACCCCCAGCGGCGCCAGAACCAGGCCGGCGAGCAGAAGGGTGGCGAGGTGCCAGCGATCCGGGCAAGCGCGTCGAACGAGGGAGGAAAGACCGCTTCGCTCAAAGGGAAGTTTCAGTGCATCGGGTCTCATTGCCATCCGCATTTACGGCAAACGTTATCTGTATCCGGCCCGATCCATCAGCTTGACCGCTTCGCCCTGCAGTTCTCCCGCTTTGGAGACATTGATCAAATTTTGTTTGAACGATCCCCAGGCCGCCACACGCGGATCGGGCGGGATTTTCGGATTGACCGGATATTCCATATTGGAATCTGCAAAAAGATTCTGCGCCTTCTCGGAAGAAAGCCACTCCAAAAACTGAATTGCCGCGGGCTCATGCTTGGCGTACCGCGTGACGCCGGCGCCGGAGATATTCACATGGACACCGCTATTTTTCTGATCGGGCCAGAAGAGCGCCAGCGGCAGACCGGGCTGCTTCGCCATGAGGCGCCCGAAGTAGTAGGTGTTCACGATCCCCACATCGCACTGTCCGGCCGCCACCGCCTGCATCACCTGGACATCGTCGGCAAACACATCGGTCGCGAGATTATTGACCCACGATTTGACCATCTGCTCCGTCTTGGCTTCGCCGTGTTCGTGAATCATCATCGCCACCAGCGATTTATTGTAAACACTTTTTGACGTCCGAAGGCAGAGACGGCCTTTCCATTTGGGATTCCCAAGATCTTCATAGGTGGAGAGATCGGACGGCCTGACCTTTTTTGTGTTGTAAACGATGGTCCGCGCCCGCACCGACAATCCAAACCAACGGTTCTCCGGATCGCGGAGATGGGCCGGGATATTCTCTTGAAGCACTTTTGAGGTGATCGGTTTTAGAAGGCCGTCCTGGGCCGCTCTCCACAAATTGCCGGCATCGACGGTGATGAGCAGATCGGCGGGCGTCTGCTCCCCCTCCGCTTTCAGTCGCTCAAGCAGAGGCCCTTCCTTATCGGTAATAAATTTGATCTGCGTTCCGGTCTCTTTGGTATAGGCATCAAAGAGCGGCTTGATGAGCTGCTCATTCCGAGCGGAATAAACAATAATCTCCTCCTTAGCGAACACCGGAGAGGCGATCGTGAAGAGGCCGAACAATCCGACCAGAGAAAAAAACGAAACAAATTGAAGAAAGAGTTTCGTAAAACTGAAATGCCGAGTCAAAAGACGATGCTGTAAATGATACATGAATCTCCTTTCACTTTACTGATGAATACCGCTCCCCATCGACCCCGGTTCCGTTGAGAACAGAATGATCATCCCTTCTTGGAAGGAGGGACGCCGTAAGCGCACATTATTTTCATGAAATGACGACATCGGCTTGAGTCATAGGGAAAATAAGGTGGGAATCGTCCGTTGAACGAAAATTCTTTTCGGAGAGGGAAACCCTTCACACAGGCCTCAAATTGAGAATGATTATCAAATTCAATCTCCATTCTAAAACTGAGCCGCTGCGATGTCAAGTTCTTTTTCTCTGAATTGAAAGGAGGTTTACTTGCGAAGAAGGAGATCGAGAATGAACATGCCGAACCAACCGACCAGGAGGACAAACCAGCCGGCGATGAGGACGAACTCCAGCGTGGTCGAGAAAGAGACCGAGAATTGCTCCGCAGCCATGGTGTAAACATCTTCTAGGACATCGAGTTTCTGCGAAATGCTTCGGCTCCAGTCATCGAGGTGAAATTTCTTGGAGATTTGGTTATAGAGGCGGGCCGAATACCAATCTCCGATCAATTTGATATTGTGATCGATGGCATCGGATTCCAAAAGGGATTGGGTTCGGATCTGAATAATTTCTTTGAGATTGGCTCGAATTTCTTTTGAACGAAAAAGGGTTCGCTGGGTCTGCTTCAATAAAACGATCGTCTGCTCAAGTCGATGATCTAATTGACTGTCCAGAATGCGCGACTTGAGGAGTTGGACATTGGCAATCTCGAATAGTTCGATATTGCTTTCGAAATCACCATGCGGATCGAACATGAAAGCGCCGTCCCAATCGACCAATGTCAAATCATCTTTGGCATACTTCAAGCCCGACTGAAGCGTGTTCTCAATTTCCTCCTCATCCAGTTGGATCCGCTCATTTTTAAGAATGTGAGCGATCCGTTCTCCATAAAGGGTCAAATAAAGCTCCGGGTCTCCACGATAGTTCGAGATACAGTAGATGCTGTACTCTTCATCAAAATTGGGGAGACATTGATATTTCACCAGGAACTTACGACACTCTTGGAAAACTTCTTTCTTAAGACCGGCCAATTTGTCGGACAAGAGATCTTCGAGCTCGGTCGTCGCCTCGACGATGACGATATCGGGCAAATAGGCCTTCACCAAAAAGGTCACATCGCGATCCAGGATCGTCGTCTTTTCAATTTTAATGACCTTCTGCTTTGGGATGACATCCGGGTAGGCGGGCGAGTGCTTGAGGGTCTTGCTTTCAAAAACGGAGGTGCTCTCCAGGTTGAGTTCGGTTTGACCGACCAGAAAGGTGACCAGTTTCCCTTGCAGTGCAACCCCTTTTTCCATGCTGATTTCCATAGAGAGAAGGATATACCCCAGGTAGAATCAAGTCAACCGAGCTTGACCTTAATCTCCGATTAGAGGGATCAACTGTGTTGCAATAGGCGGCTGCGAGCGCTGGATCAGAAGGGGATTGCGCTTTGGGGTTGGATTCGGTATCTTCACCCGACGGGTGATTGGGAGGAGGATATCGATGGGAGCCAAGCGCGAGGATTCAGATCGTCTCCCCTTTGAGATCGACGAGCGCGTTGATCCGAGTTTGGTGACGGCACATGCGGGAGTACCGCTACTGATCGAGTTGTTTCGTAAAGTGGGGGCCGCAGCGGTCGTGGACGAGCAAGTCGTCCTCAAGCAGCGGCAACGGGGCCTGAAGCCCTCTCAGATGGTGGAGAGTGCGGTGGCCTTATGGGCCTCGGGAGCAGAGCGCGTATCGGATCTGGGATTGCTGCGAGAGGATGCGGCCCTTTCGGCCTTAGTGGGCTTTCGACTGCCGGCCGCCAACACGATGCGCGATTTTCTGCAGGCCTTTCATGAAGAGGACCTCCCGCTGTGGCAAGCGGGAGAGAGTGCAACGGTTCCCCTGGAATCGGCTGCGTTGCAAGGATTGCAGAGCGCCAGTGGACGGGTCATTGCCGCCGTGCAGCAGAAGGCGGCTGCGAAGTGTGCCACCCTGGACATCGACGCAACGATCCTAGAGAGTCAGAAGCGGGCCGCCCAGCTCACCTATGAGGGGAGCAAGGGTTTTCAGCCGGTGATTGCGCTGTGGGCGCAGCAAGATCTGATTGTCCATGATGAATTCCGGGATGGCAACGTGCCAGCCGGTTGCGGCAACCGACGGATACTCGATCAGGCGGTGGCAGCGCTGCCGCAAGGCGTAGAGCGGATTTTTTTGAGGGCAGACAGTGCTCTGTATGAGAGCGCGCTTCTGCGCGGGTGCGAAGAGCAGGGGATCGGCTATGCCATCAGCGCGGACATGACGGTGCAATTACGAGAAGAGATTCTACGGCTGCCTGAGGCGGCCTGGCAGAAGGAGGCGCAAGGAGCCGAGGCCATTCGGGAGTGGGCGGAGGTGGCCTATGTGCCTGATGATCGGGACCATCGCAAGGATCGGGCTTGTGTGAGGCGGTATCTGGCGATTCGGATACGAGGGCGCCAGGGCCAGCTCTTCGCCGACAGCAGCGCCGTAAAACATTTTGCAATTGTCACCAACCGAGAGGGCAATGGGTTAGAGCTGATTCGATGGCATCGGGGGAAGGCGGGTAGCGTGGAGCATGCACACCATGTGCTCAAGAACGAATTGGCGGCCGAAGCGCTGCCGAGCGGGCAGTTCGCAGCCAATGCGGCATGGTTTCGGATGAACGTGCTGACCTACAACCTACTCAGTGCGCTCAAGCGAATGGCCTTACCCGGAGAATTCTTGGACGCCCGTCCGAAGCGATTGCGCTTTTTGATCTTCAATACCGTGGGGAAAGTAGTGCATCACGCCCGACGGACCCTCTTGCGCCTTGCTTGCCTCTCCCACCAGAGTATTTTGCACCTCGCCAGAGCCCAAATCCTCTCCTTCGCACCTGCTTAACCGGAAATTAAGGGCTTGACAGACAATCAACCGAGCTATCTCCTGAAGGTCATTGATTTCGATCGCGTTTGAGTGTACTCTTTTGCTCCGTTTGCTGCGCAAGTTCGCGCGGCGGCGCAATCTTTTTTTGAGAGGAACTCAACCCGATCTCTGCCATGCCGACCATGCTGCTTCCCCCCCCATTTTCGAAGCCCGATCAACTACCGGGCGAGCTGAACGCCCGCGGCTACGCGGTGCTATCTCCCTCCGATGTTTGCGCCTTCGCGCATTGTGAGCGCGTGGAGTTGGAGGCGCTCGAACCGAGTTGGAACGACCTGCCGCTCGATGAATATCTCAAAGACAGCGGCCGTTACCGGCGACGGCGACACTCCTCTTTTGTGGTCGACCGCGTCGATGTCAAACAGGTTCCCCACCGGGCGCATTGGCAGCCGCTCGACTACAACGCACTGCATGGCGGAATGAAGCGTCTCTTCGAGCCGATCGCGCCGGCCACGGTCGGCGCTCCTGTTTGGCCGCGGCTGCTTCAGGCGATCGGGGAGGTTTGCTCCGCGGTCCGAGGCCCGCAGCCCTGGTATGTGGAGGCGCACCAGTTCCGCATCGACACCGCGCACGGCATCGGCCGGCCGACGCCGGAAGGGGCGCATCGCGACGGGGTCGATTTCGTGGCGATCTTTCTGGTGGGGCGGGTGAATATTAAAGGGGGGGAGAGCCGGATCTTCGAGGCGGCCGGATCGAACGGCAAGCGGTTTACTTTAACAGAACCTTGGACGCTGCTGCTGCTCGATGACACCCGGGTGGTTCACGAATCGACACCGATCCTGCCGACCGCCGACGGGGGCTATCGGGATACGTTGGTGCTGACGTATCGAGCGGGGGGATTTCAAGAAGAGGGGTCGTGATCGACCCTCCTTGGGAACCAGTCGGAACGGCAGCTTTTCATCCAGCTTGGTCTTCATGGGATGTTCGGAACGCTGGGGACCGGCAGATCCTCCTCCTCAGCCGAGGTAGCCGCGAAGGCGATCGCTGCGCGGACATCTTCTTCCTTTTATTTTACGCAATATAGAGCAAAACCGCGTATAACGCTATCCCCGGCGGGGTGGTTCCTCCTGGCGGATGAAATCTTCTTTGCTGATGGGGAATCTGAAATCTTTCCGGATCGGCGGTGAGAAGACGCTGCTGGCGCGCGGGCGCTTCAGAAGGCGCCTTGCCTCCCGATCGCATTCCCGGCCTCCGACCTTCGGCTTGTCTAAAAGGCCGATGGGGATGTCGATGGCGATTACTTTCGGCGCGGGGGTGAGATTTAAGACTTCTTTAAACGAGGAGCAGATTTGATGGCGGGTTTCGATGACGCGGCCTTGGGCGTGGTTCACCAGGACGGCAAACCATCCGCGGCGGAAACCATCGACGCCGGCGAGCCAGGAGGGATTCATTTAATAATCGCCTGTTCTCTAGACTCATTGGATAAAGATCTTGAAACGCCGCAAGAGGTTTATTGTTTTTTCTCCAAGTCTCGTCGCATTTCCTCGAACAAGGGCTGAAGCGGCGGCAATTCTGTTTTAATCACTCCCCAAACAATTTCCAGATCGACGCCGGAATATTGGTGAATAAGCTTGTCGCGCATGCCGGTCATCCGCTTCCACGGGATCGCGGGATATTTCCCCCCGGATTTCCTCCGGAATTCTCTTGGCGGCCTCTCCCATTACTTCCAGACTTCGGACAACGGCATTGATCGTCTTTTTGTCCCGGACGAATGCATCGAAATCGAATCCTCGCGTGAACTCCTGCGTTTCCAGAAAGCAGATGAGAATATCGGCCAGGTGGTCGCGATAACTTCGCGTCATGCCAATACCGCCTCGGCGAGAACGGCGCGCCCGATTTCCGGCTTCAGCGCCTTCTTTGATACGAGGTCTACTTTGCTCCCCAGGCGTTCGCTGAGAAGTTCTTCAAGTTCCAGAAACTTGAAAAGTCCAATCGGCGGCTCGAATTCGACCAGCACGTCGATATCGCTTTGCCCGTGCGTTTCATCGCGCGCCACGGAGCCGAAGATGCCGATGGTTTTTACATTGTATCGGGCTGCCAGCTCCGGCTTCGTCGCCCGGAGAATCTGAAGAATCTCGGTTTTTGTTTTCATGGTTTCACCTCGTTTCTCATTCTCCTGAGGAGGAGAGAGTGATGCCGGAAGTTTTCAATTGAAGAGTATCCGATCATCGCCTCTTTTTATTATACGCAGTATAAAACAAAACTGCGCATAACGCTATCCCCGTCAGGGTGGGTCTTTTATGAAGCCGGCGCGGGGGTGAGACTTAACACTTCTTCAAATAAGGCGCAGATGTGATGGCCGGTTTCGATGAGGCGGCCTTGCGCGTGGTTCACCAGGACGACGAACCACTCACGACGGAAACCATCGACGCCAGCGATCCAGGAGGGGTTCATTGACGCGACGGCCTCACCGCTTGTAACGACCTTCATGAGAAGAAGTGGGGATGAAGTTGCTCTTCGGGGATCAATCGGGAGGCTTAGTGGAAGATGGCCCGGAGTGTTCCGGTGTCCAGTTCACGATGTTTCGGAATGGTCAGGATCTGCTGGCCGGAGGGTCCCATTCGGCGGAGCTTCACATGGCTTCCGCGCTGGGCATGGACGACAAAACCGAAACGGCTGAGAATCGCAATGACCTCATCGCCCGAGAGACGCTTCAGCTTAGGCATGAAGCGGTTCAAGCTCCATCGTGACGATCAGCGTCGGATGCGGCGCCAGGCCCAGCTCGGCCAGATTCTCTCCCTCCAGATGGAGCTCCACCGCTTCTTGAAGATTCCTCACCGTTTCATCGAGCGTCTTTCCTTGCGTTACAACCGGAATCTCCACGCACTCGGCGACATAGTATGACTCGCCTTTTCGGACAATCGCTTTAATAGTATGTTGAAGGCTCATCGGCGCTCCTTTTAGAAAAAGGATAGGTGAAGGGGAGGTGCAAGTCAAGCCCTTGCCAAATTCTGGAGAATGCGCTCTCCGCCCTCATCCACCCCCGGCCATCCGTTTCGTCCCGCGGATGTATCCAAAAAACGTAAAAAAAGATGGAGGTGGGCCTCTCTTTCTGTTAGAATCAAAAATCAATCTTCACGGAGGTTTTTTTTGGGAAGTGATCAGATAAAAGCGCTGCTGCGCGAGCGGATTTTGGTCCTGGACGGGGCGATGGGGACGATGATCCAGGCAAGGAATCTGACCGCCGCCGATTTCGGCGGCCCGGAGCTGGAAGGGTGCAATGAGAACTTAAATCTCACCCGGCCCGACGTCATCCAATCGATCCATGAGGCCTATTATGCCGCCGGGGCCGATATCGTCGAAACGAACACCTTCGGCGGCACCGGGATCGTCCTGGCGGAATATGGGCTTCAGGACAAAGTGATCGAGATCAATCGCGCCGGGGCACAGGTTGCCAAGGCCGCCGCGAAGAAATATTCGACCGCCAACAAGCCCCGGTTTGTCGCCGCCTCGATGGGACCGACGACCAAGGCGATCACCGTTACCGGCGGGGTCACCTTCGATCAATTAGTCGAGGCGTTCGCGCTTCAGACCAAGGGGCTGATTGAAGGGGGGGTCGATCTCCTCTTGCTCGAGACCGCCCAGGACACGATCAATCTCAAGGCCGCCGCCATCGGCATTCTTCGAGCGCAAAAGGAGCTGGGGATCGAGGTCCCGATCATGATCTCGGCGACGATCGAGCGGACCGGAACGATGCTCGCCGGACAGGGGGTGGAAGCGCTCTACGCCTCGCTCGAACACCTCCCGCTCCTCTCGATTGGATTGAACTGCGCCACCGGCCCGGAATTCATGACCGATCATCTCCGCTCCCTCGCCAACATGGCGACCTGCCTCGTCTCGGTCTACCCCAACGCGGGGCTCCCGAATGAAGAGGGAAAGTATGAGGAGACGCCGCAGTCGCTCGCCTCCAAGCTCTCGCGGTTCGTCGACGAAGGGTGGATCAACCTCATCGGCGGCTGCTGTGGGACGACGCCGCCGCACATCGCAGCGATTGCCAAGATGGTCGAAGGGCGCCGGCCGCGCGTCCCGAAGAGCGCCTTGAAGCCGGCGGTCTCCGGAATCGATTTTCTCCCGATCGAAGAGGACAACCGTCCCGTGATCGTCGGAGAGCGGACCAATGTGATCGGCAGCCGCAAGTTCAAAGAGCTGATTGTCGCCGGGAAAATCGAAGAGGGGGCCGAGATCGGACGGGCGCAGGTCCGAAACGGCGCGCAGGTGATCGATGTCTGCATGGCGAACCCCGACCGAAATGAGCTCGCCGACATGGAGGCGTTCCTTCAGGTCCTCAACAAAAAGGTCAAAGCGCCGATCATGATCGACTCAACCGACCACCGGGTGATCGAAGCGGCGCTGAAGCTCTGCCAGGGAAAGTGCATCGTCAACTCGATCAACTTAGAGGATGGGGAAGAGCGCTTCGAGCAGGTCGTCCCGCTGCTCAAGAAATACGGCGGCGCCGTCGTCGTCGGCTGCATTGACGAAGACCCGGTCCAAGGGATGGGGGTCACCCGTCAGCGGAAGCTCGATATCGCCAAGCGCTCTTACAATCTGCTCGTTCACAAGTATCGCCTCGCCCCGCGCGATCTGATCTTCGACGCCCTTGTCTTTCCGGTCGGCACCGGCGATGCCAACTATATCGGCTCCGCGCCGGAGACGATTGAAGGGATCCGCCTGATTAAAGAGACCTTCCCGGAGGTGAAGACGATCCTCGGGGTCAGCAACGTCTCATTCGGCCTTCCGACCGCCGGACGGGAGATCCTCAACTCGGTCTTTCTCTATCACACCGTCAAGGCGGGACTCGATTATGCGATCGTCAACGCCGAGAAGCTGGAGCGCTATCCCTCCATTCCGGAGGAAGAGCGCCGACTTGCGGAAGACTTGATCTTCTGGCGGGGAGCCGATCCGGTCGCCGCCTTCGCCGCCCACTTCAAAGACAAGAAGGGAATCGCCAAGAAGACCCGCGCCGACCTTCCTCTGAATGAACGGCTCAGCCGCTACATCATCGAAGGCTCCAAAGAGGGATTAATCGATGATCTCAACCTGAAGCTGAAAGAGGCGAGCCCGTTGGAGATCATCAACGGCCCGCTGATGGCCGGGATGGACGAGGTCGGACGGCTCTTCAACAACAACGAGCTGATCGTCGCGGAGGTGCTGCAATCGGCCGAGGCGATGAAAGCGGCGGTCGGCCACCTGGAACAGTTCATGGAGAAGAGCGACGCCTCCTCCCGCGGAAAGGTTCTCTTGGCGACGGTGAAGGGAGATGTCCACGACATCGGGAAAAATCTGGTCGAAATTATCTTGAGCAACAACGGCTACAAGGTGGTGAATCTGGGGATCAAGGTCGCCCCGGAGACGTTGATCGAGGCGATCCGGAAGGAGCGGCCCGACCTGGTCGGCCTCTCCGGGCTGCTGGTGAAGTCGGCCCAGCAGATGGTGATCACCGCGCAAGATTTTAAAACCGCCGGGGTCGACGTGCCGATTCTGGTCGGCGGCGCGGCGCTCACCAAGCGCTTCACCGATACGAAGATCGCCGCGGAATACCCCGGCCCGGTCTTCTATGCCAAGGACGCGATGAGCGGGCTCGACCTGGCCAACCAGTGGGTCGATGAGACACAGCGGCCGCAGCTTCTGAAGAAGACCGAGGCCGACCGCGCGGCGATGGTCAAGATCGCCGACGGGATGGAGAAGAAACCTCAGGCGGTGACCGATGTCCGCGCCCGATCGAACGTCCGCCGCGACATCCCCCTTCCGAAAGCGCCCGATTTTGATATTCATCTGATCTCGGAGGGACCGCTTCGAGAGATCTTCGCCTACATCAACCCGTCGATGCTCTACGGAAAACATCTCGGCCTCAAAGGAAACCTTGAACGGCTGTTGGCCGACAAAGATGAGCGGGCCGAAAAGCTCCATGCGTCGGTGGTCGCGATGCAGGAGGAGATCCTTGCAAAGCGCACCCTGACCGCCCAGGGGATCTATCGCTATCTTCCCTGCCAGGCGCAGGGAGACGACCTGCTGATCTACGATCCGGCCGATCCGACCCACCTGCTCGAAACCTTTTCCTTCCCGCGGCAGCCGGCGGGCGAGCGGCTTTGTCTTGCCGACTACTGCCGAGACGCAGCCTCGGGCGAGATCGACTCGGTCGCCCTCTTCGTCGTGACGATGGGAAAGGGGGTCCGCGCCCTCTCGACGCAGTGGAAGGAGGCGGGAGAGTATCTTCGCTCCCACATGCTCCAGGCGATCGCGATCGAAGGGGCGGAAGGCTTCGCCGAGTGGGTCCATCGGAAAATCCGGAACGACTGGGGCATTCCCGATCCGCCCGAGATGACGATTCAAGAGGTGCTGAAGAACCGCTACCGCGGCATCCGGGTCAGCTTCGGCTATCCCGCCTGTCCGAATCTCGCCGACCAGCGGAAGCTCTTCCGGCTTCTGGATGCGACGGCGAAGATCGGCGTGGAGCTGACCGACGGCGACATGATGGACCCGGAGGCGTCGGTCTCGGCCCTGGTCTTTCATCATCCCGAGGCGAAATACTTTCGGACCGATACATAAATTTAAATATCCGGTTCAGATGTCATTCTGAGGCGAAGCCGAAGAATCTATTTTTTGTGGAAAGGGAATGAAACACGAGATCCTTCGCTCACGCTCAGGATGACAAAACAAATCTTGGAGAGATGAAATGAGTGAATTTAAGAATGTGACGGTGAAAAAAGCGGCGAATGTTTTCTTCGATGGAAAGGTCACCAGCCGAACCGTTCTCTTTCCCGACGGCAGCCGCAAGACCCTCGGCATTATGCAGCCGGGGGAATTCGAATTCAAAATCGGTGATCAGGAGATCATGGAGATTCTCTCGGGGGACCTTGAAGTGCTGCTGAAGGGAGAGAAAGGGTGGAAGAAGATCAAAGGGGGAGAGCAGTTCATTGTTCCCGCCCGGACCACCTTTAAGCTGAAGGTCCACTCGCTGACCGATTACTGCTGCAGTTTCGTGAAGGGATAACTTCGCCTTCGGATTCCGATCATGACGGACGACGATTTTCTAAAAAAACTTCACGACCGAAAGCATCGTCTGAAGCGCCGCATCGCCGAGCTGAATGAGACCATTGAGATCGATCTCGCCTTCGCCTCCGACCGCAGCGACGACCCTCGCGCCTTCTCTTTTTTCACCCTGGAGGAAAAGCTCCAGAACTTTCAAGATCTCTTCCAAAAGATTTTAGATCAGGTCGATGAGGCAACGACCCTCGCCGATCTGGATCGGACGGTCGGCCGGCTCTCTTACGTAGAGGATCGTCTCGACGAAGCGGAGAGCCAACTCTATAACCGGCCCCGGCGTCGGCGTCGCCGCCCGTTTAATCTGGGTGATTTCTTCAGCCAGTTCAGCCAAAACGGATCGGGCGCGGCGTCGTCGCAGGGGGAGATCTCCTCGCTGGCGGAAGCGTACAAAATCCTCGGCATCGAAGAGGGAACCGGACTGACCGGCGTGACCGCCGCCTTTCGCCGCTACGCGAAGGAGTATCACCCCGACGCCCGCGGCGGCGACCGGAGCGCGGAAGCCGAGCTTCGGAAGGTGGTTGAAGCGTATCAAATGATCAAACAGCATCTTGCCGAATAGACAACTCCTCGGCGAACTTCCAACAGCGCCCCTTTCTGCTCCACCGGAGCAATCTCTCCACGTCACTCAATGATCAAAAAGACTTGATTTTAATGCTCAGGATGTTACGATACATCATCTGGCCTGCTCCTCGAAGGATTGTCTCTCAAACCACCCGGAAAGACCCCATGCGCAAAAAGGAGTCTGAACGCTCTTGAAGACCCCTCCTCATCAGAAGACCACAAGAGCACCGATCAATCCGCTCCTCCGTAAATTTGTCCAATCGCTCTTGCAAGCCCCTTTAGCCCTCGCTGTTCTCGCCTTGACTCTCCTCGTCACCGGGATCACCTGGCAGAATACCAGCCAAAATATCGAAAATAGCGCGCAGGCCCGTTTCGAGAGAAAAACGATGAAAGCGTCGAAGGCGCTCGAAGAGCGCCTTCAGACCTACATCGATACGCTCATATCGGCGCGCGGTCTCTTTTCAGTGAATGAAAATCTGACCCGTGCCGAATGGAAAAACTATTTCGAATCCCTGCAACTACAAAAGCGCTACCCTGGCATTCACGATTTTGCCTTCGCCCGCTATGTTCCCGGGTCCCAACGCGCCGAGTTTGAGCGGCGCGTCCAAAACGATCGCAGTCTCGATCCGAAAGGCTATCCGGACTTTTCAATTCATCCCGAAGGGGATCGCTCCGACTACTTCCCCATCGAATACATCGAGCCTTTCTCCTCGCCTCCCAAGCAGTTCGGGTTCGATATCGGCAGCGACCCCCTTCGGCGATCCACCCTCGATCAAGCGCGAGATACGGACCAGCCCATTTCGACCGGACGGATTATCCTGATTACTTCCCAAGAGCCCGGGTTTGCCATCCGGTTACCGGTTTACCGTAATGGACTGCCCCATGCGACACCGGCGGAAAGACGGCGCGCGCTCCTCGGCTTTATCTCCGCCGCCTTCGATATAAAGGAGCTGATGGAAGGAGTTTTCGGCAGGGATACCCCACGTGATTTTGATTTCGAAATCTTCGATGGAGGGGTCGAAAAAATGGCCGACCCCTCCCCTTTCTTGACCCGAGACAGGCTCCTTTATGATAATGATCAAACCTTCGATTTGGATCTCCAATCCAATCACTCGCGCTATAGCCGGATCGCTTCATCCGAGATTGCAGGAAGGCAGTGGTACATGCATTTTTCCTCCCGCTCTCAGTTTAAATCAGGGTTAGAAGAGGGCCTTCCCTCCTTCATTCTGCTCAGCGGGGTCGCTTTTTCCCTCCTGTTCTCCTATATCACCTGGTCCGCAACCACGGCCCGCCGGCGTGCCGTCGATCTGGCGGAAGCGATGACCGCCGATCTGCGGGAGAGCGAAGAGCGGTTCCGAGCCATTTTCAATCAGGCCCCTTCCGGAATCGCGGTGGTGAATCTGAACGGAGGCTATCTCGATCTGAATGAAAAATTAGCAGACATGATGGGATATTCGAAAGAAGAGCTGCTCGGTCTTACTTTTCAAGACGTGACCCATCCAGATGACCTCGCCCCCAACCTGGAACTGAAAGAACGTCTGCTGGCCGGAGAAATCAATCGATATAAGATGGAAAAACGGTACCTCCGAAAAGATGGTCGCATTGTTTGGGCGAACCTGATCGTCTCGCCGATCTTTGATCGTTCGGGGAAATTGAAGTATCTGGTCGCCATTGTGGACGATATCACCGATCGAAAAGAGGCCGAGGAGAAACTTCGAGAGAGCGAAGCGCAGCTTGCCAAGGCACAGGAGATCGCCCATCTCGGCAGTTGGAGCTTTGATCTGCTGACCCGATCGATCTCCTGGTCGGATGAGCTTTATCGAGTCTACGGACTTGCGCCGCAATCGGTCAAGCTGACGCATGATTTCGTCCGTAGATACAACCACCCCGAAGATCTAGATCGGGTCAGTCGAATCATCTCTCAAGCCGCAGAGGATCTGCAGCCGTTTAGATTCGATTATCGAATTCTCCGGCAAGACGGATCGGTCCGGACGATCCACGCGGAAGGAGAGGTAATCTCTGATGGGAACGGCCGCGCAATCCGGATGGTCGGCACCGCCCAGGATATCACCGAACAGAAGCAGACGGAGAAAGCGCTGCGCGAGACCAACCAAACCCTTCAAGCGATCATCGAATCGGCTCCCATGGCGATCATCTCTCTCGATCTGGAAGGAAAGGTGAAGACCTGGAACCCGGCCGCCGAACAGATTTTCGGCTGGAGCGCCGAAGAAGCGATCGGTCGCTTCAACCCGATCATTCCCGATGACCAAAGGGATGATTTCACATCACAGGTGAAAGCGCTGATGGAGGGCAAAGTGTATCCGAGCGTTGAAGTGAGGCGCCAAAGGAAAGATGGCTCCCGGATCGACATGACGCTATCGACCGCGGCCTTGCGCGACGCAAAGGGGGACATTCAAGGGTTCATCGGCTTACTCGCCGATCAGACCGTGCGCAAACAGGCGGAAGAGGAATTGAGAAAAAGCGAGGCGCGTTTCCGGCGCTTGGCCGAATCGAATCTGCTCGGAATCGCCTTCTGGGATGCGCATGGAACAATCACCGAGGCCAACGACGCCTTTCTGAAAATGGTCGGCTATTCTCAGGAAGAACTCCGAGCAGGGCTGGTTCGCTGGCGCGATATGACCCCGGAAGAGTATCGTCATTTAGACGAGAAAGCCCTTGCCGAGATTTCGGAGAAAGGCGCCTGCACCCCTTTTGAAAAGGAATATATCCGGAAGGACGGGACCCGCATTCCGATCTTGATCGGCGGCGCATCGATGGAAGGAGAAGAGTGCAGCGGCATCTGTTTTGTCCTCGACATAACCGACCGCAAACAGGCCGACGCGCAGCTACGACAGAGCGAAGAGAAGTACCGGCTCTTATTTGAAACCAATCCGCATCCGATGTGGGTCTTCGATCTGGAGACGCTCGCCTTTTTGGCGGTCAATGAGGCGGCCGTTCGCCACTACGGCTACAGCCGCGAAGAGTTTCTCTCCATGACCATCAAGGACCATTGCCCAAGCGAAGAGGTCCCCGCGCTCATCAAGGCCCTCACGCAAATCAGCGCTAAGGTCGGCCCGGCCGGAATCTGGAAGACGCAAAAAAAAGATGGCAGCATCGTCGACGTGGAGATCACCTCCGATCTCATCTTATTCTCAGGAAGAGAGGCCAAGCTCGTTCTGGCCAATGACGTGACCGAACGTCTTCGCGCGGAAAAAGCACTTAGAGAAAGCGAGGAACAATATCGGCTTCTGTTTGATCGCAATCCTCATCCGATGTGGGTGGTCGATAACATCACACAAGGCTTCTTGGCGGTCAATGAAGCGGCCATTCGCCATTATGGTTATTCGCGGGAAGAGTTCGCTCGGATGACGGTTCTTGATATTCGTCCGCCGGAGGAGGTCACTCTCCTGCTCGGTTATTTGGACGAGGCCGCTCGGCGGGAACCGACCCCGGATCCCCAAATGGCCGGCGTCTGGACCCACCGGAAAAAAGATGGCACCCTGATCGAGGTGAATGTGACCTGGAGCCTGATCGACTTACAAGGAAGAGAAGCGCGGCTTGTTCTGGCGGAGGATGTAACGGAAGCAAGAAAAACCGACCGAGAGCTGCAAGAGTCCGAGCGCCGCTTTCGGCAGCTGGCGGAGAACATTCACGAGGTCTTCTGGGTCACGGAACACCATCCATCCCGAACGCTTTACATCAGCCCCGCCTACGAGCGAATCTGGGGCCGCACCATTCAGAGTCTTTATGAACAACCGGACTCATTCCTCGATGCCGTTTTTCCGGAAGATCGCAATCTCATCTATCTCGCTATGGAGCAGATGGATCGGGGAGAACCGACCGAGATCGAATATCGCATCACCCGTCCCGACGGCGCGGTTCGCTGGATTCGAGACCGGGGATTTCCGATTAAAGATGGAGCGGGAAGGGTCTATCGGATTGCCGGGGTCGCCGAAGATGTCACCGAGCGCCGGCAGGTCGAAGCCGCTTTGCGGGAGACCAATGAGACCCTCCGGGCGTTAATCCGCTCTTCCCCATTAGCGACCTTTGCCTTGGATTTAGAAGGAAGGGTAAAGATGTGGAATCATGCGGCGGAGCGGATCTTCGGATGGAGCGAACAGGAAATTTTGAACCGGCCCTTTCCAATTCTTTCGACAAATCCAGAGGAAGAACGGACGATCCTTCAAAAGCTGGTCTCGGAGGGGAAAGGGTTCACCGGATTGGAGGCGCGTCGTTGCCGGAGAGACGGATCGCTGATCGACCTGAGCATCTCCATCGCCCCGCTTCCCGGCGCAGGGCCGAAGATCACAGGCATGATCGCCGTCGTGGCCGATATCTCGGATCGCAAGAAAACGGAAGAGGCGCTTCGGAAGAGCGAAGAGCGCTTCCACCTCATTACACGCGCCACCAATGATACGATGTGGGATTGGGATCTGGTGATGAACACCGTTTGGTGGAATGAGAATTTTCATACTTTTTTCGGCTATCGACCGGATGAGATTGAACCGGGGGTCGAATCGTGGACCAATCGAATTCACCCCGAGGACAAAGATCGGGTCATCGCAGGGATTCACAAGGTGATCGACAGCGGCGAGCAATTTTGGTCGGACGAGTATCGTTTCCGCCGCGGAGATGGAAGCTACGCGACCCTCTTCGATCGCGGCTATGTCGTCCACGATCAGACCGGACGACCGGTTCGGATGATCGGCGCCATGATGAACATCACCGAGCGTAAACAGGCCGAGGAGGCGCTCCGGATCAAGACCGAACAGTTGGCGACTGTCACCGACGCGATGACCGCTTATCTCGACAACCGCGACTGGAACGAGACCAGCTCCCTCCTGCTCCGGTCGGCGCTCCGGCAGACGCAGAGCGAATACGGCTTTATCGGCGTCGTCGTCGAAGGGCCGGCCTTCCGGATTCTGGCGATCGAAGGGATCGATCTCGGACCGATCAAAAACCGCTCCTTCTACGCCGACGCCCTCCGGACCGACGGAGGGCAGGAATACCTTGAACTGCACCGCTTCGACAACCTGTTCGGAAAGGTCATCCAGAGCGGAAAGATCGTCCTCTCCAATAACGCCGCCGCCGATCCACGCTCCGGAGGAATTCCGCCGGGACATCCCGCAATGCGCAACTTCCTCGGCGTTCCGATCATCCGAGAGAACCAGGTGGTCGGAATGATCGGCATTGCGAACCGCCCCGGCGGCTACAGCGGAACCGAGCAGGCCGGGCTTGAAATTCTCTCTCATGCGACGGGAATTCTCTACGATAACTATCGGCGCAGAGAGAGAGAGATCGCCCTGGAGAATCAGCGGCGCAACGTCGAGAAAGAGCTGAGACACTCTCAGGAGCAGCTGCGCAATCTCTCAAGCCGTTTTAACGCAATCGTGGAAGAAGAGAGGACCCGCATCTCACGCGAGATTCATGATGAGTTGGGACAGCTATTGACAATTTTAAAAATGGAACTATCATGGCTCAAAAAACGGCTGCCCAAAAAGGAAGAAGCGCTTCGAGAACGGACGAAATCGATGGCCAAACTGGTCGACACCACGGTACAGACCCTCCGGAAGATTTCAACGGAGTTAAGACCGGGCGTCTTGGACGACCTCGGTTTAACCGCCGCCATTGAATGGCAAGTCCAAGAGTTTCAGGCACGCACCAAGTTACGCTGCTCGCTGAATGTCCACCCCGAGGAGATTCTGCTCGATCCCGATCGATCGACCGCGGTTTTTCGGATTTTCCAGGAGACGCTGACCAATATCGTTCGGCATGCCAATGCCAATGAAGTCAAAATCTCCTTGGTGAAGCGGGAAGATGAATTGACCCTGGAAGTCAAAGACAATGGGAAAGGAATTACTCAAAACCAGATTACCAATTCAAAGTCCCTTGGACTCTTGGGTATCCGCGAGCGAGCGCTTCTTTGGGGCGGGTCGGTCCAAATCAGTGGTCTGCCTGGAAAAGGGACCACGGTGACCGTCCGAATCCCGCTTGATCCAACAAGCGACAAGGGAAAACAAGCATGATTAAAATTTTAATTGCGGACGATCATGCCATCGTCCGCAGAGGACTGAAGCAGATCCTTGCAGAGACACCCGACATGGTTGTCGCGGGAGAAGCACATAACGGTCAAGAGCTGCTCGAAAAAGCGAGAGGCCATCAGTGGGACGTCGTCGTGCTGGATATCTCGATGCCGGGCCGCGGCGGACTCGATATTCTTAAACAACTGAAGAGCGAGCGCCCCAAGCTGCCGGTCTTGATGCTGACCATTCACCCGGAAGATCAGTATGCGGTGCGGGTGCTCCGGGCGGGCGCATCGGGCTATTTGACGAAAGAGAGCGCGCCCGATCATCTGGTCGAAGCGATTCGAAAAGTCGCGCGCGGCGGGAAATACATTAGCCCGCATTTGGCGGAGAAGCTTGCCTTCAACCTCGAGCCGCTCTCCGAGAAGCCGCTGCATGAAGCGCTCTCCGATCGTGAATTTCAGGTGCTCCGATTTATTGCATCGGGGAAAACGGTCAAAGAGATCGGCGAAGAGCTCTCTTTAAGTGTCAAAACCATCAGCACATACCGCACACGTATTCTTGAAAAAATGAAAATGAGAAACAATGCAGAGTTAACCCACTATGCCATTCAACAAAAACTCGTCGATTAACCCACACTTCTCCTTATCTTCGTTATTCTCTAGCAATGGCATGTTTGTAGGATAAATACCTACAAAACTGCCGGTCTTTTTCTCACAAAATAAAGAGACCGTTTCTGATACTCATTTAAATACTTTCCTTCTATAGTTCTGACTAGCTATATCATTGGGGAAATTGTCATATTCAATTTCCCGTTGTCCATAAACATGGAAGATTAAACCAGGAGGGATCAAAATGCCGGAAGCAAGGGCACTGACGAAGCGAGAACAAGAAGTCATTCGACTGGTGGCTGAAGGGTACAAGAATAGAGAAGTTGCGGAGAAGCTTGGAATCCGCGTGAAGACCGTGGAGACCCACCGCGCCAATATCATGAACAAACTCGCTCTTCGAAACGTGGCCCAGTTGATCCGGTACGCCATTCAGAAAGGACTGGTTAAAATCGATCAGGAGGCGTTTGAGGAATCGATCCGCTGATGAAGCGAATTCTCGTCATCGATGATGAGCAGCTTCTTCTCGACCTTTTAACGCATCTTCTCTCCAAAATCGGCTATCAAGTCGACCAGGCGATCGATTCTCAAGAGGCCGCCGGAAAACTCAAGGAAGGAGGATATGACGCCATCTTCCTTGATATAAAAATGCCGCTCATGGACGGAAGGAGACTTTACGAAAAGGTCCAGACGCATTTCCCCGAAATGGCCCGGCGAATCATTTTTTTAACGGGGGATATCGCGAATCAATCGACGGCGGAGTTCATTCGAGAAACGGGGAATCTTCGTCTTCAGAAACCGTTTACAATTAAAGAAATCAAGACGGTGCTCGATCTGCTTTTCCAGTCGGTTTAGATTTTATTTTTGGGAATTTCGAGGACCGTCTGTCGATACCAAAGAAACGACAAGAGCGTTTTGCTGTCGATGATTTTTCCTGAAAGGGCTTGCTGGTAAGCCTCCTCGAAGGGGAGCGGAACCACTTCGATAAACTCCCCCGGATCGGTCTGGGCATCCGGGCTGGGACGCAAATCGCGACCGAGGAAGACCTCAATCTTTCCGGTCGAGAAACCGACGGAATGATAATACCGAAAGAGGAAGTCAAGCCGCTCCGGCCTCCGTCGAATTTCCTCTTCACATTCCCGCCGCGCCGTCTCCGCCGGCGCTTCACCCGCTTCTAATATACCGGCTGGGATTTCCAAGGTGATCTGACGGATTGCCGGACGGTATTGACGAACGAGGTAAACCCGCCCGTCCGAATCGACGGGAAGAATGCCGACCGCGTCCGGAGGAGCGATGATTTCCCGCAGCGCCTCCGTCCCGTCCGGAAGACGAACAATCTGCTCCTCCGCCCGGATATATTTTCCCTGATAGACAATTTTTTTCCGGACAAATCTTTCTTCCAGATCCAAGAAGACCCCACCGAGTCAGTGCGAAATTCGACTTCCTTACCCAAATTATTCGCTTGATCGTCTTGCCGCAGGCGCATAGAGCCGATCGGCATACTCTTTCACCATCCGTCTTGCACAGAAGAAAGGGGTCACCGTGCGGATCGCCTCTTTCACCGTTTGAATCCAACCCCGCGGGACTCCGTCCCCGTCCCGCCGGTAGTAAAGAGGAATCACTTCATTTTCCAAAATACTGTAGAGGCTCTCGGCATCGGCGGTATCCTGCATTTCAGGAGAAATATTCTGAAGCGAGGGTCCCGGTGGAACGCCGAAGGTCCAGCCGTTTGATCCGTTGTATCCCTCCGGCCACCATCCATCCAGCACGCTCAATTGAGGAACACCGTTCAGGGATGCTTTCATTCCGCTGGTGCCGCTTGCCTCCAGCGGCGCCCGCGGGGTATTCATCCAGATATCGACCCCCTGAATGAAAAAGTGGGCCACATGCATATCGTAATTCTCAACGAAAGCGATATGACCCGCCAGCCCCGAGTCCTTGGCAAGATTGTAGACCTGCTGGATAAGCCGTTTGCCGAGCTCATCGGCGGGATGGGCCTTGCCGGCAAAGACGATTTGAACCGGTCGCCATCGGTTCCCCAAAATTTTCTTAAGCCGCTCCAGATTCTGAAAAATCAATGTCGCCCGCTTGTAGGCGGTGAATCGTCTGGCGAAGCCGATCGTCAACGCCTCCGGATCGAGAAGGGTGCCGGCCGCCAGGAGTTGAACCGGATCGGCGCGATCCTCCGTCCAGGACATCCTCGCTCGCTCTCGGACAAATGCAAGCAACTTCCGCTTCAGATGCTGACGCGTCTCCCAAAGGAGATCATCCGGGATGTCCATTACCCGCTGCCAGAGCATTGGGTCGTCGTGATGATGAACCCAGTCGGGAGAAATATATTTTTTATACAGATCGTTCATCTCCGGCGCAACCCAGGTCGGCACATGAATTCCGTTTGTGATCGAAATAATCGGAACCTTCTCGACATCAGTATTCGGCCAGAGATGTTGCCACATTCTTCTTGAGACCTCTCCGTGGAGTTGGCTGACCGCATTGCGACCTTCGGTCAGATGAAAGGCAAGGACGGTCATGTTAAACGCCTCTCCCCATGGCTCCGGATTGCGGCCCAATTCCCAGAAGCGGACCTGGTCGAGTCCCAACATCGGCCAATAGTTCGAGAAATATTTTTCAATCAGTGAAGCGGGAAACGCATCATGCCCGGCCGGAACCGGCGTATGGGTGGTGAAGATGCTGGTCTTTCGCACCGACTCCGCCGCTTCCTCAAAACTCTTGCCGGCGGCCACCCCCTCTCGGATTCGCTCCAACATCTGGAAGGAGGTATGCCCCTCGTTGCAATGCCAGACGTGAGGACGGATGCCGAGGGCGCGCAACAGACGAACCCCGCCGATCCCGAGAACGATTTCTTGACGAATTCGAAGCTCCTGATCTCCGCCGTAGAGCCGGGCGGAGAGTTCTCGATCCCAGGGGGCATTTTCAGGAACATCCGTATCCATTAAATAAAGGCGGACCCGACCGAGCCGGACCTCCCAGACCTTGAGGTAGACACTCCTCGGCCCCACAGGAACCTCGACGAGCACTTGCCCCGAAGGAAATTGGGCCGGTCGAATGACCACGGTGTTTAAATCAAGCGGGCGATAGACCGCTTCTTGCCAACCGTCCGCTTGGATCTTCTGATGAAAATAGCCTTGCGGGTAGAGAAACCCCACGCCGACCAAGGGGAGACCGAGGTCCCCCGCTTCCTTGCAATGATCTCCTGCCAACAGCCCCAACCCGCCGGAGTAGATCGGCAACGAGTTATGAAGCCCGAATTCAGCCGAAAAGTAGGCGATTGAAACAGAAGCGAGATCGGGATAGCGCCCTCCAAACCAGGTTGGACGCGAGCCGAGATCGGTGTCAAATGCCTTGAGCACCGCATCATAGCGGCGGAGGAAGGTTGGATCTTCAGCCGCCTCCTTTAGCCGCTCCTGCGTCACCCCCTGCAACACCCTGACCGGATTGTGGTTGGTCTGCTTCCAGAGCGGCCGGTCGAGGGCCTCAAAGAGTGCCCGCGCTTCCGGATGCCAACTCCACCAAAGATTATAGGCAAGCTCTTCCAACCGATTGATCCGCTGGGGAATTTGTAACGGCTGTTTCATCAATTCAATCCTTTCTTCAGAAGTGTGCAAAAGACCCTTCCAGGAATAGGTGTCGTTTGCAAAATGCCTTTGCCTTCGGACACCGTTGTCCGGCCCAAATAGCGAACGATTGTGTATTTGTGTGCCAGCTTAACAAATTTGGCTCCAAAGATCAATGAAAGAGACGCGTAGGACAGGATACCAGAGTTGCTTCAAAAGGGATCTCTCGTGTCTTACGCCTCCACTGTCTCTGTTTTGTCATTTGGTTTTTCAGAATAAATCGGTTATGATGTGGACATGCCTGAACGTTCCTCCGAGGTCCGCCCCATCTTCGTCGTCTCCGATGCCACTGGGGAGACCGCGGAGAAGATCTGCCAGGCGGCGCTCTCTCAGTTTTCTCAAGACAAAACCGTTTTGGCCCGCCGACATTATATTCGCTCCGAGGCTCAGATTCAGGAGGTGCTTCAAGAAGCAAAGTCGCGTCAAGGATTAATTATCTTTACGTTCGTCTCCGAATCGCTTCGGCTCAAGATCCGAGAAGGGGCGCTTCAATCAGGGCTGCTGGCGGTCGATCTGCTTGGTCCGCTCTTGACCGCAATGAGCCATTTTCTCAAAAGTCCCCCTCGCTCCGAGCCGGGCCGACTTCATCGAATCGATACCGACTACTTCAGCCGCGTGGAAGCGGTGCAGTTCACCGTCAAACACGACGACGGCCAGAACATCCAGGGGGTTCCCCAGGCCGATATCGTCCTGGTCGGCCCCTCCCGAACCGCCAAGACCCCTCTTTCCATCTACTTGGCCCAGTTCGGTTATAAAGTCGCGAACATTCCCATTGTCTTGAATATTCCCCTCCCGAAGGAGTTGCAGAAGCTCGATCCGGCCAAGGTGGTGGCGCTGATCATCGATCCCCAACGCTTAATGGAGATTCGAGAGGCGCGCCTTATGAAGCTGAACCGAAGGGTCGCCGGATATGCCGACATGGAGGCGATCGTGCAGGAGCTGAATTACTGCCGCGAGCTCTACCGCCAGAATCCGAAGTGGGGAATTCTGGATGTCACCGGACGGGCCGTGGAAGAGGTCGCGACCGATATCATGGCCTGGATTCGCCGCGCCGACCCCCTCCGATAGCTCGCCGCAATCGACCTACCCCATGAAAATCATCCTATGTTAAAATTACAAGCGGGAGGGAAATACCCGATGGCTTCCACCTGGGTTGAGGAGGCGACCGAGACCAATTTTGAAGAGAAAGTCATCGCCGCGTCGAAAACGACGCCGGTGCTGGTCGATTTCTGGGCGCCCTGGTGCGGCCCCTGTCGGATGCTGACTCCGATCCTGGAGCGGGTGATCGACTCCTTTCAGGGAAAGGTTCGTCTCATCAAGGTGAACACCGATGAAAACCCGAGCCTGGCAGGGCGATATCGAATTCAAGGAATTCCGGCGGTGAAAGCGTTTGTCGATGGTCAGATGGTCGACGAATTCGTTGGTGTCCTTCCTGAGCGGCAGGTCCGGGAATTCGTCGATAATTTGGTTCCCTCCGAGGCCGATCTCCTCGCGCAAAGAGCACGGCCGATGGAAGAGGAGCAGCCGCAGGAAGCGCTGAAGCTTTACGAAGCGGCGCTGAAGCAAGAACCCCAACATGCCGCTTCTTTGTTGGGAAAGCTTCGGCTTCTTCTGGCGCTCGATCGGCTTGAGGAGGCCCGCCTTTTCTTCAATCATCTGCCGGCCCCCCTCCAATTTCATGAAGAGACCCGCCGGCTTCAGATCCGACTCGACCTCGCCCTCTCCCAAAAAAGTGGTCCGACACTGGCCGAGCTGCGCGCTCGTGCGTCGCGCGAACCGGAGAACCTTCAACATCAATTCGATCTTGCCAACCGCCTCGCGGCAGAAGGGAAGTATGAAGAGGCGTTGGAAGCCTACCTTGCGATTGTTCGGAAAGACCGCCGCTTCAATGACGACAGCGCTCGAAAGGCGATGCTTCAGCTCTTCGAAGTCATCGGGGTCCGCTCTCCGCTGGCTGAGAGGTACAGAGAGAAGCTGGCGCAGATTCTGTTCTAGCTTCTGAGCGCTCCCTCCGGTCTGTTTACCAACCAGACACTAATCAAAATCAATCCCATGCCTACGAGCTGCTTGATCGAAATCGACTCCGAAAGGAGAATCACTCCGAGTAGCAACGCCGTCACCGGAATCAGATTGCTGAAAATTGATGCCCGGGTCGGGCCGACCGCTTGAAGGCCGATGTTCCAGGCAAAGAAAGCGATGACCGAGGCGAAAAGAATCAAATAACTCAGCGCTCCCCAGGCCGACGGTGGAATCGCCTGCATCGGCGCACCCTCCAAGACAGTGAAAGGAACGATCATCATCGTGCCGATGGAGAAGGTCGCCATCGTCAGAACGAGAGATGAGTGGTTCTTGAGAAACAATCGCGCCAAAAGTGTATATGAAACCCAGGAGAGAACACCGAGACAGATGAAGAGATCTCCTTTCCACGAAGCGAGGACCTCCCCGTGCGGAAGGCGGGCAACCACGAAAAGAACGCCAACAAATGAGAGGAGGGATCCGATCGTTCGTCGCCGGGTCAATGGCTCCCGAAAAAAAAGGGAGGAGAGGAGGACGGTCAGAACCGGCGTCGATCCCATGATGATCCCTGCCTCTGAGGCGGGGATGGTCCGAAGACCATAGTAGTTGGAGAGTTGATTCCCGATCATCGAGAGAAAGGCGAGGAGGAAAAGGAGGGGGAGCTCCTCTCTTTGAAACCGCCGCCGCCGCTCGTTGGATCTCCACCAGAACGGCAGCAGACAAAGGGTCGCCCCCATCCCGCGAAGAAGCGCAAGGTGCAACGGCGGGAAAAAGGTCACCCCCCATTTTTGGGCGATTACCGAGCCGCCCCAGAGGAAGGCGGCGAGCATTAACAGGAGGGAGGCGGTGCGATGCGAGACCGGCTTCATCTCGTTGGAATCCGCCCCTCATCCATATCAATCATATTGAGAACATTCATCGCCGAGATCGACCTCGGCGGCCAGTTCCAGATAAATCTTCCTTCGATAAGCGACGGTCTCCGGCGTTGGGCGGGCGGCGATCGCCGCTGCCCAGATCTCCTTCTCCGACACGGTATGTGGGATCGCATGTTGGTCCACCCAGGCCAGAATCGCCTCGTCGTTCCTTGCCGCCAGAATCGTCGCCCTCCGTTTCTCCGCGGCCAAGCCGGTGAATGCGAGAAAGCGCCCGTCCAGGGCAAACTCCGTTGGCTTGAGGAAATTGCCGACATACTCCGAGGGAAGCGCTCCTTTCGCGTGAAGGCGGATCTTATCGATGAGCCGGCGCAGAAGATAGCCCCCCAGCCGCTCGCGCGTGGACCGGAGCGATGGGCGATTGGGTGCGATCACGATTTTTCCTTCTCTCCCTTCCGGCGGACAAAGATCATTGAGCTGTACCCTTCCTCTTGCGCTGTGACAAAGCCAAGTTTTTCGTAAAAAGGCCGTTTATCACGGGTAAGCAGATAGAAGACCGGAACCTTCTTCAAAGAGGGATGAGTCAACACTTTATAGATCAGGGCACGGCCGACCCCTTTTCTCTGCACATCGGGGTGGACGATCACATCGTAGACCGCCGCGCGAAAAATGAAATCGGTCAGCACCCGGGCGAAAGCAACCAGGCGCGGCCCCTCCCAGAGAGAGAAGACGAGGCTCGACTGGGCCAGGACCTGTTGGGTCTCTTCCAACGTTCGATCTTTGGACCAATCGGCAAAGCGGTAGAGCGCCAAGACCGCATTCGGGTCGATCTCTCTGCTGTCGCTGAATCGGAGCGGCGTTTTCATTTCGGCGTCTTTCATCGGCGGGATTAAAACGGCTTGCGCGCGACGACGATCCGAATTGCCATCGGCAAGGCAATTTCTTCCCCTTTTCGATATTGCTCGACCGCCTCTTTGATTTGACGCTCCGCCTCCGCGCGATCTTTCGTCGAGAGCTTGGCAAAGAGCGGCTGCAGCGGAGCCGCCATGTCAAGAAGGTTCGTCCAATAGGTCTCAGCCGAATCGTAGAAGGAATCGGCGAGCAACTCCTCGTCCGCCAGCTTATGAAGCCCGGCCCGCACCGCGATCCCAGAAAGGTCTCCCGGTTTTGCCAACCGGAAGATACCCGGCTGATCGGGGGGAGGAGGGGGGATCTCGATAAACCGCCTGAGAACATCCATCGGAATTCGGATAAACGGGTTCCGATCCGGCCCTGACCAGACCGCCGCCGCGAAATAACCCTCCGGCTTCAGGACCCGCGCGATCTCGGAGAGCGCCGTCGAGACATCGGGAAGAAACATCAGGCAGAACCGGCTGATCACTGCATCAAACGATTCATCCCCCTCCGACAGACGGCTCACGTCGGCGACGCGAAAATCCAAATTGAAAAGGCCCAAGCCGTACGCCTTGCGCTTGGCCCGATCGAGCATCTCTTCGGAGAGATCAAGGCCGATCACCTCTCCTTGATTGCCGACCGCATCAGCGGCGACAATCGCCGGATAGCCGGTGCCGGAGCCGAGGTCAAGCACCCGCTGCCCCGGCCGGATGCGCGCATCGCCGACGAGCCGGTAGTTGAGAAAAGACATATTTTGATGAAGGAGCGCATCCCACTTTTCCCAAGCCGGCGCCACCCGGCTCCAATCTTGCCGCTGCTGGTTGATGATCTCTTCGGGGTTCAACTGCGCCATCGAAATTCCTTTCCTTTGAAAATTCATTCTCCGTAGAGACGTCCCGGCGGGACGTCTCTACACGAAAAAATAAATCGTTGGGGCAATCTACCACAGCCGTGGCATTCAAATCAATGAATGTGATCCTGGTTTGCCGTTGAATTGATCGATCGTTTCCATTATTCTAATCCCCGGAGGTCTCCATGCCATTCAAAGACAAGGTTGTCCTCATCACCGGCGGGGGTCGCGGCATCGGCCGCGCCGCCGCGGAGCGTTTTGCGGCCGAAGGGTGCAAGGTGGCGATCTGCGCCCGGAGCGAAGGGGAGCTTTTCGGAACAGCCAAGGCGATCGAAGAGGCCGGCGGCGTGGCCCGGCCGTTTCGGGCCGATATCTCGGTCAAGCGGGACGTTCAGCGGATGGTCACCCAGATCATCTCGGACTGGGGGACAATCGACTTTCTCATCAACAACGCCTCGGTCCTCGGTCCCTCGGAGCCGATTGCAACCTATCCCGCTGAAGCATGGGAGGAGGTGATTCGGATCAATGTCAATGGGACGTTCTATGTGACGCAAGCGGTCGTACGAACGATGATCCCGCGTCGCGCCGGAACGATCCTCTCGATCACCTCCAGCGTCGGGAGGATCGGGCGGGCGACCTGGGGGGCCTACTCGGTTTCGAAGTTTGCATTGGAAGGGATGATGCAGACGCTCTCCGAGGAGGTGGCCCCGTTCAATCTGCGGGTGGTGACGCTTAATCCCGGCGGCACACGAACGAAGATGCGCGCCGCCGCCTATCCGAAAGAAGATCCGACCCAACTTCAAGACCCGGCGCGGGTGGCAAAGGCGCTCCTCTTCCTCGCAATCACCGCCTCCGCCAACCCCGCCCTCCATGGAAAATCGCTCAACATGGCCGATCTTCATGACGAGATGAAATGACGCTTCCCCCATCACCGCCACGGATCGATCTTCCCCTCGCCGAAGAGATCTGCCGCCGACACAAAGTCGGCCGCCCGGTTTGGGTCTCCGAGCCGTTGAAAGGGGCGATCAATGAGAGTTATCTCTTTCTCCTGGAGAGTGGCCGGCGATGGGTCTGCCGGATCAACATTCACGATCGGGATCTCGACAAGATCGGGCGGGAGGCAAAGAGCTACCGATGGCTCCACCAGGTCGCGCCTGATCTGCCGCTCGCCCTCGACTATCTTCCCGACTGCTCCAAGGAACTCCTTCCGTTCGATTATGCCTTAATCCCATTTTTGGAGGGGCGCGGCGTCGGCGAGGCAATTGAGTCGCTTCCAATCGAGAAGCGCAGCGCCCTTCTGGAGGAGATCGGCCGACTGTTGCGGCGATTTCATCGCATTCGAATCCCCTTCTTCGGAAATCGGCTCGATGACCCGCGCGTTTTTCCGAAAGAGGCCTCTTGGCGCGACTATCTGCAAGAACGATTCGAACAGGAACTCTCCGATTGCGAAAAAGCGCTCGGCCGTCCGCCAACCTGGAAAGAAACACTGACCCTCCGCTTTACCGAGGGCTTGCAGACGCTCCCCGACCCAATCGAGCCGGTCTTCCTCCATGGAGACTTCCATTATGATAATCTTCTCTTTGTAGAGAGGGAATCGGGGGCGCCGCGAATCTCGGGGGTCTTTGATTTGGAGTGGGCCTGGTGGGGCGATGCGGCGGCCGATCTGCTTCATCTTGAAGAGGCTTTCTTCTTCTATCCTCAAGATCGTGCCCCGTTTCTTTCTGGCTATGGCGAGGCCGCCTGGCCGACTGAATCGCTGAAAGTCTATCGGATGCTTCATTCGCTGCGGGTCCTCACCGTCGGATATGAAATGCCCCCGGAGCCCGATTGGAATCTCATCGCCCGCCACGAGGAGCAGCTTCGCTTATTGGCGGAAGGGAAGAATCCGATGGAAGTGTTTTGATCGATCACAAAACAAGGAGGAAGGGTCGATGAAAGCGGTCCGTTTCCACCGGTTCGGAGAGGTCGATACTCTGGTCTATGAAGAGGTCCCCACGCCGAAGGCTGGGCCGGGAGAGGCGGTGATCCAGGTGAAAGCGTGCGCCTTGAATTACCTCGACCTCTGGATTCAACAAGGAGTTCCTGCCTATAAGATCCAGCTCCCGCATATCCCCGGCTCCGATGTTGCTGGAATCGTGTCGGAGGTCGGACCCGATGTCGAGGGCATTTCCGTCGGTCAGCGGGTCATCATTGCTCCGGGGCTCTCCTGCTTCCGCTGTCCTTATTGCCTCTCCGGACGGGACAACCTTTGCGACCATTACCGAATTTTCGGAGCGGGAACCGACGGCGGCTACGCCGAGTTGACAAAAGCACCGGCGATGAATCTGATCCCCGTTCCAGACGGAATCTCCTTTGAAGAGGCGGCCGCTTTCCCGATCACCTTTCTGACCGCATGGCACATGCTGATCACCCGCGCCGGGTTAAGACCGGGACAAGATCTACTTGTTCTGGCGGGAGGAAGCGGCGTCGGGAGCGCTGCGATTCAGATCGGCAAGCGGGTCGGCGCGCGGGTCCTCGCGACGGCAAGCACGTCGAGAAAACTCGACCAAGCCCGCCAACTGGGAGCCGATCTGCTGATCAATTACACCGAGCGCGACTTTGCGAAGGAAGCCATGAGGATGACGAAGGGACGGGGGGTCGATGTCGTCTTCGAGCATGTGGGACAGGCCACCTTTGCAAAGAGCATCGTCTCACTCGCCAGAGGAGGGGTCATCGTCACCTGCGGGGCGACGACCGGGCCGACCACCGAGCTCGATCTTCGCCACATCTTCTGGAAGGACCTTTCCATCTTAGGCGCACGGATGGGAACCCGAGCGGAGATGGAGACGGTCACGCGCTTGATCGGAGAGAAGAAGTTAAAACCGATCATCGATTCAACTTTTCCTCTCTCCAAAGCCCGGGAAGCCCAGGAGAAGATGCGCTCCCGAGATCTCTTTGGAAAGGTGGTTCTCACACCGGAGCGATGAACCGCTTCGTTCGTCTACCTTATCGTGCGAAGTTGAGAAGAGGATTGTAGAGGGCGAAAAGGCCGTTCGGATTGGGATACCAGACCCAAGCCGACATGACCCAAAGGTCGGGATGCCAGAAGACCAGCGGCGCTTTGGTGAGCGGATGCTCTTTGGGACATTGCTCTTGCTTCTCTAAGTTCAAGTTGGTTCCATCCTCGAAATGACACATCATCGGATGCTTCATAAATTCGGCCCCTTTGAAAGGGAGAACGCTTCCCGGGTTCCGATCGATGGCGGTGATGAACATCACACCGGTTAACTCGAACCGGCCGTCCCGCTCATCATAAATAAGAATCGGGGGACGGCGAAGATCAAACCCGGAGCCGGAGAAGAGCTTCGGATTCGCAAACTGGTAACCCATATTCGGAATATATCCGGTGAACCGGAAATAGCCGTCGGCCCGCGCCTTGTCGATATCGCGATACTTCTCCGTTGCGACGCGAATCTCATATACTTGGCGGGCCGATTCGGAACTCACCCCCGGCGCGGAGCGCCGACTAAAATAAGAACACCCTCCCAAGAGGAAGAAGACCAGTAAAAGGACGCTCCCTGTCCGAATTCCTGCTGCATTGAACCGTCGGCGGTCACACCAAAGCCGTTTTTCCATTGACATTCTTCTCCAGTAAATCTTAGGCCAGATCGATCCAGATCTGATCGTCCTCTCTCTTGACCGGATAGGTCTTGAGCTTTAACTTCGGGCTGAGCGGAGAGGTCCCGTCTTTAATATTAAAGCGCCAGTGATGCCAAGGGCAGATCACCTGTTCCCCTTCAATCCTCCCCTCAGCCAGCGGTCCCGCCTGATGGAGGCAGAGGTTCGAGGTGGCATAAAATTCATCTCCCAATCGAAAAAGGGCGATTTCGAGATTGTTAATCTCGATGAGCTTTGCGGATCCGGGTGGGATTTCATTGACCTTTGCGACTGAAATAAATGGCATTGCTTCTCCGTTGGATAAAAATGGCCGATCGAACCGGCCTCGATCGCCGGCGAGGTTATATAGCAAATTTACCATAAAAATGGAAGTAGACCGCCTACGCTAAAAAATAAGCGGCTAAGGAAAATGTCCTTTTGACAACCCCTTTTTTCCCCGATATAATTTCCGACCGGAGGTGGGAATGTCGAGATTTTCAATGTTTTTTTGGGGCGCGATGGCAGTCTTAATGGCGGTCGCTTTCGGTTTCGTGACCGGCGTTTTCAATCCGGGGGAGAAGGTCAATGCCCTTTGGTTGGTGGTGGCCGCCGCCTGTTTCTATATTCTGGCGATCCGCTTTTACGGCCGCTTCCTTTCCAAGCGGGTCATGGAGTTGGACGATCGGCGGATTACCCCGGCCCATCGGCTCCGGGACGATCACAATTTCCAACCGACCAATCGCTGGATCCTCTTCGGACATCATTTTGCGGCGATTGCCGGCGCGGGGCCGCTCCTCGGACCGGTTCTTGCGGCGCAATTCGGTTTTCTTCCCGGTTTCCTCTGGATCGTGATCGGAGCGGTTTTGGCCGGCTCGGTTCAAGATTTCATCATTCTGGTCGCCTCGATGCGCCGGAACGGCCGCTCGCTCCCTCAGATTGCGAAAGATGAGATCGGGCCGATCACCGGCGTCGCCACAACGATTGCGGTTCTCTTCATTGTCGTCGTCGCGCTGGCCGGGTTGGGACTCGCGGTGGTGAACGCCCTCTACCATAATCCCTGGGGAACTTTTACCCTCGCGATGACGATCCCGATCGCTCTCTACATGGGTTTTCATCTCCAAAAATTCCGCCCCGGCCATGTGGGAGAAGTTTCCATCATCGGGGTGGCGCTCCTTTTTTTCGCGGTAATCGGCGGACAATGGATCGCCGAAACGCCGCTCGGCGCGGCCTTTGATTTTGATCGGAACACGCTGGTCTGGCTGCTCGCCGGATATGGTTTTCTCGCCTCCGTTCTCCCGATCTGGATGCTCCTGGTTCCGCGCGACTATCTCTCTACTTTCATGAAGGTGGGGGTCGTCTGTCTGTTGGGAGCCGGCGTCATCTTGATGGCCCCGACCATTCAGATGCCCCGAATCACCGGTTTCATCAACGGCGGGGGGCCGGTGATCCCAGGGACTCTCTTCCCGTTCGTCTTCATTACCATTGCTTGTGGGGCGATCTCCGGCTTTCATTCGCTCGTCTCCTCAGGAACGACCCCGAAGATGGTTTCGTGCGAGTCCCACGCGATGGTCGGTTACGGCGCGATGCTGATGGAGAGCTTTGTCGGGGTGATGGCGCTGGTAGCGGCGTCGATCCTCGTCCCTGGAGATTATCTGGCGATCAATACGAAGCTGGGACCCGAAGCGCTGGCGGCCCTCGGTTATCCGGTCAGCCAGATTCAAACGCTTTCGCAGTTGGTGGGGGTCGATGTGGCCGGCCGCCCCGGCGGGGCGGTCTCTCTGGCGGTCGGGATGGCATCGATCTTCTCATCCCTCCCCGGAATGAAGGCGCTGATGGCCTACTGGTATCAGTTCGCCCTTCTGTTTGAGGCGCTTTTTATTCTGACGACGATCGACGCCGGCACCCGGATCGCCCGCTATTTGGTCCAAGAGATGGGGGCCAACTTCTACTCTCCTCTTCGCAACATCAACTGGGCGCCGGGGGTGTTGGTGACCAGTTTTCTGGTTGTCTTCTCCTGGGGATATTTGATCTCCAACGGGAGCATTTCCACGATCTGGCCGATGTTCGGGGCGGCCAATCAGCTCCTCGGAACGCTGGCGCTTTGTGTGGGGACAACCATCTTGATTAAAATGGGAAAGGCGAAGTATCTCTGGATTACGGCGCTGCCGATGCTCTTTGTCGGGACGGTCACCCTGACCGGAAGCTGGCAGCTCCTCTGGCGCTTTCTCGATCAAGCGGGAAAGGCGGCCTCCTCCGGACAGGCCTTCTCTCTCTACTTGAATGCGGGGCTGGTCGCCGCCATCGTTCTCTTGGCGATCGTCATCCTCTTCGATTCAGTGATCAAATGGTACGGCTATCTCGTTTTGAATCGACCGTACACCTCCTCCGAGGTCACGCCGGATCTCGCCCAAGTCCCGACCGATCTCAAATATTAGCCGGGTTGAGGGCGGCGGGGCTTTTCCTTTGGCGGGAGCGCGGCTTCGGCGGTAAAATCCCCCGCTCCTTTCGAAAAAGGTCGATCGATCCCCAGAATTGTCGGATCTGGGTGGCGAGATAGCGGGTCGCGGGAATTTTTTGCAGCTCCGTGGTGGTCGGATGATATCCCAGCCCGAGCACCACCGCATCATACCGTTCGCTACAACTCGCCTTCTTTGCGACAATCCAGATCCCCTCCAGCTCAGATGCGGTGATCCCGTGCACCTTCAGAAGTCGATGAAGCCGACAAAGCGACATCTGGTTGGCCTGCGCGACCGCTTTCAGCGTCAGCAGCTTTCTGTAATCTGAGAGAATCTTCTCCCTGGGGATGCCGATCTCCCAAGACGGCTTGTATTCGAAGAGTCCGAACTCCGACCCTTTGACCAAAAGCTGTCGCACCCGCTCGCGGCTGAGGCCGATCTCATCGGCCACTCTTTGAAGGGTTCCCCGCTCTTGATAGAGGCAGTACACCTCCAAAAGCCGCTCCACTCGCGATCGCCTTCGACGCGCCGGCATCGACATTTCTTTTCCTTCCAACGCCCACCCGATCTTTCTCTGGATAAATCGAGAAATCGGCCCCCCCGCGAGAATCTTCCGGAGGGTCGATGGAGTCACCCCCAGCCTGGAGGAGGCGTCGAGAAGATCGATGTGACTGGTGATCATTTTCCTCAACTGAAAAAAGAGCCGAAGGCTCGACGGTGCCGGCGCTGAAATGGACGACATATTCCCCCTCCTATGAAATTGGCTCCATTGACAGCGAAAGCTTGGTCATCCAGATTTCGTATTCATAATCGACATAGAGCCATTCCGGATTCCTTTTTACATCCCGCAACTCCGAAATCATCATTCTGAAATCGGGCGCGTCCGCTTCATTGAACTCAAAATAGGTGAGAAAATCATACGGCGCCGACGGATCGATGTAGCGCGTGTGATAGAGCCTCCTAAAAATTCGATCGGCATACTTCCGCCCGATCCCGATATGTCCCTCATGTCGGATGGTTTTTTGGAAAAGGATCTGCCGCTCATCTTGACTCAGCTTCCACCACGCCGCCGATTTTCCGATCGGGATCAAAACGGCCGTGGTCTCCGCAGAAGGGGGCAACTCGGGCCGGGAGCTCTTCTCTAACTCAACCCGATCACTTCGATAGGTATAGTGGAGGTGCTGAACAACCCCTCGAAGAGGAAGCCCGTTTGAAAATTCTTGTTGGCCGTTCCGATAAAATTGAATCGGTGAGTCGCTTTCAACCCGGGCCAAAATGATCCCCCGGCGAAGGGGAGAAGGGGCCTCCCCGCGAATGGAACGGACTTCCCGAACGAGATATCGGTCGAGCCGGTTCACCCCTTCATGGGCAAATTGAGTTTGTATTTCCTCAATTGGGATGAAATGCGTCCAGATTGTTGAAACCGTTTGAGTCTGCATCCGTTCTCCTGTGGCCCCGAAAGTGAAACAATCCGCTCTCTCTCATTGTACTTTTGTATGAAAGCCATTCTGTTACGGAACCGTCACAGCGCTGTTAAATCTCTGTTAACAACTCCAGACCATTCCATTCGTTCGATGTTCGCTTCGTGATCTGAGATCCGCTCCATCACCATTTTTTATAAGGAAGAAACTTCCCGTTCATCGTCACCTTCACCCGATCTCCCTTCGGGTCCTCCACCTTCTCAACATGCATCGTAAAGTCGATGGCGCTCATGATTCCATCGCCGAATTTCTCATGGATCAGCGCTTTGAGTGTGTCGCCGTAGACTTGGACAATCTCATAAAAACGATAGATCAGCGGATCGCTCGGCACCGCTTTCTCTGTTCCTTTGTATGGAGGCTCCTGCAATGCGGCGGAGACATCGGGTCCGAGATGGAGGAGCTTGCAGAGTTGATCCGAATACTCTTTCGGCATGCTGTTCTGGCCCAAGCAGGCCGATGTTGTCCAGACGGGAGACATGCCGATTTCCGCCGCAATTTCTTCCCAGGTCATTTTTTTATCGCTCTTCGCGGTGAGAATTGCCTCCGTGGCCTCGACCTTTTTCATCTTTCCTCCTCAGAAGCGAGATGGACCATTTTAAATCATTCCGATCACGCCCTCTTTTGATTCGTTTATTGAGGCATCGTCACGAGCGCGGGACCTTTCACAGACGCATCCGCTCGATCCGATCGGCGCTTCATCTCTCCTTTGCCATAGAGAAATTCAAGGATCTCCCCCTTCCAATGTTGATATCCGGATTGTCGGACCAGTTCGATCCGCGATCGGGGACGGCGAAACGGAATCGGCACAATCCGGCCGATCGTGGCCCCCGGTCCCTGCGTCATCATGACGACGCGGTCGGAGAGAAGGAGCGCTTCATCGACATCGTGCGTCACCATCAAGACGGTCGTTCCGAAT
>Ga0070739_10000255_pt1 | contig 110282 bp, 101 predicted proteins | sample Coa_R1_7_FD_66445 | JGI IMG/M metagenome (GOLD analysis project Ga0070739, IMG submission 66445) | Surface soil microbial communities from Centralia Pennsylvania, which are recovering from an underground coalmine fire - Coalmine... | ecosystem: Environmental > Terrestrial > Soil >...
GCCGAACTGGAATAGCAGCGCCATCTTCCTGGCCTGGGACGACTGGGGCGGGTTTTACGACCACGTGCCGCCGCCAGTGGTGGATGGCAACGGCTACGGGCTGCGGGTGCCGGGCCTGGTGATCAGCCCCTATGCCAGACATGGCTACATCGACCACCAGACGCTCAGCTTCGACGCCTACCTGAAGTTCATCGAGGACCTGTTCCTCGATGGCCAGCGGCTGGACCCCCAGACGGACGGGCGGCCGGACCCGCGGCCCACGGTGCGGGAGACCGTACCGCAGCTCGGCGATCTGCGCAACGATTTCGACTTCAGCCAGCCCCCCCGCCCCCCGCTAGTGCTGCCGCCCTGGCCAGGCGGCGAGCCGACCCCGGCGCCGACCGACGCGGCCAGCAGCGATGACAATGACTAACGCGGTGGGCGCGCAGGCGCATCACAGGCCGGCCAGCCGCTCGTACACCTGGATGAGCGTGGAGTCATCCTTGTCGCCCAGCCCCAGGGCCATCCCGGCCTTGTACAGCTCGCGGGCGGCGGCGGCGAGCGGGGTGGGCGCCTGGAGCGCCTGCGCCCCATCCAGGACGATCGACAGATCCTTGAACAGCAGCGCCAGGGCACTGTGGAGTTCGTCGAAGCGGCGCTCGACCATGCGCGGTGCCCGCGCCTGAAGCATCCACGAGGCGGCGGCACTGTGGGACACCAGGTCCAGCATCATCGCCTGGTCCAGCCCGGCCCGACGCGCCAGCACCAGCGCCTCGGCCGCGGCCGCCAGGTGGATGCCGCACAGCACCTGGTTCACCATCTTTGCGCTCTGGCCGTCCCCTACGTTCGGCCCGACGTGGTACAGGCGCTCCCCGAGCGTCTCCAGCAGCGGCCGGCAGCGGCGGACGCGCTCCTCGGGCCCACCGAGCATGATCGAGAGCTTCCCCGCCTCGGCCCCGGGGGTGCCGCCGCTCATCGGCGCGTCGAGTAGCTCCACCTGGCGCTCCGCCGCGCGCCGCTCCAGCTCCCGGACCTGCGCCGGTGACACGGTGGACATGACGATGATCGTCCCGCCGGGCTCCAGCCCGGCCAGCGCGCCGTCCGGACCGCCCAGCGCCTGCTCGGCCTGGGCGAAGTCGCGCACCACCAGCAGGACGAAGCGGGCGCCGCTGGCTGCCGCGCGGGCGGTCGGCTCTGCCCGCGCTCCGGCTTCCGCCAGACTTCGGGCCGCCTCGGGCCGCACGTCGAACACGCGCAGCGGCCAGCCCGCCTCCAGCAGGCGGCGCGCCATGCGGCTGCCCATCGCCCCCAGGCCCAGCACCGCCACCGCAGGCTTCGTGTCCATGGCTACCCCCTGTGAGCCCCCTCAGCGGCAGCATAGGCGGCCGGGAGCGGGGCGGCAAACGCGGCCAGCGCCGAGCCGGTGAGGAGGGCCTCCCCGTTCGGAACGGCGACTGCCTCGGACACACGGCAGCGGGTGTTCGCGCCGCCTGGCCGCCCCGTGATCCGATTGTGACTTGACCCCGGCTCGCCAACGTGGGATGATCAGAACATCTGTTCGATAGCGAGGTGAGGGATGGCGAGCGCGGTGCTGGTGCTGGTTGGGACCGCGAAAGGCGCGTTCGTGCTGCGGTCGGACGCGGCGCGGCGCGAGTTTCAGGTGAGTGGGCCGCACCTGGCCGGGTGGCAGGTGTCGGCGTTCGCGTTCGACGGCCGGCACGGCCGGTGCCGGCTGCTCGCCGGGGCGCGCAGCGCGCTCTGGGGCGCGTTCGTCTACTGGAGCGACGACCTTGGCGCCACCTGGAGCGAGCCGGAGCAGGCGACGCTGGCCTTTCCCGCGGACACGGGCGCGACGCTGCAGCAGGTCTGGCAGCTTGAGACGGCCGGCCCGGACGAGCCGGACGTGGTGTACGCCGGTGTCGAGCCCGCGGCGCTGTTCCGCTCGGACGACGCCGGCCAGACGTTCTCCCTGGTCCGCGGCCTGTGGGACCATCCCCATCGGCCGTGCTGGCAGCCGGGTGGTGGCGGGCTCTGCCTGCACACGATCCTGGTCGATCCGCGCGATCCGCGCCGGATTCACGTCGCGATCTCGACCGGCGGGGTGTACCGGAGCGAGGATCGGGGCGAGCGCTGGCAGCCGCGCAACGTGGGCATCCGGGCCGACTTCCTGCCGGAGGATCAGCGCTATCCCGAGTTCGGCCAGTGCGTCCACAAGGTGGGCCGCGACGCCGCGGACCCCGACCGCCTGTACCTGCAGAACCATTTCGGGCTGTACCGCAGCGACGACGGCGGCGATACCTGGTGGGACGTAGCCGACGGCATCCCCTCGGACTTCGGCTTCCCGCTGGTGGCCCACCCCCGTCGTCCGAACACGGCCTACGTCATCCCGCTGCAGAGCGATGCCGCGCGCTGGACGGTCGATGGCGCCTGCCGGGTGTATCGCACGCGCACCGCTGGCGCCTCCTGGGAGCCGCTGGGCGAGGGGCTGCCGGGGGCCGGGGCGTACCTGACGGTGCTGCGCGATGCCTTCGCCGCCGACAGCCTCGATCCGGCCGGGCTGTACTTCGGCACCCGGACCGGCCAGCTCTTCGGCTCGACGGACGAAGGTGGACGCTGGCGGCTCCTGCTGGACTACCTTCCGCCCATCCTGTGTGTGAAGGCCGCGGTGCTGGAGTAGTGGTGCAAATCACGGTGCGCATCCCCTCCCCGCTGCGCCCGTTCTCGGCAGGGCACGGACGGGTCGAGCTCACGCTGGCAGAGGGCGAGCGGGCGACGGTGGCGGCGGCGCTCGCCGCGCTGTGCCAGCGCTATCCGGGGGTTGGCGCCCGGGTGCTGGACGAGCAGGGCGCGGTGCGGGAGCACGTAAACGTGTTCCTCAACGGTGAAAGCATTCGCGCTCTGGAGGGGCTGGCGAGCCCGCTGCGCGGGGGCGACGAACTGGCGATCCTGCCGGCCGTCTCAGGTGGGTAAGGCGCCGGGCTCAATCGAGTCCGAGTCGCAGCTCGTCGACAGGGCCGCTAAAGGTGAGCAGGTCGCCGTTGCGGAGCAGGAAGCGCACCTGGGAGCGCGTCTGCTGGCGTGGCAGCCGATCCCAGGTCGCCTGCTCTACATCGTCGACCGGCAGCTCCAGGGGCGGCGGGGCGCCCTCGCGGGGGTCCACGGCGTCGAATCGAAGCGCATTGCCGACCAGCCCGACGCAGCGCCAGCGGTCCATGGATAGCACCAGCGAGCCGTCTGCGCCGCGGCGGATCAGGTTGAACGAGCCGACCGCCAGCGCGGCCGCCGCGCTCTGCAAGCTGAGCAGGCGTCCTTCCATCGTTACCCTACCAGTCCGCTGACGCCGACGAGGTGGCCGACGAGGTAGGTGACCGCGGCGGCGAGCGCGCCGATGAGCAGCATCCGGCCGCCGCCGATGAGCGCCGGCCGGCCGCTGAGCCGGGCGGTGAGCGCCCCCACCGCGAACACCGCGATCCCACACAGGATCAGCGCGGTCACGAGTGCGCTCGCCACGTTCATGAACAGATAGGGCACAAGAGGTACCGCGGCGCCGAGGGAGAAGGAGACGAACGAGCCGATCGCCGCGCCCCAGGGGGAGCCGAGCTGATCCGGATCGAGCCCCAGCTCCTCGCGGGCCATCAGGTCCAGCGCGATCTCCGGGTCGGTCATGATCTGGTCTGCCAGCCGCTCCGCGTCTGCCGGCGGAATACCTTTGGCGCGGTAGATCACGGCCACCTCCTGGCGCTCCAGGTCCGGCCGGTGCCGCAGTAGCCAGCGCTCGCGGGCGATCAGCGACTCGAACACCTCGCGCTGGGCTCGCACCGAGACATACTCGCCCGCGCCCATCGAGAACGCCCCTGCCACCAGACCGGCCACCCCGGCCAGCAGGATGAAGCCGCGATCCGTCGCCGCCGCGCTCACCCCCGCCACCAGGCTCAGGTTCGACAGCAGGCCGTCGTTGATTCCGAACACCGAGGCGCGCAGCCAGCCGCCTTTGGCGCCCGGCGCGCCCACATTCTCGCCGCGGATCCGCTCCAGCTCGGCGAGCGCCCGGGCCCGATTCGCCTCCATCTTTAGCCGGCGCTCGGTCAGCTCGCCGTTGGCTCGTTCCTGCTCGGGCTGTGGCGTCGTCTGCCTCTCGCGCATCGGGACCTCGCTCGGTCGAGCGCTACTTCAAGCAGTGTACCAGCGGGCGGTTGGCGCCGAGTGCGTGAGCGCCAGGGTCGAGGCTCGCGCTGCCACGCCGCGCCCGTCCGAGCGGACGATGCATTGCCCGCCTCCCGCGCCCGCGCCTACCATGAAGTGGCCGCCCCGGAGGGATTATGCAACGCACCACCCTGCGCGTCGTCAAGGACGAGGTCGTGAGCCGCGAGGCGATGATCGTCGCCCAGCACCCACTGATCGCCGAAGCGGGCGCGGAGCTGCTCCAGGATGGTGGGAACGCTATGGATGCCGCGGTCGCGGCGGCGTTCGCCGCTGGCGTCGTCGAGCCATTCATGAGCGGGCTGGGCGGCGGCGGGGCGCTCATCGTCCACCAGCCAGCTTCGGGCCGCTCGACCACCATCGAGTTCTCCCTGCGCGTCCCTGCGCTGGCCGGCGAGCACCCGTTCGAGCTGGATCCCGACGCACCGGCGCAGGGGCTGTTCGCCTGGCCGGCGGTGAAGCATCAGGCCAACCGGATCGGCTGGCAATCGGCGCTGGTGCCCGGCGCTGTGGCCGGCCTGGCGCTGGCGCTGGAGCGCTTCGGTACCCGACCGCTGCGGGAAGTCCTGGCGCCAGCGATCCGCTACGCCCGTGAGGGGGTCCGCACCGACTGGTATCTCACGCTCAACATCGCCTGTGCCGAGCCGGAGCTGGCGGCCTTTCCCTCCACCGCCGCCGTCTTCCTGCCGGGCGGCCATCCGCCCCGCGCCCGCCTCGGTTTCGGTGAGCCGACCGACCTGTTCGTCCAGCCCGATCTCGCCGCGACGCTGGAGGCGATCGCCGCCGAGGGGCCGCGCACCTTCTACCAGGGCGACGTTGCCCAGGCGCTGGACCGAGCGATGCGCGAGCACGGCGGATTCCTGCGGCGCGAGGACCTGCAGCGCTACCGCCCGGTCGTCTACGAGCAGCCGCTGGAATGCCGGTACCGCGGGCGCTACACCGTCCACGCCATCCCCGGCCCGATGGCCGGCACCACGCTGGTGGAGCTGCTGCAGATCCTGGACGGTTTCGACCTCGCCGCGCTCGGACACAACCGTCCTGCCACGCTGCACCTGCTGGCGGAGACGATGCGCCGCGCCTACGTCGACCGCTTCGCCTTCATGGCCGACCCCGACTTCGTCCACGTCCCGCTGGCCGGGCTCACCTCGCCCGCGTTCGCCGCGGCCCGCCGCCAGACCATTGATCCGCACCGCGCCGACCTGGAGCCCACCCCCGGCGATCCCTGGCCGTTCGATCCCGCGCCCCGGGCCCGGGGCGCGGGGCAGGTGGCTCGCCCGATCGACGCCTCCTGCACCACACACCTGTCCGTCGTCGACCGTGACCGGATGATGGTCTCGCTGACCAACACCCTGCTCGAACTCTGGGGCAGCCGCGTCGTCATCCCGGGCACGGGCGTCCTGCTGAACGACGGGATGTTCTGGTTCGACCCCCGCCCGGGGGCGATCAACCGGGTGCAGCCCGGCTGCCGCCCGCTCAGCAACATGACTCCGCTGGTCGTCCTGCGCGACGGCCGGCCCTGGCTGGCGATCGGCGCGCCGGGCGGCCGCAAGCTCATCACCGGCATCCTGCAGAGCCTGCTCAACCTGGTCGACTTCGGGCTGAGCGTCGCGGACGCCGTGGCGGCGCCCCGCATCCACAGCGAGGATGCCATCACCTATGCCGATAGTCGGCTGCCCGCCGAGACGCTGGAAGCGCTGCGCGGCTTCGGCCAGCAGGTGCAGCCGCTGGAGGAGACCTACGCCGCCTCCAACTTCGGCCGGGTCGTCGCCATCCTGGTGGACGAGGCAGCCGGCCTGCTCCGCGGCGGAGTCCACGTCTGGCAGCCGGCAACCGCCATCGGGCTGTAACCGCGGCGCCCGCATGAAGCGCCTGTCCACCCGGGTCAACTGAGATGTCGCGGCATCCCTCCACCGGCGTGCAGGTCGCCGCTGTATCGGCCGTGATAGGGAGCCGCTGTGCCGCTCGAGGCTTCGTCATCCATGCCGCCGGTGGCCAGGCTGGGCGATGGCAGCAGCGCGTCAGGGGTCCTCGCACTCCGTGAGCTGTACCCGCCAGGTGGATGGGCTCGCAGGAGTGCATCTTGTGCCCGTTTACGGGCACAAACCCGGTGTGCGCAGCAGCGCTTGCCATCTCCATTCCTTTCCAAGGCTTGCTCACCCGTCGGCCGCGGCCGGGCAACACCTGGCTAGTCGGCCGACGGGACGCGGGCGAGGCCGGTGAGGATCGGGACGCACACCGCCGCCGCGACCACGTGGTTGAGCATGAGGATGACGACCTCGCGGGCGCCGGTGATGCTGGGACTATCCAGGTATGGCATCGCCAGGTCCGGGATGAACGATAGGATCAGCGTGGCCAGCGCGATCTGCCAGTAGAGCCGGACCGGCCGCCGGGCGTAGCGCGCGACGAGCGCGAAGACGCCAACAGCGAGCAGCACGCACACGGCCGTGACTTCGGCGACCGCGGCGGGCGTAAGGGCCGGGTAATCGGGGGAGACGCCCGCAAGCCCGCTGGCAATCAGCGTGAACAGCACGGTGGCTCCGACCGCGGCGACGATGGCGAGCGGACCCACCCAGCCCAGGCGTCTCACGTCGATGCGTTCCGTCCGATCGATCGAAGAAGCGACGATTGCCCTTGCCATGATTCCTCCATCCGAGCGTGGTTTCTTGTTCAGACCTGGTGGGAAGGGGAAGCGAAACCGCTTCCGCCTTCCCACACTTCGGCGTGCCTCCCAGAGCCAGCGTGCCGGTTAGCCCTGTCAGTGCCCGAGCTGTCCCGAAGGGCAGTCACGCGTTCGCTACGTAGTCTGCGAGGCGGTCCAGGCTCTCGATCCAGCCCTGCTGTGTCCCCTCCCGCTCCGCGGCCGGCACGATGCCGACGGTATGCCGAAGGGTGAGGAGGGTCTTGCCGCCCTCGTGCTCGGCAAAGGTCACCGTCAGCAGCGCTTCGGTCGGCCAGTCCGGGCTCAGCCCGTACTGCGTGGGCGGGACGACGTTGCCGTGCTCATCCGAGAACGAATCGGTGACCACGATCAGCTCCGGCACGACGACTTCGAGGAACACACCTCGGCACCAGATGTCCTGGCCCTCGGGCGAGCGCATGCAGAAATGCATGAGGCCACCCGGGCGGAGGTCGATGGTGCAGAACGGGGTAGTGAAGCCCTTCGGCCCCCACCAGCGCATCAGGCGCGCTGGCTCCGTCCATGCCTTGAACACTAGCTCGCGTGGGGCGTCGAACACGCGCGTGAGCACGATCTCGCGGTCGCTTGCGCTGGACGTTTCAGCCATCGCGCTGTCCTTTCCGCACCTCGTGCACCCGATCAGCGAAGCGATCCAGGGACTGGGCCATCCTTGCGTTCCTCCATCTTGAGATATCCGTCGAGGTCCTCGGCCATGGCCGTACCGCCTCGCGCCCCCACGAGCGGGGGCGGTGCGGCGAAGAGGCGTGTTGGCGCCGAGCTGTCGCTCCGCGGTGGATGTGGCGGGCCAGGCTGCCCTGCTATCGGCCATCCGTCTTCTCCTGGTTCTGTAGCTCGCGCAGGTAGTCGTCCAGACGATCGAAACTCTCCTCCCAGAAGCGGCGATAGTGCTCCACCCAGTCAGCCACGTCCTTGAGCGGAGCCGCCTCCAGCCGGCAGGGTCGCCACTGGGCGTTCCGCCCCTGCCTGACCAGCCCGGCGCGCTGGAGCACCTTGAGGTGCTTGGAGACGCCGGGCAGGCTCAGCTTGAAGGGCTCGGCCAGCTCGGTGACCGTCGCCTCGCCCCGCGCGAGGCGAGCCAGGATCGCCCGGCGAGTGGGGTCCGCCAGGGCGGCGAAGGTGAGGCTCAGGCGATCGGTCGCCATTCCGTATTTTGCCGATTGGTTAATTAGCTAGTTGGTAGAATAGTCGCTCGCCCGCGTCCTGTCAAGCGCCCTGGGCGTGTCGGCTGGACGACTGGCCGCCGCGGCGCGGCCCTGCCCGAGCCCGGGCGCCCGGATACCCGCCAGCGCCCTACTAGCCTCTTCGCGCCTGGACGGCCGCACGCGCCGGTTGAAGTGGGCTGCTAGAGCCCTTCGACCAGCGTCAGGAAGTTGGTCCGGGCGTAGCGCTCCCGGATCGGCAGGATCTCCTGGTAGGCGGGCGACTCGTACCAGGCCTTGGCCTGCTCGAAGCTGGGGAACTCGATGATCACCAGCCGCCGCGGAGCCCAGTCGCCCTCCAGCGCCTCCAACCTGCCGCCGCGCACCAGGTATCGGCCGCCGAACGGCTCGAACGTCGCCAGGGCGCGCTGCTGGTACTCGCGATAGGGCTCCGGGTCCAGGATCTCGACGTCCGCGAGCAGGTAGGCTGCCATCGCCAGCGCTCCTTTCACCACTCCAGGCTGGCGACCAGTGTAGCGCAGCGCCGCTTGCGGGAGACGGCCGTGGGGGCTGCCAGCGCACCGCGCGCCTCCAGCGATCGCCGTTACGCCGGAGGCGGCAGGGAGACGAGCAGCCCGGCCAGAAGCAGCACGCCCAGCAGTAGAACGGCCTCCCAGCCCCACCAGCGCCAGCGCCGCGTCCCGACGGCGCGCAATCCCACCACGGCGGCCAGCAGCGCGGGGAGGAGCAGGGCCAACTTGGCCACGAGCACCCGGCCGTACGCGCTGGCGAGCAGGTCAGAGAGAGCGGTGAGGTGCTCCGCCGCCATCGCCGCGCCGCTGATGCCCAGCGTGGCGAGGGAGAGGGTGAACAGGGGGCGGGCGCGGAGGGCGAGGCTGGCGGGGTCCCCACGTGACCCGTCGCGTGGGGTACCCCTGGAGCTGTCCGCGTGGCGCCGCGACGCGAGCAGCGTCGCCAGGCCGCCCAGCCAGAGACCCATCGCCGCCAGGTGCAGTGCGTTGAGCGCCAGCCCGAGCCAGGCGGGGCGGACGCCGGTGGCGTGCGCCGCCTGCCCGTCCGCCACCGCCAGTGCCAGCCCGAGCGCGACTACTCCGCCACTGGCCAGCCGCGGCGCCTGCGGGGCGACCCCGACGAGCACCCAGAGCAGCACCGCGGCGCCGAGCCGCTGCGCCAGCACCCGGCCGAAGCTGGAGCCGAGCGCGTCGCCGAGGACGTCGAGGTCCAGCGTACCCGCCGCATCCCCGCCGAGGCTCGCCGCCTGGGCGAGCAGCGCCAGCGGCTCGGCCAGGAGCAACAGGAGTGCGCCGAGGCCGACAAGCCACTCCGGATGCCGCGCTCCCAGTGGTCTGCTGGCGAGCAGACGGAAGGCGAGGCTCCCGAACCCGAGGGCGTAGCCGACGAAGTGCAGCGCTTGGGCGAGCGCCTGGGCCGCCAGCGGCAGCGGCGATTCGGCTGGGGCCGCGCCACCCACCGGACTGGGGTGGCCGACGCTGAAGGTGAACGCGCCCCGGGCGGGGTGGGTGTCTTCCGCCACCACACGCCAGGTGACGAGGTAGGTGCCGGTCTCGATCGCGTCGACGTCCACCGCCAGCGCGATCCCTTCGGACCGGGCCGGGCCGCGCTCGACCCGCCGGCCGGACGGCCCACGCACGGAGATCCCGCCGGCCACGGGCGTGACCGGCTCGGAGAACCAGATCCGCACGCTCGCCGGGGGCTCCGCCAGCACCACGCCGCCCGGGCAGTCCGGCGGCGCCGGGGCAGCCGGGGTCTCCACGCGACCCGTTGCGCGGGGTGCCCCGTCCGGGGACGAACACAGGGTGGGCGGCTCAGTGCGGACGACGCTGGCGTGCGCCAGCGCCAGGCAGGGCCACACCAGAGCCAGCACCAACACCGCCCCGGCGGCCCGGGCGAGTGGCGGCCGGGCGCCGGTGAGCCGAGCCACGGGGATCAGCCGGGCGGGGAGGAGGCCAGCTCCAGCGGCCGCCGCGGCCGACCGTCGTCGCCCACCGGCAGGTGGCCGATCCGCACCACCAGGCCGGCCGCGACCAGCGCCAGCACCCCGGCGCTCATGAAGCTTACCTGGTAGTCGCCAAACCAGGTGTGCAGCGCCCCGGCGCCAAACGCTGCCGTGGCCGCACCGAGCTGGTGCGCGGCGGTGATCCAGCCGTACACCGTGCCCACCCGCTGCTTGCCGAACAGGTCGGCGGTGAGCCGCACGGTCGGCGGCACCGTGGCCACCCAGTCCAGTCCGTAGAAGACGACGAACAGCGCCAGCCCGAAGAAGCCGCTGCCGTAGGCGTAGGGCAGGAACAGCAGCGCCAGGCCGCGCAGGCTGTAGTACCAGGCCAGCAGCCAGCGGCTGTTGATCCGGTCGGACAGCCAGCCGGACGCGGTGGTCCCAATCAGGTCGAACACCCCGATGAGCGCCAGCATGCTCGCCGCGGTGACTTCGGGGATGCCGTGCTCGACCGAGGCCGGAATGAGGTGCGTGCCGATCAGCCCGTTGGTCGTCGCGCCGCAGACGTAGAAGCTGCCGGCCAGGAGCAGGAAGTCGCGCGAGCGGAGGCTGCGCAGCAGTGTGGTGACCGCGGCGGCGAAGGGGTTGCCCGCGGTCAGCGTCGGCTCGGCGACCGACGCGGGATCGGCGCCATAGGGAAGGAGTCCCATGTCTCGCGGCCCATTGCGGACGAAGCGGAGCGCCAGCGGTAGCATCACGGCGGCGGCGCCGGTCACCACCAGCGCCGCCGCGCGCCAGCTCACGTCCACCGCGACTGAGGCGAGCAGCGGCAGGAACACGAGCTGGCCGGTAGCGGTACTCGCGGTGAGCACCCCCATCACCAGACCCCGGCGCTGGACGAACCAGCGGTTCGCCACCATCGCCCCCAGCACCGTCGCCATGCAGCCAGTGCCCAGCCCGACCACCACGCCCCAGGTGAGGTAGAGCTGCCAGGCGGCGCGCACCTGGGTGCTGAGCCCGACGCCGGCCGCCACCGCCAGCAGCGCCGCGACGATGACCCGGCGCACCCCGAAGCGGTCCATGATCGCCGCCGCGAACGGCCCGGACAGCCCGTACAAAAACAGGTTGATCGAGACCGCCAGCGAGACGGTCGCCCGGTCCCAGCCAAACTCCTGCTCGAGCGGGATCAGCAGGACGCCGGGCGTCGAGCGGACGCCGGCCGAGACGAGCAGGATCAGGAACGTGATCGCGGCGACGATCCAGGCGTAGTGCAGGCGGCGGGGCGCCAGCGTGGCGAGCATCAAGCGGTCTCCTTGTCGAATGATCTGGCGCGCGTCGCCGCGCCGAGGGTTGAGAGTATCATCCGCCGCTGACGTGGAGCACCGCCTTGCCGGTGAAGCGGCGGTCCAGCAGTTGCTGCGCCACCGCGGCGATCTCTGTCCACGGCGCTTCGACCTCGATCCGTGGCCGCAGCCGGCCGCTCGCCACCAGGCTTGCCAGTCGGCTGAGTCCGACCCGGGCCGGCTGGCGCCGCAGCTCGTAGAAGAGGATCAGCCCGTACAGGCTCGCTCCGCCGGTCAGGAAGAACCGGCGGAGATCGAACGTCGCCTCGCTGGCCGCGGAGGCGCCAAACGAGACGCAGGTACCATCTGGGGCAAGCAGTCCCAGCGCCTCCCCGAGCACGCGCCCCCCGACCGACTCCAGGATGAGATCATACGGCCCGAACGGGCGAGCCGGCTCGGTGCCCTCGCCCACCACCACTTCGTCCGCGCCGTCTTCCCGTACCGCCGCGGCGTGGTCCGCCTGGCGCACCAGCCCGACGACCGCTGCACCTCCCAGCCGAGCGAGCTGCACCGCGAAGCTCCCGACGCCGCCCGAGGCGCCCGTGACCAGCACCCGCCGCCCAAGCAGCCCGCCGCCCCGTTCGAGCGCGAGCAGCGCGGTGAGCCCGGCCACGGGGAGCGTCGCCGCCTGAGCGAACGAAACCGTCTCCGGCAGGGCCGCGAGCGCCTCGGTTGGCACCGCGACCCGCTCGGCCCAGGCGCCTTCGCCGACCAATCCAACCACCCGCGCCCCGGCGGGCGGTCCCGAGCCGTCACGCGCAGCCGTCTCAACCACGCCGGCCAGGTCCCAGCCGGGGCGCCACGGGCTCCCCAGGCGACCCGTCGCCTGGGGAGCCCGCCAGCCGGCCTCGGCCGCCATCGCCCGGCGCACCTCGCCCCGATTCAGCGAGACTGCCGCGACCCGCACCACCGCCTCGTTCGGTGCCGGGCTGGGCGGTGGCGCCAGTCGAAGCACCAGCCGCCCGGGCGCCTCCGGATCGACGACCACCGCGCGTGTCGTCTCTGTCGTCCCGGCCATCGCGCTCTGCCTCCCGCGCCGCGACTCTCATGCCCCGCTCCTGCACGGGGCGGCACACTGAGTCAAACCCACGGCCCGAGCGCCATATTCCCGGCCGAAGCGCCTGCGGATGCCGAGACACGGGATAATCTGTCACGTTTCGCGCCCCCAGAGGACTCTCTGGGGAGGCAGTGAGCCGCGCCGCGATTGCTCCACCGCGCAACCGTTTACCGTACAGGACGCGGGCCGGGGAGCCCGAGCGAGGGAGAGACACGATGGCGATGCAGCAATCCAAGGGGTTGATCGACGAGGCGATGCCGTCGGGCGACGGTGCGATGGTGTTCCAGGTCTCGCCGTCGGCGCCGACGGCCGAGCACACCCGGCTGGCCGAGTTGCGCGCCCGGCAGGTCCCCTGGGAGCGCTGGGGGCCATACCTGAGCGAGCGGCAGTGGGGCACGGTGCGCGAGGACTACTCGCCCAACGGCACCGCCTGGGACTACTTCCCGCACGACCACGCCCGCTCCCGCGCCTACCGCTGGGGCGAAGATGGCCTGCTCGGCATCTCCGATAACCACAATCTGCTCTGCTTCGCCCTGGCGCTCTGGAACGAGGCGGACCCGATTCTCAAGGAGCGGCTGTTCGGCCTGACCGGCCTGGAGGGCAACCACGGCGAAGACGTCAAGGAATACTACTTCTTCCTCGACAATACCCCGACCCATTCCTGGATGAAGGCGCTGTACAAGTATCCGCAGCGCGCCTTTCCCTACACGGACCTGGTCCAGGAGAGCCGCCGACGGACCCGGCAGGACCCCGAGTATGAGCTGCTCGACACCGGCGTCTTCACCGAGAACCGCTACTTCGACGTCTTCGTGGAGTACGCCAAGGAGAGCCCGCTCGACCTGGTGATCCGCGTCACGGCCATCAACCGCGGCCCGGATCCAGCCCCGCTGCACCTGCTGCCCACGCTCTGGTTCCGCAACACCTGGAGCTGGGGCTGGGATCCTGCCCGCCCGGAGCTGCGCGCCGTCGCCAACCCCGAGGGAGCGCTGCGGCTGGTACAGGCCCAGCACCACGAGCTGGGCGAGTACTGGCTGGCCTGCCAGGGCGAGCCGGACCTGCTGTTCACCGAGAATGAGACGAACTTCCAGCGGCTCTGGGGCGTACCGAACCACACCCCCTACGTGAAAGATGGCATCAACGACGCTCTCGTCCAGCGCCGCGCCGAAGCCGTCAACCCTGAGGGCGTCGGGACCAAGGTGGCCGCGCACTATGCGTTCGTTCTCGCCCCCGGCGAGGCGAACACCGTCCTGCTGCGGCTCTCCGCCCATCGCCACGACGCGCCATTCGCGGAGGCCGAGGCGCTGCTGGCGCTCCGCCAGCAGGAGGCGGATGAGTTCTACCAGCAGGTAGCCAACCCGATGCTCTCCGAGGACGAGCGGCTGGTCCAGCGCCAGGCGCTGGCCGGACTGCTCTGGAGCAAGCAGTACTACGAGTACGACGTGAACGTCTGGCTGAAGGGTGACCCGGCCGGTCCGCCCCCGCCCGAGAGCCGCAAGCACGGCCGCAACGCCGAGTGGACCCACCTGGAGAACGCCGCGGTCCATTCCATGCCGGATACCTGGGAGTACCCGTGGTACGCCGCCTGGGACCTGGGGTTCCACTGCATTGCCCTGGCGCTGGTGGATCCCAGCTTCGCCAAGCGGCAGCTCGTGCTGCTGGTGCGCGAGTGGTACCAGCACCCCAATGGGCAGCTCCCCGCCTACGAGTGGGCGTTCGGCGACGTCAACCCGCCGGTGCACGCCTACGCCGCCTGGCGCGTCTACAAGATGGAGAAGCGGCTGACCGGCGTGGCCGACCGCGCCTTTCTGGAGCGCATCTTCCACAAGCTCCTGCTCAACTTCACCTGGTGGGTGAACCGCAAGGACCCCGAGGGGCGCAACGTGTTCCAGGGCGGCTTCCTCGGGCTGGACAACATTGGCGTATTCGACCGCTCCGCCCCGCTGCCCAACGGCGGCCACATCGAGCAGAGCGATGGGACGAGCTGGATGGCGATCTTTTGCCTGAACATGCTCACCATCGCGCTCGAGCTGGCGCGGGACAACCCGGTCTACGAGGACATCGCCACCAAGTTCTTCGAGCACTTCCTGTACATCGCCGCCGCGATGAACAACATCGGCGGTCAGGGCATCTCCCTGTGGGATGACCAGGACGAGTTCTTCTACGACGTGCTTCACCTGCCAGATGGGACGAATATCCCGCTGAAGGTACGCTCCTGCGTCGGGCTGCTCCCGCTCATCGCGGTCGACACTCTCGAGCCCGACCTGCTTGCTAGGCTGCCCAGGTTCGCCGCGCGGCTGGAGTGGTTCCTGAAGCATCGGCCGGCGCTCGCCAGCCTGGTCTCCCGCTGGAATGAGCCGGGGATGGGCGAGCGCCGGCTGCTGGCGCTGGTGCGCGGCCACCGGATGAAGTGCCTGCTGCGCCGGATGCTGGATCCCGAGGAGTTCCTAAGCGACCACGGGGTCCGTGCGCTCAGCCGGTACCACCGCGACCACCCGTACACGCTCTGGCTGGACGGCCAGAGCTACAGCATCGACTACGAGCCGGCCGAGTCGACCAGCGGGCTGTTCGGCGGCAACTCGAACTGGCGCGGGCCGGTCTGGTTCCCGCTGAACTTCCTGCTGATCGAGGCGATCCAGCGCTTCCACCACTACTACGGCGATGACTTCCTGGTGGAATGCCCGACCGGCTCCGGCCAGAAGGTCACCTTGCTCCAGATCGCCGAGGAGCTCTCGCGCCGCCTGACAAGCCTGTTTGTCCGCGACGAGCAGGGCCGCCGGCCCGTGTTCGGGACCAGCGAGACGTTCCAGCACGACCCCGCCTGGCGCGACTACCTGCTGTTCTACGAGTATTTCCACGGCGACACCGGCGTCGGCCTGGGCGCCAGCCATCAGACCGGCTGGACCGCGCTGGTGGCCAAGCTGCTGGACCAGCGCGGCCGGATGCGCTACGCTGCGCGGCAGGCGGAGGCCGCGGCCGCCGCGCGGTAGACGCCCCACCGGGCGGTCAGGTCGCCTGGCCGCTGCCCAGGTGGCGCTCCGAGGCGCTGGACCTGAGCGCCGGGCCCAGCCAGGGCGCGCCCACTCGGCCAGCCGAGCAGGGGCTGGCTTCTCCCAGCCACCCCGCCGGAGATGCCTTTGCTAGAATCCGCGCGCTGGCTCTGGGAAAGCGTGGTGGCTACCGGCCGCATCGCCTGGCTGTTCGTTACGCCGGCCTTCGTGCTGGTCGCGGCCGTTCTGGTCCTGCCGTCCATGGTCGGGCTCGCCCGAAGCTTCCTGGCAGTGGGCAGCGGCCAGGCGACGTTCGTCGGACTCCGCAACTATCAGCTCCTGCTCGCGGACCCGGAGGGGCGCACGGCGATTACGAACGGGGTGGTCTACGCGCTCCTGTCGGCACCCGTGTCGGTCGCGGTCGGGCTCGGGCTGGCGGCGATGATCGCGGGCGCGCGGCGCCGGGAATGGCTGCGGCTGCTCTGCCTCGGCTCCTGGCTGCCGAGCCCGATCGCGGTCGGGGTGCTATGGCGGTTCTTCCTCAATAGCCCGATCGGGCTGCCGAACTTCCTGCTCACCGTCGCAGGCTATCCCCTCGCGCTTGGCCCGCTCTCCAATCCGGTGCTCGCACTGCCCACGGCGGCCGGGGTGGACGTCTGGCGCTCGAGCCCGCTGGTGGCGTTTCTCTTAGTGCCGGGGGTCGCGGCGATCCCGCGCGATCTGCGCGAGCAGGCGAGGTTGGATGGCGCTGGCCGCTGGCAGGTGTTCCGGACTGTCTGGCTCCCGCCGCTGCGCCCGCTCCTCACCGTCCTGCTTCTGTTCCGGTTGGCGGACGCGCTGAGCGCCTCTGCCACGCTCTACACCTTGACGCACGGTGGACCGGTGGATCGGACGACCACCCTCGCCCTGTATGGCTTCCTCCGCAGCTCGATCGGACAGGACCCCGACCGCGCGCTCGCAAGCGCGTGGCTGATCGTCCTGCTCGCGCTTGCCCTGGGCGCGGGCTGCCTCTGGCTGGCGCGGGAACGGTAGGCGTGGGCGAGCGGCAGCGGTCGGACCTGCTGCGCTGGCTGGTGCTGGGCGCGTTTCTGCTTCCGATCGTCTGGGCGGTGCTGGGCTCGCTCGACATTACCCCGGATGGCCGCGGCGGCTGGGTGGTTGCGCCGACGCTCGACCATTACCGCGAAGTGCTCACCGGATCGCTGGGGCTCACGGAGGCCACGATCCAGGGGCTGCTCGTCGCGGGAGCGGCCGCGACACTCGCGGTGGGAGCCGGCTTGCTCGGCGCAGTCGGGCTGCGCGGGGTGCGGTCTGCCTGGGCGAGCCGAGCCCCGGCCGTGCTACTCGTGCTGTCCCTGATCCCCCCGATCGCCTACGGGCCGCCGCTGGTGGATGAGACCCGTGCCCTCGGACTGTTCGACTCGCCGGTTGGGCTCACCGTGGTCGAGGCCGGGCTCGGGCTGCCGTTCGCCCTGTGGGTGCTGGCCAGCTATCTCAGCAGCGTTCCACGTGAGATCGATGAGGCGGGCGCCCTGGATGGCTGCGGCGCCCTCGGCCATCTCCGCTGGATCGTGCTCCCGATGGTCTGGCCGGCGCTCGTGGCCACGCTGGTGGTCCTGTTCGTCCTGTGCTGGAATCTGTTCGAGATCCCGAGCCTGCTTGCCTTCGCGTCGATCCAAACGGTACAGATCGTCCTGAGCAGCTTCGTCAGCTACGAGAAGGAGATGGAGTGGCCCACCGCCGCGGCCTCGCTGGTAGTGGGGATGCTTCCGGCGTTCTTTGCCGTTGCCCTGGGGCAGCGACTCCTCCGCTCGTTCTCACCCTTTGGGCAGGAGGGCGGGGACTGAACGCCCGCGGTCCGGCCCGCCGCGAAGTGCTCACCGATTGCAGTCGAGCATGAAGTGGATCCCGCGTACCACCGTGTCTCCGACGTTCACGGTGCGGTGAGGGATGCTGGAATCGAAGGTGATGCTGTCGCCCGGGTAGAGGGTGTAGTGCTGAAAACCGATCTCGAACCGCGCCACGCCCTCCAGGATCACGACGTACTCCCGCCCGCCGTGGCGTAGTGCCACCGGGCCGGTCGACGCCCCGACGTCCATGACGATCTCCAGGAATTCGTGCGGCGAGTCCTCGTCGGGGCTCAGCTTGGCCCAGTGAATCCCCCCGCCGAGGTTTAGGTGTCTCCGCTCGGCGAGCCGAACCACGGGGCCAGCGCGCGTGGAGATAGCAGCCGAGGTCTCGGCTCCCCCGCTCGCGGACCCGGCCGCCCCGTCTTCGCGGAAGAACATCTCGACCGGAACCCCGAGCGCCCGCCCGATCTGGTAGAGCGAGCCGAGCGAGGGGTTGGCGAGCCCTCGCTCGACCTGGCTGATGAAACCAGGAGTCACCCCGCACTGGCTGGCGAGCTGCCGGACGGTCAGCCCGCGCCGCTGGCGCCAGCCGCGGATGCGGGCACCGAGCGCCTCGGCCACGGAGACCTGGCCCTCCGCCTGCTCCGCGGCCGCGACCTCGCCCGGCGTGAGTGTGGCGGCCTCATCTACGTCGCGGCGAAGTGGCTCGATGCGGCGTTCGACCGACACGTGCAGCAGTACACCTCCTTTCACGGCACGGACTCAGGGTCAGTGTAATAGGAGCATCCATCTGGGACAACTATCAGCCTGCCCGTTTAGCAGGATGCACCAGAGACTCCTTAGAGCACCCTCGCGCCCAGTTACACGCTGCGCGCCACGCAGGCGCAGAGCCCACAGAACATTAGTACACCTACTCGCCTATTGACAGGACGTTTAGTACCACTTACACTCACCGGCATCCTTGGTTCGGCTCGCGGTGCTGCTGGCTGCCAGGAGCGATCGAGGGGGGAATCCGCGCCGGGCGCGGTGAGCATGGAGGAGAGGATCATGCGGGTCGGCACGCGCGGCATGATGGGGGTCGACTACGAGCAGCGGATCGACTTTGACCGTCTCCGGCGCGAGCGGGCGGCGAAGATCCAGGCGGAGCTGGACCAGACCGAGCTCTCCTGCCTGCTCCTGTTCGACAGTGGCAACAAGCGTTATGCCACTTCTACTGCCTCCACCTCGCCGGAGGTGGACAACATGGGGCGATACGCCATCGTGCCCCGCGGCGGGGCGCCGTACATCTTCGGCTTTGGTTCGGAGGTGGCCGCCGCCAAGCTCAACTGCCCGTGGATCGCCGACCGCGCCTACCCGGCCCACACCGCCATGTCCGGGGCGCTGCCGCCGGCCTGGGGTGCGGCGAAGGCGTTCCTGAAGGACCTCGAGATGGTGCTGGATGCCCACGGGCTCTCGAAGCAGGATCCGATCGGCGTCGACGTGATCGACTCCCAGCTCCTGCTGGCACTGCAAGAGGCGGGGTACCGCTTCGGCGATGGGATGGACGTGATGCAGCGCGCCCGGATGGTCAAGACAGAAGACGAGCTGGAGATCTCCCGCAACGCCTGCGCCACAGTAGACGCCGCCTTCGACGCCGTCGCTCGGATGCTGCGGCCCGGGGTGCGCGAGAACGACATCCAGGGGGAGGCAGCGCGGGTGCTCCACGCCCTAGGGGCGCAGTGGGTGCCGAACGTCCAGGTAACCACCGGATCGCGCACGCATCCCCATCCGCATCTCAGCTCGGACCGGCTGCTGCAACCGGGCGACCTGTTCTTCGCCGACATCGTCACCCTCTGGAACGGCTTCCACACCTGCGTCTATCGGACTCTCTGCGTGGGGAAGCCAACCCAGCGGCAGAGGGATGTCTATCGCCGCACGTACGAGATGCTGATGGCCGGGCTGGAAATGGTGCGCCCGGGGGCGACGACAGAGGAGGTGGCGCGCGCCTGGCCGGGGCCGGAGCACTGGGGCTTCACCAGCGAGTCCGAAGCGTTCGGGCTCGCGTTCGGCCACGGGGTGGGCGTCGCCTTGTGGGAGCGCCCGGCGATCAATCGGCTCTACAGCCTGCAGCACCCGGTCGAGCTCCAGCCGGGCATGGTGATCGCGCTGGAGACCTACGACGGCGAAGGCCCCGACGGCGCCCGGATCGAGATCGAGGTGATCGTCACCGAGGACGGAGCTGAGCTGATCACCAAGTTCCCGTTCGACGAGCTGATCGGGTGTAACGCCACCTACTAGCGTGAGGCGAAGCAGAGCAGGCCCTGGGTGCGGCTGCCCGATGGGCTGCACGACATGGCCGGCTCATCACTCGCAAGGAGGTCCGGGGGCGAGGAGAACGGCGAGCGAACCGAGCGAGGCGTGACAGACAACTGGATCTCCTCCGCGGTCACGCGGAGTGTCCATCCCGGGAGAGGGTGCGTGAACGACAACTTGCAGCGTGTGATCAGGCGACGCGACTTCCTGCGCTGGGCGGGACTGGCCGGACTGAGTGTGACGGCCACCTCACTCCTCACGGCCTGCGGCGGGGGCGCCCCGGCCGCCCCGACGACCGCCCCCGCCGCGCCTGCACCGACTTCGGCTCCGGCCGCGGCCGCGCCAACTGCCGCAGCCGCCGCGGCCACCAGGGCTCCAGCGGCCACGACCGCGCCGGCGGCCGCCCCGACGACCGCCCCCGCCGCCGCGGCTACCAAAGCCCCGGCTGCCGCGGCCACGACCGGACCGGCCGTGGTCACGACGCCTTCTGCGGCGGGCCAGGGGGCCCCAGTGGCCGGCAAGGCGGACCCGAAGCTGGTCGAGCAGATTCTCAAGATCAACGTCAAGGGGATCGACGCCGGTACCCTGCCGAAGCTGCCGATGCTGACCAACAACAAGTTCGAGGGCAAGGAGGTGATCGTCGCCACCCTGGCCGGGCCGCCGATCTCCAGTCCGTTCCAGAAGCTCGGGCCACAGTGGGAGCAGGCGACCGGGGCCAAGATCAACCTGATCACCTTCCCGTTCGCCCAGGTGTTCGAGAAGCTGCGCGCGGGGCTTGCCACCGGCAGCTACGCCTTCGATCTGATCACCTTCAGCGCGGGCTGGGCCGGCGACTTCATGGGCGGCGGTTTCCTGGAGGAGGTCCCGGCCGACATCAAAGCGCTCATCAACAACGACGACTACTACCCGATCTTCAAGGGCTACCAGTCCTGGGGTGGCAAGCAGTACGGCCTGATGTACGACGGCGATGCCCATCAGTTCTACTATCGCCGCGACATCATGGAAGACAACGCCAGCAAGTTCAACGGCGATTTCAAGGCCAAGTACGGCTACGACCTGAAGCCCCCGGACACCTGGCAGGAGTATCTCGACACCGCCGAGTTCTTCAACGGGATCGACTGGTCCGGCGCCGGCCGCAACGGCTACGGCACGTGTGAGCCGATGGCCCGCGGCGGCGGCCTGATGTACTTCGTGATCGACCGCGGGGTCTCCTATTCCAAGGTCAAGGGCGATCCGGCGGTCTTCTTCGATCCCGAGACGATGAAGCCGCGTCTGACCGAGCCGGGCTGGATCAAGGGCCTGGAGGACATGGTCAAGCAGGTCGACACGTCCCCGCCTGGCGCTCTCGGCTTCGGCTTCCCGGAAACCCGCCCGATCTTCATGAGCGGCCAGACGGTGATGAACCGCGACTGGGGCGATACCTTCACCCTGGTCTATGACAAGAAGCTGTCGCAGATCAAGGGCAAGCTCGGCTCCCGGCCAACCCCGGGCGTGGACAAGCAGGTGTACGATCGCACCAAGCAGGCCTGGGTGGACGTCCCGAAGGGCACGCGGGCACCGTACCTGGCGTTCGGCGGCTGGCTCATCGGGATTCCCACGACGGCGAAGAACAAAGACGCCGCCTGGGATCTGGCCGCCTTCATGGTCAGCCCGATTACCCACGCGGTCAACGTGGCGCTGCCAGACTCCGGCATCCAGCCGGCCCGCTACAGCACCATCGACGCGGGCGTGCAGTTCCTCGTCCAGGCCGGTGGGGACGAGCAGGATTCCAAGCGCTCGCTGGATGCCCTGGGCGAAACGCTCCAGAACCCGAACGCGGTGCTGGAACTGCGCATCCCCGGCCAGGCCGACTACTACAACGCGCTGGATGTGGAGTCGGCGCGTGCCCTCTCCAAGGAGATCAGCCCGGAAGAGGCGATGAAGAACGTCGCCCAGCAATGGGAGCAAATCACCGAGCGGCTCGGGCGCGACAAGCAGAAGGAGGCCTACAAGGCCTCCATCGTCGGATTGCAGTAATGTAGGGGCAACCCGTGCCCGAGGCACCTGGGGGCCGCGCGGCCCCCAGGTGCGCGGCACAGCGCAGGAATGGGGAACACGTCCATGACCCAGGGAAGGCCATCTGCCGTCGGGTCGGCTGATCTCGTAGCCACGGGGGTTCGGCCGGCTGCCCAGCACGTCCGACTGAGCTGGTTCGAACGAAACGAACGGAGGCTGTTCCTCGCTCCGGCGGTGCTGATCGTCCTCGTCCTGTCTATCTTCCCGCTCTTCGCCTCGCTGGCCATCTCCTTTCTCAACTGGAACTTCAACGACATGGCGGCTGGCTTCAAGTGGGTGGGGCTCCTCAACTGGGGCCGGCTGATCAGCGACGAGCACTTTCACAAAGTCTTCGTGAATACGCTGCTCTACGTCGTCATCGGGGTTCCGCTCCAGTACGTGATCGGTCTGGTCCTGGCGCTGGTGCTCCACCAGGAGATCCGCGGGCGCCGCTTCTTCCGCGTGCTGTTCCTGGTCCCGATGATGCTCAGCCCGGTCGCCGTCGCCTACGTTCTCGGCCGGATGACATTCAACGAATCGCAGGGGCCGGTCAACGATCTGCTCTGGTACTTGCACATCCCGCCAGTGCATTGGCTGACCCAGTTCCCGACGGCGTTCTTCACGATCGCGATCGTGGATAGCTGGCAGTGGACTCCATTCATGCTGCTGCTGCTGCTCGCCGGACTGCAGGGCATCCCGGCCGAGGTGATCGAGGCAGCCAAGCTAGATGCCCAAACGCGCTGGCAGGTCTTCCGTTTCATCATCTTCCCGCTGCTGCTGCCATGGACGGTCTCGGCCATCCTGCTCCGCTCCGTGGAGATGCTGAAGATCATGGACCTGATCGTGGTTATCACCGCCGGCGGTCCCGGCATCACCACGGAGTCGCTCACCTTCTACGCCTACCAGACCGGCATCCGGAACCTGGACCTGGGGTACGCCTCGACGATCTCCTACACGCTGCTCATTCTGGCAGTCGCCGTCGCCACGATCTTGCTGCTGCTCGTCCGGCAGGCTGTCAACCGGGCGAACGCCTGAGGAGGGAGAGACGATGAGCGCCATCTCGGCCACACCGCGCCCGGGCCATCGGCCACACAAGCCGATCGACGTCACCCGCGTCCTGTCGTACCTGGTCCTGATCGTCTGGAGTATCGTCGTCATCGGCCCGCTGTTTTGGATGGTCACCATGGCCTTCAAGCAGCAGCTCGACCTGTTCCCGAGGCGCCTGGTGATCCCCTGGTTGCAGTTCACCCCGAAGCTGGACGCGTTCCAGTACATCCTCACCGACTTCTGGCCCCAGATTACGAACGCCTTTACCAACAGCCTGATCGCGGCCGGCGGGAGCGCCATCCTCGCGACGTTCTTCGGCGCGATGGCTGGCTACGGCCTAGTCCGCTTCCGCTATCGGTTCGGCTTCTGGCGGAACGACGACATCGCCTTCTGGTTCGTGTCGCAGCGCATGCTTCCGCCCGTCGTGGTGGTGTACCCCTTCCTGATCATGTATCGCTTCGCCGGGCTGATCGATAACGTCATCGGGCTGGTGATCGCCTACACGCTGTTCAGCCTGCCGATCACCGTCTGGATTCTGCGCGACGCCTTCCGCGGGGTTCCGCTCGAGATCGAAGAGAGCGCCTGGCTGGACGGCTGTAGCAGGTTCGGCTCGTTCTTCCGCATCGCCCTGCCGCTGATCCTGCCGGGGCTGGTGGCAGCCCTCCTGATCGCCTTCATCTTCGCCTGGAACGAGTACCTGTTCGCCCTGATGCTGACCTACCAGCGCGCCCAGACGCTCACCGTGCTGGTTGCGGCTCAGGCCACCCAGCAGGGCAATTACTTCTGGAACATGGCCGCGATCTCCCTGATCGCGGTGACGCCGGTGCTGATCCTGGGGATCGCGCTCCAGCGCTGGATCGTTCGCGGCCTCGCCGCGGGTGGGCTGAAGTAGGCGCCCTGTCCGCCTCGCAGAAGTGCATCCTCTCTTCGCGCTGGGAGGAAGCAGAGCAGCAAGCAGGTCGAGCATAGCACGCGGCTCCGCCTGGAAGGGCGGGCATGGGGATGCAGCTCGTCGCTACCTAAGCGACAGCTCGGACAACAGGGAGAGATGTCGATGGCAACCATGCAGGCGCTCGTGTTCGAAGGCATCGGAACATACGGGGTGCGGTCCATGCCGCGGCCGGAGGTCCAGCGCGGCGATGACGTGCTGGTGAAGGTGCGGACGGTCGGCATCTGTGGGACCGACCTGCACATCGTGGAGGTTCCCCCCGGCTTCGAGGCCGTTCCCGGCACCATTCTTGGGCACGAATTCATGGGCGAGGTGGCCGCGGTTGGCGATCAGGTCAGGGACCTGAAACCGGGCGACCGGGTGGTGATCGAGCCGAACATCGCCTGCACCACCTGCATCTACTGCAAGATGGGTATGCCCAATGAATGTTTGACGCTAACCCTGACCGGGATTGAACGCCACGGCGGGCTGGCTGAGTACTGCGTCATGCCGGCCCGCAACGTCCACAAGGTTCCGGACAGCGTCTCGGATGAGGTGGCGGCGCTCACGGAGCCCCTGTCCTGTGTCCTGGGTGGGACCGAGAAGGTGCGCCTACAGCCCGGGGAGACGGCGGTGATCCTGGGCGGGGGCCCGATCGGGCTGTTGTACCTGCAGGTGTTCCGGGCCGCGGGCGCGCGGACGCTGGTGGTCGAGCCCCAGCCGGACCGCGCCGACTATGCCCGGAGCTTCGGGGCGCACGTGGTGATCGACCCGAAGAACGAAGATGTCGCCGCGCGGGTTATCCAGGAGACGGGGATCGGGGCCGACGTCGTTGTCGACGCGGTGGGCAACCAGTTCGGCAACGCGCTCAAGCTGGCGCGCCGCCGCGGGGCGATCCTCCTGTTCGGGATCAACCTGCGGGCGCAGGAGAACATCCGCCAGTTCGATATTACGCGCAATGAGTACCGCGTGCTCGGCTCCTGGATCGGGGCCTTCAACTTCCCGATGGCGCTCAACGTGCTCGCTTCAGGAGTCGTCGACGCCCAGCGCATGATCACCCATCGCATCAGTCTGGGCGAGTTCGAGCAGGGCATCGAGGAGCTGAAGACGGGCCGCGCGATCAAGGTGCAGGTGCGCCCCACCAGCTAGTCCGAGGCAGGGCTGGAACCGAGGCCGCCGCGACGACGGGGTTGGAGGTGCTGCCACTATGGCCGAGGTAATCCCCCTTACCGACAGGAGCGAACCCCTGGCGTCCCGGGTTCGGGCCAGCGCGGCGGGGCAGGACGGGCGCGTCTTCGTGCTCGATTGCTCTGGCGACGCGCCGGGCGATCTCTGGTCGGTGTGGGTCGCCCAGGCCAGTGAGCAGGTGCTGCTGCGCCTGGCCGCCGACGCGCGGGATGGCCGGCGGAGGGAGCCGATCGTCGGCGTCGTCAAGAGACTCGCCCGCCCGACGACGGCTTCGGCGTGGCGAGACGCGTTCGAGCTGGCGGCCGTCGAGGCGGTCCGCGGGGTGCTCGGCTCGGCCGCGCTGGAGCTGGCGGCGGAAGGCGTCAGGGCGAATGTCATCCTCCTCGATGAGCGGACCAGCGCGGGCGACCTGGAGCGAAGTGTTCGCTATCTGCTGGACGAGCGGGCGGCCGGCTTTACCACCGGTGTAACGATCCGGCTCGGAGCGGAGGGGCTGGGCGGCTCGCCCGGGGGCGCCAGCGCCGCGGGTGCACAACGCCAATCTGATGCCCCCCGGCGGGCGCTCGTCACCGGCGCCGCGGGCGGCATCGGCTTCGCCACCGCGCAGGCGTTCGCGGCCGCTGAATACCAGGTGATCGCCTCAGATGTCGACCGCCCGCGGCTGGAAGCGGCGGCCGCTCGGCTGGGAGCAGTCCCGCTACCGCTGGATGTCACCGACCGCCAGCAGCTTCGTGAGGTGCTCCAGTCCGAGGCGCTCAACGGTGGACTCCAGGCGCTCGTGGTCGCGCACGGGGTTGCCGGCGCCAGGGCGCTGCGCGATCTCGATCGGCCGTTCATCCAGCGGAACATGGCGATCAATGGGACCGCGGTCGCCGCGCTCGTCGAGGAGCTGCTGCCGGCGCTCGAGCGCGGCGCGCCGAGCACCATTGGGGTCGTCGCGTCCCAGGCGGGGATCAAGGCGGAGCCACAGAACGCGGCCTATTGCGCCGCCAAGTTCGCCGTGGTCGGACTGGTCCGCGGACTGGCGCCCCTGCTGCTCCCCAGAGGCGTGCGTATCCACGCGCTGTGCCCCGGCTGCGTCGACACGCCCCTCCTGGCCGCCGCGCTGGACGGGTTCGCCCGGGCGTCCGGGATTGCGGAAGAGGAGTTTCGCCAGCGGCGGGCGGCGGGCATTCCCTTGCGGCGCTTCGCCGCGCCGGATGAGATGGGCGCGGCGATGCTCTTCCTCTGCCAATTGGACCAGACCGGCCTGGTGTTTGCGCCCAGCGGGGGCGAGACGCTCACCTGACCGATATCCCCCAAAAGGCGGTCGCCCCGGCGGATACCGATCCCTTGAAGAGGTGGTAGGTATGCGACGGGCAGGGGGCTCGCGGGCGGCCGGGAGCCAGGCCAGCCGCACCGGTGGTGGACGCGGGAGGCGCGCGGCCAGGGAGGCGTCGGCGCCAGCCTGCGTGTCCGGGCGCGAGGCGGAGGGGCAGGCCTCCACGTGCCGACGGAGTTCCTGAAGACGCGCTGGCCCGCCCCGTCCCATCGTCTCCCAGCGTGCTCCGCGCTCTCCCTCCCTCAACAGCCACTTGCCGCTGCCTGACCAGCTTCACGCTGGATCGGTATTAGCCTTCTGCCGTGAACAAGCCCCAGCCGAAGCCGGGCCGATGGCGGAATCGGCCCCAGGCGACGCCCGTTGCATCGAGCTTGCGCCGCAGGCGGTACAGGTTCACCCGCAGGGTCGAGCGGTCCAGGCAGGCTTTGGGCCCCCATACACGCCGCGTAATCTCGGTGGCCGGGAGCAGCTCCGCTGGACGCTCGAGGAACACTTCCAACAGCCGCAGCTCCGTGGGGCTGGTGTCCAGCGCCACCCCGCCGACCGTCGCCATGGCGCGCGCACGATCCAGCCGGATCGACCCGAAGGCGAGCGGCGCGCTGGGGCCCGGCATCTCCCGGCCGCCCGGGCTTGCGCGGCGTAGGGCAGCGCGCAGCCGGGCGACCAGCTCGGGGCCGCGGTAGGGCTTGATCACGTAGTCATCGGCGCCGAGCTCGAGCACCTGGACCAACCGCTGCGTCGAGCTATCCGCGGTCAACGCAAGGATGGGCAGCTTGTCATCTACCTCGCGCAGCCGCTGCAAGAGCTCCACCCCGTGCAGACCCGGCAGCGACAGGTCGAGCAGTACGGCGTCAGGGCGGCGCTGGTGCAGGGCCTGCCACCCGGCTGGGCCGGACCCTGCCACATCCACCGTGTAGCCGGAGCGTGCCAGGAGCACCTGGACCGCTTCGGCGATGCTGGGATCGTCCTCGATCAGCAGGACCCGGGTCATGCTACCCCACGGTCGAGACAAGGGGGAGCGAGAAGCGGGCGAGCGCCTCGCGTTCAGCGAGCTCCAGGTCCAGCCGGCCATGGTGCGCCTCGACGATTGCCCGAGCGATCGTCAATCCCAGACCCAGGCCTCGAGAAGGATCCTCTGGTCGCCCCTCTGGCCCGCGTTGGTTGCGCACTTCGACCAGGACCCGGCCGTCAGAGCGAATCATGGCCAGGTTGACTACCTGTCGATCAGCGCCATACCGGCTCGCGTTACTGAGCAGATTCACCAGGACCTGGACCAGCCGGCGGCGGTCAGCGTGGACCATGACGGAGCGACGCGGAAGGTCCAGCTCGACGTGCTGCTGGCGCAGGCGCAGCAGCGGTTCCACCATGGTGACCGCCTCTCCGATGACCTGCTGGAGCGCGACCGGGGCCGGCTCGATCTGGAACTCGCCCGCCCGGATGCTTGGAAGCTCGAGCACGCTCTCCACCAGAGCTTCCAGACGCCAACTGGCGGCGAGAGCGCTCTCTGCCAACTGGCGCGCCTGAGGGCCGAGCCCCTCCGCGCTGGCGAGCACCTCCAGCAGCGCGCTCTGGGCGGTCACGGGTGTACGGAGCTCGTGAGCAACACGCAGCAAGAAGGCTTCTTTGTGTTCTAGCAGGTCCGCCTCGGTTGTAACGTCCTGCAGCATGCAGATCGAGCCCTGCGCACCTGGCTGCTGAGCGCGCACGTCCCGCACGGCACGCGATCCCAACGGCCCAGTGATGCGTCGCCAGGGCCGTTCGCCGTGCTCGTCGCCCCCTAGCAGCCGTTCGAGGGAGTCTCCAAGCAGCGCGTCGACGGACCGGCCGAACAGCAGCGCCGCGGCCGGGTTCGCCCCGGTGATTCGCCCCTGGGGATCCGTCCGCAGAATCGGCATCGGAGCTGCCTGGACCAGACTCTGATAGGTCCGGCGCGTGCGGGTCAGCGCCGCCACGAGCGCGCTGACGATCACCGCCAGTCCCGCGAGCGAGACGAGCACCAGGACGTCGTTGAGAGTACTGGGCGGCCACAATCCGACCGGCTCGATGAAGAAGTAATCGATCACTAGCACCGCAACAATGGTGGTAGCCAGCCCTGGTGCCAATCCGAAGCAGGAGGCGAGCAGCACCGGCAGCAGGAAGCTGACTGCCGGGGTCCGCACGTTGAACAGCGCTTCCGCCAGCAGGGTGACCAGGACGATGGCCCAGATGCCAATCTGGCCAAGGACGATGCCGAGCCGAAGCCGAGCCCATGGCCCAAGGCGGTCCCAGCGGTCCAGCAGCAAGGTCCAGCGCATGTCCCAGAGCATGGGCCGAGTCGGCCGCCGCTGCAAGAGCCTCGCGTTCCCCTCGGCCAACATTGTCACCGGAGTGTCACCCTCACATGCTCGGCCATCGGAAGCTCAGAGCGCGGGCTGGGCGCACGTGACGGGACAAGGACCTGTGCCACTCTGGAGGTGAGCACTGCCAGCAGCCCTATGGCAGTGCCGCCCAGCGCCCCCCACAGCAGCGCATGCAGCAGCCCCAGGCGACTCCAGACTTCCGGCGGGGTGAGCAAGGCCCAGTAGCCCACGCCGCCCCAGCCCAGGCCGAACACCAGCCCGGCTCCCAGCCAGCCCCGCGGCCGCTGCCCCACCAGCCCCAGCCAGCCGTCCGCTAGCACGGCGGGCACGAGCAGCGCCGCCAGCGCTGGCGCCACCGCCGAGTAGCCGGCCAGCGTCAGCGCCGCGCCGGTCAGCAGCCGCAGCAGCACCACCGGGCCGACCGCCGCGCTCAGCGGCAGCGGGCGGGGGCCGACCACCAGCGCCAGCGCCAGCGGCCCCGCCAGCTTCAGCAGCGCCAGCGCGACCTGCGCCCCCGCGCTCCAGGCATGGACCCCGGGCGGCGGGAACGGGGCGAGCGCCGCGCTCAGCAGCAGCCCCAGCCAGGCCCAGCTCAGCCAGCGCCGCCACCGCGGGTGGGCGATCTCCAGCGCCACTAGCAGCAGCCCCAGGCAGACCAGCGCGCTGCTGGCAGCGATCGCCACGTGCTCCGCGGTAAAGGCCGGGTCTGGCCCAGGCCACTGGTGCCGCCACGTATCCAGCCCCGAGGCGACGACGAACAGCAGGATCCCCAGGGTGCCCAGCGCCGCGCCCGGGGAGCCCCGCAGCGCCTCCCGCACGCTCCCCCGACACCCATCCCCAATCCAGTGGCCCAGGCCCGGCCACCCCTGGGCCAACAGCGGCAGCAGCAGCACGGGGCCGAAGGCGAACAGGAAGTGGGGCAGGATCCAGGGATGGGGCAAGCCCAGCAACGGCACTTGCTGCTCGGGACTGCGGTGCCAGGCCCAGTCCCACAGCACCCCGATCTCCGCCAGACTCATCGGCCCCAGCCCCCACAGCGCAACACGGGCCGCCGGACTAAGGCGGCGGGGAGCAGGCCGAGCCCGCCCACCTGGGGCAGGCGGAGTGCTTGAGGTGCCTGGCCGCTGATGCCCGGACTGGTTCACCTGCATGCCAGGAGGGTGCGCACTGGCCACGCGGTCCACACCGAGCCTGCCGTGTCCCTGCTCACCAAGCGCCGAGCGCGGCCTCGCGGCGGGACCTTGCGCCGGGACTCTGGCGGCTGAAGCGCGGCCTGAGCCGCGCGCCTCTTCCACCCGGAGTATCCAGGCGGCACGAGGCCGATATGTATACCGCTGATAGGTCTGTCCACCGGTTCCGGCATGTGCGCTTGTGCCGTCCGATACTAGCAGCCCGGAGCGACACCAGTGTGAACCTGGGTGGCCACCATCTCCACCACGCTCCGCTTGGTGTTCGAGGTACATCTCAGCACGTTGGCAGTGCACAATGAGCAGGGAGCGGCGGGACCAGTATGCGTCTGCCAACCGTGGCGATCTTCGATCTCGGCGCCGAGCTGTACGATTGGTTTACCAGCCAGCCGCTCTGGTGGGGGAGCTGCGCTCGGCTGGCCACCGATCTTCCACGGCAGGCGCGGGTGCTCGACCTCGGCTGTGGCCCCGGGGTCTCGTCCCTCGTGCTCGCCCGCCAGCAGCCCGAGGCGCGCATCATTGGCGTAGACCTTGCCTGGCGGATGGCCCGGCGCGCCCGGCAGCACGTGCTCCGCGCCGGGCTAGATGGCCGGGTCACCGTGGTGCGCGCCAGCGCAGCATGCCTGCCCTGCCGCGACGCAAGTGTGGATGCTGTCGTCGGCCACAGCTTTCTCTACCTGGTACCCGAACGCCAGCAGGTGCTGGCGGAGTGCTGGCGCGTGCTCCGCCCGGGTGGGCGAGTCGCCTTCATGGAGCCGAGCGCTGCGCCGGCTCGCCCCGCGGCGATCCTGGCGCAGAGCCACGATCCGCGCTTCCTGGTATCGGTCTCGCTCTGGCGGCCGTTCTCGGCGCTGCACGGACGCTTCACCCCGGGGGCATTGACGCGGCTGTTGCGCGCGGCAGGGTTCGAGGACGTCAGCACTGAGCCGGTGCTGGGCGGACTGGGGATCATCGGCCGCGGCCGTAAACCCGGGCCGGAAGGCGGAGGGGAGCGGCGGTGAGCACCGCCCGGCTGCTGCTGACCCACCTGCGGCTGCACTTCCAGCTTCTACTGGCGCCGCTGTTCCTCTGGGGCGCAGCGCTGGCCGGCGGGCGCCTCACCCCCCGGCTGCTGCTCGGCTTCCTCGCCTTTCACGTTTTCCTGTACGGCGGCACCACTGCCTTCAACTCCGCCTATGATCGGGACGAGGGCCCGGTGGGAGGGCTGTACCAGCCGCCGCCGGCGCCGCTGGCGCTTCTGCCGTTCTCGCTCGTGGTCCAGGCCATCGGAGCGCTGCTCGCAGCCCTGGTGTCGCCGGCAGCGCTGGCGGTCTACCTGGCGATGGCACTGCTGGGAGCGGCGTACTCCCACCCGGCAACGCGCTGGAAGGCTTCGCCTGCCACCGCCCTGCCCACCATCGCGTTCGGCCAGGGAGTGCTCGGCTTTCTCGCCGGGTTCGCCACCGCCTCCCCGGCCCCGAACACGCCGGCGCTGGTCGTCGTGGTGGGAGCCGTCTCGGCGGCGCTGGTGGTCAGCGGCTTCTACCCGCTCAGCTCGCTCTTCCAGTTGGAGGAGGACCGGCAGCGGGGCGACCGGACTATCGGGGTCGCCTGGGGCGCGCCAGCGGCATTTGCCGTTGCCCTCGGCTGCTTCCTGCTGGCCCTGCCGTTGCTGGTCGGGCTCGCCTGGAGCCGGTTCGGCCCGCTCGACGCGCTGGCGCTCGCGCTCGGGATGGCCGTGGTGATCCTGGGCACGCTGCGCTGGCGGCGCCGCTTTGTTGCCACGGCGGTGCGCCAGAACTTCCTGGCGGCGATGCGACTGAACGCGCTCGCCGCGGCCTGCTTCTCGGCCTACCTGGTGTGGCGCCTGCTCTCACCTGGCTAGGAGTGTCTTTCGGGACCCTCACCCCCGCCCCCTCTCCCAAGTATGGGAGAGGGGAGACGGGCACAGCAGCCGCGGGTGAGGACAGCGCTAGGTCAGGAGCACCCGGGCCGTTTCGTACAGCGTCTGCTCGAACATCCGGAGCTCGTCCAACGCGACGTACTCGTCCACGGTGTGCGCCTGGGCCAGTCGCCCGGGGCCGTAGACGACGCAGTGCGGGCTGCCGGAGCGCAGCGCGCAGACCGCGGCATCGGTGTAGGCGCGGAAGCCGGCCAGCTCCGGCTCGGCGCCGGTCACCGCGCGGTGGGCCTGGCGCACCGCGGCGATGAGCGGGGAGGTGGGCGTGCAGACGACGGGTGCCCGGTCCGTCGTCTTCTCATCCAGCTCGAACCGGATGCCCGGGACGGCCTGGGCCGCCCGCTCGGCGGCCGCCTGGAGCATCTGGCGGATCTGCTCGACGCTGGCCGAGGGGGGATAGCGAATGTCGATCTCGGCCCGCGCCGCGTCTGCAACGACGTTCGTCTTGAACCCGCCCTGCATCACCCCGACCACCAGCGTGGCATGGCCGAGCAGCGGATCATCATCACCCACCTGGGCGATCCCCTGGTAGGCGGCTTCGACCGCCAGCGCCAGCGCCCGGTTGGCGTCTGCCCCGAGGTGCGGCATCGATCCGTGTGCCGAGGCGCCCCGAAAGCGCAGCTCGTACCAGGCGACACCCTTCTGGGCGACGAGCAGCTTGCCATCGGACGGCTCGGCGGCCAGGATGTAGCTGCTTGGTGGGACCAGCCCCGCCGCGCTGAGCGCCAGCGCGCCGGTCATGCTGGACTCCTCGTCCACCGTGGCCGCCAGGACCAGGTCGCCCGAGAGCCGGGCGCCGCTGTCGCGGAGTCGCAGCAGGGCGAGCAGCGCCGCCGCCAGCCCGCCCTTCATGTCACAGGCGCCCCGCCCCCACAAGCGCCCGTCCTCGATCTGCGCTCCGAATGGGTCGCGCGACCAGCCCTCGCCCACCGGGACGGTGTCCAGGTGGGCGAGCAGCACCAGCGGCGGTCCACCGCCCCCGTGCAGGCGGGCCACCACGTTCCAGCGCTCGTCAGACACCGGCACCCGCTGGTACGGCATGCCCTGCTCCGAAAGCAGCGCTTCGACGAATTCGGCGCAGGCCGCCTCCGGTACCGTGGGGTTCGTACTCGGGATATGCACCAATGACTGGGTCAGCCGCACGACATCAGGGGCGGGCAGTGGCATGGATGCTCCAGGCCGCGCAGTAGCGAGAGTCAGCCCGGGCAGGGTAGCAAGCGCATCCGGGCGGCGTCAAACCCCGCGTCGGGCCAGCACCTGGGGCAGACAGAGGGCGGGAAATGCGAACGCGTGGCACCCCTTATGCGTTAAGGGATACAGGCGAATACGTGTACTGACAACGAGTGGCCGGCTCCGGAAGGCCGCCCTCGGCGGAGGACGATGATGAAGCGCCACATCTGTCAGGACTTCTGGTCCTGCGGCGCGTGCGGCGGGTGGGTCTGCCCCGTCTGCCTGCCGCATCATCACTGCGAGCACGCCAGCTAACCGGTTGGGGCAGGGGCCTTGCCGACCGGTGTCGGCCAGTGCCCGGCGCATTGACCTCTCGCCGGGCACTGGCCGACACCGCTGCTGACCCTCCCGCGTGTAGACCTGCCGGGGTGACGCGTTCGCGCCGGCCCTGCCTGCCGGGCAACCTTGTTCCCTTCAGGACTCTCAGCCGTCGCAGTGGTGGTGCTCGCGCCTGCCGTTGGCTGGCCGCTCCCGCGGGCGGAGCGTAGCCAGGAACGATGCCCACTCGGAGACAGACCTCGTGCTCGATCAGTCGCTGACCCCTAGCCAGGCTGAGCAGCTCGAGCCCGCGCTGAGCGAGCTGGCGAGCATGCTCGCCGAGGGCGTGGAGCCCACAGACCCCGAGCTGGAGATGCTCCTGCTCTGGCGCGACCTCAGCGCAGAAGAAAGCTGGGCGCTCGACGAGCTGCGCGCCTGGACAAGCCTGCTCCAGCGGCTCAGGAGGTCGGAGAGCAGCGTCGAGGAGGCGCTGCGTGGCTTGACTGCGCGTGGTGTCTCCGAGCCGGCCGCCCGGGCGGCGGTCGAGAGCCTCGCCCCGCCAGCGGGTGGGGGCACCGAGCCCGCCGCTGCCGCTTCCCCCGCTGCCGCGGCCGAGGCCGTCCCAGCGGCGAGGCCGAGCACAGTCTCTCCGCTGGGAGCCGAGGCCCCGGTTGTGGCCGCGAGCGACGAGCAGCTCGCCGGGCTTCCCTTCGGGACGCTGGTAGTGGGCGAGACTGCCGAGCGACGGCTCGTGGTGCGGGGCGGGCCGGGGCGGATCACCGTCGATAACCCCGGCGTCGAAGTGCTCCCGGCTGTCCTGGAGAGCGACGAAGCCGAGATCCTGGTCCGGGTTCGGCCAAGCGCGCCCGGCGACCTGTTTGCCCGGCTGCGGTTCGAGGCGAATAGCGGCCAGGTGAGCGAAGTCTACGTGAGCGCCACCGCGGCGCTGCCTGGTGACGAGGCGGCGGAGCACCCGGCGCCTGTCGTCCCGGGCGCTCCCGGGACGGAGCCGGGGCCGGAGCGCGGCGCGGGGGACGCCGCGCCGGGACCGCTCCCGGCCGAGGCCAGTGCCGGGCTGCCCGCGGGCCGTCTTCCCCGGGCGCTCCAGCGTGTCCGCGGCTGGCCCGGAACGTCGCGGCTGGGCCTGCCGCACCTGGTGGCCGCGGCCACGGTAGGGAGCCTGCTGCTGGGCCTCCTCGCCGGGATCGTGGCGAAGCCGGCGCCAGCGGTCTCCAGCGCTGGCGCCGGCGGAGAGAGCCTGGAGCAGGCGGCGCTCGCGGAGGACGAGGCTCTCTCCGCCCCGGCAACGCCCACACCTCGCCCCCGGCTGGCGGGGTCCCCACGCGACCCGTCGCGTGGGGTGCCCCTGGCGCCCCGGGCCGACATCGTGCTGGTGAACACGATCTCGCTCCGCCCCAGCCGGCCGAGCGGCCGCGACCGCTTTGGCGGTCCCACCGGGGTGGCGCTGGACAGCGCTGGCAACGTGTACGTGGTCGAGCTCAGCGGCCGGATCCGCAAGCTCAACCCGGAGGGCGAGCCGCTGGCGCGCTGGGGCGGCGCCGGGAGCGAGCCCGGGCGGTTCGACGGACCGATGGGGATCGCGCTCGACCAGGCCGGCAACGTGTACGTCGCTGACACCGGCAATCACTGCATCCAGAAGCTGTCACCCGACGGCCAGCCGCTGGCGCGCTGGGGGACGCTGGGGAGCGCGCCGGGCCAGTTCAACAGTCCGCAGGGCGTGGCGCTGGACGCCAGCGGTAACGTGTACGTTGCCGACACCGGCAACAACCGGGTGCAGAAGCTGTCGCCCGACGGAGAGCCGCTGGCCCAGTGGGGCCGGGCCGGCACGGCGCCCGGGCAGTTCAACACCCCCAGCGGCCTCGCGGTTGATCGCGATGGCAACATCTACGTCGCCGATACGGGCAACCACCGCATCCAGGTGCTCTCGGTGTTCGGCCAGCCGGTGCTGCTGCTGGACACGCAGCCGGCGAAGCCTCGCCAGTTCAGCCGGCCGGTCGCGGTGGCGCTCGGTCAGCAGCATCTCTACGTGGTCGATCGCGAAAACGACCTCGTCCAGCAGTTCTCGCTTGATGGCCGGCTGCTGGCCCAGTGGGGACACGGCGAGGCCCCGGTGGAAGACCTGAACGAGCCGTCCGGGCTGGCGGTAGATGCTCGGGGCTTCGTCTGGGTGGCAGACACGCGCAACGGGCGGCTCCAGCAGCTCGAATTCGGCGCCGTGCTCCCCAGCCACGAGCCCGCAGCGACGCCGAACGAGGGCTGAGCCTTCGATTCGCTCCCTCCTGCTGCGGGCGCGCTTCCTGTCGGCTATCGTGGGGCCAGCGGCTGCGCGGAGCAGGCCGCTGCACGCGCGACAGGCCCAACGTTACCGCTCGCGGTCTCGGCGCGAGGAGGAGCTGGCATGACCCCGCTGACGCTGATCCTGGTCGCCCTGGCGCTGCAGATCATCCCGATGGCGCTGGTGGTGCTGTTCTATTTGACCCGCCGCGGCGCCAGCCGCGGCCCGCGCGGCTTCGCCTACGCCGTGGAGCAGGCGGGCGACGAGTGGCGCCTGCTCCAACTCGAGCGCAAGGTCGACCTGCTGCTGCGCCACCTGGGGCTCGAGTACGACCCGCTGGACCTGGTGGGTGAGCTGGCGCGCGCGGGGCAGACCTACCAGGCGATCCGGGCCTACCGCGCGGCCACCGGCGCCAGCATCGAGCAGGCGCGCCGGGCGGTGGAGACGCTCCAGCGCGGCCAGGCGCAGTCCGCCCCCTAGCTTCGCACTACCTGGCGGGGTCCCCACGCGACCCGTCGCGTGGGGTGCCCCTGGCGCCGGCCGGCGCCAGGTCGCCCAGCGCCTGGAACGCGGCGACGACCGGCTTGGGCGAGCCATCGGCGTGGTACATCCCGAAGGCGTTCTCCCGCGGGTTGAATCCGTTCGGAACGTCGTTCAGCATCCACTTCAGCGCCCCCACCGCGCCGTGGTCGCGCGCCCCGAGCACCAGTTGCGCTTCCAGCGCGGCGGCCTGCTGCTCGTCCAGGTTCACGGTCGACAGGCCAAACTCGCTGAGCAGCAGCGGCTTCCCGGGCACTGCCGCCTTCACGTCGTCCAGCACCCGCAGGCTCGCCGCGATCCCAGCATTAGACGGTCCCGGATACTGGTGCAGGCTGCGGAGGTCGAGCCAGGCATTCACCGGCAGGCTGCCCAGCACCACGTCGACGTGACCGACGGTGATCGGGCGGCCCGGATCGGCGGCGCGAACCGCGTCGAGCTGCGGCGTCAGCCAGGCGGCCAGCGTATCGTTGAGCGCCTGCTTCAGCGGCTCCCAGCCGGCGGAGTCCGGCGCGCCCAGATACTGCACGATGGTGCTGTTGTGCGCTCTGGCCCAGTCCAGAGCATCGTGCAGGAAGCGCCGGTAGGCAGCTAGCGTGTTGACGTACACGTAGGCCTGGTCGTCGCTCAGCCGCGCCGGGACCTCCCTCTGGCCCGGATCGCTGGCGCGGTAGGCGGGCACGTCCTGGCGGGCGACGGTCTCCCCCACCGCGGCGACGAGCTCTGGGCGTTGCAACGGGGCATTCAGCCCGGGCGGGTAGCTGGCGAGGGCCAGGTCGCCAAAGCGCGGCTCGTTCTTCAGGTCATAGGCCAGAATCGTCGCCCGGTCGCGATAGCGCCGGGCGATGGCGGCGTCCACCGCGGCCACCCGGGCCAGGTCGAGCTCGGCGTAGTCAGCAAAGGTCAGGATGAGCCGCAGCCCGTGCTGGTCGGCCAGCTTGAGCACCCGGTCCAGCTTCTTCCAGCGACGCGCCTGGACATCCTCGGCCAGTGCCCGCTGGACGAACAGGCGCAGGACCGACACATTAGCGGCTCGCGCCCGGGCAAAGTCCTGGTCGATCGCGGCCGGATCGAAGGCGTCGTCATCCCACATCCGCCAGGCACGATCCGCTGGCCCCTCGTAGTTGGCGCCCAGCAGGAAGCGCGGCTGCCCCGCCTCGTCGACGAGCGACTCGCCCTGGACAGAGAGACGCGGTGTTTCGGCGAGAGCCGGGGCGAGCGGGCTGGGGAGCAGTAGAGCAAGCGCAAGCAGAGAAACGATGGCACGTCGCACCAGGAACCTGCCGTGAAGCTGGACTGTGCCCGCGCCACGCCGAGCACGGCGGGCGAGGCCGGGGTAGGGTACACAACCGACCCTGCCGCGAGCCAGGCGCCGAGACCTCCTGGCGAATGTCAGGCTGGCGCATATGGCGACGGGGCAGACAGCCGCGGACTATCCCTCGGGCGGGGCGCTGCTGCGCTCCAGGTCGAGCACCGACTGGCCCCCGAGCCCGAGCGGGGCGGCTGCCTCCTCCAGGCGGACCATACGCTGGAGCCTGGCCAGCGTCTCCGCTGCCTGCTCGGCCCCGCGCTGGGCCTCCTGGGCCATCTCCCGCAGCTCGGCTGGAAGCCGCGGGTCGGTGGCCAGCAGCTCGGCGTAGCCGATGGTGAGCGCGAGCTGGTTGTTCATGTGATGGGCGGCCGTCCGAATCGCGAGCAGGGCCCCCTCCAGCCGGGCTCGCTCCAGCCCGACCAGCGCCGCCGCGGCGATCCCGGCCAGCGTCTCCAGCGCTTCGGCATCCTGGGCGGTGAAGCGCTTCTCGGGCTGGCGGGAGACGACGGCCAATACGCCCAGAGGCCGGCGCTCGGCGCGCAGCGGCACTACGAGGACGGCTCGGACGCCGAACTGCACCATCGCCGGCACCGCGTGGCTGTGGGTTCTGTAGTCGCCGAGGATCACGGGGCGGCCGGCCCGCAGCGCCTGGCCACTCAGCGAGTGGTCCAGGTCGAACGCCGCCATCGCCTCGGCCAGCCCCGCGGGCACCAGGGTACGCTGCACCAGCACCAGCCGGCGTTCCGCCTCCGCGAAGCGGTAGACGGCGCCCGAGTCGGCGCCAGCCAGCACCAGCGCCTCCTCGAGCAACGCGGACAGGACACTGTGGGCGTCCGGCTCAGCCACCAGCCGGCGGGCGACGCGGAGCTGGGCCGCCCGCCGCGCGAGCAGCCCCTCCTGTTCTGCCTCCAGCCGCTTCCGCTCGCTCAGGTCGCGCAGCAGCCCCTGGTAGGAGAGCCGCTGCCCGATCCGAACCGCCGAGGCGGCCACCTCGACGGCCAGCGTCTCTCCATCCTTGCGCCGAACGCGGCACTCGCCCCGCCAGTAGCCCGCTGCCTGGAGCTGCGCAACTGCCAGGTCGAAGGCCTCGAGGTCTTCTGGAGGGGTGAGGTCACGAGGGCCGAGGGACCGCAGCTCCGCGCGCGAATAGCCCAGGAGCCGTTCGGCGGCGACGTTTGCGAGCACGAAGCGGCGGGTCTGGCGGTCGACAACAAGCATCGCATCCAGTGCGCCTTCAACCAGTGCTTGGTACAGCGCCTCAGCCTCCTCCCGCGCCTGCATGGCCCTCGATCCCCATGGCGCTCTTGGGCGTTGTCCGTGGACGCATTGTACGGTATGCACTGCCTAGGTGTAGGTGTAGCCGTGTCACACTACACCGGCTGGAGCGGCGCGGTGCGTTCGAGCCACTCCGCCAGCGCCTCGGCCGGCATCGGCCGGCCAAAATAGTAGCCCTGCGCCGCGTCACAGCCCAGGTCAGCCAGCAGGCGAAGCGTCGCCTCGTCCTCGACGCCCTCGGCAACAACGCTCAGGTCGAGCCTGTGTCCAAGGTCGATCGTCGCACGGACGATGGCCAGGTCGGCCTCGTCACTCGTCATGTCCCGCACGAAGGAGCGGTCCACCTTCAGCTCGTCCGCCGCTACCTGCTTGAGATACGACAGCGAGGAGTAGCCGGTTCCGAAGTCGTCCACCGCGATGCGCACCCCAAGTCCGCGCAGCCGCTCCAGGACACGCAGCGCTGTGGCCGGGTCCGCCATCATCGCGCTCTCGGTGACCTCCAGGTGCAGCCAGGCAGGGGGTACGCCAGAGGCCTCGAGCAGGCGCGCCACCCGCCCGGGGAACAGGTTGTCGTGCAGGCTGCGCATGGAGATGTTGACCGCCACCGGGATCACGTGGCCCGCCGCGCGCCAGGCGGCGCACTGGTGCAGCGCGTCGTCCAGGACCTGTTCGGTCAGCTCCTTGATGAGCCCGGTCTGTTCGGCCAGCGGGATGAACTGATCGGGTGGGACGAGACCGCGCTCGGGATGCTGCCAGCGAACGAGCGCCTCGACTCCAACCAGGCGGCCAGCGCGCAGGTCGACCTTGGGCTGGTAGTGGAGCAGCAGCTCGCCCTGGCGAATCGCCCGGCGCAGATCGCCCGCCAGCGCCAGCCGGTCGGCGCTGTGGCGATCCTGCTCAGCGTCGTAGAGCGCGCAGCCGCTGCCGGCGCGTTTGGCGACGGACATCGCCACGCCCGCGTGGCGCAGCAGCGTCTCGGCGTCTTCGCCATGCTCCGGGTAGAGGGTGATGCCAAGGCTGGCGCCAACATCGAGCGCCTGGCTGTACACGGCGAACGGCTCGCCCAGCGCTGCTCCCAGCCGCTCCGCGCTCTCAAGCGCCCCGGCCGGGTCCGCCCCAGGCAGCAGCACCGCGAACTCGTCCCCGCTCAACCGGGCTACCGTGTCTGACGCCCGCAGCGCGCTCTGGAGGCGCCGAGCGACCTCGCGCAGCAGCATGTCCCCCACCTGGTGGCCGAGCGCCTCGTTGACCTCCTTGAAGCGGTCCAGATTGAGCACCAGCAACGCCAGCGGGGTCCCGTTTCGCCTGGCAGCCAGGATGGCCTGCTCGAGCCGATCCTGCAGGAGCAGCCGGTTGGGCAACCCTGTCAGCGCATCGTGCAGCGCCTGGTGGCGGAGCGCCTCCTCGGCTGCGCGCCGCTCGGTAATGTCGGCCAGGGTTCCTGAGATGCCGAGAGCCCTCCCGCTGGGATCGAGCGTCTGCCGGGCGACGACCTCCACCCAGCGAACCCCGCCACTCCGGGTGAGAAGGCGCAGCTCCTGTCGGCGCTCATCCCGGTGGCGCTCTGCTAGCGAGTGGAAGAGCGCCAGGCAGTGTTCCTGATCCTCCGGATGGATGTAGTCGCAGCAGGGGGTGCCCAGGCTCCTCGATACCTCGAAGCCCGTCACCTCGGTCCAGGCGGGGTTCAGGAAGACCCAGCGGCCCTGCGTGTCCGTCTGGAAGATGATTTCCTTGACGTTGTCGACGACCGAGCGATAGCGCGCCTCGCTCTCTCGCAGTGCTGCCTCAGCACGCTCGCGCTCGGCGATCTCCCGGCGGGCCTGCTCATACAGTCGGGCGCGCTCCAATCCGACCAGGGCCGAGGCGGCGGTCCCGGCCAGCAGCTCGAGGAGCTCGCCATCCTCCGCGGTAAACCGGACGCCTGGCCGACAGGTACAGATGCTTAGCGCCCCGAGCAGCCGCCCCTCGTGCAGCAACGGGGCCGCCACCCCAGCCCGGATACCGGCTCGAACCGCCCAGCCCGCCGGCCGCTCGAGCCGCTGGTAGTCGTTTTCGATCACCACCGCGCGCCGCTGGGCAGCCCGTCCGGCGATGCCACTCCCCAGCGGAAGCTGCACGGTCGCTGGCACCAGGTGCGGCTGGATGGTGGTGGTGGTCAGGTGGAGACATTGACCTGCCTCGTCCCAGCGGTACACTCCGCTGGCCTCGGCCCCGAGCAGCCCCTCCGCCTCGGTAAGGAGGGCGGTGAGCAGCCGGCCCGGCTCGTGTTCCAACGCCAGCCGGCGCGTGACGCGCAGCAGCGCGGCGCGGCGCTCCGCCTCCCGCCGGGCGGTGTGGTAAAGGCGAATGTTCTCGCACAGCGCCAGCACCTGGCGAGCGAGCACGCAGACGACCAGCACTACTGCCCCGAGCAGGACGCCGTTGTACCGCGGAGTTCGCTCGCCGGGCGTAATCGCCAGCAGGAAGGCAAAGCCGGCCGTGACCGCGACATAGGGTAGCACGTGCAATGCCCGCTGGTGCTGCTGCAAGGGCCCGCCGGAAGGGCTGGCTCGCCCGGCGCGCCACTGTCGGTGGGCGGCGACGGCCATCAGGAACAGGCCGAGCATCCAGGTGAGGTCCAGCCAGCCGCCAGTAGCATAGGCGCTCTGGACCTCAAGGTAGGCTAGCAGGAGATCGCCAGTAAGGAACAGCAGCAGTCCGAGTCCGAACAGCTCGAGCGCCGCCCGGCTGCCGCCGTCGGACTCGCGCAGCACGATGCTGGCGAGCCCGGAGAGCAGCAGCAGGTCACCCAGCGGGTAGGCCAGGGCGAGCGCAGTGGTGAGCAGGTCGGCCGCGGCGCGCGTGGCAAGCGGCAGCAGGATGAAGTACCAGGCCACCATCCCGCCGACGAGCACTACCATGCCGGAGTCCAGCCAGAACGTCGCCCGCTCGGTCCATGTTCGGTGCCGGGGCGCGAAGGCGAGCAGGCCGGGCAGCCAGCAGATGTAGGTGAGCAGATACGCGCCGTTGGCCCAGGACGGGAAGGCGCGCAGCCCAAGGACGACTTCGTAGTAGGCCCAGAGGCCGTTGGCCACCCAGTAGCAGCCCTGGCCGAGCGCCAGCCAGCGCCAGGCGCGGCGGGCAGTGGGAGCCAGTTCGCCGCGGCAGGCCACCCGCCAGGACAGCAGCGTGGGAGCGATGCCACCGATCAGGTAGCTGGCGTCGCCGATCAGCACGCGGTGCGACTCCTCTCCCCAGGGGAAGGCGAGCCAGGCGAGATAGGCGAGCAGATACAGGGCATGCCCCGCCAGGAGCATTGTGCCCCAGTCCCGCGCCGGGCGCACCACGGCCAGTGGAATACGCCAACGGGTTGTGAACAGCGCCACGCCCATATCTCTCACCATTACGCCCAGTATTCGACCAGCCCAGCGCCGGGCTGAAGGGTCCAGAGGGACCCGGTGGGAGGGGCTATCCGCCCCTCGTTCGCGCAACTGCCGCAGGCCCGCGAGATACTCATTTCGCCCGGCGAGCGGTAGACTGAGCACAGCCGCCGTTCAGAGCGGTGTCGCCCGGGCGCGGCAGGGAGGGGTAGCCATGAGGCGGGTCAACATTCAGGCGGCCTTCGTGGGGGAGCCAACGGCATCACAGGAAGGGCTGGAAGCGGACGACGACGCCGAGGCAGTGGTGCTGGCGGTGCGCGGCGGCGAGGTGACCTTCGTCGTCCCCGGCGGCACGCCCCTCGAAGAGCTGGCGAGCGCGTCGAGTGTGCTGCGCGGAACGCTGCGGCTGGAGCACGAGCGCGTGCTCTCGTTCGAAATCCAGGAGGGCGCCACTGGCGCCTATTTCGAGGACGAGCCGGCCGAGCTGCACGCGCGGCGCGAGGCAGAGCCAGCGGTCGGGATGTTCAGCGGCACCAGCGGGCCCGGCCCGCAGCCGGCGGGCGTGGCGCGCGACGTCATGACGCGCGAGGTGGTCACGGTCGCCCCCTCCGCGTCGATTCAGGAGGCGGCCGACCTGCTCGCCTTCCATCGCGTGAGCGGGCTGCCAGTCGTGGAGGACGGCCGGCTAGTTGGCCTGGTGAGCGAGGCGGATCTGCTCGGCAAGCGCGGCGCCACTGTGGCGGAGATCATGACTCGCCAGGTGGTCAGCGTCTCAGAGACCACCCCGCTCGCCGAGGTCGCAGCGCTGCTGCTCCAGCACGGGATCAAGCGGGTCCCGGTGCTCCACGAGGGCCGGCTCGTCGGGCTGGTCAGCCGCGGGGACCTGGTGCGCATGCTCGCCGCCCGCTGACGCGCGGCGGGCGGCGGTCCGGCCAATCGCCCCGCTCAGGCGGGCGCTACAAGCAGCGCTATCTGCCGGGCCGCGACGTCACCCCGGGAAACGCGGCTGCCGTCCGGAGCGAGGCGCTATCATCTCGCGTGCCGACCCGCCCGCTCTCCGACTCTACCGCCGACCCGCCCGTGGTGCATGGGCGCTCGCGCCCCGGCTATCGCCACCTGCTGCGCCTGGCGGCGCTCGTGGCGCTGGCGCTCGGCCTGGCGCTGTTCGGCGCCGCCTTGCTGACGGCTTGCAGCCAGCCCGTAGACCTCAACACGGTCGCTCCCACAGCGCCCGGGGGTGTGGTGGACAGCTTTCTCAGTGACAACGGGCTGAGCTTCCCGGCGCACGCGCTGGTCGGCTCCGTGCTCGGCGCCTGCGGCTGCGATGGCGGGGCGGTCGGGCTGCAATGGCTCAAAGCGGGCTGGCACGCCACCTCACCGGCGGATGAGGCGCGGGTCGCCGCGGGACTGCGCCGTGCGGCGGAGCTAGCCGGCGATCCGACGCGGCTAGAGGCCGCGATCTGCCCCTCCTTCCCCGATCACCTTCGGCCCAGCCAGGACCGGGCGCTGCGGGCGGCCGGGCTGCGCTGCCCGGCGCCGGTGCGGGACGAGTAGCACACCGGCGGCTGGCAGTCGCCGGGCGGGCCATCTCAGGCGCCAGCCCTGTCCACCCTGGCCAGCGGGCGCCTCGGTCCCGTGGCCGACGACGTAGGGAGCGCCACCGGGATACGCGCGGTCCCCGCCGAGAAGAGACGTTCCCGTGGGGACGTCCGAGACCAGATGTCCCCATGGTGCTAGAGGCCGCGTGGACGCGGAACGACGGGCAGCAGGATGTGGCTCGGCCGAGCCGCGTCGTGGAAGACGGTCTGGGTGGCTGTCTCCACCTGGCTCAGCGGCACCGTGGCGATCGGCGCCCCGGTGTTCGGGTTGCGGTCCCAGTGGGGAAACGACGAGGAGGCGACGTCCACCCGGATGCGGTGCCCGGGCAGGAACACGTTGCTAGTGGCGCGCAGGTTGATCCGATACTCGTACACCCGGTCGCGCTCCAGCAGCGAGGGGGACTGGAGGCTATCGCGGAAGCGGGCGCGCAGGATCCCCTCCGTCACGTTCATCGCCCGGCCATCCGGGTACACGTCCACCAGCCGCACGACCCAGTCGGTGTCCACCGCGCTCGTCGCCGCCCAGAGCGTCACCGAGACCGGCCCGGTCACCTCCAGCGGCGCGTCGAGCGGATCGGAGGTGTAGCAGAGGACGTCCTTGTTGCGCTCGACCAGCCGCTGGTCGTAGCGCCCCTGTGGATCCAGGTGCTCGCGGCAGCAGGAGTGGCCACCGCGGCTGACAGCCGGCGTGCGCGGGTCGTACACGTACACGTCTGGCGGCTCCTCGCCCGGCCGCTCGGTGGAGAGAGTGCCGTCGCCGGTGAAGGCGTTGGCCAGGCCACCCGAATGGAAGTAGAAGGGGGTGCTGACCGCCCGGCGCAGCGGCCACTCCTGCTCGTCGCGCCAGACATTCTCCCCCATCACGAAGAGCTTCACCGGTGGCTCGCGGGAGATACCGTCGTCCTCGCCCTTCAGCAGCCAGTTGTAGAAGCGGATCTGCGTCTCATCCACGATGCGGCTGCTGGCCCGAGGGCCGAAATCCGCCTCGCCACAGAACGGCGTCCAGGGCGAGTGGTACCAGGGGCCGATGATCAGCCGCTGGTGCTGGCGAGCGAAGGGGCTGCCGCCGTTGGCCTGGATGCCAGTGAAGTTCGCGAGCGTGCCGTCCAGGAAGATGTCGTACCAGCCGCCGATGTGCAGTCCGGCGGCCAGGATACGGTCGTGGCGCGGGGCGATCGCCACCTGCTGCCAGTACTCGTCGTAGGTGGGATGCCGCAGCCAGTCGAAGAAGTAGCCGAGCACTCTGCTCTCGCGGAACAGCGGCAGCTCCTCCAGCGGCAGGTACATCTGGTGCTGGCCGATGGTGTAGGTGGTGCTCGCCTCCGCCAACCGGCGCAGCGTGTCCTCGTCGCTACGCCGGCGGGCGGTGTCCATTGCAAGCTGGAGCGCCCAGTAGATCACGAACGCCAGGTGCAGCGCCCCGCCTTCGTAGGTCCAGCCCTCGTAATAGTCCGACGAGGTGATCGCCGGGCAGATCACCCGCAGCGCGGGCGGCGAGGTGATGGCCGCCAGCATTTGGGTGGCGCCGACGTAGGAGGCGCCGTACATCCCCACCTGGCCGGTGGTGCCGGGAAGCTGCGCCGCCCAGGCGATGGTGTCGAAGCCGTCGTTCGCCTCGTTGAAGAACGGGTACCAGTCGCCCTCGCTGCGCCAGCGGCCGCGCACGTCCTGGCTTACCACCACGTAGCCTTGCTGGGCATACCACGAGGGGTGCGCGTAGAGGTTGGCCTGGCTGTGGAACCGATCGTAGGGGGTGCGGACCAGGAGCACCGGGAACGGCCCCTCGCCCTTCGGCCGGTAGATGTCCGCCAGCAGGACGGTTCCATCGCGCATGGGGCAGGGGACGCCGCGCTCGACCGTGACCGGGTGTCGCGTTACTGTCACACATCCCTCGCCGACAGAAGATGATGGCGCCCACGGTATCACACCGGCGCCACGGCTGTCAGACCGCTCTCTGGTGCACTGCTCCGAGCCAGCTAGGACGTGGAGGGTGTGCCGCCGCGCTGGCGAGCGAAGTAGTCTTGCATCCCCCTGGCGCCCCGCTGCGCGGCGATGCGGTGGTTCAGCTCGAACAGCTTCACTGCCACCGGGGCGAGCAGGTCCAGGACACGCTTGTTGGTCCCCACCTCTTCCTGAAACACCACCCGCGTCCCCGCACCGACAGGCGTCAGCGTCCAGCTCCAGGTACCCTCCAGCTCGCCGCTAACCCTACCCGCGAGGGAGACGGGCTCGTCCATCTGCTCGACGGTGCTGATGATCGACAGGGTGTAGGGGAGCAGAACCCGGAACTTGAGCAGGATTCTTGAGCCGACGCCGTCGCGGCGCTCGAGGAAGCGCGCCTCCTGGTAGATCGGCCACCAGTCCGGGAAGGTCGTCGGATCGCTGATCAGCTTCCAGACGGCGGCTGGCGGCGCCTGGACGACCCATTCGTCACGGAACCGGTAGCGCCTCATCGCTCCTCCGGCCGACAACGTACCTGAGGAGCAGCAGGAACAGCCAGCCGGCGAGGTTCAGCGGCTCCGCCCGCTCCAGCGCGGAGGTTCGCGTGGTGCCGCCGTCGCTCGCTGCCAACTGGCAGCGGTGGGCAAAGCGCGCCCGCTTGAAGCGGAACGGTGCCGCTCGAATGCGGCCAGGAGGTCGAACACGCGCTCGGGCGGCGCCTGGACCTGAATGGACGTGGTGTCCAGCGCGGCCATCTCCCGCTTCCTGGTTGTGTGAGCCGTGCCGTGCAGCGTACACCGGATGCGGAGGTAAATTCCGCCGCGGCTGCGTTGACACCGCTCCGGGGCGCCCCTACAATCCCGGCAGGCGTCGGGGAGCGAGAATGACGACGACACCCCTGCCCACCTCGGTGGCTGCCCGGCCAACCGCCAGCCTGTTCGCGGAGGACCGCGCGGTCTGGTCGCTGATCCAGCGGGATCGGCGACGCCATAACGAAACGCTCAACCTGATTGCAAGCGAGAATTACGCCTCGGAGGCGGTGCTGGAAGCGCTCGCCTCGCATCTGAACGTCAAGTATGCCGAGGGGTATCCACGCAGCCGCTACTACCAGGGCGTGGGCATCGTCGACGATATCGAGCAGCTCGCGATCGACCGGGCCAAGGAGCTGTTCGGTGCCGAGCACGCCAACGTCCAGCCCTATTCCGGCAGCCCGGCTAACATGGCAGCGTACTATGCGCTGGGCTGCCAGCCGGGCGACACAGTGATGGGGATGGAGCTGAGCCATGGCGGGCACCTGACGCACGGCAGCCCGGTGAACTTCTCCGGGCAGCAGTTCAAGATCGTCTCGTACCACGTGAGCCCGGACACGGAGACGATCGATTTCGACGAGGTCGCGCGGCTGGCACGAGAGCATCGGCCGAAGGTGATCGTGGCGGGATACTCGGCCTACCCACGGATCATCGATTGGGCGGCCTTCCGGCGCGTCTGCGACGAGGTGGGAGCTGCGCTGCTCGCCGACATCGCTCACATCGCCGGGCTGGTGGCGGGCGGGGTGCACCCCTCGCCAGTGCCGTACGCCGACGTGATCACCACCACCACGCACAAGACGCTGCGCGGCCCGCGCGGGGCGCTGATCCTGTGCAAGAGTCAGTACGCCAAGGCGGTGGACCGCGCGGTGTTCCCCGGCATCCAGGGCGGTCCGCACCTGTCCGCCATCGCGGCCAAGGCGGTCTGCTTCCGCGAGGCGCTCCAGCCGGAGTTCAAGCAGTACGCGGCGCAGATCGTGGCGAACGCCCGGGCGCTGGCGGAGCGGCTGCTGGAGCACGGGTTCCGGCTCTGGTCGGGCGGGACGGATAACCACCTGCTGGTGATCGAGCTGCGGGATCAGCCGTTCACCGGCGCGGCGTTCGCCAAGGCGCTGGAGCGAGCGGGCATCATCGTGAGCAAGTCCACCATTCCGGGGGAAACCCGCAGCCCGTGGCAGACCAGCGGGGTGCGGCTGGGGACGCCCGCGCTGACCAGCCGGGGCGCGGTCGAGCGCGACATGCGGCAGATCGGTGACTGGATCGCCCAGGTGCGCGACAACCTGAGCGAGGAGGCGGCGCTCGAGCGCATCCGTCTGGAGGTGCGGGCGCTGGCCAGCGGACTGGCTCCGATTTGATGATGCTGGCGATACGCGCCGCGTGTCCCGGCTCCATCCGCGGACCGCGGGCAGGGACGGTAGCCTGATGACGCCACCCCCGAGCGACTGGCTCACCGCGACCCGGCTGGAGGCAGAGGCGGTCGGTCCGCCGGGCCAGCGCGTGTTCCAGCTCCTGGTCCAAACGCCCGCCCAGTCCGCGCGGCTGATCATCGAGAAGGAGCAGCTCCAGGTGCTGGCGATGCTGGTGGAGCAGCTCCTGACAGGTCTGCCGGCGGTCCAGGTACGCAACCCCGAGCTGGAGACGGAGCCAGGGATCCCCGCCGGCCAGGGCTTTCCCGAGCACCCGGACGTGGAGTTCCGGGTGGCCCGCCTCTCGTTGGGGATCGACCAGGAGCACGATCTGTTCGTGCTGATGGTGTACGACACTGAAGACGAGCAGGAGGAGCCAACCTTCGGCTGCCTGTGTAATCGAGCGCAGATTCGCCGGCTGTCTCGGCAGATCGCTGGCCTGGTCGCGGCCGGCCGCCCCCGCTGTCCACTCTGCCAGATGCCGCTCAGCGGCGAGCCCCACCACTGCGCCGGGTCCAACGGCCACGTCTCGGCGGAGTCAGACTGAGTGAGCCGGCGCCACGTCGAATGGTCCGATGGGGCCATCCGGAACCACTGAGCCTCTGGCCGCGGCTGGCAGCGCCCCGCCCCCAGCACCCGGTCCGCGCCAGCGCGACGCGACCTCGCCCGTCGTCTTCGCCCACCCCAGCGAGCGCGAGTTTGCTCGCATCCTGAGCTTCTACCGCATCGCCTGGCAGTACGAGCCCCGCTCCTTCCCACTGCAATGGAAGGGCGACCGGGTGCTCGAGATGTTTACCCCGGACTTCTACCTGCCGGAGCTGGACCTGTACGTAGAGCTCACGACGCTGCGCCAGCGGCTGGTCACCCGCAAGAACCGTAAGCTGCGGCGGCTGCAGGAGCTGTACCCGGAGATCAACATCGTCCTGCTGTACAAGCGCGACTACACCCAACTGCTGGCCAAGCTCGGCTACGGCGAGGCCGACGTTCCGCCGCCGTCCCTGGAGGGTGTGCTTACCGAGGCAGAACGGATCCTGATTCCCGCTGCCCAGGTACAGGCCGCCGTCCGCCGGCTGGGCGAGCAGATCACGCGCGACTACGCCGGGCGCCGGCCGCTGCTGGTGGGGGTGCTCAAAGGCGTCGCCTTCTTCCTCGCCGATCTCGCCCGGGCGATCGACCTGCCCGTCGCGCTTGACTTCCTGGCGGTGTCGCAGTACCGCCCCGAGCGCGAGGGCGGCGCGCTGCGGATCGTGAAGGACCTGGATGAGGACATCGGCGGGCGCGACGTGATCCTGGTCGAGGACATCGTAGACACCGGCTTCAGCCTGCGCTTCCTGCTGGCGCACCTGCAAGCGCGCCACCCGGCCAGCCTGCGCGTCTGCGCCCTGCTCGACCGCCGGGGCCGGCGGCTTGCCGACGTCCCACTCGACTACGTCGGCTTCGAGATCGGTAGCGAGTTCGTCGTCGGCTACGGCCTGGACCTCCGCCAGCGCTATCGCAACCTACCGTTCCTGGCGGCGCTCCGGCCCGAGCGGCTGGCTCCGCCGGCGGGGAATAGCGGCCCTGCTGCGACCCTGGCAGTAGAATGAAAGCGGCGGAGTCTTCTGGCGGGGGCCACTGGTGCGACGACGAGGGAGCGCGGCGCGGCTGCTGGCGCTGGTGCTGCTGGCGCTGGGCCTGTTCGGCCTGACCTCCGGCGCGGCGGCGCAGTCCGGGCGGCCGGTGCTTGTCGCCCGGGTCGATGGCGCCATCTTCCCGGTGATGGCCGGCTACGTCAGCCGCGCCATCGACCAGGCCGAGCGGGACAACGCCGCGGCGCTGGTGCTCCAGATGGACACCCCCGGCGGACTCGACACGAGCATGCGCCAGATCATCCAGCGTATCCTCGCCTCGCGCGTCCCGGTCATCGTCTACGTCGCCCCCGCTGGCGCCCGGGCCGCCTCGGCCGGAGTGTACATCACCTACGCCTCGCACCTGGCAGCGATGGCGCCCGGCACCAACATCGGCTCCGCCACCCCGGTCCAGTTCGGCGAGGGCGGCGAGGTGCAGATGTCCGACGAGATGAAGGCCAAGATGACCAACGACGCGGTGGCCTACATCCGCGGGCTGGCCCAGCAGCGCGGCCGCAACGCCGACTGGGCCGAGAAGGCGGTGCGGGAGGCGGCAAACATCACCGCCGACCAGGCGCGCGACCAGCACGTCGTCGAGATCGAGGCGGCCAACCTGCCCGACCTGCTCCGCCAAGCCAACGGCCGCACCGTGCAGACCGCCGCCGGCCCGGTGGTGCTGGAGACCGCCGGGGCGTCGATCCAGCCGGTGGAGATGACCGCGTTCGAGGCGCTGCTGAAGGTCATCACCGACCCCACGGTCGCCTACCTGCTGGTGAGCCTCGGCAGCCTGGGCCTGTTCCTGGAGCTGTCCAACCCCGGCTCCGTGCTCCCGGGCGTCGTCGGCGGCCTGTTTCTCCTGCTCGGGCTGTACGCACTGGGGACGCTCCCGGTCAACTACGCCGGGCTGCTGCTGCTCGGCTTCGCCTTCCTGCTGTTCATCGCCGACCTGCTCACCCCCTCCCACGGGGTGCTGACCGTCGGCGGGATCATCGCGTTCGTGCTTGGCTCGCTGATGCTGTTCAACGCCCCGGAGGGCTCCCCGTTCCTCAGCGTCCCGATCGGGGCAATCGTCGCGGTCACGCTCACCCTGGCCGGGTTCTTCCTGTTCGTCGTTGGCGCGGTCGCCCGCACCCGGCGCAAACGGCCCGTCACCGGCCGCGAAGGGCTCATTGGCCAGATCGGCGAGGTGCGAACGGCGCTGAATCCCAAGGGGACGATCTTCGTCGCCGGCGAGCTCTGGTCCGCTGTCTCGGAGACCGGCCCGATCCCGGTCGGCCAGCGCGTGCAGGTCCTCGCCATCTCTGGCTTGACTCTCACCGTCCGCCCAGCGCCGTCGCCCACCACGCCGGCCACGCCGACGACCGCGCCCGCCGCCGGGCAGGGCGCCCCCTCCGCCTGACGGGGCCAGAGCCTTGCTGGCGACCACTCCCCGGACTCTTTAGACTAGCCTCAGGGACTTCTGGCTGCTGGAGGGTGCCGCGTGCCTACGATCGCTGCTGTCGTCGGCCGCCAGATCCTCGACTCGCGCGGCAATCCCACGGTGGAGGTCGACGTCGTCCTGGACGACGGCACGCTCGGCCGCGCCGCCGTGCCCTCGGGCGCCTCGACGGGCTCGCACGAAGCGCTCGAGCTCCGCGATGGGGACAAGCGGGTGTATGGCGGCAAGGGCGTCACCCGGGCGGTGGACAACGTCAACACCGTCATCGGCCCGGCGCTGGTCGGACGGTCGCCGTTCGAGCAGGCGGCGATCGACCTGCTGCTGATCGACTTGGATGGCACCGAGGCGAAGTCGCGGCTCGGGGCCAACGCGATTCTGGGCGTCTCGCTCGCCTGCGCCGTCGCGGCGGCGCAGGCGCTTCGCCTGCCGCTCTACCGCTACCTGGGCGGGATCGGAGCCCGCGTGCTGCCGACACCGCTGATGAACATCCTGAACGGCGGGCAGCACGCCGAGAACTCCACCGACTTCCAGGAGTTCATGGTCCTGCCCGTTGGCGCCCCTACCTTCGCCGAGGCGCTGCGGATGGGTGCCGAGGTGTACCACAGCCTGAAGCGGGTGCTGCACGAGCGCGGGCTGGCGACCACCGTGGGTGACGAGGGCGGCTTTGCGCCGGCGCTGTCCAGCAACGAGGCGGCGGTGGAGGTGATCCTCGCCAGCATCGAGCAGGCCGGCTATCGGGCCGGGGAGGACGTCGCGCTGGCGCTCGACATCGCCGCCACCGAGCTGTACCAGGAGGGCCGCTACGTGCTGGCCCGCGAGGGCAAGACGCTCAGCGCCGGCCAGATGATCGACCTGTACGAGCAGTGGCTGGCGAAGTACCCCATTCTCTCCATCGAGGATGGGCTGGCGGAGGACGACTGGGAGGGCTGGGAGCAGCTCACCCGCCGGCTCGGCAGCCGGGTACAGCTCGTGGGCGACGACCTGTTCGTCACCAACACCCGGCGGCTGGCGCTAGGGATCGAGCGCGACGCGGCGAACGCGATCCTGGTCAAGATCAACCAGATCGGGACGCTGACCGAGACGCTGGACGCGATCCGGCTGGCGAGCGAAGCCGGGTACCGCAGTATCATCTCGCACCGCTCGGGAGAGACGAGCGACACCACGATTGCCGACCTGGCGGTCGCCACCGGCGTCGGGCAGCTCAAGACCGGCGCGCCGGCGCGCACGGACCGGGTCGCCAAATACAATCAGCTCTTGCGAATCGAGGCGGAGCTCGGGGCCGCGGCGGCCTACGCGGGCCGCCGGCCGTTCCAGCGCTGAGGCTACGCCCTGGCCCCGGACGTGCAGCTTGCCGGGCCGGCAGATTGCGGCTCGGCCGACCTCCCGCCATTGAGCGCGGGAGACAGGGAGAGGAAAATGACAGTACGAGTGGGAGTCAATGGATTCGGGCGCATCGGGCGGCAGGCCGTCAAGGCAATGCTCGAGCGCCATGGCGACGAGATCGAGATCGTCGGGATCAACGACCTGTTCGACACCCGGACGAACGCGCACCTGTTCAAATACGACACCAACTACGGTGTCTACCCGGGCACTGTGGAGGCGACGGAGAACGCGATCGTCATCGACGGCCGCGAGATCCGGGTGGCGGCGGAGAAGGACCCGGCTGCGATCCCCTGGAAGCAGTGGGGCGTGGAGCTGGTGATCGAGTCGACCGGCGTCTTCACCGACGCGAACAAGGCGCGGGCACACCTGGACGCCGGCGCCAAGAAGGTGATCATCTCCGCTCCAGCCAAGAACGAGGACCTGACCATCGTTCTCGGCGTCAACGAGGAGCGCTACGATCCCGAGCAGCATACCATCATCTCCAACGCCTCCTGCACCACCAACGGCCTCGCCCCCGTGGCCAAGGTGCTGCACGAGCGCTTCGGGATCGAGAAGGGCCTGCTGACGACGATCCACGCCTACACCAACTCGCAGCGGCTGCTCGACCTCGCCTCCAAGGACCTGCGCGATGCCCGCGCCGCGGCGATGAACATCGTCCCCTCCGAGACTGGCGCCGCCCGGGCGGTCGGGCTGGTGATCCCGGAGCTGAAGGGCAAATTCACCGGAATGGCATTCCGGGTCCCGGTCTCGACCGTGTCGGTGATCGACTTCACTGCGGTGCTGAGCCGAGCGGCGAGCAAAGACGAGATCAACGCCGCGATGCGCGAGTACGCCGAAAATCAGATGAGGGGCATCCTGGCATACACCGAGGAGCCGCTGGTGTCCAGCGACCTGAAGGGCAACCCGCACTCCTCGATCTTCAGCGCGCTGGATACGCTCGTCGTCGATACCCTGGCCAAGGTCTGCTCCTGGTACGACAACGAGTGGGGCTACGCCTGCCGGATCGCCGACCTGGCGGCGTTCGTCGGGGCGCGCCTGCCCGCTGCCGCGCGCCGCTAGCAGCGGACCTCGTGGCCAGCCAGCAGCCTGCTCTGGGTTGCTGGCTGGCCACGCCTCGAGGGAGGCGGCCATGCCGTACCGGACCCTGCGCGACCTTGACCTGCGGGGCAAGCGCGTTCTGCTGCGCGAAGATCTGAACGTCCCGCTCGATAAGCAGACCGGCGCGGTGACAGACACCACCCGCCTGCGCGCCGCGATCCCCACCATTCGCTACCTTCAGCGACAGGGCGCGAAGGTCATCCTCCTGTCCCACCTGGGCCGGCCGGAGGGGAAGCCGAACCCGAAGCTCAGCCTGGCGCCGGTCGCCCGCGAGCTGTCCAACCTGCTGGGTGAGGGGGTGGAGTTCGTCCCGGACACCATCGGCGAGCAGGCGAAGCAGGCCGTCGCCGCGCTCCAGCCGGGCGAAGTGCTGCTGCTGGAGAACGTCCGTTTCTTTCCCGGCGAGGAGCAGAACGACCCACGCTTCGCCCAGGCGCTGGCTGCCCTGGGTGACGTGTACGTCAACGATGCCTTCGGCACCGCCCACCGCGCCCACGCCTCCACCGCCGGCGTCGCTCAGTACCTGCCGTCTGCCGCCGGATTGCTGATGGAGAAGGAGCTGCACGCGCTGGGCAGCATCCTGGAGAACCCGCGCCGACCGCTGGTGGCGGTGATCGGCGGGGCGAAGATCTCCACCAAGATCGGGGTGCTGGAGCACCTGCTGGACCGGGTCAACGCGCTGCTGATCGGCGGGGGGATGGCCAACACCTTTCTCAAGGCGCAGGGCTGCGAGATCGGCCGCTCCCTGGTTGAAAACGACCAGGTGCCGACGGCGCGCGACCTGATGGATCGGACGGAGCAGCGCGGGATCGACCTGCTGCTGCCAACGGACGTTGTGGTGGCCGACAGGGTCGAGGCCGGCGCGACGACGCGGACAGTGCGGGTGGAGCAGGTGCCGCCCGACCAGTTCATCGTCGACATCGGGCCGGAGACCGCCGAGCGCTTCGGCGAGGTGATTCGGACCGCGGGGACGATCTTCTGGAATGGGCCGATGGGCGTGTTCGAGATCCCGGAGTTCGCTGCCGGCACCCGCCGGATCGCGGAGCTGATCGCTACCTCCAACGCCACCTCCGTCATCGGCGGCGGCGAGTCGGTCGCCGCGGTCGAGCAGCTCGGCCTGGCGGACAAGATGACACACGTCTCGACAGGCGGCGGCGCCACCCTGGAGTTCCTGGAAGGGCGGGAGCTGCCGGGTGTCAAGGCGCTGGAGGCCCGCTAGCCAGCGCGCCCCGCGGCGGCAGCGCCGATCGCGGGCTGGGAGGCTGCATGCGAACGCCGATCGTCGCAGCGAACTGGAAGATGAACACCACCCTGGCCGAGGCGCTGGCGCTGGTCGACGAGCTGACCCCGCGGCTGCAAGCGCTCGAGACGGTCGAGCGAGTGCTCTGCCCCCCCTTCCCCTGGCTGGTGCCGCTGCGGGAGCGGCTGCGCGGCACCGGGATCCTGCTCGGGGCGCAGAACTGCCACTTCGAGCCGAAGGGCGCCTACACTGGCGAGGTGAGCGCCCCGATGCTGGCCGACCTGGTCGACTATGTCATCGTCGGCCACTCCGAGCGCCGGCAGTACTTCGGCGAGACGGACGAGATCATCAGTCGCAAAGTCCAGGCGGTGCTCGGCCAGGGACTGAAGCCGATTCTCTGCGTGGGCGAGAACCTGGCACAGAACGAGGCAGGGGAGACCCGCCAGGTGATCGAGCGCCAGGTGTGCGCCGACCTGGCCAGCGTGGCGGACCCGGGCGGGCTGGTGATCGCCTACGAGCCGGTCTGGGCCATCGGCACCGGCCGCGCCTGCGACGCCTCCGTGGCGAACGAGGTCATCGGCTTCATCCGCTCCCTGCTGCGCGACCTGCTCGGCAGCGAGGCGGCTAAGGCAACCCGCATTCAGTACGGCGGCAGTGTGACCGCGGAGAACTTCGCCGAGTTCATCGCCCAGCCCGAGATCGACGGGGCGCTGGTAGGCGGGGCGAGTCTGAAGGCGACCAGCTTCGCGGAGATCACCCGCCTGGCCGCTCGGTAGCCGGGCCGCGCTTCGCGAGTTGGCCCCGCGAGAGCGCGGCCGAGCGTGCCGTCTGGCCCGGCGCCTGGCAGAGCGGCTACCTGGGCAGCCCGTTGAGCGCGCGGTAGCGGTCGAGCGCCCGGCGCAGCCGGCGCGCCGCCTCGTCGAAGGACTCCACTGGCGAGTAGGAGAAGCTCAGCCGCAGGGTGTTGCTGCGCGGCTGGGTCAGGTCGAAGCAGACGCCCGGGACGTAGCTCACCGCCTCCTCCACCGCTATGTCCAGCAGCTCGCGGGTCTCCACCTCCGGCTCGAAGCAGAGCCAGAGGAAGAAGCCGCCCTGTGGATCGGTCCAGGTCACACGGCGGTCGTCGCCGAAGTGGCGCGCGAGCGCGGCGCAGAGCGTCTCCTTGCGGCGCTGGTACAACGCCGCGGCGCGGGCGATCTGGCCCGGCAGGTGGCCGGCGCGGATGAAGCGGACGGCGATGCGCTGCGACAGCAGCGGGGTGCAGTTGTCGTTCAGCATCTTCGCCTGCACCATCCGCTGGATCACCCCTTCGGCCGCCGCCACCCAGCCAACGCGGATGCCGGCGGCGATCGTCTTGGTGAAGCAGCTACAGGAGATCACTGCGCCGCCGCCGTCTAGCGCCAGCAGCGAGGGCAGCCGCTCACCCGTGAAACGCAGCTCCTGGTACGGGTCGTCCTCGAAGACGAGCAGGCCAAGGTCGCGTGCCACCTGGACGAGCGCGCGCCGCCGCTCCAGCGACAGGGTCAGCCCGCTCGGGTTCTGAAAGGTGGGGATGGTGTACACCAGCTTCACTCGGCCGCCCCGGCGCCGCTCGGCAACCACCGCCTGCGCGACGCGCCGCGGGTCCAGCCCTTCGGGATCCAGCGGGATCGGTAGCAGCCGAGCGCCGTAGTTGCGGAAGGCGGCCAGGTAGTTCGGGAAGCTGGGGCTCTCGACGACCACCGTGTCGCCCGGCTCAACGAACAGCTTCAGCGCCAGGTCGAAGCCCTGGGTCGCCCCGGTGGTCACCAGCACGTTCTCCGGCCCCAGGCGCAGCCCATCGCGGGCGTAGAACGCGGCGATCTGCTCGCGCAGCTCCAGGTCGCCCTCGCTGTCGGAGTAGTTCAGCAGCTCCGGCCCCTCCTCAGCCAGCAGCGCGCGGGCGATCTCCGCGATGAGTGCAACGGGGAGCGCCTCCGGGCTGGGGCTGCCGTGCGACAGGGAGATGATCCGCCCGGCCGCTCGCGCCTCGGCGCCACGCAGCGCGTCGATCGGCGAGCCCTGCACCGCCCGGCCGCGCTCGGTGTACAGGTCCAGCCGGTGCAGGTCGCGGCTCAGCAGCGTGGTTGCCATTCCTCTCTCCCCTCGCCCTCAATCGCGCGAGCATGAAGAAGGGGCCGTCCGAGCGGCCCCGCGCCCGCAGGCTCGGCCGCTACGAGGCAGCCGTCGGGCTACCAGCCGAGATACTTGCCGAGGCGCTCGTCCGGGAAGCGGCCCGCTTCGACGTCGCTGAGCGCGCGGTCCAGCTTGTCGATCCCCTCGTCCACGTCGGCGTGGCTGAGCGTTAGCGGCGGGGTGAACTCCAGTACGTTCGAGTACAGCCCGCCGTAGAACAGCAGCAGCCCGTTCTCGAAGCAACGGTAGACCGTCTTGGCCGTCTCCCTGGCGGCCGGCTCCTTGGTGGCCCGGTCGCGCACCAGCTCCACCCCGAGGATGCAGCCCTGGCCGCGGACGTGGCCGATGAGCGGATGGCGGCTCTGCAGCTCCTTGAGGGCGTCCAGCAGGTAACGGCCGAGATCGGCCGCGCGCTGCACCAGGCCATCCGCCTCGATCACCTCCAGCGTCGCCAAGGCGGCGGCGCAGGCGACCGGGTTGCCCGCGGTGGAGTACATGTTGACCGCGGTGTAGGCATCGAGGATCTCCTTGCGCCCAACGACCGCGCTGAGCGGGATGCCGCCTCCGAGCGCCTTGCCGAGGGCGATCAGGTCCGGCGTCACCCCCTCGTGCTCGAAGCCGAACCAGCGGCCGGTGCGGCCCATCCCGATCTTCACCTCGTCCAGCAGCAGCAGGATGCCGTGTCGGCGGCAGATCGCCTCCAGGCCCTTGAGGAAGCCCGGCGGGGGCACGACATCGCCGCTGTCGGCCTGGACGGCCTCGACGATGATCCCGCCGACCAGCTCGGGCGGGACAATGGTCTTGAAGAGATAGCCTTCCAGGTAGTCGAGCACCGCCTGGCCGATGGCCTCAGGGCTGGCACTGAACACCGGGCGGTACGGGTCGGGGTAAGGGATCTTCACCACGTTGCCACTGGCGGGCAGTCGGGCAGTGGCAGTGTGGCCGGTCAGCGCGGCGGCGGTGCCGGTCATCCCGTGGTAGCCGCCGATGAAGGAGATCAGCTTCGGCCGCCCGGTCGCCAGCGGGACCATCTTCCCCAGCGTCTCACAGGCGTCCGACCCGCTCAGCCCGTACCAGACCTTTTTCTGGAAGTCGCCCGGGGCGAGACCCACCAGCCGCTCCGCCAGCCGGACACTCGGCTCGTTGAGCGCGGAGAGGGTGGTGGCAAAGGACGTCTCGCGGAACTGGCGCGCCACGGCTTCCACGACCTTCGGGTGGCCGTAGCCGACGGCAGCGACGGACCAGCCACTGGTGAAATCGAGGTATTCCTTCCCATCGACGTCCCATATGCGGTTGCCCTGCTGCCGCTGGACGACCAGCGGGAAGAAGCGCACCTTCATGCATTCGGCCAGCAGCCGCTCGTCCAGCGCCTCGATCTGGGCAGGGGTGAGCGCGCCCGGGTGCAGGCTGGAAGCGGTCATCGTCAGCTCCTTCCAGGCGACCTGTGCTCGATGTGCAGCCTGTCGCGGCGGTCGAGCACAGCACAGCGAGCTCAGCGCGCCGGGGCCGCTACGTGGCGACCCCGGCCAGAGAGCACGCCGAAATCTCCTATGGCGCCGGAACCTTCTCCGGGACCACGACATCGAGCAGGTTGAACTTGCCGTCCTTGACCTGGATCAGCGCGACGGACTTGGACGGGATGCGCTCGCCGGGCTTGTAGCTGATGGTGCCCGAGGCACCCTTGAAGTTCTGTGTCTGGGCCAGTGCGTCGCGGATCGCCTTCGGGTCGTCCGACCCGGCGCGCTTGATTGCGTCGGCCATCATGTTCACCGAGTCGTAGCCGAGCGCGGCGAACACGGTGTCCGGCGGCCCGCCGTACTCCTTGGCGTAGGCATCGCTGAACGCCTTGGCGGTCGGATCGTCGCCGTACACGCCGAGGTGAGTCGAGAAGTAGACGTTGTTCGAGCGCTCCGGGCCGGCCACCTGGACCAGCAACGGAGTGTCGTAGCCGTCGCCGCCGACGATCGGCTGGTTGACACCCTGGTCCCGCGCCTGCTTGATGATCGTCCCGATGTCATCCGGCATCGCCGAGATGTAGACGAAGTCCGGGGCCGGGTTCAGGCTCTTGATCTTGGTGAACTGGGCGGAGTAGTCCTTGTCGCCGGTCTGATAAGTGTCTTCGCCCAGCAGGTTGCCGCCCAGCTCGGTGTAGCGCTCCTTGAAGTACTTGGCCAGGAAGCGGGTGTATTCCTGCGCCTTGTCCATCAGCAGATAGCCGTTCTTCCAACCATTCTTCTTGTAGGCGAACTCGGCGCCGGCTGCCGCCTGGACGTTGTCGCCGAACGGCGCCATGAAGATGTAGTCCCCAATGCTGGGGATAACCGGCGCGGTGGCGCCGACGGTGAGGAATGGGATGCCGGCCTGCTGGAAGATCGGCCCGATCGGGAGCACGTACTGGGTGTCCGTCAGACCAACCACCGCCTTGACCTTGTCCGACTCGACCAGCCGAGTGGCGGCGTTGGTGGCGGCGGTGACGTCGGTCTTGCCGTCGTAGACAACCGCTTCGAGCTTCTTGCCGTTGACTCCGCCTTTAGCGTTGATCTCCTTGAGCGCGAGCTGGCTCCCCTTCAGCGCCGGCTCGTCGATGGACGAGAGCGCCCCGGTGACGTTGTAGAGCAGCCCGATCTTGATCGTTCCGCCGGCCGCCGCGGCCGGGGCGCTGGTCGCCGCCGCGGCGGTGGTCGGCGCGGCGGCGGCCGCGGTGGGAGCGGCGGCGCGCGTCGCGGCTGGGGCCGCCGTCGCTGCGGCCGGGGCGGTGGCTGCCGCCGCAGGGGCTGCGGTGGTGGCAGCGGCAGGGGCGGTGGGAGCAGCCGCGGCGGGCGCGGTGGTGGGCGCGGCCGCCGGAGCTTTGGTGGGAGCAGCCGCGGCCGGGGCCGTGGTCGGGGCCACCGCCGGGGCACTGGTCGGAGCGGCGGCCGGGGCGGCGCAGGCGCTGGCGAGCAGCGCCAGCGCAAGCAGCGCGCTCAGGAACGCGGACGTGCGCATACGGGTTCTCCTCCGTCGTTCGTCAAACGTCGCCCGAGTCCGGTTTGGACCTGGAACGGGCGCAACACCGGGGCAGTGGGCCAGGGCGAGGGCGCCAGTGCTCGGGCGGCGAGGTCCGCGCCGAGACCAGACCCGAGCCAGCGAGAGGCGTGCGGTACCTGGCAGGATCACCTCCTCGACGATCTTTACCCGGTCGGCGAGCGGGTGGGGTTCGAGACGTCTGACGCCACGGCATCGGACACAGCGGCGGCGCGGCCGCGCGCCAGCGCGACAGAGCCGCGCGGGACGAACAGCGGCAGCTCGCGGTCGCCCATCAGCCCCTGGCGGCGGAAGATCATCACCAGCACGAACGCCACCGCCAGGATGATCTGGCTAAGCCCGAACAGCGGTGGGAGCTGCACGAAGCCGAGGTCCAGCCCGCCCTCGACGCCGCGCAGCAGCTCCGGGATCAGCGTCAGCAGGAAGGCCCCGATCACCGCCCCGGTGACGCTGCCCATCCCGCCGACGATCACCATGATGATGATCTGAAAGGTATAGGTGAAGTAGAACGCGGTCGGGGACAGAGCGGTTAGCAGGTGTGCCCAGAGCGCCCCGGCCAGGGCGCTGAAGAAGGCGCCGATGACGAATGCCAGCAGGCGGGTACGCAGGATGTCCACCCCCATCCCTTGCGCTGCGACCAGGTTCTCCCGCTGGGCCAGCATCGCCCGACCATAGGGTGAGCGCAGCAGGCGCCAGGCGACGTAGACGGCGATCGCCACCACCGCGTACACCAGCCAGACGTTGGTGTAGCGCGGAATGCCACCGAGCGGCCGGGCCCCCTTGGTGACACCCTCCAGATTCACCAGCACCGCGTTGACGATCACCAGAAAGCCCATCGTGGCGACCGCCACGTAGTGGCCGCTGAGCCGCATCAGCGGGATGCCGACCAGCGCCGCGACGAGCGCCGCCAGAAGGCCCCCGGCCATTCCGCCGATCAGCAGCGCGACCGGGGCTGGCAGGTGGCTCAGATCCAGCGTGGCGATCACGGGCGGAAGGTCCGGCAGCAGCGCCGGGTTCTTGAGCCCCGGCGGAAGCGTGAGCAGCGCCGAGGTGTAGGCGCCGATCGCCATGAAGCCGATCTGGCCGAGCGAGAAGACCCCAGTGAAGCCGCTGCTGACGTTCAGCCCGACCGCGAGGATCATGTTGATCCCGATCAGCTCGATGATCCGAACGTAGTAGTCGTTCTCCAGCAGGCTGGTCCCGAACAGCAGCAGGACCAGCAGCGCGACAAGCGCCAGGCCGGTGACGAACTGGGCGCGTCCTTGCGACACGGCCCTACACCCCCTCTCGCTCGCTGGAGCCAAGGATGCCTTGCGGCCGAACCAGCAGCACCACGATCAGCAGTGCGAACACGATCGCGTCGCGGTAGCCGGTCGTTCCGGCCGGGAGCCAGGAGGCCAGGAAGATCTCCAGGAAGCCGAGCACGTAGGCGCCGAGCACCGCGCCCGGGATGCTCCCGAAGCCGCCGATGACGGTCGCTACGAACGCCTTGAGCACCGGGATGAAGCCCATGATCGGGTCGATGCGGCCGATTCGCACCCCCCAGAGCACCCCAGCCACCGCGGCCATGCCGGCCCCGACGACGAAGGCGGTGGTGATCACCCGGTTGATGTTGATCCCAACGAGCTGCGCCGCGAGCAGGTTTTCCGCAGTGGCGCGCATCGAGACGCCGAGCATGGTGCGGGTGACGAACAGGGTGAACAGCACCAGCAGCACCAGCGCCGCCACCATAATAAACAGGTCGATCGTGGACACGCCGACACCGCCTCCGAGCTGCAGCCGCTGGTCCAGGAACTCCGGCCCCTTGAACGGCTTGGTCTCCCCGCCGTAGGTCAGGATGACCGAGTTCTGCAGGAAGATCGACACCGCCAGCGAGGTGAGCAGCAGGGTTACGTCGGGCGCTCCCCGCAAGGGACGGTAGGCGAGCCGCTCCATCAGGATGCCGACCCCGGCGGTGAGCACCACCGCGAGTACGGCCGCGAGGCCGAACGGCAGGCCCGCCTTCACCAGCGCAAAGGTGAAGAAGGGGCCAACCATCAGGAGCTCGCCGTGGGCGAAGTTGATCAGCCGCAGGATGCCGAAGATCAGCGCCAGACCGATCGCCATCAGCGCGTAGATGCTACCGAGCATGAGCCCGTTGATAAACTGCTGCGCGATGAACGCCATCCCCTAGCCTCCCAGGTAGGCCCGCTCGACGTCCGCGTTCGCCGCCAGCTCCGCGGCCGGACCGCTCAGCTTGATCCGCCCGGTCTCCATTACGTAGGCGCGGTCGGCCACCTCCAGCGCCATGTGCGCGTTCTGTTCGACCAGCAGGATGGTGCTTCCCTCCTCCTTGAGCCGGGCAATCACCTCGAAGATGCGATCGACCATCAGCGGCGCCAGCCCGAGCGAGGGCTCGTCAAGCAGCAGCAGCCGCGGTCGAGCCATCAGCGCCCGGCCGATGGCGAGCATCTGCTGCTCGCCACCACTCAGCGTCCCGGCCTTCTGTGTGGAGCGCTCCTTGAGCCGGGGAAACAGCGTGTAGACCCGCTCCAGGTCGGCGTCGATCTCCGCCGGATCGCGGCGCTGGACCGCCCCCAGGCGCAGGTTCTCGGCCACGGTCAGCCCGCTGAAGACCTGCCGCCCCTCCGGGCTGTGGGCGATTCCGAGCCCAACGATGTCATAGGGGGAAAGCTTCGTCAGCTCTTTGCCGTCGAAGCGGATGCTGCCCGAGCGAGGGCGAAGGATGCCGGAGATGGTCCGCAGTGTGGTGGTCTTGCCGGCCCCGTTGGCGCCAATGATCGCCAGCAGCTCCCCCTGGCGCACCTCCAGGGAGATCCCCTTGAGCGCCTGAATGCCGCCGTAGTAGACGGAGAGATCCTGCACCTGGAGCATCCTCGCGCTACCCCTCCCCACGCCCGGCCGCCCGGCGGCCGCTCTCCGCGCGGTTGCGCGTCCCGAGGTATGCCTCGATCACCGCCGGGTCGTTGCGTACCTGTTCGGGGCTGCCCTCGCAGATTGTCTGGCCGTAGTTCAGCACCTGGATGCGGTCGCACAGCCGCATGATCAGGCTCATGTCGTGCTCAACGACGATGATGGTCAGCCCGTAGCGCTCGTGAATCCCGCGGATGAAGCCGAGCAGCTCCGTGGTCTCCTGCGGGTTCATTCCCGCGGCTGGCTCGTCCAGCAGCAGCACTTTGGGATCGAGCGCCAGCGCCCGGGCGATCTCCACCTTGCGCTGATAGCCGTAGGGCAGCGAGGCGGCCGGCAGGGCATGCAGATCGGCCAGCCCGAGGTCGTCCAGGTGCTGCATCGCCTTGCGTTCCAGTTCCTGCTCCTTGCGAGAGAAGCTGGGCAGGGACAGGATCGTCTCCCAGAAGCCGGCCGTGCCGTGGAGCTGCTGGGCGACCTTCACGTTGTCCAGCACCGAGAGCTTGCCGAACAGGCGGATAGTCTGGAAGGTACGGGCGATCCCGCGCCGGGCGACCCGGTCTGGCCGCATCCCGGTGATGTCCTCACCGAGGAGCTCGATTCGACCGGTGGTGGGACGGAGGAAGCCGGTGATGACGTTGAACAGAGTAGTCTTGCCCGCGCCGTTCGGGCCGATGACGCCGAGGATCTCGCCCCGACGCAACTCCAGGTTGTACTCGGACAGCGCCAGCAGTCCGCGAAAGCGGCGGGACACCCCGACGGCACGGAGCAGCGTACCGTCGGTTCTTCCCTCCTGCCCGCGAGCGTCGACGAGGCTGGTCGTCATGGCGTGAAAATTATTCTAGGCCAGCCACCGGCCACCCGCTATTCCAGCCCGTAGAGCTGGCGGGCGGTCCCGCGCAGCACCTGCTCCGCGGCGCGCTCTGCCTGCTCGGCCCGCAGCACGCCGTCGCTCTGCATCTCGCCCAGCACCTTGCCCAGGACCGCCCGGATGCGCTTGGCGCCAAGGAAATAGTGCTCCGGGATGGAGTACGAATCGGTTGCCACCATCAGCTTGCTGAACGGGGCAGCGTCGAAGGCGGCACGGGTGAACTGCACCATCTCTCGGTAGGCCAAGTGCGGCACTTCGGGCGAGACGTCCATGTAGACGTGGGGATAGACGATCGTCAGGAAGGCCGCCTCGCGCACGTAGGGCCAGCTTTCGTGGATCAGGACGACGGGCGCGCCCCAGTAGCGCCGCTCCTCCAGGATGCTGCGGAGACATAGCGGGTTGCCGAGGCGCAGGTCCTCGTCGGTATCGCCGTACCCGGTGTGGAACTGGATCGGCAGACCCTGGCGGGCGAGCTGCTCCAGCGCCAGGTGCAGCGTGTAGTCCAGCAGCCGCTTGTCGGCGATCCGCACCGCCCCCTGGCGGTTCGCCGTCTCCTTCAGCGCTGCGAACGCCTCGCGGGCCGCGGCTTCGTCCGGCCGGCCGATCTCCAGCCCACCGCGGTAGGCGGCGATGCTCTTGGCACCCACAACCCCGCGCTCGCGCAGCGTGGCCAGCTCGTGGCGATAGCGCTCGATGAAGTCGTCGAAGCGGCTCGACTCCGGCAGGAGCTGCTGCTGCCGCAGCTCCAGCCGGTGCAGCCAGCCAACCCCGCAGCGCCCCAGCTCCCCCATCCGCTCTCGCGGGACGCCGCGCTCCGGCCCCGGGACACCGTCGTCCAGCAGTAGCGTGTCGTAGTGGGACTTGCGGAGGAGTCGGGCGCTGAGCCCATCGCCGCGGTGGGTGTTGTGATACTCCAGCACCGCCTGCTCATCGGGATAGCAGCCAAACTCTTCGGCAAGCTGGTTCATGGACCACTGGTAGTAGGCCATGTGCAGGACGTGGTCGCGCCCGAGCGCCGGCTCCAGCGCCTCGGTCCAGAACATGCGCCAGGTCAACAGGTCGAACGGCCCTTGATCCCTGGCCAGGGCGTGGCAATGGTTGTCGACGATGGGAACCGTGCTCAGGTCCAGCATCGGGCGATGCTCCCGTCAGTCAGTCGTCCACCCGCGCCGGGTGGACGGCTTGCGGCGGAGAGGCCATTCCTCTCCGCCGCAAGCGGCTAGAACACGTCGAAGTGCGCCTTGAACTCGAACTCCTCGTCGTTGTGCTCGAACGCCTCGCACTCCGCGAGCTTCACCTGCTGGTAGGCGCGCCACATCAGCTCTGGCATCAGCTCCTTGAAGAGCGGGTCGGCGCGGAAGGCGCTGACCGCCTCGCGCAAGCTGGATGGTACCGCGGTGATCCCGCGCCGGTCGCGCTCCGACTCCGGCAGGTCGGCCGGGTCCGTCGCGCACGGCTCGCCGGGATCGATCTCGTTCTCGATCCCGTCCAATCCGGCGGCGATCATCGCCCCGAGAGAGAGGTACGGGTTGGAAGAAGAGTCGGATGCCTTGATCTCGATGTTGCTGGTCGCCATCTCGCGGCCCCAGAAGGGCGAGGCGACGCGCACCGCCGCCTGGCGGTTGTCAAAGCCCCAGGCCCGGTAGGCCGTGGCCCAGGCACGTGGCTGCAAGCGCCGGTAGGAGTTGTAGCTGGGGCAGGTGAGCGCCACCAGGGCGTCCAGATGCTTCAGCAGGCCGCCGACGAAGTAGCGGCCGAGCTGGCTGAACGCCCCTTCAGCATTCGGGTCGTACATCAGGTTCTTGTTGGTCTTCTCGTCCCACAGGCTCATGTGGACGTGCGCCCCGCTCCCGAACGTCCAGGGGAACGGCTTGGGGGCGAAGCTGGCGCGCAGGCCGTATTTCAGCGCCACGGCCCGGGCGGCGTTGCGCAGCTTCATCTGGTTGTCGGCAGCTCGCAGCGCTGGGGCGTGGCGGATGGAGATCTCCTCCTGGGCCGGGCCACCCTCGTGGTAGACCATCTCCGGCATCATTCCCATCGCCCGCAGAGTGCGGGTCATCTCCGTCAGGTACTCGCCCTGGTAGTCGAACCCGGTCTCGTGGTAGATCCCGCTGTCGTCCGCTGGCTCCCACCGGCCGGTCTGCGGATTCTGCCGGCAGAGGTAGAACTCGTCCTCGAACGCCGCCTGCACTCGGATACCATGCTTCTCCGAGGCGCGCTGGATGATCCGCTTGAGCCAGGTGCGCGTGCAGGCATCGTACGGCTGGCCGTTGGACTCCACCAGGTCGCAGCACATACTGGCGTGGCTGGGCAGCCAGGGCAGGATGGTGAATGTCTCCGGGTCGGGCATCATCCGCAGCTCGCCGACTGGCTCCATCCCCTCGATCGGCACCACGGTGTTCACCAGCGTGAAGGCCATCTGCGCCTTGGTGAGGTTGATCCCGTGGCTCAGTCGGTTGGCCAGGTCATCCACACTGGTAATCTTCCCGCGCTGCACCCCGGTGAAGTCGCAGTACATGAAGCGGATTAGCTCAACCCCTTCCGTCCGAGCGGTATTGAGCACATCCTGCGCGTTCACGGAAACCCCCTCGTCCTGGACTGTGACGGGATGCTAGGCCAGGGCGCGGCAAGTGTGCAAACAGGTGCTGCGCCTTGCAGGCAGGACGCCACTCGACGGCGCACGGGCAGGACTCGTACACTTCGGCCAGGCGCGCGGGAGAGCCGCGGCCACAGGGAGTGCAGGCGGATGTGTGAGATCCTGGCGATGCGATCGGAGGTGCCGTTCCGGCTCGGCCAGATGCTGGCGATCGCCGAGCGGCTGGACGCCTGGGGTGACACCGGCTACGGCTGGGGCATCGCCTGGCGGGACCTGGAGACGCGCCAGGTGCGGGTGTACAAGCAGCCTGTGTCGCTCCTCGCCGATCCCCGGCCCTACGCCGCGGTCGGCGACCGCTCCACCCACGTCGCCTTCCTGCACCTGCGCTCCCCTAGCGATCCCACCACCGTGGGCCTGCCAGATACCCAGCCGTTTCTGAACCGCACCGGGTTCGCCTTCGCGCACAACGGCTATCTGCCAGCGCACAACGAGCTGCGGCCCCGCTTCGCTGGCCGCTATGCCGGCCGGGCTGACAGCGAGATCGGCTCGCTGCTGTTCGAGGACCTGCTCGGCGAGACGGATCCCGCCGCCGCGCTGCGCGAGGTCCACCGGCGCATGGGCGGCGACCGCGCCAACCTGATCGCCCTGTTCCCCGACGGCCGGCTCTTCGCCTACGCCTCGCACGTCGGCAACCTGCTCTGCTCGCTCCGCGACGACGACCGCGAGGTGCTGGTGACGAGTATGCACCAGACAGCGCCGGACGTCCCGCTGGTGCAGCGGCTGTTCCCGGGCGCCCAGGACCTGCGCGTGCTGCCGTTCGGCGAGATCGTCACCTGGGCGGCGGTCGCCGAGCCGGCCGTGGCCGCGCGGCGGTGAGCCTGCACCAGCCGGTCGGCGCCTCCCGCACCGACTGGCAGATCGCCCGGACAGAGATGGCCGCGCCGCGGGGCGCGGTTGCCGCCAAGCATCCGCTGGTCGCGGAGGTCGGGCTGCGCGTTCTGCGCGACGGCGGCAACGCGGTGGACGCGGCGGTAGCGATGTCGTTCGCGCTGAGCGTGGTCGAGCCGTTCATGAACGGCCTGGCCGGCAGCGGCTTCATGACTATCCTGCCCGCCGACGGCAACCCCGTGGTGGTCGACTACTTCGGTCGCGCCCCGCAGCGCGCCCGGGCAGACATGTACGAGCTGGCCGGCGATGCCCAGCGCGACAGCCTCGGCTTCCGCGGAGTGCAGGGCGACGCGAACCTGATCGGCCACCTGGCGGTGGCGGTGCCGGGCATGCCCGATGGGATGGCGCTTGCACTGGAACGCCACGGCACGCGGAGCTGGAGCGAGCTGATCGCCCCGGCGATTGCTCTGGCCGACGAGGGCTTCGATGTCTCCTGGCACTTCACTCTGGTCTCGGCGTTCTCGCTGGACCTGCTGCGCCGCTTCCCCGCCACCGCGGCGATCTTCACCGACAATGGCCTCCCCTGGCGCAGCCAGGACCTCGCCCACCCGACCCGGCTGGCTCAGCCGGACCTGGCCCGGACCCTGCGCCGGCTGGCCGACCAGGGCCCGCGCGAGTTCTACGAAGGCGAAACTGCCCGGCTGATCGCCCGCGACATGGCGGCGCACGGCGGCCTGGTGGACGAGGCCTCGCTGGCGGGCTACAGAGCGCAGCTCCTGCCGCCGCTGGCTGTCTCGTACCGTGGCCACGAGCTGCTGGCGCTCCCGGGCGGGAGCGGCGGTTCCACCGTGGTCGAAACACTGAAGATTCTGGAGGGCTTCGACCTGGCCGCGCTCGGCCACAGCTCTGCCGACGCGCTACACCTGATCGCTGAGGCGAGCCGGCTCGCCTTTGTCGACCGCTATACCTTCCTGGGAGACGAAGCGTACGTGGCCGTGCCCTGGGACACCCTGGTGTCGGCCGAATACGCCGCCCAGCGCCGGAGGCTCATCGACCCCCACCGGGCACTGGAGCAGCCCCCGGCGGGTGACCTGGGCGGTGTGCCGCCCGCGCCGCGGGGGCCCCGCGGCCTGGAGGGCTGCACTACCTACTTCGCCGCGATCGACGAGCAACGGAATGTCGTCTCCGCCACCCAGACGCTCACCAGCCTGTGGGGCGCGGGCGTCGTTGCGCCCGGCACCGGGGTGGTGCTCAACAACGCCATGAACCTGTTCGACCCGGCTCCCGGTGGCCCGAACTCGATCGCGCCGGGCAAGCGGCCGCTCTCCAGCATGGCGCATTTCATCACCCGCCGCGACGGCCGGCCGTTCCTCGCCTGTGGCGCACCCGGGGGACGGCGGATCATGGGCACGGTGATGCAGGTGGTGCTGAACGTGCTGGACTTCGGCCTCGGCCCGCAGGCCGCCTGCTCCGGCCCCTTCATCGATTGCAGTGGTGCCGAGCTGTGGGCCAGCGAGCGGCTCGGCCCGGCGGTGCTGGGCGACCTGGCGGCGCGCGGGCACCGGGTGGTGGCCGCGCCAACCTCATTCTGGCCCATGCCATTTGCCAGCCCGATGGCGTTGCTGGTCGACGAGGCCAATGAACTGCACGGCGGCGCCGACCCCTGGTACATCGGCCTCGCCGCCGGCTACTGAGCCGCGGACCCGGGCACACGCGGCCAGGCGGGGCGCGGCTCCACTCTCAGCGCGATGACCAGGCAATAGACCGGCTTAGCGCCCGGGGCGGCGCCAGGGCGGGCGAGCGGTTCGATTGCGGGGCCGCGCCGGCGCTGAGCGAGGCTGCCGTGCCGCTGGACTGCTGGGGCGGGCGCGCTCGCGGGCGGCCCGCTCTTCGCGCAGCTCAGCCCGGGCTCGTGGCTCGGGGACGCGTTCCACAGCAGGCGCCGCGGGCGCTTCGGCCGCTGGCGGCGGGCCGCCGGCTGGGGCGCGAGCCACGGCCCGGGTCGCTCTGGACGGTCGGGTGGGCACCAGGCTGAGCGCCGCCGCGGCGAGGTCCACCGGGTCATAGTCGTCCAGCAGCTCCTCGATCACCGCGCGCTGTGGCCCCCACTGGCCCGTGGTGAGCGCGTGGAGCAGCCGCTCCTGGAGGATCTCGGCCTCGCGCTGCTCGGCCTCGGCAATCGTCGGCACGTTCTCGCGTCGCAGCGTGGCACCGGTGACCCGCTCGATCAGGCGGAGCTCGCGCGTCTCCCAGGGGGTGACGAACGTCATCGCTTCGCCACTACGCCCCAGCCGTCCGGTGCGCCCAATGCGGTGGACGTAGTACTCCGGGTCGGGCGGGATGTCGAAGTTGATGACGTGGGTCACCTCCGGCACGTCCAGCCCGCGCGCCGCGACGTCGGTGGCGACGAGCACTTCGATCCTCCCCTCGCGGAAGGCTCGCAGCACCTTCTCGCGAGTGGCCTGGCTCATGTCGCCGTGCAGGCCGTCGGCCAGGTAGCCGCGCGCCTGGATCTGCTCCACCACCTCGTCCACCATCCGCTTGGTGGCGCAGAAGACCAGCGCCCGCTCCGGCCGCTTGGCGTCGAGCACCCGGCAGAGCGCTTCGAACTTCTGCCGCCCGGGCACCTGGTAGTAGACCTGGTCGATCTCGGGCACCGTCAGCTTACGCGGGCGGCTGAGCTGAATGATCTCCGGCTCGCGCATGTACTGGCGCGCCAAGCGCAGGATCGGGTCGGGCATCGTGGCCGAGAACAGCGCCGTCACCCGCTCGGTCGGCAGGTGCGAGACGATCTCCTCAATGTCTTCGAGGAAGCCCATATTGAGCATCTCGTCCGCCTCATCCAGCACAAGCATGGAGATGCCGCCAAGCTGCGCTGTCCCCCGGCGCAGGTGGTCCATCAGCCGCCCGGGGGTAGCGACGACCACGTGGACACCACGGCGGAGGGCCCGGAACTGCCGGTCATAGGGCTGGCCGCCATAGATCGGCACCAGCAGCACCCCGCGATGCCGGCCGATGCGGCTCACCTGCTCCGCCACCTGCACTGCCAGCTCCCGGGTCGGCGCCAGCACCAGCGCTTGCGGCTCGGCCCGCTCGACATCAATCCGCTCGACCAGCGGAATGCCAAACGCGGCGGTCTTCCCCGTGCCGGTCAGCGCCTGGGCGATCACGTCGCGGCCCTGCAGCAGGTACGGGATGGTCCGCACCTGCACCGGGGTTGGCTCCTCGAAGCCCATCTCGGCCAGGCTCCGCAGCACCGGCTCGCTCAAGCCGAGTTCTTGAAAGGTGCTCACCCATTCTCCTGGTCGAGGTGGTCTCGCCGGCCTTCTTTGCATATGCTAGGCCACTTCCCACCGTGATGGCGAGGCCACGAGCATCCTGGCATGACCAGTGCATCCGGCCTCAGGAACGACGATGCATTGGAAGCGGTTCAGCGGCCTTGCCCTGGGAGTGCTCACCGCCATCGGCGGCTTCGTCGACATGGGCGGCATCATCACCGCGGCGCAGGCGGGCGCGCAGCACCAGTTCTCCCTGCTCTGGACGCTGGTCCCCGGCGTCATCGGGCTGATTGTCTACGCCGACATGGCCGGCCGGGTGGTGATCGCCTGCGGTCGAACGCTATTCGACGTCATCCGCGACCGGCTCGGCTTTCGTCTTGCGCTGATCCCGCTCCTCGCTACGGTGCTCGTCAATACGCTCACCCTGGTCATCGAACTGGCCGGCATGTCACTGGCGCTGCAGCTTGCCACGCGCGTGTCGTACCTGCTCTGGTTTCCTCTGGCGGCGCTGCTGCTGGCGCTAATCCTCTGGCGGGCGAGCTTCGAGCTGCTGGAGAACGGGAGCGCGCTACTGGGCCTGGCGATGCTCGTCGCCGTGGTGGCGATGGTGAAGCTCGCGCCGCCCTGGAAGGACGTGGCGGTTGCGCTGGTACACCCGGATGTCACCGTCGGTGGGTCGCTGACCGGCTACCTCTTCGCCGCCATCGGGCTGCTTGGGGCCTACATGACCCCCTACCAGTTCTACTTCTACTCGTCGGGCGCCATTGAAGACGAGTGGGGCGGCCAGGACCTGGTCGTCAACCGGGTGACGGCGCTGCTGGGCTCCGTGTTCGGGGCGATGATCGACGTAGCGCTGATGATTGCGGCCGCGCTGGTGCTCTTTCCCCGGCACGCTCCGGCCAGCTCGCTGGGCGACGCTGGGCTACCGATCTGGGAGAGCCTGGGCCGGGGTGGCTGGGCGCTGTTCCTGCTCGGGGCGTTCGCGGTGTCGATGGGCGCCGGGCTCGAGTGTGCGCTGAGCGGCGCCTACTCGGTCTGCCAGTTCTTCGGCTGGGACTGGGGCAAGCGGGGGAAGCCACGCGAGGCGCCGATGTTCCATCTTGGCTACCTGGTAATGCTGCTGCTCGCGGTGGCGCTGGCCGCGACCGGCATCGACCCGATTCAGTTGACAGTGGTGACGATGGCGGTGGCCGCGGCGACGCTGCCGTTCACCTTCGTCCCGCTGCTCATCGTCGCCAACGACCGTGATTACATGGGCGAGCAGCGGAACACGCTGGCGATCAACCTGGTGGCAGGGATTGTGCTGGGGCTGCTTCTGGTAGTCACTGTCGCCACCATTCCGCTGGTGCTGCTGAGTGGAGGCAGCGGCTGAGCCACGTAGGGTTGGAGTATGGACCTGGGCAAGCACGTGCTGGACAAGGAGATCCTGGACCGAGCGGGGAGGCGGGCCGGCAAGGTGGATGACCTGCTGCTCGATCTACCGCCGGCTGGCGACGGAGGGCTATTGCCACAGCCTGAAGTGGTGGCGATCATCAGTGGGCCGATGGCGCTGGCGCGCCAGCTCCCGCCGCCCCTCCCCTGGCTGGCGCGGCAGCTCTACCGGCTCCTAGGACTGGCCGATCCGCGACCGATCGTGATCCCCTGGCAGCGGATCACCCACATCGACGTGGTGGTCTATACCGACCTGGACCGCGAAACGGCCGGCTTCCAGGCGCTGCCCCAGGCGGTGAACCGGCGCTTCATCCGCCGGCTGCCCGGGGCGTAGCGGCGAGGTGGGCTGCGATGCGGATCGAGTACCACCGGCTGATCGGCAAACGGGTGGTGACGCGCGATGGCGAGGCGATCGGCCGGGTGGCCGACCTGGTGGCGGAGCCGCGGGGGGAGCGGCTGTTTGTCACGGCGCTGCTGGTCGGGCCCTCAGCGCTCATCCGCCGCATCGCCTCCAAGCGGCTCTGGTTGTTCTCGCTCGCCCCGCCCCGGGTGGTCCCCTGGGAGCTGGTGCAGCGCGTAGACGACCGAGTCCAGCTCTCCGTCACCGCCGCCGAGCTGGACCAGCAGGCGCGGACGGAGGCGGAGCGGCCGAACGAGCGGCTACCGCTGGCGGAATCGCGGAGATGATCGCGCTGCTCCTCCCGTGGGTGATCACTCTACTGGTTGTCTCCCTGCTGGCAGCGTTCGTGTTCTACCTCGTCGGACTCGGCGCGCTGCCGGTGGACCGCCGGCCATTGACCCGGACCTACGACCGGCTCGGGCGATATATCGGGGTGACCGAGAAGCCGGACTATCACGAGAATCCTGGGGAGAACGACGCGGACGGGGAGACGTGAGCGATGCGGAGCAGGACGTCGGGGTGGTCGCGCTGGCGCGCTGTGGGGGAGCCCGCGGCGCGCCAGCATCAGCCGAACGGGCGGGAACCGAGGGCGGGCCGCTACCGTCCGCAGGGAATGTTTGTGCTGACGACCACCAGCGACTGCGGGGTTCCGACCGGAACGACGCCGCTGCTGTCGATTGGATGGAAGGCGGCCACCATCGCGTGGTCCAGCAGCGACGGGTCTGGCACGAAGAAGCAGCTCCTGATCGTCGCCTGCACCTGGCCGTTCTGGTCCGTCCGGTCGCTCGGTTGATCGACCCTGAGCATATCGAGCGGGTTCCGGGCGCGCGCCTTGATGATGACGACCGCGCCAACAACCGGCTGCCCCTGGCTGTCCAGCACGGTCGCGGTGGCGACGACAGAGTCACGCTCGTTACCAAACAGGCGGTGCTTGGACAACGTCAGGCTCGTCTGGAACCGGCCGGGCGAGAGGTCAGACGCGCTCGGCGCCAGGCTGGGGGCGGCGAAGCTGGCCGGAGCCGCCAGCAGCGCGAGCGCGGCGACCAGGAACGCGGCGAGCACGAGCCGCCAGATCAGGAACCGACGAGGGGCGTACATAGGCCAACCTCCACACTGGTTGTCGCCCGTGCCGGTCGTCCTCGGGCCGCAGCGCCTGGTCGCGCCCCGTCGCTCCAGCCACTCCCGCCCGTGCTCAGCCTGGCATAGGGCCAGGCCAGGGTTCGCTGCGCGAGGCTGCACAGCAGCCGAGCACCTCCCAGTCTAGCTCTCCAGGCCGGCTTTTCGAGACATCTACGTCATCATTTCACAAACTGTTTACCTGGCTCTAACGAGGGCAGACAGGAGCATGCTGAGTCAAGCGCTACACTGAAGCAATGATTCGGCTGAGCGGCGCCGGCGAGCGCGGAGCTGCCGACGATTTCAGGCCCGCAGCGCTACTATCACCGGCAGCCACAGATGGGGGGGCTGATGTCCAGCAGCGAGGCCGTGCCTGGTCAGCCGGCACCGGAGCTGGTGCTGCTCGATCCCGAGGGCCGTCCGCACTCGCTGCGCGCCTGGCGGGGGCAGCCGCTGGTGCTGGTGTTCCTCCGCTGGCTGGGTTGACTGCCCTGCCGCGAACATCTGGCGCAGGTGCGCCAGCAGCGGGCGGAGCTGGCTCGCTATGGAGCCGAGGTGGTCGTGGTCAGCTTCGAGCCACCGCAGCGCCTGCGGCAGTTCCTCGCCCAGGAGCGGCTTCCGTTCCCGATCCTGTCCGATCCCACCCGCGCTGCCTACCGCGCGTTCGGGCTGCGGCGCGGCGCGCCCCGGCAGGTCTGGACGCTGCACGCCGCGCGGGTCTATCTCCGCGGCCTGCTGCGCGGGCGACTCCCGCGCCTCCCGCGCGCCGATATCCATCAGCTCGGCGGCGACGTCGTTCTCGGGCCAGATGGCGCGATCGTGTACCTATACCGGAGCCAGGAGACGGCGGATCGTCCCCCGGTGGCGGAGCTGCTGGCCGCGGTCCGCCGTGCGGCGGGCGTTCAGTAGGTGGCGCGGCCGCCGCTGATATCGAACACCGCCCCGGTGGAGAAGCTACAGGCGTCGGAGGCGAGCCAGGCCACCAGCTCTGCCACCTCGGCGGGCTCTCCCGCCCGCCGCATCGGGATCTTGCTCAGCATGTACTGCACGAACTCGTCTGACACCTGGCGCAGGATGTCCGTGCGGATCACCGCCGGGGTGACGCAGTTGACCAGGATTCCCTCTGTCGCCACCTCCTTGGCGACCGCCTTGGTCAGCCCGATTACACCGGCTTTGGACGCGGAGTAGGGCACAGCCTGGGGGTTACCTTCCTTGCCGGCGATGCTGGCGAGGTTGACGATCCGGCCATAGCCCTGCCGCCGCATCGCCGGCAGCACGGCCCGGGTGCAGTAGAACGTCCCGCTGAGATTCACGTTCAGCACGCTCAGCCAGTCCTCATCCGTCAGCTCCCAGGTCGTTGCCGAGCGCCCGGCGATCCCGGCGTTGTTGACCAGGATGTCGATCCGGCCCCACTGCTCGAGGACCTGGGCCACCACCCGCTCCACCTCGACCGACCGGGTCACGTCGGCGGCCAGGTCCAGGACCTCGCGCCCCCTGTTCCGCAGCGCTGCCACAGCCGAGGCGAGCGCTGGCGCGTCGCGATCCACCAGGGCGAGCCGCGCCCCCTCGCGTCCCAGACGCTCCGCCACCGCCAGCCCGATACCGCGCGCCGCGCCAGTGATCAACGCTACGCGCCCCACGAACGCCATCGCCGCCTCCTTCTTGTTCTGCCCGCGACGCCCTCAAAAGAGCCCGCGCCTTCATGCTAGCGCGCCGTCGCTTCCAGCGCTTTCAGCGAGCTTTCAGCCTGCGCCGCAGCCGGCGGCACGATGCTTGCGCGAGGCTCTGGTAGCCCCAGCCGCTGCCAGGACCGCTCTTCCCCGGTAAGGGCGCAGAAGAGCGCCGCGGCCCGCTCCTCAGTGGGCTCCTGCGCCCTTCTGCCGGGTGGGGCTGGGCCGCCGCCAGGAGCTACCCGTATGCCAACGTCGCCTGTGCCGCCCGGAGCCCGCTCCAACCCATCCGCCTGGTCGCGGCGCGCGCCGCCGGTAGTGCTGGCGCTGCTGGGCTGTGGCATCGCCGCGTATCTCGCCGCTTACCAGCTTGGGTGGGTGCAGCAAGTCTGGGACCCGCTGTTTGGCCGGGGCAGCCAGGTCGTGCTCACCTCCTGGGTCTCGCGGGCGCTGCCGATCCCGGACGCGGCGCTCGGGGCGCTGGCGTACCTGGCCGACGCGATCACCGGGGCGATCGGCGGCGAGGACCGCTGGCGGCGACTGCCCGGGATCGTGCTGCTGTTCGGGCTGGTTGTCCTGGGCCTGGTCGTCGTCGCGGTGCTGCTGGTGCTGGCACAGGCGCTGCTGTTCCACACCGGCTGCACGCTCTGCCTGGTTTCGGCCGCGATCTCGTTTACCACCGGCTGGTTCGCCCACAACGAGGTACTGGCTAGCCTGCGGCAGGTGCGGGCAGCGCGGGCCCGGGGCGAGTCACTCTGGACAGCGCTGGCCGGGACCGCGGGGGTGCGCTGACACAATGGCAGCAGACGGGCTGGAGCTGTGGTGGCTCGGGCAATCCGGGTTCCGGTTGCAGCCGGCGGACGGCGGCCCCACGCTGTTCGTGGACCCGTTTCTCGGCCCTCACCAGGAACGCGTCTGGCCAGCGCCGCTCACACCCGAGGAGTTGGGCCGCCAGGCGGACGCGGTGTTGTGCACGCACGAGCATCTGGATCACTTCGACCAGCCCGCGCTGTGCCTCGCCGCGGCGGCGCCCAGCCTCCCGCGTGAGCGCATCGTCGGGGCGCAGCCCGACGAGCCACTCGACCTGGCCGGAGCGCGGATCGCCCCGATGCCTGCTCGGCATGGGGTCCATGTCCACATTCTCGCGCTTCTGATCTTTGGCCGCGGCGCCCGGCTGGCCTGCCAGCCGGGCGCCAGCTATAGGCAGGAGACGTCGCGTGCACGACTCCCATCGTTGAAACCACGAGGAGCACCATGAGCAAGAATCACGCGGAAGTTGTCGTCGTCACCGGGGCGGGCGCCGGGCTGGGACGAGCGATCGCCCAAGCATTTGGCAAGCGCGGCGCGCGCGTCGGGCTGCTGTCGCGTAGCCAGGAGCGCCTGGAGGCAGCCAGGCGGGAGATCGAGGCGATGGGCGGCCAGGGGCTGGTGCTGCCGGCCGATGTGGCCGACGCCGACGCGGTGGAAGCCGCTGCGGCGAAGGTAGAGCAGACGTTTGGCCCGATCGACATCTGGGTCAACAACGCCATGGCCTCCGTCTTCTCGCCGGCGCGCGAGATGACGCCCGACGAGTACAAGCGCGTCACCGAGGTCACCTACCTGGGCGTGGTGTACGGGACGCTCTCCGCGCTGCGCCGAATGCTTCCGCGCGACCGGGGGACGATCGTCCAGGTTGGCTCCGCGCTCGCCTACCGCAGCATCCCGCTCCAATCCGCCTACTGCGCCGCCAAGCACGCGATCGTCGGCTTCACCGACTCGCTGCGCTGCGAGCTGATCCACGACAATAGCCACGTGCGCCTGACGGTGGTCCACATGCCGGCGCTGAATACTCCGCAGTTCGACTGGGTGAAGAGCCGCCTGCCCCGCAAGCCGCAGCCGGTGCCGCCGATCTTCCAACCCGAGGTGGGCGCAGAGGCGGTGTACTGGGCGGCGCACCATGACCGGCGCGAAATGCTGGTCGGCTGGCCCACGGTCGAAGCGGTATGGGGCCAGAAGTTTATCCCGGGCTGGCTCGACCGCTACCTCGGGCGCACCGGCTACGACGCCCAGCAGTACGACGGGCTGGCGGACCCGAACCGGCCGAACAATCTCTGGGAGCCGGTGCCCGGCCCCTACAGCGCGCACGGCGACTTCGACAGCCGCGCCCGCGCCTTCAGCAGCGAGGTCTGGCTGACCACGCACCGCGGCTGGGTCGCGGCGGCGGCCGCCAGCCTGGCTGGCCTGGCCTTGGTGGCGCTCAAGCGTCGCTGAGCGCCAAGGACGGATCGCGATGGAGAACAAGGCCAGCGGCGCCGAGCGCATCCTGCACCACGGCCGCTCGTCGCTCCGCCCCCGCTTCATCCAGCCCGTTGTCATCAAAGAAGGCAACCTCTTCCTGCTCTGCACCGATGCCGGCGACATTCTGCCGCAATCCGACCAGGGGCTGTATTTCCACGACATGCGCTACCTCAGCGAGCAGGCGATGCGGCTGAACGGTGTTCCGCTGGTGTCGCTGCTCGCCAACGCGAGCGAGGGCTGGCGGGCAGTGTTTGAGCTGACCAATCCGGATATCGAGGCCGATGACGGGTCACTGCTGCTGCGCAAGGAGACGCTCGGTATCCGCCGCGAGAAGCGGCTGGGTGACACCTACACGGAAGTGCTCCAGGTTCGGAACTACGCCGCTGAGCCTGCCAAGCTCACGCTCTGGTTCGGCTACGGCGCCGACTTCGCCGACATGTTCCACGTCCGTGGCGCGGCGCCGGGGAAACGCGGGACGCTCCAGCCACCGCGCTGGAGCGGCTCGACGCTCACCTTCCAGTACGACGGGGCGGATGGCCACCAGCGCCGGACGAAGATTCGGTTCAGCCAGAAGCCCGACCAGCACGACCAGCAGGGGGCGAGCTTCCACCTGGTCTTGAAGCCGCAGGCGCGCTGGGAGCTGACGGTGACTGTGGAGCTGACCGACACGCGCGGTGGGGCGCTGGAGTCCCGTCCCGGTGCCGCCCAGGGGGCGGGGGTGGAGACGCTGCGCCGGGTGCACCAGGGCGAGGAGAGCACTGGGATGCGGGTAGACACGGATAATGCCCTCTTCAACGCGGTGCTGCGGCGCTCGTTCCTCGATCTGCGGATGCTGGCGATGCAGCAGAAGCAGCAGGCGTTCTTCGCCGCGGGCGTACCCTGGTACGTGGCGCTGTTCGGGCGCGATAGCCTCGTGACCGCGATCCAGATGGCGCCCTTCGAGCCCGAGATGGCGGGCCATACCCTGCGTGTGCTCGCTGCGCACCAGGGCACCAAGGTGGACGACTGGCGCGACGAGCAGCCCGGCAAGGTGCTGCACGAGCTACGGGTGGGGGAGATGGCCAACCTAGACGAGATCCCCCAGACGCCCTACTACGGCAGCGTGGACAGTACCCCGCTGTTCCTGGTGCTGCTGGGGATCGCCAGCACCTGGTCGGGCTCGCTAGACCTGTTCCATGAGCTGAAGGACGCGGTGCATGGGGCGCTGACGTGGATCGAGGAGTATGGCGACTCGGATGGCGACGGCTTCATCGACTACAAGACGCGTTCGAGCAAAGGGCTGCGCAACCAGGGCTGGAAGGATTCGGGCAACGCCATCGTGCTGGAGGACGGCCAGCTTGCCGAGCCGCCGATCGCGCTACCAGAGGTACAGGGCGCTGTCTATCTAGCCTGGACCTCGCTGGCCGACCTGTTCGAGCGCGACGGCGACGACGGAACTGCCAGACGCCTGCGCGAGCGCGCGCAGCGGCTGTACGAAGCGTTCAACCGCGACTTCTGGCTCCCGGACGAGCGCTACTACGCGCTGTGCCGGCAGGCCGACGGCCGGATGTCCAGGAGCATCGCCTCCAATCCGGCCCACGCGCTCTGGACCGGCATCATCGCCCCGGAGCACGCGGGCGACGTCGTCCAGCGCGTGCTGAAGCCGGACATGTTCTCGGGCTGGGGCATCCGCACCCTCTCAGCCAACCACCCCGCTTACAACCCGATCGATTACCAGGTGGGTAGCGTCTGGCCACACGATACCGCATTCATCGTCGCCGGCATGCAGCGCTACGGCTATCTACAGGAAGCGGCTCGGGTGTTCAGCGGAGTGCTGGAGGCGGCCACCCGCTTCGAGCACTTCCGCCTGCCAGAGACCTTCGCCGGCTACGACACAGACTATTCCAGCGTTCCGGTGAAGTACCCGGTCGCGTGCAACCCGCAGGCCTGGGCGGCCGGCGCGCTTCCCTTCATGCTCCAGACGATGCTCGGGCTGCGCCCAGACGCCTTCAACAGGCGGCTGCGCATCGACCATCCGTTCCTGCCCGAGCGGCTTGGCTGGGTGCACGTCCGCGATCTCTGCGTGGGCGCAGCAGCAGTGGATCTCCGCTACGAGCGCGCTGGCGCCGGAACAGTCGTGGCGGTGGAGCGCACGCGCGGCGACCTGGAGGTGGTGGTTACGCGCTGAGCGCTACGACTGGTTGGCGCGGTGCTCCGCGACTGGGCGGCTGACCCGGCGATACACCGCGTACGGTGGCTGTCCGGCGCGCCGCGCCTGCTCGTACCAGCGCACCACCATGCCCTTGCCGCGGAGCCGCTCCAGGACGTACTCCAGCGTGCCGGCGTCCACGTCGCGCTCCGCCAGCGGCGACCGCCGCAGAATCTCCCAGTTCGGCAGCGCCTCGGTGTCAGAAAGCGCCGCCAGGACGTGCGGCTCCAGCTCATCGGGCAACTGATGCCAGCGCATGAGCCAGGCGACGAACGCCAGGCCAGCGCCGATGAAGAACACCGGCATCAGGACGAACGGGCCCAGGCTTGTTGGTTCTCCCATCACCCCACACAGTCTCCCGGCCGCGGATTCCACCCCCGGTCGGGCGCAGAACAGAGCGCGGCCCTCGAGCGGCGGATGGCTATCCACCGGGGCGATGTCCGTTCGGCGGACCACCGTGGAGTAGAGCCTGATGGGCTGGCGGCTCGCTCCCCGCGGGCACCAGTTCGGGAGCTTCCGACTCGGGAACGATCTCGCGCTCCACTGGGCCAGAGGCAGGCTCTTGTGCCTGACCCTGGTCGTCTGCCGTGGACTCAGCGCGCGCCTGCTCGTCCTTGCCGAGCCGCGAGAACAGGAAGGTCGCGGCCCCCAACAGGAGCGCCGGGAGGAGCAAAACGAACTCCTCGCCCTGGTGCAACAGTAGAACAGCGCTCAATGGTCCTCCCCACGCGCCCACCGCCACGAATGCCCAAGGCAGCGCCTGATCCTTCCTACGGGGCCAGCGCGAGCATGCTGGTGGCCGGGCTGTCTCAACAGTGGCCACACGGCCTGCCTGGCAACAGGGCAGGCCGTGTGCCACCAGGTGACTACATCTTGAACTTCGGCTCCAGGTCGGCCAGGAAGTCGACCTCTGACTGGGCCCCGCTGGAGTCGACGAAGAAGAGCATGCCCGCGACGGTCCGCATCGGCTTATCGACCTCGACCATGCGCTCATCCGACCACAGCGGGTTGGTTATCGTGATCTTGATGGTCTTGGTCTCGCCCGGGTTGATCGGACCGGCGGGATCGACCGTCATCGGGTACTGATACTCGCCGCTCGGAGTGGCGCCCGCCGACTGATTCACGAACGTGAAGTAGGACGTGGTGAACTGCTTCACGGTGAGCGGCTTGTCTCCCGTGTTAGTGACCGTCATCGGCAGCACTACGGTCTGCGAATCCTGGTCATACGACGCCAGCCCCGGGTTGACCTTGGCCGGGGCGGCCGGCGCGGAAATCTCGGGTGGGGCGAACCGCAGCACCTGCTGCGGAATGCGCACCGGGTAGGCAGCCTGGATGTAGATCCAGCCGATCACCAGCAGCGCGATCGTCGCGAGCGCAAAGAGATTGACGACCTGGTGGTCCTTCTTGGTGATCAGGCCCACATCCTGGCCATCGGTGTTCAGCGGGATGCGGAGGGTAATCGGGAGCCGGGTGACGGTCGGCTTCGGTCCGGTCCAGTAGACCATCCAGCCGAGCCCGAGGAAGAACCCGAGCCAGTGCCAGATGACCAACTGGCCCAACCCGTAGTTCTCCAGGTTGATCGTCTGGCCGTTGAGCAACTGGATCGGGTTGGAGAAGCCGCCCGCGTCCTGCACGGTGATCCACTTGCCAGGGCCGAGGAGCGTGCCGGCACCGGAGACGGCGAACGAGGGATGCACGTGCCATTGCCCGGGCGCGCGGCCTTCAACGGTGAGCTTGAACTCGTAGATGTCGCCCTTCTTGATATAGATCGCGTCGGGCGCTTCGGCTCCATTAATCACGCGGTCCTTGAGCAGCACCACCGGGCCGGGCGCGATCACCCCGATGAACCCGACATCAGGTTGGGCGAGGTTGTTCGGCCAGGTATCCAGCACCTTGACCTTCCCGGTAATGGTGAGCTCCTCCCCTTGCTTCACCGTGTCAGTCGAGAAGTTGACGTCGTAGAACGCCACGGTCTGCATCCGCAGGAAGCCTTCCTGGGATCGCTCACCGTGCGCGTAGGCGACCGCGGCGCCGACGATGACCATGGCGAAGCCCAAGACCAGGGACAGAACGAGTGGTCGTCGTTGTTTCATGGTGACGCCCTCCACGCGTCGCGCGGTCTTCGCTCGCTGTCCATCATGTTAGAACCGCTTGATGAAGCGGCCGATCGGCCAGATGGCGAGGCCACGGCCGATAAACTGGCCGACCCAGTACCCGGCAACGGCGACGGTAGCGCCAAAGACCAGCGACACATACTGGGTTTCTTCCAGGAAGCTGCGCAGCGAGCCATGCTCAACGAGCCGTAGGTACTCCGGGGTCTGGCTGCGCAGGTACTGGATGCCCTGGACGTCGGCCACCGTGAGGATGTGCCCCATGAAGTTCACCGGTTGCAGGTAGGGCGCTAACGGCACGTAGTTGGATTCCCAGAAGATGAACGCCCAGACCATACCGCCGATGACCGAGGTGAGGACGAAGCTCTTGGTCTTCAGCAGGATGGTGTCTAGCAGGATGCCAGCCGGGACGATGGTAGCGGGCCAGACGAAGTTCAGCGGGTACCAGACGAAGTCGTACCACTGGTAGACGCGCCCGATCCACGAGGCGAGGAACATACACACAGCGGTGTAGGTTGCGCCGGTCGGGAAGCGCCACGCGAGCCACTGGATGTATTGCAGCGCCGAGGGGATGATGATCATCGCGAAGGGGGTGACGATTGGCCACCACTGGCGATCCTTCCAGTCGGTCCAGAAGTCCCAGTCCCCCGCGAACAGCAGCTTGGTGATGTCCGCCGCGGCGCCAACGACGAACGCTGCCGTGACCCAGAAGACGATGTCCCACTTGCGGTCGATGTAGACGTATTTCTTGTCGAGCAGCTTGCGCAGCTCGGCCGCATTGTAGGCTGGAGCTGTGGCCGCCATCTCCAGGTGCTCCTTTCCCGTCTCCGCTCACCGCGGATGCATCACGGATGAACCGCTCGGTGCGGACGGCCCCGCCACGTGGCGGGGCCGTCCCCTTTCCGTCAGCGTGCCGCCGATCAGGCGACAGCCGGTTTGGCAGCAGCCTTCTCCTGCTCGATCTCGCTCTCGATCCCGAGGAGGCGGAGCAGCGTCTCCGCCCACAGGGCGAAGATGCCGGAGGCCAGCCAGCCGTAGGTGACAAATGGCCAGTGGAACGGGGCCGCGAAGAACTCCTCTGTAATCCAGAGGCTATGGCCCCATTCATTCATGGCCACCTGCATCATCTCGGTCACGCTGGCCGCGATCAGCAGGAAGAAGGACCACGGGAACCCCTTCTCTGCCCCGTAGACCTTCGGCAGCCGGGTGCGCCCGTACAGGTACGTCCCGATGGTCATGGTGATGCCCAGCGGGAACGCGCAGTAGAACATCACGATGTGCGGCGGAGTAAAGGCCGTATCGCGCACCGCCGTCTGGTGCCAGGCACCATCAGAGTTCGGGAAGAAGCTCGCCATGAAGTAGAGCACGAGCGAGGTCGCCCCAACCAGGCCCCAGAACACCGCGATGCGGCGAACTTCCTCTTCGTGCGTCACCTCTTGCGCGATCGAGCGGCCGGTATTGATCAGCCAGGCCCACCAGCCGATCGTCCCCACGCCCACGCCGACCAGCTCGAGGATCAGCAACGTCCGCCAGTACAGCGCGAACTGCGGGCTGGCGGCGTCGATCCCCGCCGTCCAGGCGAAGTTGTGCATGTACGCGCCGAGTGCCACGAACAGCACGGTAAAGCCGAGACAGGCGAGGATGCAGGTTCGCCAGCCACCCCACCAGTCTATAGCTCCATACGTGCGCTTCCCAGCGCGCTCAAGTGCTTCAGTTCGTGCCGACATATTCCCTCCTTGCTCACCCACACGCGTGGCGATTCGTCACGTAGTTCATGAATGAGCCCTATCGCCCGCGGATTACTCGCTGCAGTCGGCTCTCACCTCCTTCTGCACTGCAGCCGGGGCGCAGCCCGGGCCTCTGCCCGGCCCTACGGCGCTCCGAGGTGTCCCCATTCCTGCGGCACCCTGTCGCCTGGCTGCGGTGAATCGCTCGGTTCGTTGCTGAGCACAGGCTGCCCGGGACGCGGCCTCGACCAGGACGCGCCGCGGAGCAGCAGGCGCGGTGTCAGGGCACAATGACGGCTCGTCCCTCCAGCTTGCCGTGGTCCAGCGCCTCGATGGCATCGTTGATCGCGTCGAGCGGATAGCGCGTTGTGCGCAGGGTCACCCGCCCCTGGCCCGCCAGCGCCATCAGCTCGCGCAGCTCGGTGAAGTTGCCGACGAGGTTGCCCACGACGCTCACCTCGCCGGTGATGAAGTCCATGGTTGGCACGTTCAGCGTCCCGCCATAGCCGATCACGTAGTACGTGCCGCCCTGGCGTAGCATGCGGAACGCCTGCTCGACCGCTGGGCCTTCGCCGACGAAGTCGAGCACCGCCTCCACCCCTGCCCCACCCGCGAGGTCGCGCACCTGCTCGACCGGCCGCTCCTTGGCATCCACCAGGTGGGCCGCCCCCAGGCTCTTGGCAAACTCGAGCTGCGAGGGGCGGGTGTCGACGGCGATAATCTCCGCGGCGCACAGCGCCCGCAGGCACTGCAAGGCAATGTGCCCCAGCCCGCCAATGCCGATGATCGCCGCGCGCGACCCGGGTGGCAGCGTCGCCGCCGCCTTCTTGGCCGCGCGATAGGCGGTCAGGCCGGCGTCGGCGTAGGGCGCGACCGCGGCCGGCTCCAGGTTCGACGGCAGCTTCAGCACCGAGCGCTCGGAGGTGCGGAGGAGCTGCGCGAACCCACCGTCTGCCCAGATGCCGGGGAAGACCAGGCTCTCGCAATACATGTCCTGACCACGCCGGCAGGCGGGGCAGATGCCGTCGGTGATGACCGGGTGGACGATGACCGGATCGCCCACCTTCACCGAGGTCACGTTGCTGCCCACCGCCTGGATCCAGCCAGCGTTCTCATGTCCAGGCGTATAGGGCAGCGTGACGGGAACCTTGTCTTTCCAGAGGCCCTCCAGGATGTGCAGGTCCGTCCGGCACAGCCCCGCTCCGCCGATGCGGACGATCACATCGTGCGGCCCCTGGATCTCAGGCTCCGGGACATCGGTCAGCTGAAAGGGCTGGTGATAGGCAACGACGCGAGCTGCCTTCATTCCTGATGCTCCCGCTGTGTGGTTCGCGCGTGATGATGAATCCAACGCCGCTTTCGGCTGGACGCTGACGGACCAGACCAGCGTCGGGCAGCCAGTCTCATTGCGCCGCTCCTGCCAGGGCATACCGGGTTTCGAGCAGCCCCCGGCACAGGACTGTGTTGGCGTCCATGCTCACCCGCATCAGCCGAATCCGCTGCAGATGCGCCTCGACGTCCTCCACTTCCCGCCCCTGGGCGTCGGTGATGGCCGGCGCCCGCGGGGAGCAGTCCAGGCCGAGCTCAGCGCGGATGGCGCGGTACGCCCGCGCTTCCGGGCTGTCCGGCAGCTCGGCCAGCGTGAGCCCGCGCCGGACCTGGGTCCGAGGCAGCGAGCCCAGGAGCTGCTCCTGCCGCTTGAAGAAGGCCTTGCGCCGGAACAGCCGGCGCAGGCTTTCCAGGTTCTCCGTCGCCTCCCCGGCAAAAGTCTCCTCGAAGGACCGCCGCTGGCTGACGCCCAGCGAAATCTCCTCACCCGCGTGATGGTCGAGCAGCTCGATCACCACACGCTCCACCCCCGGCAGGCCGTGCACGGCCTGCCGGGCATCCTCGGCCATCAGCCAGGAGAAGTTCGGCGCGCACCAGAACGTGGGCAGGCGCAAGGCGACCCGCACCTCGGCGCCGTCCACCACGACCTCGGCGACGAACCCGAGCTCGACGATCGAGGCGTCCAGCTCCGGGTCGATGACCACCCGGAGCGCCTCCAGCACGTCCCGTTCGGAGACCACCCCGGTCCGGCTCATGCCGTCACCATCTCCGGCACTTTGATGTCGTAGAGCTTGGCTGCGTTGAGCCCCAGGATTTTCTTCTTGCCCTCCAAGGTTAGGTTGACGCCACGCTGCTCCTTCAGATCTTCCGGGATCTCCCAGGCCATAAACTTCTCGATAAGCCACTTCGGGCTCCAGAGCGCGTAGTCGGAGGCGAACAGCATCCGGTCCTCGCCCACCCACCACAGCAGCTCGGACATCACCTCGGCGAAGTAGCGCGGCCGGGCATGGATGAAGGGCATCACCACGGCCAGGCCGGCGTAGACGTTCGGCTCCTGCACCGCGATCCAGCAGAAGTCCTCCAGCCGCGGCAGCCCGCAGTGCTCCACGATGAAGCGCAGTCCCGCATCGCGGTACTCCGTCGCCACGTCGTCCACGTCCGCGACGTCGAAGGCATCGCGGTTCAGCGGCCAGATAGTCGGTCCCTTGTGCACGTGGATGTTCACCACACCCAGCTCGGCGCACTTGTCCAGATAGCGGCGCGACCAGTAGTCGGTCAGCTTCCACCCCTTGGACGAGCCCTTCCACTCCGCGGTGTAAAGCTTGACGCCCTTGAGATTCCAGCGCTTGACGGCCTCTTCAAAATGGTGCAGTCCCTCCTCACCGTCACGCGGGTCCCAGGCGCCGTTCAAAATGAACTTGTCCGGGTACTTCTCCTTCAGCACCGCGTCCTGCTCGAGTGTGTTGAAGCCCTTCTTGTAAAACTCTGTCAGGACCGTTGGCTGGAAGATTGCGATGTCAACGTAGCCCTCTTCAAAGAGGTCGCGCATCATGCGCTCTTCTGGGTACTTCTGGTACAGCTCCAACGGCCAGACATAGTCCGCCGGACTGAGATTTCGGTGGTAATCGTAGAAGCACCGAATCCAGCCATCGCCGTACTTGTTGAGCTGGTTCTCGGGACTGCCATCCCAGAAATGCACGTGGCCGTCGACAACGAAGATATCCTGACCGTTGTACCGGTACATCGGCGCCTCCTCACCGCGTCGTCTGATTCGCTGAAGATCTCCGTGCTTGCCAGTCGAGAGGCCGTGCTCTCGAATCGCCTACTCCCGTCAAGTTGCCACGACTGACCTCCAGAGGCGAAGAGTAGACTCGTGGGCCAGGGGAGGGAAGAGCCGAGAGGGGAAAATGGGCAACGCCGAACGGCGGGAGTGCCAGATACGCCTGGCTGCTCCCGCGTCTTCGGGGCAGCACACGAGAACCCCTGCTCTCGCCAGGAGCCAACTGCCGCTGTTCTCGCTCACCGCGCACCAGAGTACCTCCGCTCACTGGTTGGTGCAGGAGCGCGGAGCGTCGTTACAGCAGCCCTCGTTGAGCAGTATTCTGGCTGAAGCCATTCTAGAGTAGGTGCTATACGCCGTCAACAGAATCTCCTCACTGAACAGTGGGGCGCGGAGGCGAGGCCATTGTCGGCACCTGGCCGGAAGGCCGCGGCGCGCAACAGGACACGGCCGAACAAAGCCCGGCGTGCGGATCTCAGGCGCTGGCGGAGGCTCTCCCCGCGCCTGCTCGCCGCCGCCGGCCCTGCCGTTCGGAACGGCCTCACCTCGAGCGAGCAGCGCCGTGCCACGCCCTCATGCTTACTTCACCCGGCAGCCCGGGGCAACGATACCGGCCGCTTTTGGCAAATAGTGCGAATTCTGCCGGGAACGTCTTGCTCTGGAGCAGGCGGGCTGAGCAGAAGCGCCGGGAGGCTCTTGACAGCGTCAGCGGCCAAGGCCATGATGGGTACCAGGATGAGCGAGTTGAGGGCGGAGGGCGTGGTTTTTTACCGCTATTGCACGTTCCCCGGCTCTCAGTAGCGCGTATCCAACCCTGGCGCTGTGGAGCTGGGCACTGCCCGTGTGGAAGGCTGTTGGGGCGAATGGCGCGCTCCCTGCCGCCTGGCTGAGGCGGCGCAGGTTCTATTGTGGTTCTATATGTAAGGAGGAGCCATGCGCTCCGCGGATCTGAAGACGCTGAGCACTGCCCGCCGGATTCTGGAGACGCTGGAGCTGGTGAGCGAGCACCCGCGCCACGTGAACGCCAAGGTGCTGAGCCGCCACTTCGGCGTGAGCCTCTCCACCGCGTACCACCTGATCCACACCCTGGAGGCCTGCGGATTCGTGCAGGCGGGTGGCCGGGACCACGGTCTGGAACTCGGCCCCAAAATCCCCAGGCTCTATCAGAAGTACCTCGCCTCGGGCCCGCCGGTCAGCCAGCTTGAGCCCGTGGTAGAAGAGGCCAGCGAGCGAACTGCGGCGCGGAGCTACCTCGCCGCCTGGAGCAACCGTGATCTGGAGATCGTGGCGATCCAGGGACGGCGAGGGGTGCGTGAGCTGCACGGGCTCGCCCCCGGATTCCGCGGCGCGGCCCATGCCCTCGCGCTCGGCAAGGTTTTCCTGGCGTACCTCGATCCCGCGGAATGGCCCGAGTACACCAGCCTGCCCACCTTGCCACGCTTCACCGAGCGCACGATCGACGACCCACAGCAGTTGCAGCGCCACCTCTCCCGCGTCCGCGAATCGGGCGTGGCGTTCGACCTGGAGGAATACGCCGAGGGGGAGTGTTGTATCGCCGCGCCGGTGTTCGACAGCCAGCGGCGGCTGGTCGCGGCGCTGGGCATCGCCGTCCCTACCCGCCGTTTCCGTTACGAGCAGCAGCTCCTCACCGAGCTGATTCAGCAGCTCGCCGAGGGAGCCTCGACAGAGACGGCCCCGCCGCTACCTCTTATCACCGCGCCAGGCGCCGCGGCCCGGGCAAGCCGCTGAAGTCGCCTCGAAGCACCTCGACCCCATCCTGGTTGACCCAGCGCGCCGCGCCGAGCACCTGACGCCGGGCCGCGTTCTTCTCGGTGATCGTCACGGTGCAGGTAATGGTGTCCAGGACGTACACCGGGGCGACGAACTCGAAGCGCATCGTTCGGGCCAGGAAGCCGAGCAGGCCGCCGATGTGGGTGAGCATGCTCGCCGTCAGCAGCCCGGGAATGATCCGCCGGCCGAACCAGCTCTGCTGCGCAAAGGTGTCGTCCAGGTGGTACGGGTTGAAGTCGCCGCTGACGCCACAGAACAGCGCTACGTCACCGTCGGTGAAGGTACGTCGGAAGCTGAACGTTTGCCCAACCTGCAGATCATCGAACGCCGCCGCCAGGGTGGTGGCGAACTCCGGCTCCGTCTCGCGTCTCCGCGGTGCCCGCCCGGTCTCCGGAGCGCCCAGCCCCTCTTCCGCTCGCTCCATGTGCGCCCCCTGCGCTGCCCGGCGGTCTGCTGGTAGCGGAATGCGCCCGCCGGCGCGCCTGGAGGGTAGCAGGACCGGCGGCTAGCTGACGGGGCTGGAAGGCGCGCCGCTGTGGAGCAAGTGCTCGACCGCGGCGCGGGTGGGCAGGGCCCGCATCCCGCCCACGTCGGTCGCCGCCAGCGCGCCGCAGGCGTTGGCGAAGCGGAAGACCTGGCGGAACGTGCGCTCGTCTACCTCGTCGAGCGGCTGCTCCAGCTCGCTCAAACGGGCGGCCAGGCCGGCGACGAAGGCGTCGCCACTACCCGTCGTGTCGCGCACCTGCACCGTGAACGGCGGAACCGCGCCGTTCACCCGGTCGGTGGCGAAGTAGCAGCCCCGAGCGCCGAGCGAGACGCAGCAGAGCTGAACTCCCTGGGCCAGCAACTGGCGGCTGCCCTGGGCTGGATCGCGGGTGCCGGTCACGAACTCCAGCTCCACCTCGTTCAGCTTCACCACGCTGGCCGAGGCGATCGCCTCCCGGATCAGCCGGCGCGCCTGGCCGAGGTCGGGCCAGAGGCTGGGACGCAAGTTCACATCGAAGATGACCGGGCGCCCGGCCGCCCGCACCCACTCGGCCGCTTGCAGCGCGGCGGCGGCGCTCTCACAGGCGAGGATCACCGAGCCGTGAACGAAGAGCTGCGCCGACTCCAGGTACGCGCGCGGCAGCTCGTCGACCCGCAGTAGCGTATCCGCTCCGTGGTAGAGCACGAAGCGCTGCTCACTGGGGCTGGGGCTGGCGACGACGGCGAGCATGGTGGGGGCGCGCTGATCGGCCACGAAGTACGTGGTGTCGACGCCCTCCCGGGCGAGCAGGTCGATGAGCAGCGCCCCGAAGTCGTCCTGGCCTACCCGGCCGATGAAGCCGACCGCCTTGCCCAGGCGGGCGAGCGCGACGGCGACGTTGGCTGGGGCGCCGCCCGGCGATGGGCGCAGCGCCGGGAGATCGCGGAGGGAGGCTCCCTTCTCCGCGAAGAGATCGATGAGCGCCTCACCGAGACAAACGATGGGTGGCACGCGGCTCCTCCTCTGGCCCACGGCGACGGCCGCAGGGTGCTCGCTGCGCCTATCCTACTGCCACTCGCCCGAGCGGTCCATGCCCGGCGCTCGTGTGCCCGGTTCCTACTGGAACCACGCCAGGGGCAGGACAGGGTGAAGCAGTGGCGCCGGCTCAGAGAATCGGCAGCCCGCTGGCGCTACCAGCATATCCCAAGATCGGACCAGCCAAATCCAAAATGTGAGCCGTAGCTTATACTTTTCTTCCAGAAGATGAGGCATTATCGGCGCTTAGTGGCTTTCTGATCCCGATCTCTGCTGGATTCACGTAACGGTATATTCCTAGTAGAGATACTGCCTGAACTCACAACTTCGGGCACAACTGCTGGCCGGTAGTGGCCTGGTGGATGCACTCGGGCGGGCCGGGGGCAGGGAGCCGTAGCAATACAGCTCCTTTGGGGGAGAGAACGCGTGAAGCTTCGCTTGATGACGTTGATGGCTATCCTCGTGCTCGCCGGGGCGCTCCTGGCGGCGCCATTGGCCGCGCTGGCCGCGCCCGCGGCAGCGACCGCTCCCGCGGTGCCGATCTCCGGGACCTTCACCGACCAGCTCGGTGGGACCGGCACGTTCTCGGGAACGCTGACGCTGCAGAATTTCGCGGTCCAAAATGGGCAGCTCGTTGCCAACGGGCTGGTCAGCGGCACGTTGACCGACTCGCAGGGGAATGTTGTCGGCACCGTCTCGAACGTGCCGGCCACCTTCCCGGTAGCTCACCTGTCGAGTAGCTGCACGATCCTGGCCCTTGACCTGGGGCCGATCCACCTGAACCTGCTCGGACTCGTGGTCAATACCAACGCGATCCATCTGCGAATCACCGCGCAGCCGGGCCCCGGCAACCTGCTGGGCAACCTGCTCTGTGCGCTGGCGCACCTGCTGGATCGCAACCCGCCGCTCGGCGCGGTGGTGTTCCTCCTGAACCAGATCTTGAACCACCTCCCGCCCGCGTAGGGTGGGCCGACATCCCTGCCACCCTGGGGAGGGAGGGTTTTGGCCCTCCCTCCTTGCTGTTTCTGGCCCGCGCCCTCACTGGCCGCTGAGGTGTAGCCGGCTGCCCACGCCGGGGGCATCCCCTGGCTTGCCCCTACCTGGTTGTGGACGAACATGTGGCAGAGCCGCGCCTATAATTCACGCGTCATGGCTGCGCAGCCCGAACCGCTCGACGAGCGCACCCTGGATCGTGCCCGGGGCACTCTGCTGGGCCTCGCCGTGGGCGAGGCGCTCGGCCGGCCACTGGAGGCGTTCAGCCGCGAGCAGGCGCAGCGCGAGCTGGCTGGCGAGGCGCGGCTGGCGAGCGGAAGCGGGGACCAGGCGCAGCAGGCGGTGCTGCTGGCCGAGAGTCTGCTGGCGCGGGGGCGGCTGGAGCCAGCCGATGTGTCACGGCGGCTGGTGGCGTGGGTGCGCGGCGGCTCGCGCGACGTGGGCCGGGTGGCAGCGCGAGCGCTCTACCTGCAAAGCCAGGGAGAACCCTGGGCTGATTCGTCGCGCACCGCCTGGGAGGAGAACCATCCGCGCGGGGCGACCGCTGAGGCGCTGGCCCGGGGGGTGCCGCTGGCGCTGCTGCCCGGGCTGGATGACCGGACGCTGATCCGCGATAGCCTGGCGGCCTCGGCGCTGACCCATTTCGACCCGCGTTGCCGCTGGAGCGCCGCCGCGCTGAACCTCATGATCGCCCGGCTGTATCGGGGCGCCGGTCAGGGGCTGCCCGGGTCGATCCTGGGGCTGATCGGCGAACGCCACGTTCTGCGGGCGCTAGAGGAGCTACCCACCCTGGTCCTCGGCCAACTCAGCACGCGCAACGAGGCGATCTTGATTCTTCAGGCCGGCGCCTGGTGCGCGCTGAATGGCGACGCCTTCGCCCCGGCCGTCCTGCAGGCGGTGGGGCTGGGTGACACCGCGCCGCTGGTGGGCGCGGTCTGTGGTGCGCTGGCCGGAGCGCGCTTCGGGGCCGGCGCGATCCCTGCCGCCTGGCGCCAGGCGGCGCCCGACGCCGACCGGCTGGAGCATCTGGCCGAGGCGCTGGTTCGGCGCACCCTGCTGCCGCCTGGTCTGCCGCCAGAGCGGCACAACGGGCCGCTGCGCGGGAGCTAAGTGGCGGAGCCGGTCGCCGGCAGCGCGGCACCACCAGGCTCAGCGCTCACTTATGACGTTGGGCGGGTCCTGGCCGGCCGGGCGCTGCGTACCTGCGCCCACGGCTTTGCCGGCGTTGCTCTAGCGATCTACCTTTCGCAGCTCGGTCTGGACGACGTCGAGATCGGGGTGGTGCTGGGCGCGGCGCTGTTCGGCTCGGCCGTCTGGACGGGCGTCTTCGCGGTGATCGCGGACCGGGTCGGCCGGCGCCGGCTGCTGGTCGGCACCTCGCTGGCGATGGTCGCCGCCTACCTCGCGTTCGCTGTTGGCGGGCCAGTCTGGCTGCTGGTAGTGGCGGCGCTCAGCGGCACCCTCTCCGCCACCGGCACTGAGGTTGGCCCGTTCGTCGCGCTCGAGCAGGCGATGCTCGGGCAGCTCGAAGGGGGCAGCGGCCGAGCCCACCTGTTCGCCTGGTACAACGCGGCCGGCTCCGTCGCCGCCGCCAGCGGGGCGCTCCTAGCCGGGGCGCCCGCGGTGCTGCTCAGCCTGCAAGGGGTGGACGCTACCCGGCCATTGTTCTTGCTCGGGGCGCTATTCGCGCTCGTTGGCGCCCTGCTCGCCCTGGCGCTGTCGCCAGCGGTCGAAGCGCTCGACCGCCGCCCCGATATCGCCCGCCTGGGGCTGCACCGCTCGCGCCGCGTCGTCTTCGAGCTCTGTGCCCTCTTCGCGGTCGATTCCCTGGCAGGCGGGTTCATCGTCCAGAGCCTGATCTCCTACTACTTCCACCGCCGCTTCGGCGTCGGGCTAGAAGACCTGGGGCCACTCTTCAGCCTGACCGCGCTCGCCAATGCTGGCTCCTTCCTGGTGGCGGCGCGGGTGGCCGAGCGGGTGGGACTGCTGCGGACCATGGTGTTCAGCCACCTGATCTCCAACGGGCTGCTCATCCTGGTCCCGCTCGCCTCGCAGTTTCCGATCGGCGCGGGCCTACTGATCCTGCGCGAGACCACCAGCCAGATGGACGTGCCGACCCGCCAGGCGTACACTATGGCGCTGGTCGACTCGGAGGAGCGCGCCGCCGCGGCCGGCCTCACCAATCTGGCCCGCTCGCTGGCGCGGGCGATCGCCCCGCCGCTGGCGGGGCTGGCTCTGGGCAGCTCGCTGCTCGGGCTGCCGTTCTTTCTCGCCGGCGGGCTCAAGGCGAGCTATGACCTGGCCCTGTGGGCCCGCTTCCGCCGCGTCCCACTGCCACGCCGCTCCTGACGCCGCGCGAGCTGAGCCAGAGACGACGATCAGGCTGGGCATGGGTTCTGCATGAGCAGTGAGGGAAGCGGGCGCGCGGGGCGACGGGCCACCGGTGCTGCCGAGGCTCACTCCAGCAGTGCCGCGACTGTTCGCCTCGTTGCGTCCCGCTTCCGGGTGTATGATGCCCCGCCGGGCACTGCCGGCTGCACGAAAGACCTCTCGGAAAGGGAGTAGCAGCATGGGTATGGACATTCGCCGCCGCAGTGGTCCGTCCATCTGGGACCTAATGGAGCAGATGCTGGAGTCCAGAGCCGGCTTCCCGACTCGCCGCGGCGAGGGCTGGATGGGCGGCGCGCAGCAGTTGCCGATGAACGTCTGGGAGACGGCCGACAGCTACCAGGTGATTGCGCTGGCTCCCGGGGTAGACCCGAGCAACGTCCGGCTGACGGCCGTGGGCGGCACGCTGACTGTTGAAGGCGAGGTGAAGGTCGAGGCGCCGGAATCGGCCAAGGAGCTGTGGATCGAGTTCGGTCCGATGCGCTTCCAGCGCACGATCCAGCTTCCGGACGCGATCAACGCCGGCGGGGTGGAGGCGGAGTACCGCAACGGGCTGCTCAGCATCACCATCCCCAAGGCAGAGCATGCCAAGCCCCGCCAGATTCAGGTGAAGGCGAGCGACGCCGCGAGCCAGCCGGTCTCTACCCAGACACCAGCGAAGAAGGAGACCAGGCGGTAGCCACCAGGGGGCGGCCTCAACGGGCTGCCCCCGCTAGCTCTGACGTTGGGGGGGTGGAGCGTGATAGACGTGCTTGCGCGCAACTGGTGGGCCGTGGCGCTCCGCGGGATCGTGGCGATTCTCTTCGGCCTAGGGGCCTTCCTCTGGCCGGGCATTACACTGGGCGTGCTGATCCTCCTGTACGGCGCCTACGCGATCGTCGACGGCATCTTCGCGCTGATCGCCGCGGTGCGCGGCGCGGCGCGCCACGAACGCTGGGTCTGGCTGCTCCTGGAAGGCATCGTGGACATCGCCGCCGGCGTCATCGCCTTCGTCTGGCCCGGGATCACCGCGCTGGTGCTCCTGTACCTCATCGCCGCTTGGGCGCTGGTCACCGGCATCTCGGAGATCGCCGCCGCCATCCGGCTCCGGCAGGCCATCAGCAACGAGTGGCTCCTGGCGCTGGCCGGCGTCGCCTCGATCCTGTTCGGGATCATCCTGTTCGTCGCCCCGGGCGCCGGGGCGCTCGCGGTGGTCTGGATCATCGGGGCCTACGCGCTCGTCTTCGGGATCATCCTGCTGGCGCTGGCGGCGCGGCTGTTCACCTGGCAGCGCCACCGCGCCCCCGCAGGCGCCTGAGCAGCGTGGCCTGGCCAGGCAGACGCCACAGTGGCTCGGCCGCATCGTCCAGGCCGGGCCGCGAGACCGACTCGCGGTACAGCTCAACGATCGCCTCGTCCTCGACGGAGCGCGGGCACGTGGACACCCGCCGTCCGGCCCTACGCGCGCAGGGCCGGACGGCGCCAGCGCCGCCTCTAGCTGCCACTCCCAGGTAGCCCGAGACCGGAATGAAATGTTAAAATTCTGTTTGTGAAGCAGCCGATGTTGGCGCGTCGACGAGCGCGCCACCGTGGAGTGATCGACACTCTCTCGGCTGGGTACGCGGTCGTCAACAGGCAGCCCTGGCTGCTGCTCGCGCCGATCCTGCTCGACCTTCTCCTCTGGTTGGGTCCACGCGTGTCGGCCGCCGCGCTGGTGGCGCAGGCGTTGAGCGCGCCCAGCCTGATGGATGGGCTGGACGACGCCTCGCGCGCCATGCTGGCGGACTCAAGCCAGAACCTGCGGGAGCTGGCAAGCGACTTCAACGTGCTAGCGCTGCTGGCGCCGGCACGGGTCGGTATCCCGAGCATGCTGGCGGTTGTGGGAGGTGGCGGGTTGGCGGGAGACCAGATGCTTCGTAGCTGGGGCGCCGCGACGGTGGTGATGTTGAGTACTCTGGCGAGCGGCCTCGTGCTGGGTGGCCTCTTCCGGGCTGCGCTGGCGCAGCAGGCGCGCGGGGAGCCGGTGCAGATCACTCCATTGGCGCGCGAGGCGCTACTGGGCGCCTGGCGCACCGCCCTGCTGCTCCTGCTCCTGCTGCTAGCGGCGGTGGCGCTGGCGATTCCTGTGGCCCTGGCGGCGGGCATCCTCACGGTGTTCGCTCCGCCACTGGCCGGGCTGGTGCTGATGCTGGCAGGCGGGTTCGTGCTCTGGGCGGAGGTCTTCCTGTTCTTCGCCCCGGACGCGATCTACGTCAGCCATAGCGGCCCGCTACAGGCACTGCGCAACAGTGTCGGGGTGGTGCGCCGCGCCTTCTGGCCGGCGGTGGGGCTGGTGATCCTGGTCACGCTGATCCTGGCTGGGATGTCGCAGATCTGGCTGCTGCTGTCCACGCGCGGACCAGCCGGGATGGTGCTGGCGATCGTCGGCAACGCCTACATCGCCACCGGGCTGGCCGCGGCTTCCATGCTGTTCTACCGCGAGCGGCTGGCGGACGCAGCGAGCAGCGACGAGGCGTCCGCGGTCAGGTAGCGCGGGACGGCAAGACGACAGAGAGACGACACAGAGGGAGGACGGAGCAGGCGACCTGGCGGCTGGCCGCTGGCAGGTGATCGCTCCCCGGGAGACAAGAGTGGCGACGAAGCAAGAAGACGTGGTGACGCGGAAATCCAGCCGCGCGGCGTATGGCGCGGAAGAGATCCAGGTCCTCGAAGGGCTGGAGGCCGTCCGCAAGCGGCCCGGGATGTACATCGGCAACACCGGGCTGTACGGCCTGCACCACATGGTCTACGAGGTGGTGGACAACGCCGTCGACGAGGCGCTGGCCGGCTACTGCGATACCATCCGCGTTACCATCCACCCCGACAGCTCCGTCACCGTCGCGGACAACGGCCGCGGCATCCCGGTCGGCATTCAGCAGCAGACGGGGAAGTCCGCCCTCGAGGTCGTCATGACGATGCTGCACGCCGGCGGCAAGTTCGGTGGCGGTGGCTACAAGGTCTCCAGCGGCCTGCACGGCGTAGGCGTGTCGGTCGTGAATGCGCTCTCCAAGTGGTTGCGCGTAGAAGTGCGCCGTGATGGCGGCCGCTTCGTCCAAGAATACGAGCGCGGCAAGCCGCTCTACGAGGTGCGCCGGGTGGGCGACGACCCCGGCCACGGGACGACCGTGACCTTCCTCGCGGACGAGACGATCTTCGAGACGCTCGACTATTCGTACGAGACGCTGGCGCAGCGCTTCCGCGAGATGGCCTACCTGACCAAGGGGTTGAAGATTACCTTCGTGGACGAGCGCGGCGCGGGCCGGGAGTACTCGTTCTACTTCGAAGGCGGGATCGTCTCCTTCGTCCGCCATCTGAACAAGACGCGCACCCCGCTGCACCCGCCGATCTACGGCGAGCGACAGGTGAACGGGACACACGTGGAGTTCGCGCTCCAGTACAACGATAGCTTCGCGGAGTCGGTGTTCTCCTTCGCCAACAACATCAACACGGTGGATGGTGGGACGCATCTGACCGGCTTCCGCGCCGCACTGACGGACACGCTGAACAAGTACGCCCGCAAGGCCGGGCTGCTGAAGGATAGCGACCCGAACCTGTCGGGCGAGGACACCCGCGAGGGGCTGACCGCGGTTGTCAGCGTGAAGATCCACGACCCGCAGTTCGAGAGCCAGACGAAGAACAAGCTCAACAACAGCGAGGTCAAGAACGCGGTCCAGACGGTGGTCAGCGAGGCGCTCGGCCAGTTCCTGATCGAGAACCCCAGCGACGCACGCAAGATCATCGAGAAGGGGCTGGTGGCGGCGCGGGCGCGCGAGGCGGCGCGCAAGGCGCGCGACCTGGTGATCCGCAAGAGCGCGCTCGAAGGGATGACCCTGCCCGGCAAGCTGGCGGATTGCACCGAGAAGGACCCGGAGCGCTGCGAGATCTACCTGGTGGAGGGCGACTCGGCCGGCGGCAGCGCCAAGCAGGGCCGCGACCGCCGCTTCCAGGCGGTGTTACCGCTGCGCGGCAAGATCCTGAACGTCGAGCGGGCGCGCGAGGACAAGATGCTCTCCAACGAGGAGATCCGGGCCATGATCACCGCGCTCGGCGTCGGGATCGGCGAGCACCAGGACATGTCAAAGCTTCGCTATAACCGAGTGGTGATTATGACTGATGCAGATGTGGACGGAAGCCACATCCGAACGCTGCTACTGACATTCTTCTATCGCCACATGCAGCCGCTGATCACCGGCGGGCACCTGTTCATTGCTCAGCCTCCGCTGTACCGCATCACCGCCGGCAAGGAGACACACTACGCCTACTCGGACCGCCAACGGGACGAGATCCTGGCGGATCTGCAGAAGCGCAAGGTGAAGGGCGAGCCGAGCATCCAGCGCTACAAGGGTCTGGGCGAGATGAACCCGGACCAGCTCTGGGAGACGACGATGAACCCGGCGACGCGCACCGTGCTGCGGGTGGACATCGAGGACGCGGTGGCGGCGGACGAGACGTTCGAGATGCTGATGGGCGACCAGGTGCCGCCACGCAAGCGCTTCATCCAGGCCCACGCCCGCAACGTCCGCAACCTGGACGTGTAGCACTCGGGGCTCCTGCCCGGGTGGGTGATCCGCGCCGCGGGGTGGGAAAAGGCGGCGGTGGGGACCGCGCCGTGGTTTAATCGCGCGGGGGCTTCTGCCGATGGTCGAGATCGAGAATCTTGCCGCCAACTTCGTCGCGGCGATCGCGGCGCTGCTGCCGTTCGGCTACGCGTTCGGCGCTGGCATGGTGGCGGCGGTGAATCCGTGCGGGTTCGTGATGCTGCCGGCCTACCTCTCCTTGTACCTGGGGTTGCGGGAGGCGGAGTTCGCCAAGCGGCCCGCGCCGGAGCGCATCGCGCGGGGACTGCTGGTTGGCGCTTCGGTGTCGGCCGGCTTCGTGCTGCTGTTCGCGATCGCCGGGGTGATCATCTCCGCGGGCGGGCGCTATCTCATGGCCAGTATGCCCTGGGTGGGCACGCTCATCGGCGCTGCGCTGGTGGTCCTGGGGCTGTTCCAGCTCGCCGGGCGCACCCTGTACACCGGCCTGTTCGAGCGGCTGGCGGACCGCTTCGGCGGCCGGCGCTCCGCTACGTTCAACGGCTTCTTCCTGTTTGGCCTGGCGTACGCTGCCGCCTCGCTGAGCTGCACCCTGCCTGTGTTCATGGTCGTCGTCGGCACCGGCCTGGCCGCGGGTGGCTTCCTGTCCGGGGCGCTTCAGTTCGTCAGCTACGCGCTCGGGATGGCGCTGGTGGTGGTGACGCTCACCGTCGCCCTGGCGCTGTTCAAGCAAGGGGTGGCCAACATGCTGCGGCAGGCGATCCCCCACGTCCAGCGGGTCGCCGCGGCACTGCTGCTGCTCGCCGGGGTCTACCTGATCCTCTACTGGTGGCCCAACCTGGTGGTGCGCGCGGCCGGGGCGTAATCCCAAGCGCCAGGGACGGCCCGCGCGCTCGGCGCGCCAGCCCGGTTCCGCCACTCAGACGGCCCGATCCGGTACAACGTGCTGGCAGCGGCCGGCCGCGGACTGGCGGCTGAGCGCTGGCGGCGACAGGGAGATGGGATGCGCGTGGTGGTCACCGGCGGGGCGGGATTTATTGGATCGCACCTGGTGGACGCGCTGCTCGCCCGCGGCGACGAGGTCGTCGTGGTGGATAACCTGTCCACCGGCAAGCGGGAGTATCTGAACCCGGGCGCCCGACTCGTCCAGGCCGACGTTGCCCGCGACGACCTGGTGCCCGCTCTGGCGGGGGCGGAGGTGGTGTTCCACACCGCTGCGCTGGCGCGGGTGCCGCGCTCCATCGAAGACCCGGTCGGCACGCACGAGGCGAACGTCACCGGGACGCTGCGGCTGCTGAAGGCGGCGGTGGACGCCCGGATCCGCCGGTTCATCTACTCCAGCAGCTCCTCGGTGTACGGCGACCAGCCGACGCTCCCGCTGACCGAGGACATGGTCCCCAACCCGCTCAACCCCTACGCCTGCCAGAAGTACATGGGCGAGTTGTACGCCCGCAACTTCGCCCGCGTGTACCGGCTGCACACCGTGTCGCTGCGCTACTTCAACGTCTATGGTCCGCGCCAGGCGAACGAGGGCGCCTACCGGCTGGTGATCAGCATCTTCCTGGACCAGCGCCGGCGGGGCGTGCCACTGACGATCCATGGCGACGGGGAGCAGACGCGGGATTTTACCCACGTCTCCGACGTGGTGCAGGCCAACCTCCTGGCTGCGGCCAGCCCGGACGTGGCGCCCGGCGAGGTGATCAACGTGGGGGCGGGGCGCGAGGTGTCGATCAACGCGGTGGCGCGGCTGATCGGCGGGCCAGTGGTGCACCAGCCACCGCGGGGCTTCGACGAGCGGTACAAGCGGGCGAGCATCGAGAAGGCGCAGCGGCTGCTCGGCTGGCAGCCGCGGGTGCGCTTCGAGGACGGGCTACGGGCCTTGCTCGAGGCCGGAGGCTAGGGCTCGGCGCGGCGGCGGAGCGGGATGCCGTTCGGCGTGGGCGGGGCGGCGCTCTGGGTACGCCCGCGCATCAGCTCGACGATCCAGAGCGCCACGCCGGCTGCGCCAAGCACATCGCCGACGCTGAAGACGTTCGCGGTCGGGACGACGCCCGGCATCGAGAACCGATCTCCCAGCAGCGCCAGGTGTGTCTGCTCGTCCATCAGCGCCACGTTGGTGAGCCGACTGGGCTGCGCCAGGGCCTGGGCCGCCGCCTCGCCATGGAGCTGGCGCAGCGCCTCGGGGAGCACTGGCATCGCCCCGCCGTTGGCGAGGATCACCAGCAGATTGCAGCCGGTCCCCAGCGCCACCAGCAGCGGCCCGGCCCCGTGTCCCGGCACGTTGACCAGCAGCGCGGCGAGGGTGAGCAGCAGCGTCGCGACGTAGAGCGTCGGCCCATATGCGTGGGCCCAGGCGGTATCACCAACGGCGGTGGAGAACAGCAGCACCTGGACGAGCAACGCCAGCCCGAAGGCGGAGACGAAGCGCAGCCGGGCCTCGCTCAGCCCACGCAGCCGTCCCCCCAGCGCCAGACCGGCCAGCAGCCCGAGCGGGACCGCATAGGCCATGAACATCGCTGCTGCCTCCCGTGCCCGCCGCTAGGGCACCGCCACGCGGCGGTGCCGCTCCGCCGCGGGGGCCGCTGGGCTAGACTCGCGGCCGCGGAGCGGAAGCGGGCGGGAGCTGAGCATCGCCCGCAGCTCCGATTCCAGGGACAGGAAGTGGCCGGCGACGACCGGGTCGAACTGGGTGCCGGCCCCCTTGCGGATCCGGTTGAGCGCCTCGTCGATCGGGAGCGCCGCGCGGTACGGGCGGTCGGTGGTCATGGCGTCGAAGGCATCCGCAATCGCGATGATCCGCGCCCCAAGCGGGATTTGCTCCCCTTTCAGTCCGTCCGGGTAGCCCGAGCCGTCCCAGTGCTCGTGGTGGTGGAGCACCAGGTCGGCACCCTTGCGGTAGCCCTCGAAGTGGTTCAGGATGCGGGCGCCGACGACCGGGTGCGTCTCCATCTCTGTCCGCTCCGCCGGGTCCAGCGGCCCCTTCTTCTGGAGCGCGAAATCGCTGACGCCGATCTTGCCCAGATCGTGGACTCGGGCGGCGGAGACGATGACGTCGACTTCGAACGGGTCCAACTGCATCGCTCGGGCAAGCAGCTCGGTAAAGTCGCCCACGTGGCTGGAGTGCTCGTACGTGTAGTGGTCACGCTCGTCCACAATCTGGGCGATGGCCGCCACTGCTGAGTCGGTCTCGGTGACGACCCGCTGCAGGTAGCGCAGCGCCAGGTAGGCGATCGCGGCCGGGAACACCATCGCGACCGTCCACCAGGGGGTGTGGGACCAGATGAACGCAACCACCCCGCCAATCACCGCTGGGGTGATCTCAAGGAGCGTGGAGCTAGTGTTGGCCCGGACGATGTACCAGATGGGCCGACCCTGGAGTGCCGCGAACAGCAGCCAGAGCAGGGTGCTGGTGACCAGGTAGTAGGTGAACGCGACGATGAACAGGCTGACGATGCTGAGCCGCGGCGCCGACTGGGCGAGCGCGAGCGGGTTGCCGAGCAGGCGCATCGAGGCACCGGTGACGGCGATCGTCAGCACCAGCGAGGCGATGTTGAACGCGGCCTTGTACCACGGGGCACGAGCGACGAGTTGCTGCGCCAGCATCGCCAGCCCGGCCAGCACCCCCACCAGCGGGAGCGGCAGCAGCAGGATGCCGGCGACGTGGACCACGGTGGAGATCGCGACGTCACCGCCTTTCGGCAACGGAACGGCCAGAAACTCGGTGGCAACGGCGGCGACGAAGAAGAGCGCCACAGCGAGGATCATGTCCGGTGGGACCGGCTGCAGCAGCCAGACGAGCCCGAGCCAGCAGGCCAGTCCGGAAACGGTGATCCCCAGGATCACCCGGCGCGCGCGCGAGGGGAGCTGACGCATCGATCCCAGTGCCGTTCAGTGCCGCCGCGGCGAGTACCGACCGCCGCCGGACGAACCGGCGGCGGTCGGTACCTGGCGCGCTAGCCCCACTTGGTGCCCGCGCCCAGCGCCAGCGCGAGCGCGGCCAGCGACGCCAGCGCAATCGAAGCCCGGTAGACCCGGCTGCCCGCCTTGCGCAGCCACTTATGGTTGAACCGCATGGAACCCTCTCCATCTGGTGAGATCACCCACGGGTGTCACTGAGGCATTCGGCCGGGCAGGACCCGAGCTAAGCCGTCCGGCAGTCCCCAGGGGCACCAAGTGGGTGAAATCGCTCACACCCAGCGACGGAGCTCGGCGGAAGGGGGCGAGGAGGAGGCTATTAGCACCAGGCAGAACGCCGGGCCCCCTCCCAGGCGGCTCGGGCAACAGCGATGGGCTGCGCGCCACGGACGCGCTAGCCGCCCCGCTCGCGGGCGCGCAGCTCCTCGGTCTCGTGCGGGCGAGCGAAGTCGTCCTCTAGCCGGTAGGTCGTCCCGGCTTCAGGCGTGGAGGCTTCGAAGACGACTATGTCCGTCCGGGCACGCAGGCGGTGCCGCTGCCCAACGGCGATGTGGTACCCGGCGCCGGGCTGCATCTCGATCTCGCGCAGCTCGCCATCTGGCCCTTCCAGCACCAGGATGGCCTCGCCTGAGACCAGCGCCTGGGTCTCCACTTTCACGTCGTGGACTTGAAGGCTGAGCTGCTGGCCGGCGTTGACCGCGATCAGCTTGGCGGTGTAGGGAGCGCCGTCGGGGGTGAGCAGCACTTCGTAGCCCCACGGCTTGTTGATGCGTCGCCCACGCGGCTCCAGGGAAAAGCCACGCTTGTCGAACTCAGGAACGTCTGGCATGGAGCTAATGATGCAGGACAACCCGGGGCACTGCCAAGCGGCGGCTCACGGCGTCACCAGTACCTTGCCGTCGCGCCGCTCCGCCATTCGCCGCAGCGCCGCGTCCGCCTGCTCCAGGGGGAAACGGGCAGTGATGATCGGGGTGAGGTCCAGCCGGCCGGAGGCCATGAGCTGGATCACCGCGGGGAACAGCCCGGCGCCGCTGCTGCCCATCGAGCCGTACAGGTTCACCCCCTGTGCCTGGAGCTTCACCAGCGTCAGCGGCGTCTGCCCGGCGGTGATGCCTACCTGGACGATCTTGCCGCCCACTGCCATGGCCCGCTCGATCACCGGGAAGGTGCGCGGGCTCGCCCCGGCCGCCTCGACCGCGATCGCCAGCCCGGCGCCATCGGTTGCCTCCTGGATCAGCTCGGCCGCGTCGCGCCCCTCGCGGGCCAGCGCCAGCGGATCGAAGACGAGATCGGCGCCCACCCGGGCTGCCAGAGCCCGGCGCTCGGGTACGGTCTCGAAGGCGAGCACCGGCGCGGCGCCCGCGAGACGGGCCAGGGCGATGCCCACCAGCCCGATCGGCCCGGCTCCGAACACCGCCGCCGCGCCGCCGGGCCGGAAGCCGCCGGCGCGGACGAACAGCGCGTTGTACGCCACCGCCGTCGGCTCCACCAGCGCCCCGGCCTCGAACGCCCGCGCCTCGTCGCTATACGCTTGGAGCAAGGCGTCGATCCGCCAGCAATACTGAGGCCGGGTGCGGACGTACTCGGCCAGGGCCCCGTCGACGCTGAAGCCGATCTCGTCCAGGTTCTGGCACTGGCCGAAGGCGCCGGCCCGGCAGGGAGCGCACTGCCCGCACCAGAGCGCCACCTCGCCACACACCGCGTCGCCTGGGCGCAGCGACTGGACCCCCGGCCCGACCGCCTCCACCACCCCGGACCACTCGTGGCCGAGCACCACCGGCAGCTTCGCCGGATCGGCGGAGGCGATGTAGCCATCGCGGTCCTGCTCGAACAGGTGCGCGTCCGAGCCGCACACGCCGCAGGCTCGTACCCGCGCCACGATCTCACCCGGGCCGGGCTCGGGCTCGGGCAGATCCACCAGGCGCAGCCGCGGTTGGAAGTAGACCTGGTTGCAGTTGTCGGCTCGGCGCTCGCGGCGCTCGCGCTCGCTGGGGTAGTAGCCAGCGCGCGGCCGCCACTCGGCATCCAGTTGAAGCGCCTTCATTCGCTCTCCACGTTCCGCGTCCCCCGCCATAGCGCGAGCACACCCTGCCCGAGCCGAGCCCGGACGTACCTCGGACGGCACCCTTGCACAGGCTCGGGCTACCGCGCCCGGGCGATCGCCTCGATTGCGCTCGGGTTCTCCAGCGCGCTCAGGTCGCCCAGGTTCTCCTGCCCCAGGTAGGCGCCGCGTATCACCCGGCGCAGGATCTTCGCGTTGCGCGTGCGGGGCAGCTCGGGGACGAACTTCACCGCTTCCGGCCGCAGCGCCTTGCCGAGCTGGCGGGTGATCGTCTCCTGCACCTCGGCGGCGAGTCGCTCGTCCGGGGTACAGCCCGGGCGCGGGATACAGAAGACGATCACCGCCTCGCCTTTGATCTCGTGCGGCACCCCGATCGCCGCTGCCTCCTGCACCGCCGGGTGCGCCACCGCGGCGGACTCTACCTCCGCCGGGCCAACGCGCTTGCCGGCGATCTTCAGGGTGTCGTCGGAGCGACCCTGGATGTACCAGAAGCCGTCGCCGTCGATGAGCGCCCAGTCGCCGTGGACCCAGACGTTCGGGAAGCGCGACCAGTATGTGTCCAGGTAGCGCTGGGGGTCGTTCCAGAAGCCGTGGGTCATGCCTACCCAGGGCTGGCGCACCACCAGCTCGCCCACCGCCCCGCGCACCGGGCGGCCCTCCTGGTCCACGACGTCTGCGGCGATGCCGGGGACCGGCCCGGTGAACGAGCAGGGCTTCTGCGGCTGAATCGTGGTGCAGCCGACCAGGCCGCCGGAAACCTCGGTTCCGCCCGAGTAGTTGATGATCGGGCAGCGGCCGCCGCCCACCTGCTCGAAGTACCACTGCCAGGGGACCGGGTTGAACGGCTCGCCGGTCGCGCCCAGCACTCGCAGGCTCGACAGGTCGTGCCGGCGCACCCACTCCTCGCCGTGGCCCATCAGGGCGCGGATGACGGTGGGCGAGATCCCGAGCACGGTCACTCGGTGCCGCTCCACCAGGACCCAGAGCCGGTCCGGGGCGGGGTAATCGGGCGTTCCCTCGTACAGGACGAGCGTTCCGCCCAGCAGCAGCGTGCCGGCGATCGCCCAGGGGCCCATCATCCAGCCGAGGTCGGTCAGCCAGAACAGCGTGTCGTCCGCCTGGACATCGAAGCAATGGGCCATGTCCTGCGCCGCCTTGATCGGGAAGCCGGCCTGGACGTGCACTGCCCCCTTGGGTCGCCCGGTGGTGCCGGAGGTGTAGATCAGCATGAAGACCTCGTCCGCCTCGGTCTGCCGCGCCGGACGCTCGGATGGCTGGCCGGGCACCAGCTCGTCCCACCAGTGGTCACGCCCGGCGACCCAGGGCGTCTCCGGCTGGCCGAGGCGTCGGACGACCAGCACCTGCTCCACGCTGGGCGCCAGCGCCAGCGCCGCGTCGGCGGTCTGCTTCAGCGCTACGCGCTGGCCCCGGCGCCAGAAGCCATCGGCAGTGATCAGCACCTTCGCCTGGGCGTCGTTGAGCCGGGTGGCGGCCGCCTCCGGGCCGTAGCCGGAGAAGATAGGGACGTAGATCGCCCCGAGCCGGCCGCACGCCAGCACTGCCGGCGCGGTTTCGGGGAGCATCGGCAGGAAGATTCCTACCCGGTCGCCCGGCCCGATGCCGAGCACTTCCAGTGCCCCGGCGGCGCGGCAGGTCTCGGCGAGCAGCTCGGCGTAGCTGAAGCGGCGCGTCGCGCCGTCCTCGCCCTCCCAGATCAGCGCGGTTCGCGCCCCGGCCCCGCCCGCCACGTGGCGGTCCAGGCAGTTGGCCACGTAGTTGAAGCCGCCGCCGACAAACCAGTGGGGCCAGGCCGGGCCGTCGCGGGCATCCAGCACCTGGTGGTACGGCCGCCACCAGTCGAGCCCAAGGTCCTGCACTACCGCCTCCCAAAACCAGGCGGGGTCCGCGCTAGCGCGCTCGTGCAGCGCCTCCAGGCTGTTCAGCCCGTGCTGCTCGCAGAAGCGGCGCAGGCGGCTACGCTCGACGTAGGCGGCAGAGGGACGCCAGACGATATCGCTCATCTCCTCCAGTCCCGCGTCTACCCCACGCTTGCCAGCTTCACCGGGCCCCACGCTCGTGCCGTGCAATGCTGCGCGCCGAGGGCCTGCGGGAGCAGCACAGCGCCCGCCGAGACAGGGCTGAGGCTGCGGAGCTCAGGGTGCCACATGGTCGTCAGCGCGGCTCACGCGGGCCGAGGATCTCGGTATCGAAGAACACCGTCTCCGCGTTGCCATTTACCTGGCGCACGATCATGCCGCGCCAGCGGTACAGCCGCGTCTCACGCGGGCGGCGCTCCAGCAGGTAGCGCATCCCCTCGCGGGCCAGCAGCCCGGCCAGCGCCGGCAGCATCGCCGTGATTGCGAGCCGCGCCCCAGCGCGCGGGGTCAGCGTGGGCAGCACCCCGCGCATCCGGCGCGCCGGCAGCGCCCGCGGGACGCTCACCAGCGCGGTGGTGGTGGGCGCCGGAGCGCCACAAGCCTCGCACACGGTCGCCGTGTCGCTCAGCGGTACAGCGCAGGCGGCGCAACTGAGCATCGTGTCCCCCAGCGCGATTTCAACCCTCACTGAGCCAAGCGGCTCAGTGCAGCCCAGAAACCAGTGTAGCACTGATGGCGCCCCACCATCTTCGTCGTCGCTTGGCTGGAGCAGCAGGGCGCGGCCCCACGCTGCCCGCCGCGTGGGGCTCGCGTGGCGACAGAGGCAGCCAGACGGCTCCTGCCGCGGGCTGGAGCGCCAGGCTAGCCCCGTGGCGTGGAATGGGAGAGGGCCGGCGTCTCCGCGGTCGGCTCGGCCTGGGCGGCGCGGCCGAGCTCGCGCGAGCGCTCGGTGGCGGCGACGACGCAGTCCATAATGAGGCCCCGCAGCCCACCGCGCTCGAGCTGGTGCAGTCCGGCGATCGCGGTCCCGCCGGGCGAGGTGACCATGTCCTTCAACTGGCCGGTGTGCCGCCCACTCTCCAGCAGCATCTTCGCCGTGCCGAGGGCGGTCTGCACCGCCAGCTCGGTGGCCACATCGCGCGGCAGCCCCACCCGCACCCCGGCGTCGATGAACGCTTCCAGGATCACACTGAAAAAGGCCGGCCCGGAGCCGGACAGGGCGGTCACCGCATCCAGCCGCGACTCCGGCTGGCTGAGCGCTCGGCCCACGGCGTTGAAGATGCGCAGCACGAGCTGCTCCTCGCGCTCGGTGGCGTAGGGCCCGGCCGCGACGACCGCCATCCCCTGGCCCACCAGGCAGGGCGTGTTCGGCATCACCCGCACCACCGGGGTTCGGCCGGGCAGCGCTGCCTGGATGCGGGCGATCGGCACGCCCGCGGCGACGGAGACGATCACGTGGTCCGAGGACACCAGCGGCCCGATCTCGGCGAGCACCGTGGGGACGTCCTGCGGCTTGACAGTGAGGAAGACCAGTTCGCCGAACGCCAGCGCGTCGCGATTGGCCGGGCTGGTGCGGACGCCGAGCGCCGCCATCGCCTCCAGGCGCTGAGGGCGGATGTCCGTCATCATGATCCCGTCCGCTCTCACCAGATCGGCATGCAGCAGCCCGCGCACCAGTGCCTCGGCCAACTGGCCGGCGCCCAGGAAGGCGAGGTTGGGGAACTTGGTCATCGGCGATTCTCTTTCAGCGTGACGCGAGGGCCGAATTGTAACAGGGCCGCGGCGATCCTGTGCAGCCCGCGGCATCCCGGGGCCACGCGAGCGTGCCAGCCCAGTGGTGTGGCGGGAGGGGCCCGGGCGGCTCACTGGTGCTGTCTCGTTAGCGCGCGGTCATCCCGCCGTCGATCGTCAGCACCGCGCCGGTGATGTAGGCGGCGTCGTCCGAGGCGAGGTACGCCGCCGCCGCCGCCACCTCGTCCGGGGTGCCCAGCCGCTTGAGCGGCTGGGTCATCACGATCCAGCGGTACTCCGACGCGGGATCGCCCGGTGCGCGCAGCACGTTCTCTGTCCACGGGGTATCGATCGGGCCGGGGGCGATGCAGTTGACGCGGATATTCCGGTCGGCATAATCCACCGCCAGAGCCCGGGTCAGCGCGATCACCCCGCCCTTGCTGGCGCAGTAGGCGGGCTGTTTGGGAATGCCCACCAGTCCAGAGATCGAGGCGGTGTTGATGATCACCCCGCCCCCCTGCGCCAGCATCGCGCGCAGCCCGTACTTGCAGGCGAGATAGACGCCCTTGAGGTTGACGGCTACCACCCGATCCCACTCCTGCTCGTCCAGGTCGATGATGTCGCCCACCTGGATGATTCCGGCCTGGTTGACGAGGACGTCCAACGAGCCGAAGGTATCCACTGTGGCGCGGACCATCGCCTGGACCTCCAGCGCCACGGTCACGTCGGCCTCGATCGGCTGCGCCCGCCCGCCGTTTTGCTTCACCAGAGCGCACACCGCCTCCGCCGCCTGGCCGTCCTGGTCGGCGATGACTACCGTTGCGCCCTCGCGGGCGAACCGCAGCGCCATCGCCTTCCCGATCCCGGAGCCTGCGCCGGTAATCAGACACACCTTGTCCTGCAGCCGCATCGTCTCCCCCAGTTGCCAGCCGTGCCGAGCGGATTCCCCCACTGCCGCAAGTGTGTGCGCGGCCCGTTCGAGATGGCGCGCTCCCGCCCCGAACCTACCGCATCGGCCCGTAGGTGCGGCCCGCCAGAAACGCCTGGAGCTCGTCCAGCGTTGGCAGCCCCTCCCAGTCGCCCCGGATGCCGAGGACGTGGACCGCCACGCCATGTCCCCAGCGCGCCGCCTCGGTCACGTCCAGCCCGCGTAGCCGGGCGGCGATGAACCCGGCGTTGAACCCATCGCCCGCGCCCACCGTATCTACGATCTGCTCGACCGGAAAGGCCGGAACCCGCACCTCGCCATCGTGGGTCACAACCAGCGCCCCACGCCCACCCTGCTTCACCACGAGCATTCGCATCCCCAGCGCCCAGGCGCGACGGACCATCTCCCCCTCGTCCTCGGAGTCCACCAGCAGCGCCAGCTCTTCGTCGCCGGCCAGCACCACGTCGGCCTGGGCCATCATCGGCCGCAGCACCGCGCGGGCCTCGTCCAGGCTCCAGAGCTTCAGCCGCAGGTTCGGATCAAAGCTGACCGGGATGCCGGCCCCGCGGGCGAGCTCGAAGGCGCGCTCCACGGCGGCGCGGGCGCTGGCCGACAACGCCGGGGTGATCCCGCTCAGGTGCACCCAGCGGCTGGAGCGGACGTACTCCGGGTCGAGGTCTTCGGGGGAGAGCGCGGAAGCGGCCGAGCCGCGGCGGTAGTAGTAGATGCGCGTCCGCTGAAAGCCGAGCAGCTCCTTGAGGAACAGCCCGGTGGGACGGGTCGGGTCGATCTTGACCTGCGAAACGTCCAGGCCGGCCCCGCGCAGGTCGTGCAGCACCGCCCGCCCCAGGCCATCGTCGCCCAGCCGGCTGATCCAGCCACAGCTCACCCCGAGTCGCACCAGCCCGATCCCGGTGTTCGCCTCCGCCCCGCCGACCCGGAGCTCGAAGTGCCGGGCATGGGTGAACGGCCCTGCCTCCAGCGGGGCCATCAGCGCCATCACCTCGCCCAAGGTGACCACGTCCGGCACAGCCTGTCCTCCTCAGCGCCAGCAGCACAGCAGCCACACCGCTCTGCTCGGAATGTTCGCACTCCGCCACCGGGTCGGCAAGCGCACCAACCGCGAGAGCGAGCCGCGCGGCTCGGCCGGGCGGAAATGCCCACGATCTCGCCACTGCCGTGCTACCCTGTTTCAATACGGCTGGATGTGAGACGCCGCGATGGCGAAGGTGCTGATCATCGAGGACAATCAGCAGGTCGCCGAGATCGAGCGGCTCGCGCTGGAGGAGCACAGCCACCAGGTGCAGGTAGCTGGCGACGGTCCCAGCGGCGTGCTCGCCGCGCGCCGGATGCAGCCCGACGTCATCGTGCTCGACGTCGCGCTGCCCCTGTTCGATGGCAACGCGGTGCTATTCGGTCTGGACCTCAATCCATCCCTGCGCCAGGTCGCGGTCGTCGTCGTGACCGGCAACGTCGCTCAGCTTGAGGCAGCCCAGAGACAGCGCGTCGCCGCCATCCTGCAGAAGCCATTCGACATCGACGCCTTCCTCCAGGCAGTCGAGCAGGCCGCGGAGGCGCTCTTCCACAACGGCCAGGCCAAGTAGCCACCGCTCACACGCGGGGCCTCACCTGGTTCGGGCCCAGGAGCTACCCACTCACCTGGGCTTCGGGAGCTCCTGGACGATTACCGCTGTGGGTCGTGGGCAAGGCAGCGATCGGCGGCGGGGAGATAGACTCTCCCGCCGCCGACCTGTGCCCGCGGTGGAGTCTGGGGCTAGAAGCTGCTGAGGGTGTCGCTGTCGTCGTCGAATGGGATCAGCCGCTCGGCATCCCGAGCCGCCATTGCTGCCTTGCCGTTGGTCCCGCTGGGCTCGGGGCTCCAACCGCTTTCCCCCGCTGCTGCAAGAGGTCGTCTGGGAGCCCGGCGCGCGGGCGTTGCGCCGCTTCGTGGCACTGCGCTGGATACGCGCTCGCTCACGGTGAAGCTGCCAACCAGGGTCCGCAGCTCCTGGGCCTGCCCGGCCAGCTCTTCGGCGGCGCTGGCCCCTTCCTCGGCGTTGGCTGCCACCTGCTGGGTCACCTGGTTGAGCTGCTCCACCGCCTGGCTAACCTGCTGCACCCCCTGCCGCTGCTGCTCCGAGGCGGCGGCGATCTCCGCCACCACTGCCCGCACCTGTTGCGCCTGCTGGGCGATCTCACCCAGTTGGCGCGCCACCTCCTGGTTGAGCGCCACCCCCTGCTGGGTGCTGCCCACCGACTGCTCGATCAGTTGCGCGGTCTGCTTGGCCGCCTCGGCCGAGCGCAGCGCCAGGTTGCGCACCTCCTCGGCCACCACCGCGAAGCCTTTGCCCGCATCGCCCGCCCGCGCCGCCTCCACCGCGGCGTTGAGCGCCAGCAGGTTGGTCTGAAAGGCGAGCGCGTCGATCGTCTGCACGATCTTGGCCGTCGCCGCTGCCGCCGCCTGAATCTGCTCGATGGCGGCCGACAGCCGCTGCATGCTGGC